>SMTZ1_10003559_pt1 | contig 16569 bp, 15 predicted proteins | sample DeeMarSWOR136_30_FD_25667 | JGI IMG/M metagenome (IMG submission 25667)
GTTCCTGGAGGTAAATCGATAATCAAGAAGTCTAGTTGATCCCAATAAACTTCTGCCAGAAATTGACGTATTACAGTAGTTTTGAGTGGGCCTCTCCAAATCACAGGAGTGTCAGGGGTTTGGAGAAGAAATGCGAGAGACATAACTCGAATACCTGAAGGATGCATCACGGGCATCATACCGAATGGACCAGTTTGCTCTATACGGCGTCCTTCTAATCCTAACATCAAGGCTACATCGGGTCCAGTAACATCTGCATCAAGGATACCTGTACTGTATCCCATCATCTCGAATCCCATAGCAAGATTTACAGCAGTCGTCGTTTTCCCAACGCCTCCTTTACCACTCATTACGGCAATCTTGTATTTTATTAGCTTCATGTTATGCTCAAGCATTTTCATTTGTTTTTCCATTTCTGCGCTTCTTTTTTGATAATCTTCCATTTTGTTCATCTTCCTTTTATTTAAATAAATTATAATCCACTTCTAAATGTAATAACTCACCTATTACCAAATCTTCCAATTAGTTAACAAAAGCAACAAGTAATATTTTTGTGCATCTGAACAAAAATATTCAAACGAACTTTTGACTTGAAACGTATTTAAACTTTCTTCCAGAGACAAAAATCATCCACAATCTATCATACTAAATGCTCATCTAGGGAAAGAATTAAAGAAATACTACGGTTAAGACCTAGCAGGGGAACTCATCCTAAAGGAAAATTTAATAAAGATGTATTAAATCTCTCTACTAAACTCGCAACATCAACTAGCCTAGGAGGTTATATGAAATCTTCTGCTGATATTGAATCATAATAAACAAATACCGCGCGTTTGCCTCTATCACCATCTACTTAAAAGTTAATGATAGATAATTATACATGCTCGTATAGCTAAATTAGTATAGCTATATCGGGTAGATGAAAAATCAACAATAAAAAGGTGAAAAAAATGGGTGCATACGATTGTCCATCATGTGGACTAAAATTTAAAACACGAAAAGAATTCGAAATGCATGCTGAGGAAAAACACGGGTACAAGAGCAAAAAGCAACTTTCAGCGCATATTGAGGAAAAACACGGGATGCCGGGCTATGTTGACGTCATAATCTCTAAAATGGACGAATCTGGTGAATGTGAGCATTGCGGAATAAAATATAAGAGCAAAGATGATCTAAAAGATCACTATGATGAACACCACGGCATGCCAGGGACAGGGGCAGTTTAACTCTAGAAAAAAAACATACAGGCTATTTTGACCTAAATGAAAATAAATTTAAAAAATCCTTAGCCGGAATACTCTTTTCTGGCGCCTTTTTTTTAGTTAGATTTAATAATTGCTAATTCATTGTCTGTAAGAATACAACATTTTTCGTTCTCAGAACATCTCTCATCTTTATAAATAGTATTATCATCACAATTTTTATCATATCTTTATTGCGTAAGTACAGATTCTCTGAAAAATCTATTGCCTTTATCCCCTATTAATATTCATTACTGCCTATATACGTATATTTATATATAACCATTAGATAATAATTAATGATGACAGATAAAAATGAAGGTGATATAAATGGCTTATGATTGTCAAAGTTGTGGTTTAAAATTTAAAACACGAGAAGAATTTGAAAAACACGCTGAGGAAAAACATGGGATGCCTGACTTCACTGATGTTGCTATTGAGAAGTTGGATGAGGCTGGGGAATGTCCAACATGTGGGATCAAGTATAAGAGCAAAAATGAACTAAAAAAGCATATAGAGGAACATCATGGAATGCCTGGCTATATTGATGTAATGATCTCAAAAATGGACGAAACTGGTAAATGTTCTCATTGTGGGCTTAAGTACAAAAGCAAAGATGAATTGAAAGAGCATTATGATGAACATCACGGTCTCCCAGGCGAAGGGACAGTTTAAACGAGATCCAATTGCAGCTCTTTGCTTTTCTTTTTTATTTTTCTTTTTAGTTTCTAATCTTTTTTTGATTGTAATCATAAAGATTGTATAATTTTGTGTTTTTTCTTAGATTTTGCGTTAATTTCTAACTACGCAAAAGAGGCAATGAAAGACAAGTTGGTCCTCCACTTCGATTGTGGCAAATATCGTCTCCATCAAATTCCAGGATTTCCACACCATAATCTTCTAGTTTTGGTTTAGACTTATTTCCTTTTACCATGATTCCCTTTCTGGGTTTTAGCATCAATACATTATTACCGTGTGCCTTTAACTCGTTGTAAGTTAATTCAATAAGTTCAATACCTCTTTCTTTTAGAAACTCGAACATATTTAAAGGCATGAGTTCCAAGTATGCGACAGCTAGATCTTTATCTAGAGGATGTATTATAGAGAGTAAATGGATAAGATCTTCTGGTCCCTTCCAGTAAGGTAAAGGAAATTGATATACCTTTACTGATAACTCTTCTAAGGCCATTTTTAATTGCAGAAATCCTAATTCATTAGTTCGATGCGTTTTTCCAACGATAACAGTCTGCTCGTCAAGCCATAATACATCTCCCCCCTCCAAGCGTGCATCACCATGAATCTTAAAATAAATTGGAATACCTATCCGCAGGAGCTCTCGTTCAATGACGGGAACTTCTGCTTCTCTTAGTTTTTTCCCCATCTTACAAAGGATGGCACCGATGTTGGTCATTATCGCGTTATCAAATACAAAAATAGAATCAAGTAGCGTGTTTGAACCCTTTTCATCATCTTGCGCTAGGATAACTTCTACGCCCTCTCCTCTTAATAAATCAACGAGTTCTTCATGTTCACGAATGGCTTGTTTAAGATTGGATTTGTGAAAATATCCAAAGTCTTTCCATAAATCTGTTTCTTTAGGTTGGTCTCGGGGCGATTTTAAGAGGATTTTTTTCAGGGGCCTAATCATCGAATGCCCGCCAAACTTAATAGTATTCTGCATATCCTTCACATCCTTTTGCGAGAACGATATGATTTCTTTAAAAAGGTTTTTCATATAAACAATACAAACGCTTCTTATTCACTCTGTTTAATTCATTCCAGATACATAATTCATGAATAAGAAATTTTTGAAAAAAGAACTGATTTTAGAACTGGTTGCTTATCCTCTGTTCTTCTCTTAGATCATTAAGAATAAAGAATACGAAAAAATAATAATAAATTGAGCAACGAACTAAAAACATATTCTATGGTAATTAGATATCAAACAAGCTTTATATATGCGTTGCAGTTTAAAGCATGAATATTCAGATAAACAAAGTCAAATTTACGCTAAAGAAAAAAGGTAACAGGTTTTGGCTAAAACTATAATCTAAATCTGTTCTCGTAAAAAGGAGGGGTTATTCAATGCCAATAAAGCTAGGGTGGGAAGTCTCACCTGATAGTAACAGAATCTTGCGAAAACTTCTGGAGATTTTTCCTATAGGCGATCCGATTATTACCTCGAAATGCAAATTTGATGGGGATAAAGGCTTTTTAGTTGTGAGTGATAATGGTTTAGCTTGGACAATCAAAATAGGTATTAAGAGTACAGTTTTTGACCTAGGCAAAAAAAAGTGGGTAAGATGGTATGACGTAGTTAATGTAGCTTGGTCAAAGGATGGTTTCGTACTCGTACAGGCACTCCAAAGAAAGAAGGATGGCGAAATAAAGAGGAAAAAAGAAAAAGAATATAAAACAAATGATCTGCGCCTTAATTTAGAAAGAAACAAGGACGAACCGAAAGATCAATTTAAAGAACGGAAAGCACGATTCGGAGACATTATGTGGGAAATATTCCAAAAGAATCAGGCAAGAATTCCACCTGCTAAAACAGATTCACAATACTAAAATGAAGGGTTAATAAATTTCTCTAAAAGGAGATTTCCTTACCTATGTTCTTCTCTTTTGCAGTAAGGTATGCATGTTTTGCGGCACTCGCATCTTGAATCGCCATTCCAACTGACTTGAAGAAAGTGATTTCCTCTTCTGAAGTTCTGCCTTTTTTTTGCCCAATAACCAAATCTCCCAATTCTGCGTATATGTGCTCCTTTGTAATCGCCCTATTATTTAATGGTATATCTTTTACATCCTTCAAGAGCAATGAGGATGTTCATCATATCAAAAGTTGTACATGACATTGAGAACCAATATCCATATTCTTTTATTTATTACCTATGAACTCCATGTTGCCATACAAAATATTCATTGGCAGTTCATTTTAACAGCATAATTAAGGCGATGCAACGATGAAAAGCGAATTTCGTCAACTTTTAAAGATTGTGAATCCAGAGAATATTATTTCTAATGAAACAGACCTCTTAGCGTATTCACGTGACTTAACACCATATCTCCTTAAGCCAGACATAGTTATTTTTCCTGAATCGACCAAAGATGTTTCAGAAGTGCTAAAGTTTGCTAACAAAAAAAAGATTCCAGTCACAATGCGGGGCTCTGGTGCAAGTTTTACTGGATCTTCTCTTCCCAGAAAGGGCGGCATTGTTCTCGATATGAGCCAAATGAATCAAATCATTAAGATAACTCCCGAGGATTTTATTTGCGTAGCACAACCGGGAGTGAGCCTAGGGGAACTTAATAACGAACTAATAAAATATGATTGTACTTTTCCGCATGATATCGGCTCGAAGGATGTTAGTTCGCTTGGAGGAGTAGTTGCATCCGATTCTCATGGACATCACGGATTGAAATATGGAAAGGTTGGCAATTGGATTATTGGTCTTGAAATTGTATTCGCCAATGGAAAGATCGTAAAACTTGGAACAAATACGTTACGAAACAATTGCGGCTTTAATTTAATACGGCTATTTGCTGGATCTCAAGGCACTCTGTGTGCTATTACTGAAATTACGATTTGTATAGCGCCTCTTCCGAAAACTTCAGCAACAATAGGCATATTCTTTGATGAGATGAAGAACGTTATGTCTGCTGTAAGAGCAATTATACATGCAGGTGTCGAGCCAAGCGCAATCGAACTTGTAGATCAGTTTTCTCTGAATGTTGTGAATGACACACTTCAATTGGGTTTTCCAAAAGCCGAAGCAATGATGATTACTGATATAGAAGCACCTGACGATGATTCACTTGAGAAAAAGGTAAATGTAGTTAAAGAAATGTGTACAGCACATGGTGGGCGCGATATACAATGGTCTAAAGACCCAAAAGAAATGGATATCTTGTGGTTGCCTAGGACGGCAATAGATATCGCAGTTGCAAAAACTCGAGCGGGCTATCGAGAAGTGGGATTTGCCATCGCAGATCCTTGTGTGTCTTTGTCTACAATGATTGACGTGATGAAGAAGATGCGACAAATTTTCGATGAACATGATGTTTTAGCAGCCGTGTTTGGGCATGTTGGACTCGGAATAATTCACCCTGCAGTTTTTGTAAAGGTAGGTGATTCCAATGAGTGGACGGCTGCAAAAAGGGCTGAAAAAGAAATAGTAGACCTCATAGCACAGGTTGGAGGGACAATTACAGGAGAACATGGGATAGGTTTGATCAAAAGCCGATTTGTTCCTGCAGAATTGGGAAACAGTTTGGACATAATGAGGGCTATTAAGCAATTATTCGATCCCAATGAGATATTAAATCCCGGGAAATTATGCTTAGATGATTTATCATTTGAAGAGCCTCCTCATTCAGCTTACTCAAAATATACGGATGAATAACTAAATGAGATGAGTTTATGAACGAAAGTGCGTCAAATAGTGAAGAATTGGCAAAGCTTAGAGATGAAGTAATAATCTGTACTAATTGTGGATTGTGTAAAGCGGTATGCCCAATTTTTGAAGAAAACAGACGTGAACCGTTCAGCACAAGGGCTAAGATGATCCTAGCGTATTTTCTTTTATCAGGCCAGATTGAATTGGACGAGACAGTAGTCGAACGGGTCTATCAGTGCACTACCTGCAAAAATTGCACGTACACCTGTATGTGTGAATTAGATGTTGCAAAAATTATCGAGAAATTACGAAAATTATTGGTAGAGAGAGGACATTCAACAGAAGTATCGTCTGAACTCGTCACAAATATCGAAAAAACGCATAATCCGTTTGGGGAAGACCCTAAAGTACGTAATAACTTCCTTAAACTTGTCCAAGAAGAAGATTAGGGGTACAAACATGTTAGTGTATTATGTGGGTTGCATGGCGACATACAGACTACCCAGCATTGCAAAGAGCACGATTGAAATTTTAAAAGAGAGTGGAATTGATTTTACTGTTCTGGGAGACAAAGAATGGTGTTGTGGTTCAGTTGCCTTACGAACTGGACACGTTGATATTGCAAAAAAACTGGCACAACATAATATAGAAGAAATAAATAACTTAGGTGCAGATCGAGTTGTTACGGCATGTGCAGGTTGCTATAGAACCTTTAAAGTTGATTATCCAGAATTACTTGGCACAGACGACTTAGGCTTTGAAGTGCTTCATGTTCCAGAATTGCTTCACGAATTAATTGAAACTGGAAAAGTAGAGCTACAACAATTAGATAAGACTGTGACTTTTCACGATCCATGTCACATTGGACGTCATATGGATCTCTATGAAATACCAAGGGTTGTTTTACAGAAGGTGCCTGGTTTAGAATTAGTTGAAATGGAACGAAATAAAGAAAATGCACGATGCTGTGGTGCAGGCGGTGGAGTACGTTCTGCTTTCAGAGAACTTTCAAGAAACCTCGCAGATAGAAGACTAGAAGATGCCGAAGAAACCAAAGCTGAGATCTTAACGACTGCATGTCCATTTTGCACCTACAATCTAAGAGAAGCCGTGGACCGAAATGGAGCTGATATAGAGATGCTTGATCTCCCTGAATTATTTGTGAGACTCATTAGAAAAAAGAGTCGTAAATAAGCATGTGATGATGACAAACCTCTCTTTTTTTAAAAGTAAATCTCTGTTCCTATGTTCCTATCTTTTGCCGCCAGATATGCATGTTTTGCGGCGCTTGCATCTTGAATTGCCATGCCAACCGATTTGAAAAATGTGATTTCGTCCTCTGATGTTCTTCCTGGTTTTTTCCCTATAACAAGATCGCCTAATTCCGCGTATATATGCTCTTTTGTTATATCTCTATTCTCTAATGGTATAATAAGGTCTCCGGCTTCAGTAAACGATGCTTCAAAAGAATCAACAACTACCTTAGCCTTTTTTACTGTGATAAGGTATCCTGCATCCACTTCTTGCATTTCAGGAGTATACGATCCAATGCCATTTATATGCGTGCCTGGTTTAATCCAATCACCAGAAAATGTAGGAGTTTTCGACCATGTAGCTGTTAGAACTACATCTGCATCTTCTACTGCGTCTTTGTTGCTCGTTGCTATACTTACAGGAATGTTCAATTTTTCACTCATTTGTTTTGCAAATGCCTTTTGTCTCTCTATTGGGTCTATAGAATAGATTTTTGCTTCTTCAATAGGTCTTACTTCACATATCGCCCATAATTGTTTCTCTGCTTGAACTCCTGTGCCGATAAGGCCCACTTTTTTCGCCTCTTCTCGTGCTAAGTATTTGGTAGCAACCCCACTAACACCTCCTGTACGCATAGCTGTGAGATAACCTCCATCCATAATGCTAAGAATTTGTCCAGTTTTTGGATCAATTAAGAGAACCGCAGCATGAATTGTTGGGAGATTGTAGAGTTGTGGATTATTTTTGAATACAGATACAACCTTACAGCTCATAGCCTCCATTTGTTCTAAATATGCTGGCATAAAAAGAACAATACCTTCCTCTTTTTCAACTTCTATTGGAACTCTTAGTGGAACTTTTGCAGTTTTCCTTGCAAACTCATCAAAAGCTTGTTCGACTACATTAATCGCATCACTCATTGTTAAAACGGACTCTAAATCTGAACGAGAAAGGAATAGCACCATTTTTCTAACCTCATATTGCCGTATGTTGGCAATATGTATGATTTTCATTAAATAAATGATTGTGCTCTATATGTAGCTGTTTTCTATTCGGCTCGTGAAGGAATAACAAATCAGCTATCCGACAAAATGCGATAGATTTCAATGTAAATTGACAGAAACACGTTTTCATACCTCACTACACTAGCAAGGAGTGTAATCGATGTCATAGCCGGAACACTTCCCGCCATCGGGGCTTCTTTGAATGTCGTACCTGTGGTCATACCCTGAATGCCGATTTAAATGGTGCACGTAATATAGCCCGACGCTATAGGCGGATTACTGGGCTGGGCTGCGGTAAACACGCCCATGTGTTAGCGTGTGATGAGGTTGAAACTCTATCCCGTGTAGGTAGAGGACTGAGACCAAGAACAGCTAAAAGCCTCACTGCTTTAGCGTGAGGTAGTTTACTTATACTCTACTCTCACTCTGGGTTTAAATTTGTGAGTGCAATAGGATATAATGTTGAAACTCAATAAACTAGAGGATTAAAAATGTCAGACGAAGAGTTAAGAAATAAGGTAAAGGAACTCTCTGGCAAATGGAAAGAAAGTAGAGATTATCAATATATTCAAGAGGCACTACATGCTGCTAAGCAGATCAAAGATAATAAAGTCCAGGTGTTTTTAGCAATATTACACGATATTGCCGAAGTATGTGCCGAGTGTTGAGACCTGTTAGTACAAATTTGTTACATATTTCATTTTTTCTGCTTTTTCTGCATCAGCCTTTCAAAAATGGATACAATTAAAAAACATCCTTTTAGAAAGGCAGAAGTTGTAGAATCATGGGGATATAGACCGTTAGTATTTGCACCCAAAGAGTTGCTGTGTTAAAGGAACCGGTATTGAATTTGAACCACAGACAGAAGGCATATACTAAAACTGTTATAGCTAAAAATGCGATTTCTCTTGCATGAATTCCTACATCTTCCATGAATGTACGCTTTTCGGGAGCTCCAAATCCTCGACTTTCGATTGCGATCTCTAAATCATTTGCTTGCCGCAAGAGTATGAGTACTAGGGGCGTCGTAATTGGTATGTAAGCACTAATTGCTTTTTTGATGAAATTCATCTTGTCTATATTGAAAGCCCGAAGTTTTTGGGCTTCAACAATTCGACTCCATGTAGCGTCCACCATCGGTACGAACCGAATCGCAGTGACGAGCATAAATGCAAAACTAAAAGGAACTTTAACCTTTGTAAGACCATCTAATAATTTGGATGGTGAAGTGGTCATTATTAGGAGCGGAAGCGCGCATACAGCCGTAATGACACGAACAACAATCATTATTCCGAAGAGGAATCCTTCTAACGTAAAGACGCCTAAGTCTGCACCGCCAGCAATTTGGTAACTCCATGGTAATTTGAAAAGAGGTGTCTGCGATTCTCCTAAACCTACGCGTGCGTACATGAATCCCTGAATGACGATGATAAAGATACAAACAAATAGGAAAAGGCGGAAAACTTTGGCAAGATATCTTAACTTGATTTTGCCAAACTGCCATAAAATCAATGTATATACAAGCCAGACCAACAGCATCAGTATATCTGCCGTTCGTGTGACAATTAAGACTAAGGGAAGTGTGAGTAACACATAAATCAGTTTTGCGATTGGACTCATTCTGTGCATGAGTGAATCTGCTTTTATATATTCGATTGTCATTGATTCCGTATCTCCCTTCTAGGATAAAATATGAATCATATCTTCAACAGAAAGCACATCTTGAGGAATATTATATTCTTGCAAAGCGGATGCTAATTGTGTCATTTGTGGAGGCTTCAGAAACGCCCGTTTTAATACATCTTTCTGATAAAAAACATCTCTTGTGGGACCATCGGCAATTATCTCTCCATCTGCCATGACTATTAGTCTCTTAGCGAATCTCGCCACGAGTTCCATATCATGTGTAATCATAATTACAGTTTTTAATAAACCTTTATCAAACAAGTCCTTGGCTAAATCCGCAAGTAAGTATCGTCCCCAATAATCTTGCGCTGTTGTCGGTTCATCCATAATCAGTATTTCTGGTCTCATTGCTAAGACCGTAGCTACCGCTAACTTGCGCCGATCACCGAACGACAATCGGAATGGAAATGTGTTATATTCCTTTTCAAGACCTACAACTCGTAATGCCTCTAGAACACGGTCTTCTATCTCTTCATCTGGCACTCCAATATTTTTTAAACCGAAACGGATTTCCTTGTCTGCCGAAATAGTGAATAATTGATAATCTGGATTCTGAAGTACCATTCCTACTTTTTTTGCTACGTCACTAACATCAAGTTTACTAAGATCTTCTCCTCTGAAGAATGCGTTTCCTTCTGTTGCTTGTAAAATACCAACAAAATTCTTAACCAGAGTAGTCTTTCCGCTTCCATTTTGACCAATTATGCCTACAAATTCGCCTTCATAGATTTTCAAATTGATGTTTTTTAACGCCTTAATATGTTCATAACCTTTGTAAGAATAGCTTAAATTTTCAGTAATTAAAATAGGTTCTCCTAATTCCTTTTTTCCACCACCGGGTAACGCTTTTTTGACGGAAAGTTTTCTATCTTTAAAAAGGGCTTCTATTTTTCCTATTCCTTGATAGAGAGAAATTTGAGGTTCTACTTGAAATCTCTCTTGTAATTTTAGGAATAATTGAGAGATATCAGGCGGACGAACACCGTTTTCTTCGATTATTTTTGTGCGACTGAGGACTTCATCTGTTAGTCCGTAGTCAATACTCTTACCATCTCTTAAAATTAATATTTTGTCTGCAAGATCTATGATTTCTTCTGTTTTATGAGTAATCATGATTGTCGTGACTTTACCTTCCTTTTTTAACTGTTGAATTGCATCAAGCACTTCGACAGTGCCGAGTGGGTCTAATTGTGATGTAGGCTCGTCCAAAACCAATAAGCGGGGCTGCATGCACCACGTTGCAGCAAGAGCAACTCTCTGTTTTTGTCCACCAGAAAGTTCTTGAGGTGTTCTATCTTCAAATCCTGCAAGACCAACGATTTCTAGTGCATTTTTTGTACGCATAAGTATCTCTTCTTTTGGCACACCGAAGTTAGCTGGACCAAAAGCTAGTTCCATGTCCACCCCTGGCATGAGTAATTGAGTCTCTGGGTCTTGAAGAACAATCCCCACAGTTCTGGCAGTCTCATAAATCGGTTGTACCCAAGGGTCCTTTCCAAAAATGTTTATTTTACCTTTAATCTTCCCAGCCCATATTCCGGGGCATACTCCAGAAAGTAAAAAACAGAGCGTTGTTTTTCCAGCTCCGTTTGGTCCCATGACGGCAAGAAATTCGCCTTCAGACAGCTCGAAGCTAATGTTCTCTAGAGCAGGATTTTCAGTATCTTCATACTTATACGAAACGTTGTCAAAGAAAACTGTACCAGTTTTATAATTGCTTTCCATAATCTCCGCAATCCAATTCATTGTTATAAATTTTCAAAAGCACTTGACATACTAGGTGTCCGCTTCTTTGAAGCCCCCCAATAATGAGGGTCGAAATAATCGTATGGTCTTATCATATTTCTCTTATATATATTTTAACTTATACAGCACGAAGTAACATCCGATAAAGTGAGGTAGTTTACGAAGTAGTCAGGCACTAAAAAACGATCTTTCACGATCTAGATTGCTAAACAACGTAATAATATCATTCTTGTAGTAAAAAAAGAAAAAGAGTATGGTAATCAAGGCGTTTCCTTAAATACCAATAATTTACCACAAAGCGCCTGGTACTTTTGGTAATCCGCTTCTATGGAGCCCTTCGATTATGGGTATCGAAATTATGGTGATGACAACTGAGAAAGCAGGTCCCCACCAACTATAGCCGACAAAGACTGCTTGACCTAAATCGACAGGGTACACGAAGAGGTACCAAAACGGTAGGAAGAAAGGAATCAGCCAGACCATGACTGAACTCATAATAGCAATCAGTAGACCGACGAATTTCTTGCCTATACCTTCTATTTCTGTTAGACGTGCCCACTCTGGTATATATTTCCAGCCAAGAGGACTAATCATAATAATCAGCCATGGAATCCAATACCATCCCCCAAGCGCAAAGAATAATCCTGGGTTTGTTGGATTTGAGAAGGTGGGTGGTCCAGGCACGTAATATGGAAAGACACTTAGCCAGATGCCCATCCCTATAATGACAATGATGTTAAGCACCCATAATATACGATTATTTCCATTTGTCATCAAATAAACAAGCACTGCGGGCATCATCCCTACTACGAGCACATCTATTGGTCCTAGAGGAAATGAAGCTGGCGAAAGAAATGCACCGATAATTCCACCGATAAGAGCTGCTAATATACCTGCTGGGCCCAATACCAATGGTGCAATAGCTGAGAAGGCTACAGAAAGTGGTAGAAATCCTCCGCCCCCTACATAAGGAAATAGAGGAACGAAAGTCGTTGCGCCAATGAGTGCTCCCCAAATCGCGATCCATGCTACTGAAACTCCTGCCGTACGTCCAGGGCTTTCTCTCCATTCGTCCCATTCTGACATTTAATATGCCCCCATTTTTTTTGTCATTCTTTTAGAGTATGAAAGTGTCTTTAAGTATTAGAAATATATATTTCTTTGCGTATGTCTTCTATTTGTAAAGTAATTATTCACAATTTTCAATCTATAACTATACAATGAGTTAGATTTTTGCTTGATTTCTCTATGAGGGGTGAATAAATGATGATTGAAAAAACTGCACGGAGAGCATTAGACGCTCTTGAGCCATACGAGATTGAGATAAGCGACTTAGATGTTGTCAAACAATTCGCTCATGAACTAAAACCATCGGATGTGCTAAGATTTGATCTTAATACTAATCCATACCTGCCAACTCCTGTTCTTGAAGCATTAGCTCAACAAATTACAGCACTTGAAGTTAATGAATATCCTGATGCAACCTACATTTCTGTAAGAGAAGGTCTTACAAAATATCTTACCAGGTTTGGCGCGAAAGTTAACGCTGAAAATATTATGATCACAAATGGTGCGGACGAAGCTCTAGATCATGTTATAAAATGTTTCATTGATGAACATGCTATTTCAATTCTTCCGCAACCAACATACGCGATGTTTAAGGTACTTACAGAGATCATGGGAGGAAAAACTCTAGCAGTTCCAAGAAAGGAAGATTTTTCCATAGATGTTGATCTAATAAGGAAAAATATTAGTCCTAAGACCAAATTACTCTTCGTCTGTTCACCAAATAACCCTACGGGTAATACTACACCTAATTCGGATATAGAGGAATTACTAAATATAGAAGGTATTGTTGTCATGGTTGATGAAGCGTATGGGGAATTTGCTCAGGAAAGCGGTGAAGAAAGCGCTTTGAAATTCTTAAGCAAATATGATAATTTAATGGTGGTTAAAACATTCTCCAAGGCATTTGGAATAGCAGGCGTGCGGATTGGATATATAATCACCAACACCGAAATTATGAATCTTCTTAACAAAATAAGATTTCCGAATTCAGTAGGAACAATTCCTGTAGCAATAGCAAATATAGCTCTGGAAAACGTTGATTGGATGCTTTCTGCGATAAAAAACCTCGTCTCTGAACGAAAAAGACTGGCACAAGAATTATCAGCATTTTCAGAGTTTCTTATCTTTCCTTCCTCAACAAATTTCTTACTTATTGAAGTTTCAAGCGATTGGAGTTCAGAGAACATAATGTTAGAGCTAATGAAACGAGGTATAGTCATAAGATCTTATCAAAACCCATACATGAAAAATCACATACGAATAACAATCCGCTCACCTGACCAGAATGACAAACTGTTAGAAAATCTTCGTGAAATCATGCTTGAATCTTGAACAACTTATATTTTTTGTAACCGATCAACTGTATGACATACTATATACCAGATTCAAAATAAATCATTAATTTCTACTCACGCTTCAAGATCAAAGTAGCTTGGATATTTTAGCAATTAAATCAAAAAAAATAATTAAAAAACTGAAAAAAATCAAAGAAAAGAGGACGCCTTATGATACCAATTATTTATTTCTTCTGATAATTAGCCAGATTATCAAACCAATTATCCCTGTAATCAATACTATGATTAACCACAGTACGCCGCTCTCTCCCTTGCTTTCGGCATCTCTGTACACCCAGACTGCGATCAAAATTGCGATTATGAACCACACAATAAGTGGTATATACCACAATAACCCATATTGCATTTTATTTTACCTTCCTGTTTGTTGTTTGTACTAAGTAAAAAATTTCAACACTTCTATATAAGGTTTGTTTAACTTTCTGCTTAAGGCTTGTATACCGTTGTGATAATCGCACTAATTACCAAAAGATTTTTAAAGTGAGTTTGAAAAAAAAGTGAAGAATATTCAAGAAAAATACTGCTTTTTTTTATCACTACTTCGCAAGAAGACCCCTTTACTTTTTGGAGGGATGAATTGCGTTTTCACTTTCACCGTAGTGTCCCCCAGCTTTAAATAGCTTTTTGCGTCTAGTACATCCCATAAAATGAATGGTAGGTGGTCAACAGGGATAGATGTGATAAAACGGACTTACCAATACAGTTGTCCCTACTGTGGACTGGTGTTAGCGAGAGACCATAATTCTGCGATCACTATTTTACACCACCACTCACTATGTAGAAGCAAGATCATCACCAGGGCAGGAACTGTCCGTAGAGCCTGTTTGACATGTCCCGTTGGGGAATGGATGATTCAGGAAGCCACCCTACTTATTGTGTGGTAGTTCACTGTTTTAATGAACCAAGAAATCCACCTATCAGTGACCAAAGAATAGCGAGTGGGTAAGCTATGAGAACAGTTGAGGTTAAAAGATAGTTGACGAAGTCTTGCTGAAGCATTACACCTAGTATTGCGTAGTCTAAAAGAAAATTGAGTAGCATAATTATCACACCTATCACAAGAGCATCAACTGCCCATATCGACATAGGTGTCCGAGAGACGGTTGCACGGACAATAAGAACCACAAGTATTGTATTGATGACCCCAGTTATTAATACAGTAGTTAGATACAATTCGGGGGCATTTATAACAGCGTAACCAACAATAATGAAACCAATTATCCACGTAATGACTCCTAGGATCAACCCATAGATAATATCATTTGTTATTTTGACAACCATTTTCACCACCACTAATGCAGGTCTTATAAATTTCATTAATTTAAATCTAATCGAAAAATATAAACTGGACGACAAAAGCCAAGGGAATAATACCTTTAATTGGTTAAATATGTCAGGTACTTTGAACCGAATCAGGATTCTCAAAAAATTGCGCAAGTACTGCAGCTGACTCGTCACTCCACGCCATTCCGATGTGACTGTGATTTTCTAATACAACAAATGCTCTGGCTTCGGGAGCTTGCTCCCATTGATTACGTGTTTCATCAATATCAAATAATGCGTCCTTATCGCCGATGATAAGCATCACGGGGACATTATAATACATCCAGAACATTGTGGCGCTCGTGGCTGCCATACCATTGACCATAGTCCACGTCCATTGATTTACTCTTAGTGGGTCTTGCATAGCGGCGTTGATAGTTTCGTTAGCAAACTTGTGATTGAAGCCAACACAGTATACGTGAGTGTCGCCAGATATAGCCTTTTGGATGGCATAATCATGGACTAAAGCGTAGTTGTCATTAGTTTCTCGAATATGATTTGGGGCTTGATAATGATTGTAAGGAGCAACAAGAGCAATTGAATCGACCACTTCTGCTAAGTCCTTTTCTAGTGTCTTATTAACGTATTCGACAAAATGTGAAATGCATCCGCCTCCAGAACTATGCCCTGCCAAGTGAAAAGTAGCTTGTGGCCATTTTTTTCTTAAGTCTTCTAAATGAGCGTTAAGATCACGCGAAATCTGATCTGCCTCTAAGCAATCTCCAATTCTACCAGGGTAATAATTAGAATCGTCAATAGGGACTCTGGGAGTAAATGCTGGGTCACTACAGTCCGTAGCTGACTTGCAGACCGAAAGACCATGCCCTCTTGTATCAATGATTCGAGTAAACACTCCTCGTTTTGCCAAACCGTATCCTACCAAAGCATAGCGCCCTGAATGAGAAGTTGATCCTGGGATGTACACTACTATAGGACCCTTGCCATTCCATCCTTCGGGAACGAATTCTCGGTATGCTAAATTCAACCCTTCTTCTCCCTTCATAAATTTCGGTTCAGGACCAGAAGGAGTGCCTGATAAAATAATCTCAGTTTCCCAGTCTGTTAGAGTATACGGTGTTGGTGGGGCCTGCTCAATCATTTCTTCTAACGTACGTGAACGTTGATTAAATAGCGTCATAGCGAAAGTCATCACAGCAATCAAGTAGATTATCGTACAAACTATGATAAAAGTCATCTTTTTTTTCCGAATAATTGATTTAATAGATTCAATTCTACTCATTAAACCCCTCTAATTGTTTTTATGGAGTTTCGCAGGAAGACCCCTCAACTTGTTAGGGGATGAATTGCATTACTGTTTTCACTTTCACGCAGGTCTCTATAACTTTTAAATAGCTGTTCGCATACACATGATCTGTGTCTACCTGCAGGCAAGAGGTCGGCATGCGAGTACCCTTCTGAACCCTGTATGCCGTAAAGCCAAGTGGGTTGGAAGGGGACACAGTAGGGCAGGGACTGTCCGATTTAAAGCCTG
>SMTZ1_10003182_pt1 | contig 16563 bp, 15 predicted proteins | sample DeeMarSWOR136_30_FD_25667 | JGI IMG/M metagenome (IMG submission 25667)
AGACCGCGTTCCTTGGAGATGGCAGCGTTGAATCTGAAAGTATCTGCTATCGTACTTCATCGCAAGGTCTTGCACATGATTACCAGGATTTGTTGTTATGCCTTCAAATCCAAAGTCGAATTAACTTCGACTCTCATAATGATTCATACAAAGTGTATATTCGTGGATCGAGTCTTCCTCTCTTCTTCGATACCATAGTTGAATCATGGGACCCACGAAGAAAGAGAATCAAGAAAATAATAGACCGTTCAAAGAAATCAAACTATAACCATGATGTGTTTCCACCCCATTATGGCATTCAGATTAAGAAGTTACTCCTGCGGATTGGAGTTCCTTACAAAGGGATATTTCATCGTGCAATCAAAGAAAATCATGGCATCACTCGAACACTTCTTATCAAACACTTAGATGAAATCAAATCTACTCTTCAACAGGCAAAACAAAAAGTCAATTCACTGGACATCTCAATCCGTGAAGCAAGAGGCATTCTCCGTTGGTCTCAAGAAAAAACAGCGAAGAAACTATCTACTTCTCGCTCATTTATTGATTATATCGAGCGTGGAGGCTACCAACAAGAGTTACAAGTAGCAACACTGAATGAACTGATGAATGAAATTAAATCAGAATTAGAGGATATCGAAATAAAAATAAACGAACTAGACTCGCTCTTTTCTAGCGATTTGAGGTATCTTAGAGTAAAGGAGATCGAACGGCTTGAAAACACAGGAAAATTGGGCTGTCCGTATGTATACGATTTAACTATCGAACCTAATCATCAATTCATCAGTCATGGGGTGCTCCTTCACAATACGGTTTCAATAGCAAAGGCGGGGATTGTGGCGACGCTTAATGCTCGGACAGCGATCTTAGCGGCAGCGAATCCGAATCTTGGTCGGTATGTTGCGGAGCGTTCGTTTGCGGAGAATGTGAATCTTCCTGTTACGTTGTTGTCTCGGTTTGATCTTATTTTCACGTTGACGGATGTGCCGGAAGTGGAACGTGATGAGCGGACGGCAGACCATATTATTTCCCTTCATCAGGACCGGGGGAAGACCAAAGATCCTCCGATTAACGCGGATTTGCTTCGAAAGTTCATCGCTTATGCTCGTCGGGGGGTTACTCCGAGCCTCACGGATGAGGCGCTCAATGTTGTCAGGGCGTTCTATTTGAGTATGCGGAGAAGCGGTGAACGGGAGAACGCTCCGGTTCCCATCACGGCTCGACAGCTGGAGTCGCTCATTCGATTGACTGAGGCGCATGCAAAAATGGCTTTACGAGAAAAGGCACTGGCGGAGGATGCCCAGGCGGCCGTTCGACTCGTCCAAGTATCGTTGCAGCAAGTCGGGTTTGATGCTGAAACTGGTCAATATGATATTGATAATATCATGATTGGACGTCCCAAATCGCAGCGAGAAAAACTCAGGGCAATACTGATTATGATACGGGACCTCGCGAAGGAATCTCCCTCCGGTGTACCAATTGAAAAGTTGATAGAACGTTCAAAGCTCGCGAACCTTTCAGAAGCCTTTGTGCGCGAGGCCATTGAACAATTAGTCAAAGAAGGAGAAATCTATTCACCCAGACCTGGGATTCTCCTCTTTGCAGGAAGCTAATTGCCCCAGGTGGGAAACTGAGATAAAAAAGATAGCCCGGTTATCTCTTGAAAAATCCATTAAAGACTACTTCCAAGAGAAGGGTATCACAGAATTATATCCTCCTCAACAAGCCGCAATCAAAGCCGGCGTCTTAGATGGCAATAACATTGTGTTAGCCATTCCCACAGCATCAGGAAAAACTCTCATTGCTGAATTGTGCATGCTGAAGGCAATCGTCGAAGAGGGAGGCAAAGCATTGTACTTATGCCCTCTACGCGCATTAGCTTCTGAGAAGTATGACGAGTTTCGACCTTATTCAAATCTCGGTGTGAATGTGGGAATCACTACCGGTGATTACGACACAATCGAAGAGAAATATGGCGCCTATGACCTTCTTGTTTGTACAAACGAACGAGCAGATTCACTTCTTAGGCATCGTGCGAAATGGATGTCTGATATCGCCATTGTAGTCGCCGATGAAGTTCACCTCATTAATGATCCTGGTCGTGGTCCGACACTCGAAGTCGTACTCGCTAGATTACGGCAAATTGCTCCTAACGCCCAAATACTCGCGTTGAGTGCCACCGTAGATAATGCCGACGAACTTGCAGATTGGATAGATGGTGCCGCTTTAGTTAGTGACTGGCGCCCAGTTAAACTTCGTGAAGGCGTTTATCATGATGGTCGCGTCTACTTCGATGAAGGCGAAGAGGAAAAGTATGTCCCTGCAACCTCGTTTCCCATCGGAGACATAACTCGGAGTGTACTGAAGAAGAAAGGGCAACTCCTTGCCTTTCTCAACACACGCCGCTCAGCCGTTCGAACTGCCCAAAAACTGAGTTCTATTACTGCGCCACGCCTAACCCAAAAAGAACAATCCCAACTAGGCGAATTAGCTGAAAACCTGCTTCATCTAGGGGAAGTCACACAGGTTACAGAGAATTTATCTCGCCTCCTTCGAGCTGGCGTTGCCTTTCACCATGCAGGACTACGCTATTCGGAACGCAAACTAATCGAAGGTGCATTCCGAAATAATCTCATCAAAGCCGTCTGCGCCACGCCTACCTTAGCCGCGGGTGTCAATCTCCCTGCCCGGGTCGTGATCATTCAGGAATATCGGCGATTCGATAGAATTGAAGGCTACAAACCCATCCCAGTGCTAGAATACAAGCAAATGGCTGGTCGTGCAGGCAGACCAAAGTATGATACTACAGGAACCGCGATTCTCATCGCTCGGAATGAAGGAGAACGGGAGTTTCTGCTCGACTACTACACCCATGGAACGCCCGAAAGTATCATTTCAAAGCTTGCAAGTGAATCTGCCCTCCGAAGCCATGTACTTTCCACCATTGCTATGAACTACGCCTCAGACAAAGCCGGTATCATGGATTTTATCAGGCAAACCTTCTTCGGGCATCAGCGCGATCCTGATGAAGTCGAATACATGATTGATCTGATTGTCCAATTTCTCAAAGATGAAAAACTTCTCGAACAACAAAACAAACGTTTGTTTGCAACATCTTTTGGTCGACGTGTGTCTCAACTCTATGTTGACCCGAAATCCGCTGTGGTACTCCGTGATGGGCTTGCAAAGGCTATGAAACAGCTTGAACATACTACTGATGTGTCCTATCTTCACCTAATATCTCATACACCGGATATGCCCAACCTCTATCTTCGAAGAGGGGAAGATGAACGTTTTCATGATTACGTCATCGAGCATATCGATGAATTTCTAACACCAATTCCTGATCCACGTATTCACCGAGAACGGTACGAGTTCTTCTTAGCAGAAGTGAAAACTGCACTTCTAGCCAAAGCCTGGATTGAAGAGCTCCCCGAAGACCAACTCATCAATCAATTCAAAATTGGATCAGGCGACCTTCTCCGATTAGTGGATACTCAAAAATGGCTAATTTATGCCTGCCGTGAACTCGCCCCGATTTTTGGGTATCGAACAGTGGTCCCCGAACTCGAAGAACTGGAACTCAGAATCAGATATGGTGTAAAACGGGAGCTCACAGATCTAGTTGAGCTCCAAGGCATTGGTCGAGTTCGTGCCCGGTTCCTCTTCCGAGCCGGATTTATTTCCAAGAACCGCATCCGGGATGCACCACTAGCACAACTCGCGGTCGTTCCCACAATCGGTTCCCAAATAGCCCACTCTATTAAGCAACAATGCGGTGGAATCATCAAACCAGAAGAAGAACAAGCGTTAAAGGACACCCGCCGGCAAACTACAAAGCAAACCCAACTATTCCTTGATTAGCACGTCACATTGAGGTTACAATTTTGCCTACCGGTCTATTCTATCATCCTGTCTTCCTACAACATGAAATGGGCTTCAGCCACCCCGAACGACCTGAACGATTGACCGTAGTTATGAAATTTCTGGAAGAAAAGCAGATTATCGACACTGGACATGTGGTCCTACACCAACCCTCAGAGGTCAAAATGGTAGATTTGGAACGTGTTCACCCAAAGGATTACATCGACCTAATCAGTAGTGCATCTGCGCGGGAAGCACGCATCGACGCTGACACTCGAACATCGAAAGGCTCCTACAGAGCTGCAATATTTGCTGCTGGGGCAGGAATCCAAGCCTGGGAAGAAATCCGAGCAGGGACCCTCGATAACGCATTCGCCCTAGTTCGTCCGCCAGGTCATCATGCAAACTCCCAAACAGCTCGCGGGTTCTGTCTATTTAACAACATCTCAATACTTGCACGTTACATCACGTCAACAGTTCCGGACAGCCGCGTGTTAATTCTTGACATTGATGCCCACCATGGTAATGGAACCCAAGAGATTCATTATTCAGAATCTGATATCCTATATCTTGGTCTTCATCAAGATGGACGAACGTTATATCCAGGCTATTCAGGTTATATCGATGAACTCGGCGAAGGCAAGGGAAAGGGCTACAATATCAATCTCCCATTGCCCCCTGGTACTTCAGACAACTCCTTTTTGCAGGGACTCTCGAACCTGTTTCCCCCAATAGCTGAACAATTTCAACCAACTGCCATTCTTGTCTCCGCCGGATATGATGCACACTTCCGTGATTACCTCACCAACCTCCAATTCAGCGCCACTGCATATCTCAAAGCCACCCAGCTAATCATGGAGGCTGCGGAAAAATACTGCAACGGTCGTGTGGTCATGTTCTTGGAAGGGGGCTATGATTTGCAAGCCCTATCTGAATCAATATACAACACATTAGTCACTATGAGTTGTCAGGGGACTCCAATACATGAAGAAGCCCCCGCAGAAGATCCACGAATATCCCCCTTTCTTCAAAAGCTTCTTGGTGAATTGAAGACCCTCATTAAACCATGGTGGAACATCTCCAAATGAACGACAGCGTAAAATCAGTGGTGGGCCGGCCGCGATTTGAACGCGGGATCACCTGAAAGGGGACTACTACACCGAATAGTAGTCACGCCCCAGGCAGGCATCATACCAATCTAGCCAAAGGCAGCTGCCAGTCGGGATCTAGACCACCGGCCCATGAGCTTGACCCATAAACAAACTTGTCCTTATAACTCCTTTTCCTCAGCAGCCCCTTTTTTATGAACATATCCTTCTGCCACAAACCAATCAATGGCACGCGTGAATGTCTCTGCCATGGTCATTGTCGGCTTCCAACCCAGGAGTCGCTTTGCCTTTTCATTTGAATACCATCGCTCGGAATTCATTGCATCAACGGATTTCGTATGCCACAGATAAGTCCGTTTTCCTCGATATTTGAAAAAACCTATTAGCCCAACCCCAAGCTTAGCGAAGAATACAGGAACCTTTCTTTTAGGCGGTTCTACCCCCAGGTGATTAGCTACGAACTGAAAGACCTCCTCATAGGTAAAAACATCATCCGTGCAAAGAAGGTAGGTTTCATTGACACCATCCTTAGTTCGAATTGCAGAAAGAAATCCTTGCACCAAATCATCAACATGCATAAACATGATGTGTTTTTTTCCATCACCGGGAATCATCGAAATTTCTCTATTTGCAATCGCCTTTATGGTTTCATAACCGACATAGAATTCTCCAGGACCGGTAACCCCCACAGGGCGCAGAACGATGTATTCGAATCCGCCATCCACCGCCACCTCTCTGACTACTCGTTCTGCCTCAACCTTACTTTTTCCATATTCATACATCGGGTTAGGCTTTGTTTCCTCTGTCCCAGGAGGATTTTTTACCACTCCAGTCGTTTCGCTGGTAGAACAGTAAATAAACCGTCTGACAGAGAATTTCTTACATGCGGTCAATAGATTTCGAGTTCCTTGCACATTTACACGGTAGAGTAAATCAACGTCTTTTGGATAGAAATCAAACATTGCTGCCAAATGGATAACTATCTCAGTTCCTTTGGCTGCCTCTTCCAAGGAAGCTAAATCAAGAAGATCTCCTTCAGCAAGACGAACTTCTTTAGGTATTCCCTTAACTTCGCTTGTTTTCCTGACAAGGGCCGTGACATCTTGTTTCTCCTCAACTAGCTTAGCCACAAGATTTCGTCCAATGAACCCGGTTGCCCCCGTAACAAGGATTTTCATCTTTAATCACCTCAAAGAAAATCATCGGCTCCTTCCAATTCTTTCACTGCTAAGTCCTCATAAATCGGTCCTTTGGGCGTGAGAATGCTTTTTTTGAGCTTAATTGCTTTGACCAAAAATTTCCCGAATTCTTTGTTTGTATATTGCTGAACCATCTGCATAAGCTCTTCTCGGTGCAATCCACTTCGGACTCTTAGAACCGTCAAGTGTGGCGAATAGCTGCGCTTCTCTGAAGGGAACCCTTGAATCCTAAGTTCACGTCCGAGGAATTTCTGGTGATGTATAAGTTGGTCCGCTCCTGTTGTTGCACCAATCCAAATCACACGGGGCCTTTGGGGGCGAAAACATCCTATGCCATTGAGTTCAACCTCAAACACAGCCCCTTTTATCTGTTCAATTATGTTTGCTAGTTCTGGTATCCTTTCCTCAATGATATTGCCTAGAAAATGGAGAGTAAAGTGAAGGTTTTGGGGTTCAACGATCTTCAGCTTTGCACCGCTTGATAAAAGCGCTTGTTGAATCTTGCTGATTTCTCGAATTAAATCCGAATCATCAACTTCAACAGCGATAAAACATCGAATCTCTGCCATCAGATATCATCTCACTGATTTGATGGTAAATCAGCAGGAAACTTTATATCATTCTCCCTTCCCAAAAGCGAACAGCTTGCTTTTGGGAGGCAATGTTTGGTTGAAGACTAAGAAATCGTCCCGAACGCGGAAACCGTTGGCTGAAATCGCTCGAACATCTAGTGATCCTCTAACTCAACAAATTGTTCCCGCAAGGGAAGTGATTTTACGACCCGCAGGCTATCCTCTTGAAGTCAATAGCGTTCCAGCTAATCCTTTACTTCGTATCCGGGATGAAAAGCTCTTTAGTGCTTATGCTGTTGATCAATGGCAAGGTATCAAAGTCAAACCAACCGATTATTTGTTTGACCAATTGTTACTCCCCGATTTTGCATTCGAAGTCGTATCCGTTATCCCAACGGAGGCACACATCGTTGCAGATACAAGAATTCGACTTGTCGAACCACCCGATGACACTCCATCAAAAGGCCTCCAGATTGAGTTTAAAGACGTAATTGGTCACGAAGACGCGAAAGCAAAATGCTTGATTATCCAGAAGTACATTGCCGACCCACAGCAGTTTGCGGAGTGGGCGCCACGCCGAGTGCTATTCTATGGTCCACCTGGAACAGGAAAAACCATGTTAGCTCGAGCTCTCGCCTGGGAAACCCAAACTGAGTTTGCCTACATTAAGGCAACTTCTCTGATTGGACAGCATGTTGGAGCGGGGGCAGACAAAGTCAACAAGCTCTTTGAAGACGTAATTCGAAATAAACCGTGTATCGTGTTCATTGATGAAATTGATTCAATTGGGCTCGATCGGGGCTTCCAATCTGTCCGTGGCGATGTAACCGAAGTGGTGAATTCACTTATCTCTCAATTCGATCTCATCGAAGATCAAGAAGGAGTTGTAGTCATCGCAGCCACAAATAGCCAAGACTTCCTCGACCCCGCACTTCGAAGCCGATTTGAAGAGGAAATCTATTTTGGTCTTCCTGATTATGAGGACAGACTTCAAATTTTACAAAAGTATTCATCCAGCCTTCCAATGCCTGTGAATGCAGATCTAGAGTCGCTTGCTCGACGCACTGAAGGCTATTCAGGACGAGACCTAAAGGATCGTGTCTTGAAAGGTGCCCTTCACCATGCCTTATCGAGGGGACTTGCGACTCTGGATGAATCAACCTTCAAACACGTAGAAATTATCCAAACGTCCAAAGACAAGAGTTTGTATAAGTAATCCCAAATACCGAACTGTGGTTATTTTGCACGTAAAGAAAGCCCTCATTTTCTGTGGCATGCCAGGCTCTGGAAAATCCATCGGTGCAACCGTTGCTAAAGATTTGGGAATACCTGTTTTAGTAATGGGCGATGTTGTTCGTGAAGAGGTGACTCGGCGGCGAATCCCACATAACCCCCAAACTCTAGGTCAAGTCATGATTGAACTGCGCGAAAAGTTCGGACCTGCTGTAATCGCACAGCGGGTCATCGAAACACTATCAACGGTAACTGGCCCCTCCGTGGTTATTGATGGGGCAAGAAGTGAAGCGGAAGTGCAAGCCTTTAAAGAAGCCATAAATCATGTACAGGTCGTTGCAGTTCATGCCGCTCCTAAAATTCGATATGAGCGTCTACGCCTGCGAGGTCGTGACGACGACTCGTTAACTGATGATATATTGTTTGAGAGAGATAGTCGAGAACTTGACATCGGATTAGGTCGGTTAATCGCACAGGCTGACATCATGATTATCAATGAAGGTGAGCCTGAAGACCTTCAATCACAAATTCGCCACATACTGACTGAGGCCTTCGAATTAACCCAATGAAGGAGGGAGCGTAGTTTATCTCAGTGAGATTATGGGCAGTTGTTCATCCTACAGAAAATCTGCAAAAAGTGCAGCAAGCTTTTGAGAATCTTTGCCCTCCGATAACATGTAAGTTCAAAGAAGATCCTGAATTTGGAGCTGTTCTAATAGGTACTGCCACTGGCCCCGAATCTATTGCCACCTTAGCTAAGAAATTCCGGGAACAACGCATTCTTGAAGCAGTCAGACAGCAATTACTGAAATCACTTCAGAATGGATCCATAGTATTTGGGATGCAACGGCAAGCGGCCTACATGAATCGATTTCACCTGTGTAATTTAGATGATTACTCTGCGATGGGTCCAATACGCGTTGAAATTCACGCAAACAACATCCAAGATGTAATCGACCATATCAGTCCCCCTACTATGAAAGGAAAACCTCAATTTCGTGATGATCTTCAATTGGACTAATGAAGGTTTGCTTCACCTTGAGGGGGTAAGCTCCAAACAATCTAAGTCCATAGGCGCAAAGCTTTGGGGAAATATTGCTTTAGCTTCATTTTCATGTTCTTCGGTGACGATATAACGTGGGCTAATGTGAACCAAGGCCAGATAGGTAGCCTGAGCTTGCTTAGCGATTTGTGCGGCCTGTGCAGCCGTTGAGTGCAGATAGTCTTTTGCATTCTCCTTATGGGTTACGGTAAAAGTTGCGTCGTGAATCAAAAGGTTTGCATTCGTGGCTGCTTTGGCAAGTTGGGGATTTGGAGCCGTATCTCCTGAATAAACAATGCTAACGCCTTTACGGGTTGGTCCTAGAACATCCTCAGGGTTGACGATTTTACCGTCAGATGTTTGGATTGCCTTTCCTTCGCAAAGGCTTTTGCGAAGTGGACCAGAGGGTACACCAAGCCTTTGAGCTTTACTTACATCAAATCTTCCTGGGCTATCAGCCATTTGAAAAATATACGAAAGGGAAGGAATACTATGAATCGCTGGTAAACATCGAACTTGATATTGCTCTTGGTTCGATATGATACCCTTCTCCACATCATTGGTCGTCAAATCAAAATCAAGCTGTACATGAGTTAATTCCAAGGCGATTTGCGTGAATTCAGCTGTACCTACTGGTCCATAGATTGTCAAGGGTTTAGATCGATTCAGCATAACCATTGTCGAAATAAGTCCGGGTAATCCCAGAACGTGGTCACCGTGAAGATGCGTGATAAATATTTCTCGAACCCGCTGTGGGCTCAGACCTGCTTTTCGCAACTGAAGCTGAGTTCCTTCACCACAATCGAAGAGTATAAGTTTACCTTGGAATTGGACCGCCACAGCTGGTGGTGCTCGAGTTACCGCTGGGATCCCCCCTCCAACCCCCAAGAAATATACTCGTACTTTGCTGTTCGTCATGGATTATTTTCGCTCCAAGACCACGATATGGCGACGGAGGCTTCGATGAATTCGCATAGTATGCATTTCTTTGATTATGAAGCTTTCAGATGGTATCATGTTTTCCCTGAAATATTCCAATGGTAAAGCAAGGCAAAGAAATCCTCCAGACTTCAAAATCGGTGCAAATGAAACTAAACTAGCTTGAATTAGCTTACTGATTGTTGTTCCCCTCGTAGAACTGGATCGGCCATATGGAGGATCCATTGCAATCGCTTTAACAATTCCATTCCTTATCGGTGGTTCCCTAGCATCAGCTACGCAACCATAAAATTGAACCTCGTAATGGCTCAGATTCTGTTGGCTACCCGCAAGCATTGAAATATCAATGTCAAATCCAACAGGAATACAACCAATCTCTGCTGCCTCAAGCAGAAGACCTCCCGTGCCACAAAACGGATCAAAGAATTCACGGCCTGGTTTTGCACGGCTCAGATTCACCAGAACTCGGGCAATTTTCGGGTGGATAGCACTGGGAACAAAGAAGGGACGAAGCGGACTCCGCCTTTTTGAAAACACTTTTCGATCACGTGTAGCTAGATGGGGTCCAAAAAAGAACCGATTACCATTAATAACTCCAAGAAAAAGCACATCAGGTGAGGTTAAACCTATTTCGACTTGCCCTTCCATAGCCTGCCATATTACTGAACCAATCTTTCCTTGTAACTCATCTACGTTGAATTCGACTGGTTCTCGTTTAATTCGGGTAACCTTTACACCAAATCGATTTCCTGGATGAACCCACAGAGAAAAATCGATTCTCCTAAGAGAATGGAGAATGGCGTCCTCATCTGAAGCAGACTCAAAGGCTACAACACTAGCCTGGTTTACTAACCCCGCTCTTTTAGTAGCCCTCCGTGCGCCCTCTGGGTCCACTTCCATAACTAGAATGCGTTTTTCTCTATTCTTAACAGTATATGAAAAATTCTCAGATTCTAATATCGCACAAAGCTCTGCTTGGGGTAAGGTATCATGTTCTCCCGAAAGAATAAACAGGCATATTTGCTCGTTTTGTCGAATCACTGCTGGTCCTCCAACAGAAGCCTCATCACCAGGGCATCTTCTCCATCACCGTAGTATTTACGGGTTCGCCAGAGTTTTCGGAAACCCTGTTTTCGATAGAAAGCTTTCGCACCCTCGTTCGAAACACGCACCTCCAAATAAACCTCTGTACACCCCTTTTCCACAAGCACCCTATTTATCGAATCTAGCAGTTCATGTCCAATTCCCAGACGGCGTTTATCTCTTCTAACAGCTATGGAAAGCAAATGCCCAATCCTGAGGTTAGATTCTTCTTCAATATCCGCCACGACATAGCCAAGCAGCTCTCCATTCTGAACAACAACTAAAAATAAATCAGGAGCATTTTCTGCAATTAAATGGAATAAGCTAAGGGGGTAAGGATCGAAAAAGGTCTCGAACTCGATTCTCATAATTTGGTTGAAATCCGTTTGTTTGATCGGGCGAATTTTTCTCATTTGGATAATTCCTAGCGGTGGATAGAAATATGTGTGAGGTTTGTGGTCATATCAAGTGCTGAGGAGACTTTTTGTGAAAATTGTTGCGAAGCACCTGAAATTGGGTAAAATAGTCGTTGTCCCCGAAGACATGGATGACTTATGGCACCTATATAACGTGATTCTCCCAGGTGATAAAGTTGCAGCACGAACAGTTAGGCGTATACGTCGTGATTCTGGTGATACATCCCGTCCAGACAAAGGCGAACGCCGACCGATGTTTATCCGTCTCACCGTCGAAGAGGTCTCGTTGCACAAATACTCAAATCGGCTTCGAGTGAAAGGAAAAATCTTGGAAGGCCCAGATGATTTCGTGTCAACCGGAACCTATCATACAATTAACGTCGAACCAGGTCTCAAAATTGAAATCATCAAAGAAAGATGGCCAAACCTCCTCCTGAAACGATTACAAGACGCCGTTACGCGGAAGGGTCAACGACTGATTATTGTAGCGGTGGAAGAAGATCAGGCTTCAATCGGAGTTATTGATGATTCAGGGATTGATGTCCGCATCGAAATCCATGGAACTGCTCGGGGAAAATATGGTAAATACGTCCAAGCAACTGAAACACTGGATCAGATGTTTACAGGCGTTGCCACCCAACTCCATGAACTCTTAGAGCGGTTACCCGAAAATACTCGCGTTGTGCTAGTCGGACCAGGCTCAACAAAAGAGAAGTTAGCTGAATACCTGAAAAACAAAGTTCCTGCAAGTAAAGGACGCCTCCTCATAGAACATGTGAGCACCGGGACTGTTGCAGGCATATATGAGGCGTTAAACCGGGGAATCGTCGAAAGGATTGCCAGCGAAATTCGATTAAACCGGGAAATCCGCCTAATGGACGAAGTAATGACGAATCTCGGAAAAGACACAGGAAAAGCCGCATATGGTTGGGACGATATCGTTCGCGCTGTCCAGTTTGGTGCTGTAGAAACGCTTCTTGTTCTTGATAAACTATTCCGTGAGGCTGAACCCGATTATCGGCGAGAACTTGAAAATATCATGAGACAGGTGGAAAAACAAGCTGGATCACTTGAAATCTTCAGTGCTGATCACCAAGCGGGAAAACAACTTGAAGGATTAGGTGGGCTTGTGGCGCTGCTCCGCTTCCGTTTACCTGACTCCTAAAGCGGAGAATATGAAACCTGAAACCGAGTATCAATAGGATACTCTTCCGCAACCCCTACGCCCAATCCCATTGCCTTCAACCGCTTTGCTAAACGGCGAGTTATGGTAGCCGTAGTTTCGATTCGGCCTTTGACCTCATTCACCCATATGTGCCTAGGCTCAACTTGGAACTCTTTTTCTAATAATTTCTGAATGGCTGTCAAACCCAACTCCTCAGAGGGTGTGATGACACCCTTGACCAGCAGCCCCTCCTTCGAAATTCGTTCAAAAGGTTTAGCAATGCTTCTCGCCCGACGTTTGAAGCGGTTTCGTAGCTGTGCTCCATCCTTGAGCGATAATGGGCAATAATGAATATTTAGAGAGGTCTCTTTCACAGCCCACTCAAGAAGTTCTATTGCTTCAACTTCACTATCTTGTACTGATGCAATCGTTCCAGACTCAAGCTTGAAACCTCTTTTCTGTAATTGCGGGGCATTGCCAGAGGTGAATTCCATTTCGTTAAGATTAATGAAATCAATTCCAATCTCATCCAATTGTCGGAACAGTTTCTTAAGCGAATCACGCATCCCAGGGATGACTGGGATTTCTAATCCCAGCTTTGCCCGCCCTTTTGTCAGTCTCCGCAATTCGCGGTAATCTTCTCCAATCTTGAATCGGTGGAGTCGTAACTCATCAAGGCCTGCATCTATGAGCTTTTCCACTGCAACAAGGGGAACGGGTTCAAGCCCCGTATACAGGTGGATGTGAAAGGATTTCCCAGCTCTGCTTTTGACCACCCGAATAAACTCAAGTATCTGGTCTAATTTCTGGACTGGCTCCCCGCCGGTAATCCCCATTCCCGTGGCTCTACTCAATTGCGCTTCTGCGATTATTTCGTCAATGGCAGTTACTTCAACCTCGTTGGCGAAAATTACATTTTGGTTACACCGTTCTTCAGATATTGGACAATAATAGCAATCCTTTGCACACTCACCGGTGACAAAGAGGACCAGTTTTTCACCCCTCATGCAAAGCTTGCAACCCTTTGTCAAGCGTCCAACGTAGGGGGAGTTACCCCGTGAAATGTGGATCTCTCGTACCATTCTGACTCAGCCCTTTTGCACCCGCCGGCGGACAACTGGATCGCGATCGCTGATATGCTTTAATACAGCTTCGAAAGTTTCCTCTGGAGATAGTTGCCGTTTCAGGTATACACCAGTACGACCAACCTCATCCCGGCGCATTAAGATTTTCACCCGCTCTTCAACAATTTTGAGCCCTACTCCTACCTTCTTTGCCACAACTAGCTCATTACCAATTACCGGTGATTCAATGTGACCTTTTTCTGTCGGCTCAATTAACAAGAGTCGTTTATCCACACCTGGCACGCGGAGTTCGTTTTCAAGACCGATTCGATCAAGACATCCACCGAACTGGTAAAATTCGAGCTCGATTGGTGCAGGATTCGTAAGTGGGAATGTCACCACTGAATTATCGGGCAGGTAGATGTGAGCTTTTATCGCGTGGAATGGTGTGGCGTGTACAAGTTCGCGGTGAATTATTTGATATCCTGCCTCTGTCAGGGCAAATTCAACAGAAAAGGAAGGGATTACACGTGGTAGGTATATGTCAATGTCACTCTTTTCAGATACGTCACCACGACATATACTCCCATGGATGAGCTGTTCAACTCCTATTGGATTGAGTGCATCCATGATTTCCAATGCTCGGTGTCGCAAGTTTGAGAGATGAAACCACCTGTCGGCTGTATATATGACATCTTGGCTACCAGTGTCTCGACGGGCAGTTTTCTCTCGAGGCATCTTTACGCGTTCCTAACTTGGAGTTTTCACAGTCTCTTCTATCCATTGTAGGTAGGGCTGATGGCCTTCTTCGATATTGACTCTGATGATTTCCGGTACCTCATAACTATGGGCTTTTAGTACCACGTCTTTGAGTGGGCTAAACAGGTCTGTTTTAGTTTTAATTATGAGCAAAACCTCGGTATCTTCCACGATTTTGCCTTTCCAAGAGTATATCGATTTCTGAGGAATCATTCCAACGCATGCAGCAAGTGAATCTTCAACCAAAGTACGGGCAATAATATTTGCCTCTTCCTCATTGCCAACAGTAATGAACAAAATGCAATACTGAGACGACATGTTCACACGCTCATCCAACGAGCCCCTACCGCATCTCTTAAAAGCTTCTCTCATCGGTGCATCACACATTTATACACAATCTCTGAACTGTGCACACTACGAGGCGATACGACGAATGCTGCAATTCGAGTTTCTACTTCCTTTCCTTCCATGGTTGCTCATTTTGCTGGTCTGGATGGTCATAATTGGTCTTGCCTCAGTTTTCAAACTCGAAAAATATGGGATTGAAGTTGGTCCTTTCATGCTCTTCGCTCGGACCCAACGCTTTAACAACCTCTTAGATCGCATTGGTCGGTGGCACCCCCGTGCTTGGCGCTACATTTGGTCCTTCTTCATTGGCGCCGGCTTCTTCTTCTCATTATACGCGTTTTACTTCCTGGGATTCAATGTTTGGGAATTCATCAAATTATATCTAGGTCAACCCGCCGCGCCGGGTGCAGTAGCCCCACTCATTCCTGGTGTCACCATGTCATTCAATTTCTTCTTGATGATTCTTATCCCATTGATTGTAGCAGTTGTTGTACACGAGCTCGCTCACGGGGTTGCTGCTCGTGCGGACAACATTCCTGTTCAAAGTTCAGGGCTGTTCCTCTTCTTAATCTTCTTCGGGGCTTTCGTTGAACCAGATGAAGAATATGTGAAAACCAAGACCACACGAGTACAACGGACTCGGCTCTACGCTTCTGGTTCTGGGGCAAACCTCACTGTGGCTGCAATTGCCTTCGTCATGCTTACATTCATAATAATCCCGTTTCCTAGTGGTGCACTCATCTCACGTGTAGATCCTGGAACTCCGGCATATGGCGTGCTTGTTCCAGGAATGGTCATCATTGGAATGAATGGCACGACTATACAGACAACCCAAGATATTAGCACCTTCATGGCCAATACAAGTCCTGGCAACTTGGTGATATTCACCTTACCCGAAGGCACAATACCTCTAACCCTTGGTACCAACCCCAACAACGCCTCGCTTGGATATATCGGAATCTGGTCACGAACATATTTCCCACTAGTGTATCCCTTTAGCCTGCTTGGACCGGCGGTGGGTACCCAATTTTATGAAGGGTTGATCTGGTTCTTCGTTATCACCATCAGTCTGGGTATCATTAACCTCTTACCTATCCCCCCACTCGATGGTGATAGACTTTGGAAAGAACTCATCGATCGAACCGTTTCACTTGAACGAAAAAGTGGAAAAGCGCTCCTTTGGGGGCTTCGCATTACCGCTCTGACAATACTAATCCTCAACATCATTTTCACCTTCTTCAATCCAGCTCTATTGCTCTTCTTCTTTCGTTAGAGGCATGGAATTTTATTGCACAAGCTCCTAGCCCTTAATGGCAATGACTAACGAATGTACGATGTGCAAGACAGAGTCGGTAATGTCTCGACCCTACTCAGGGGAAGTACTTTGTGGGCGCTGCTTCAAAGACTCTGTTACCAACGCCGTGCGAATGGCCATCTCAAAGTACAATATGCTTGAACGTACAGATCGAATCGCTGTTGGCTATTCAGGCGGAAAAGACAGCACTGTACTTTTAGCGATTCTAGTAGAAATCCAGCAACGTTTCCCTGAATCGGAAGTCATCGCCATAACCCTCGAAGAAGGCAACAAACAAGACCTTCTACGGCAAGAGGTGTTACAAAAGGTCACGAACACACTCAAAGTAGAACATGTAACGGTCTCTTATCGGGATATGTTCTCCCTTACCCTTGATGAAATCGCGACTCGGGCACAAGCTTTGCAATCCTCCCTTTCACCATGTGCTTATTGTGGAACACTTAGACGACAGGGGC
>SMTZ1_10016423_pt1 | contig 16559 bp, 13 predicted proteins | sample DeeMarSWOR136_30_FD_25667 | JGI IMG/M metagenome (IMG submission 25667)
CCGCTACATTCACCGTGTCGCAATAACCAACAGTCGAATCCTTTCTGCCGACAACGGTAAGGTGACCTTTAGGTATAAGGATTCCAGCGGTGCTTATATCAAAACCATGACTGTTGGCGCCAAAGAGTTCATCCGGCGTTTTCTACAGCATGCGTTGCCGGCACGTGTTCATAAAGTTCGTTACTATGGTCTGTGGAGTCCCTCGAATCGCAAGAAGCTGTTAGAGTTACAACAGACCTTGCCTCAATCCGAAAATGATGAGCAAGAACGATTTGAAGAAGATATGGATGCACAGGTATCTGCTCCGCGAGGACCCAGGCCGTGCCCCCATTGCAAGAAGGGAGCACTTGTCTGGGTAGGGCGTCTATTTCGCCAAGGGAGGGGACCCGCCGTGAGAGAGCTTACCTTAATCTCATTAACGATCAAGTCTCATCCGAAACATGACTCTTCACGGTACATGATAATACCATTCTTTCTATCCGGTGAAAAAAAGCCCCGACTTAACCGCCGTTTACGCCTGGTAAGCCACAGATCATTCCCAATAGACCAACCATTCACCCCTTGTGCAAGATCTAAACCCACCAATTCATCCACTGTTCACCGATGATACGGAATTGGTCTGTTTATTAAAATCCCAAAGAACGCTTCAGCGGTTCAGTCCAATAGAGCATTTGTGACGGCTGCGCGTCACAAAAACTCGTAATTGATTAAGTATACGGCGCAAAAGAGATGTTTCAATCTCAGACACCTTTCCAACATCTCCATACCACCCCCGTGCCTTTGGTTTTTTTGAGAAATTTCTAAAAAAACTGGTTGACAACCATACGAAAGTAAATTAGTATATACGTAGATACTTATATGAATAAAGAAGCGAACAAGTTAGCTCGGTGGTTGAAGGTCCTGTCAGTTGGGACGCGAGTAAGGATTATTCAACTCCTCAAAGGTCGTGCCTTGTGTGTTAACGCATTGGCATACCGGCTGAATGTAACGCAGAGTGCAGTCTCCCAGCATTTGCGGTTGTTGCGGGCGGCTGGTCTTGTAATCGATGAGAAACGCGGTTATTACGTCCACTATAGACTCAACGAAGAGACCTTCGCTGAGTGGAAAGAAGCGATTGACCACATGTTGGACACAAAGTTCGAGAATTGTTCAGAAAAGAAAGGAAGTCAGAAATGTGCTGCTACAAAGAGAACGAAGAAGAATGCCAGAAACCGGAAAACTTAAAGGGAAAGCCAGAGGATTGTTCGCCTGAGCAAATCCGCCAATGCCACGGTGAAGTAGAGGAACACCCCTGCACAGGCAAGCAGGAGCAATGAGCCGATGGGGGCTGGGGCATCTCTTTGCATCAGTCCTTATTTCTCCCTCATCCCCCGCTCTGCCATGATCGACAGACAGACAAGGCCGACTATAATAGTCCAAAGGCTTAATAACTTTGCTGGATGAGAGCTATAGAAAACAGATCATATGATGAGCAGCGTAGTTGGCTGTTAACTCTTTCCAAACACATATTTTTCTAAAACAACACTCTTAGTAGAAAGGAGATCGTTTATGAAAAGCATTTCACGTAGAGATTTTGTGAAACGTTCGATGACCGCTAGCGCAGCGATGGCTGCCACAACAACTACGATGACATCGGACAAAGCTCTGGGGCAGAGTCGCACAGACAGACGCCTCAAAATCATAGGCATCTGCTGCAGCCCTCGCAAGGCAAAGACAACCGCGGCTTCACTGTTAGTCTGCTTGGAAGCTGCCAAAGAGACCGGGCCGAATATAGAGGTCGAGTTAATCGAACTGGCGCCATTGAAAATCCAAGGCTCGTTAGCCGCTGGGATCCCACTTGAACCAGGCCAAAAGGATGATTTCCCCAAACTCATCCCCAAGCTCTCTGATCACAAGGTAGGTGGAATTATCATTGGGACACCGGTTTACTTCGGTAACATGACATCGCTATGCAAAGCGTTTCTGGACCGTTGTATCGCCTTCCGCAAGAACAGCTTTGCGCTCAGCAACAAGGTTGCCGGAGTACTGGCCGTTGGGGGAGCCCGTAATGGTGGCCAGGAAATTGCCATCCAATCAGTACAGACCGCGTTGCTTTGCCAAGAGATGATAATTGTTGGCGATGGTAGACCCAGCGCTCGCATCGGTGCTACTGTATGGAATGATGGTAAAGGCGATGTTACCCAGGATGAGTTCGGCATGTCCACCGCAAGGAATCTCGGGCGTCGGGTGGCCGAAGTAGCTTTACGCCTGAATGGCATGACAGGGTAACAAATTGGACCATCTTAGGCAAACATCTGTTGGCACGCTCGCAGTGGTGGACAGGAGTTGGCGTTGCAGATCATCTGAAGAACGATGCACTGCCTCAACTTGGCAACAGACAAACCCTTGCCTATTTTCATACAGCTATCTTTGGCGAAAAGATGTCCAGGTCAATAGTTCTGGTATAGTACAAAGCTGGTTAGGATAGAGCTATATGTATATGCTGATGGAATCGAATTGAATGTTGAAGAGACCGTAGAACACAAACTTTGCAGGAGGAATCGCTATGGAGCTAATAACAATGAATCCTATTGGTGTAATACATTCCCCTTACAAGCAAATAAAGAATATACCTATTCAAGGGACGTTCAAGCCAGATGTGGAGGCTTGGATTGAACTTAAAGAAGAATACAGCAGTGGGCTTAAGGATCTGGATGAATTTAGCCATGCTATTCTTACATATTACTTTCATAAATCCCATGAGGAACAACTTCAAGGCAGTCCTTTTTTGGAAAACGAGAAACATGGAATATTTGCCATAAGAAGCCCCCACCGCCCTAATCACATTGGGTTATCAGTTGTAAGAATCAATAGTATTGATGGAAATAAATTACGTTTTAGCGAAGTTGATGTTTTGGACCAGACCCCAGTATTGGATATAAAACCTTATGTGAAATATTTTGATATTCGAGATAATGCCATTTGTGGTTGGTTAGATAAGCACTTTAAGGGAGGTGCCGTTCCTGACAAAACAATCCTGAAATGACATATGAGAGGAACCAGACATGTGTCAATTTCAGCAAGTCTCAGTGTGTTACGCATAATTCAATGAACAAGGTAAAATCAAAACTATACAGTCGAATGGTTGAGAGGAGATCTCCACGAATTAATTTCATCTTGGTTTTTTGAATCCAACAGTGTACACTCGTAGTTGACAATAGAAGGTTGATAATACGATAATCGTTGTTCGTTAGGAGGTAACAAAATGGATCGAAGAGAGTTTATAGCTGGAGGTGTGGCTGCCGGTACAGCTATTGCCTTGGGTACACAAACTGCTATTGCACAGGGAAGAAATAGAAACCAGGCTAAGTTTCGGATGAAATACGCGCCGCATTTCGGTATGTTCAGAAATAATGCTGGCAGCGACCCAATTGACCAGCTGAAGTTTGCAGCCGACCAGGGCTTTACTGCATGGGAAGATAATGGCATGATGCAGAAATCCACGGATCTACAGAGCAAAATTGCCAAAACTATGGAGCAAATCGAAATGATGATGGGTGTATTTGTCTCCTCAGGCGGCTTTGAGAGAAATGAATTTACCACAAGTACGTCAAAGGATCTACACGATCGGCTTCGCGCGCAGATGAGAAAGGCCGTCGAGGTGGCGAAACGTGTCAATGCAACATGGTCTACATTTGTGCCGGGCAATATCAGCCAGAAACTTGAACGTGATTACCAGATGGCCAACTGTATTGAAAACCTCAAAGTATGCGCCGATGTATGCGAACCGGCAGGGCTAATTTTGGTCTTGGAGCCCCTAAACTGGTGGGCAAATCATCCCGGTCTGTTTCTGACGAAAATCCCCCAGGCCTATCTGATCTGCAAAAGTGTCAACAGCCCCAGTGTGAAAATCCTCGATGACCTGTACCATCAGCAAATCTCCGAGGGCAATCTGATTCCCAACATGGACATGGCCTGGGATGAAATCGCTTACTTCCAGATCGGTGACAACCCTGGACGCAAAGAACCCACAACGGGCGAGATTAACTACAAGAACATCTTCAAACACATCCACGAAAAAGGCTACAAAGATGTCCTTGGCATGGAACACGGCAATAGCAAAAAGGGTAAGGAAGGCGAAAGGGCTGTCATTGAAGCGTATCGCTACTGTGATAGCTTCTAGATAGGGCATGGTTCCAAGGTAAGCTTGATCTCGCTTTCTCCGTTAGCCGGGACTCTTTGCAAGTGTTTGAAGAAAGAATTGAAGGACTTGTCCCTTGTTTAGGGAGCCACCAAAATACACTGCGAGCCCCATACAAGTGACTACGGAAAAGGGGCACCTGTGAAAAGACAAAGAATTCTTCCACCAACTTATTTATTAGTGTCAATTTTGGTTATTGGAGCCCTACATTCCTTTTGCATTAGGTCTTGTGGCGAACTTCATCGCTGACAGAGCATTCAAAAAGCACAAAACAACAGTCAAACCATTTGAAGTATCAACGGTCTTGATCACTTGTGGAATTTTCCGAATTACTAGAAATCCGATGTACTTAGGGTTCGTGCTGATTCTCATCGGCATTTCAATATTCATGGGATCTCTGACACCATATGTGGTTATTCCTGTTTTTGCAGTATTATTAGATGTAGTCTTCATAAGAAGTGAACAAAAAATGCTTGAAGAGACTTTTGGCGAGAGATGGCTGGACTATAAGCACAAAGTCAGGCGATGGATATAGAGGTTGGTTCCCTTGAGATATTGAGTGTTATACAACTCAACCATGAACAGTCGCTGCATTTTGACCTGGCATCATTCTATCAGCGTCGACGATGATCTCATTGTCTTCCCCCCGATACGCTCAATAACAGGCGAATTGCCAACTATTGTTCTTGCCTGATCTCTATATTTCTCAATAAAAAAGTTGACCTTTGGTGGCTTGATAGATACGCTTGTGAAAGCACATAAAAGTGAAAATTACGAAAGAGATGCTGACCCAACAAGCTGTAGCAGATCCTAATCATGAAACATATCGAAAAGAAGGGAGGCAGACATGAGAAGCATAGAGAAAACACTGACCATCACGGATGTGGCAAACATTATGGGTGGGCCGACTGGAACGCATGAGCAGCGTCCACGGATCACGCGTAGGCAATTCTTACGAGCAGGTACGGTTATTAGTCTAACTGTGGCGACTACCGGCTGTTCGTGGCATCGCAACACAACTCTTGCTGAGGGCCAGATAGAACAAACTCAGGCTCTCAACATGCGCATTGGCGCCAGTGACCTTGTCGTGCAGCCTGTGCTTACGCACAACGTTTCGCATCGCCGGGAACGGAGGAGTTGGCGAAATTGGGGTGGTGTGCAAACCGAGGAGGCTGCGAAGAAGGAGGCGGCACGTATAAGCCAGGAGCTGAATGAACTTTGCAAGTCAGCCGACTTCGGAGTACGTACATTGCCTCTTGCCAAGGTCGCTAACAAACAGCACGTTGGTGATCTTAAAGATGTCGAAGCCGACGTCCTGCTCGTTTACGCAGCCGGTGGCGGCACAGACACGCTCAACGAACTCGCTGCTCTGAACAAGTCGCTGATCATTTTCGTCAGGAAGCATTCGAAACCATATTACCTATGGGACGAGATTGTCCACGCCAGGTTTTTGCGAAGCCACACTGATAATCTAAGTCAGCCCAATTCGGATTTTGATGACGTAGCTGTAGATGACAACAAGGAGATACTCTGGCGGCTGCGGGCCCTTTACGGTCTGAAGAATACCTTAGGCCGGCGTATCGTCTGCATCGGGGGACCAGGCGGGTGGTCCTTTCCCAGGGCTCCCGAATTGGCTCGCGAACGTTTCGGGCTTGATATGGTTACGGTCCCGATACCAGAACTAAACTCTATGATTGAAGCGGCTCGGAAAAATCCTGAGCTGATGACTCAATGCAACCGAGAGGGCAAGAATTATCTCAGCAAAGGCCGGGTTACTCTTAACACAACAGAGGAGGCTGTTACTGAGGCGTTTCTTCTAAAGAAACTCTTTCACGATCTAATGGCGAAATCGGAGGCTTTTGCAATAACGGTTAGGGGCTGCATGGGCAGTTATGCTGGCATCATGCCTTGCCTTACTCTTACACTTATTAACGACGCTGGGTATATGGCGTACTGCGAAGGTGATTTTGTTGTTATACCATCGGGTATTCTCATGCACTACATATGCGGCAAGCCAACTTACTTCTGCAATCCGACCTATCCACACAAGGGTCGCATGGTGTTTGCTCACTGCACGGCGCCGCGGAGGATGGACGGAAAGATTCTGGAGCCAGTCGAGATCGTCACGCACTACGAATCGGACCATGGCGCTGCAACCCATGTGGCGTTCCGCAAAGGTCAGATTCTGACGATTATTAAACCAGACTTTGAGGCCAAGAATTGGCTGGCACTTACAGGCAAGATCATCGGCACGCCCTGGCTGCCAACGTGCCGAGCGCAGGTGGAAGTGGAACTTGATGCTGATACACAGGATGTGTTGCAGAACCTAAGAGGCTTTCATTGTATGTTGGCCTATGGTGACTGCACTCGAGAGGTAGCCTATGCCGCAAAGAAGGTTGGCATAACAGTCCAGACCCTCAAAAGCTGATGAGTGCTGTGGGACATATGTTGCATTGACGTTCGTGAACCATCTAGGGTGGTGATAAATTAGTGGAAATAAGATTGAAGGAGATTATTATGATTCGATTGGCCAAAATAGTCACAGTAATCCTCCTCGTTGTCATATCTTTGGCACGAGGTACCTCTAGTGTGCACGAATATCCTTTCATGGGCGATTGGCAAGGTAGATGGAATCCACAGGACAGGATTTATCCTCCAAAAATAGCAGCCCAAATCATCCCTTGGACTAACGGGAGCTATCAGATTCGCTTTTTCACAGAGTTGCGAAAGAAAGCCCCAGAGTATGTTGTGATTAGAGCCAAACCAAGTGGAAACAAACTGGATTTCCAAGAAGGCCTTTGGTCTGGTACGATCCAAGAGAATCGCTTCACAGGCAGAGGGACTCTGCGTGGGCGCGAGGGGAGTTTTGAGATGAAAAAGGTCTTTTATGAGTCACCGCGGCTCGATGTCAAATCCCCACAAGGGGCTCTGGTACTCTTCGACGGTAGCGACTTTAACGAATGGGAAATGATCCAAAGGGATGGAAAGACTAGACCTGTTAAATGGAAGATCGATAATGGGATCATGAGAGTTGTTCCCGAATTTGGCAATCACAGGATCGGGGCCTCAATTGGCACTCGCCGAAGCTTCTGCGATTTCCATTTGCATATCGAGTTTCGCCTGCCGCTTCTGCCGGAGAACACTGACCAGAGGCGGGCCAATAGTGGTGTGATCATCGAGGAGTATGCATTTTATGAGGTGCAGGTTCTGGATAGCTATGGATTACCTGGGTATTACGATGAGTGTGGTGCCCTCTATCAAATTGCACCGCCCAAGGTGAATATGTGTGCTATGCCTTTGCAATGGCAGAGCTATGATATCATTTACTACGCTCCGCGCTTCGACTGGGCGGGTAATCTCCTCAGCAGACCACGGATTACAGTCAACCACAATGGGGAGTTGATCCACAAAGACTTTGAACTGCCGTATCCAGAAAACACAGTCAAGCTTCGTCGCCAAAAGCCAGATTCCCGAAAGCCGGGTCGTATCAAGCTGCAAGATCATGGCTATTCCATTGAATACCGTAATATCTGGATTATTGACCTTAACCAGACAAACAAATGAATTGAGATGATGCTGATATGAGAGTAGCCCAAGGTAAGATTCAATATAACTTCCTCAGTGACTTTAGACGAGACGATCCTGCAATAGTTGCTCCTTATCGGGTTGATGTGAGTTGTTAGAATTTGTTTCCCGAAAATCCTGTGCTAAAGTCACTAAAAAGCTTTTAAGGAATCTATTATGTGCAATGCAGAGAATAAATGTGAAAAGCCAGAGAATCTGAAAACAAATCGGGAGGAATGTACGCCTGAACAGGTAAGAGAATGTCACGGGGATGTTAAGGTTCATCCCTGTGTTGAAGAGAAAGAACCTGCGTAAGGTAGAATAGCCATAGGAGTGAAAGGAATCATGTAATGGCAAAAAAGAAACTTGTCAAAGGCTTATGGTCTAAAAGTGAGGTTAGTTTGCTCAAAAAACTTTTTCCGAATAACCCCACCGCCAAAATAGCTGCCAGATTGGGACGGTCATCTGATACAGTGAAGAAGAAAGCCTCTAGGATGGGGCTTAAAAAATCAAAGAAATATCTCAAATCTCTTGGCCGAGCCTAAACATCAAGAAGCTGCGAACACACTGACCTGCAGGAATTAATAATGCCGTTAAACTTCCATTGCGTGCATTTTCCAGAAAACCGGAGCATCCGGTCTCTTGACTTAACAACGGTCATTCCAAATCAGGGTGATATACAATCCGATGTCATCGATGTATATTTTGTTTGGACCAATTGGCATCGTCAGAAATAGCAAATATGTGTATCGCATAATTGCCATCTGTTGCACCCATTATGGACTGGGGAAGAACGGAAACAGTTTCTGAATCTCTTGCTTTGACGGACGCCGGCCATATTCACAGATTTCAAATGCCTCGGCATACTGCTCGCGAAGCGACGATCAAAGTTCTGACGAACCTCCTGCTCGCGAGCTTTTCTTTTGGTCGCATCTTCTGGATACAAATGCTCCGATCCTCCACATCCGCCTTCCAATGTCTGCGATGCGAGGGCTAGGGCCGCTGCCAGTTTCTTGTCGATCACCGTGTCGATACCAACAACGATGTCCGCGGCGAACGGATTTGGTTTCTGGAAGCGATCCTGGTAGTACAGGAATATGGGATTGCGTTTGAGGTAGGGTACGTCGGGACAGAAGAACGGCACTGTGACCATGTAACCCGCATCTTGGACCAGGAGCGCCACATAACGATGATCCGGATGGTAGTCATTCGGACGATGGCACATAACAATATCGGCACGCCACTCGCGGATCAAGCGCACAATGATTTTCCGATTTTCGAGGGTAGGCATAATCTCGCCATCGTGAATATCAAGTACTTCAGTTTCGATGCTGAAGATGTCTGCGCAGCGCTCGACCTCAGCTGTGCGGCGCTGGGCCAGGGGACCACCGGCCATACCCCAGTGGCCTATATCCCCATTCGTACAGGAGACAAACTTGACGTGATGCCCCTGGGCTGCCCACATGGCCGCTACGCCCCCAGCACGAAACTCGTTGTCGTCCGGATGTGCGCCGAAACAGATGACTCGCACCTTTCCATCGGTGGAATCCGGGGCAGGTGTAGGCTTCGACACAGCAGCATCTAATATCCCAGCCAGAAAAAATAGTACGCCACTAAGGAGCAAGCTCCCTACCAACCATCTTTTTTTTACAAATCTCTTGATCATGGTATGATCCTCCTATAATGAGTTCCTTCACTGCGGGACTACCCGTCATGAAACACGAAATGTGCTACACACAGCACGATGCCGACAAAACTGTGTATATTGCTATTGATATGTACCAGTAGTCGGTGGGGCTCGTTCATCTGTTCGCATAAGATGGACCCTCCGGTGGGAATATATGGAATTTTTGAGCAAAAACTCTTTTGTGTGTATTACCTTCTGCTTATCGATAAAACTCATTTTCACCTTCGCCAATCTTCTCGAGAATCTTAGTAGGATATTGTCTTGCTTATCATGTTTCATGCCTCAAGAACTCTCACAATATTATAGACTACTACCTGAAATTTGCAGCAAATATTTCGTTGATGGAATCGTTTACCCAACCTTTAAAAAGTCCGGCTACGAAATCGGCTCCGGCCCGACAGAGGCATTCTGTAAAATGCTGACATTGCGTCTGAAAGGCCCAGGTATGCGATGGGATAAGGTTAACGCTGAGGCCGTAATGACCCTTGCATCATTGCGTGCCAGTGGCCTCTGGGATGAATACTGGAAAACTCAACAAAAACAGACCGCATAGCCGCCAGAAAATATAGTCGCACACTCATTAGGCAAGAAGCTGTTTACTCAGTTCGCGTTGCTCAGAAAATGCACAACCCCCATCTCCCTGATCCGCCAACAGTCTTTCCATATTGGGACGATGGTGAAAAATACAAATCATTTTGCTCAAAATCATACCAAACCCAAACTGAATCCTTGACGGCCCTGTTAAGACGGGTAAAATAGGGAAATTAGGATGATAAGCTCAAGCCCTACCTATTCGCATGGAGGAGGAGCGAGAAGCAGGGGCTTGCTTCGTTAGTCCAAGGTGCTACGGGGCAATGGAAAAGATAAGGGGGATGGCCCTTATGGTGGTCTTTTGACGATTTTGATGGTATTATTTATAATCTTGAACTGGACGAATGAATGCTCGAACTTAGCCAATCAGGAGGAACGCAATGGTAAATATGATGATTTCGAAGATAAAAGAGTACCACAGAATCCTTTCGTTAAATCTAATGATAAGCGCCTTTCTTTTTTTCATCGGCGACGCCGTGAAGGGGATGGATTTCGCATATGTGGTCATTGATGAAAATATCGGCGGCAGGACCGCAATTGGTGATATCGACGGTGACGGCTTTAATGATATCGTCGTTCATACCTGGTCGAGTGACCGAGGCAAACAAAACGATGGAAAAATCGGCTGGTATAAATATCCCAAATGGCAACGATACAGCATTGTCAATAGCGGCCATATCTTTGGTGATGGTGTGCTTGTTGTCGATCTGGACACAGACGGCGATAATGATGTAGTCACGGCCAAAGGCAACGATAACGAGGCCCATGTATTCTGGTATCAGAACCCCGGGGATAATGCCACTTCAATCTGGAAAGAACACAAACTGGCCACTGTTGAAATCGGCAGCGAAGTCAAAGACATCGAAGTGCACGATATGGATCATGATGGCAAGCCGGATGTAGTTGTCCGGACAAAGCATAAATTTGCTGTCTATTTTCAAGAATCTCCTGATTCCTGGATTGAAATGAAAACCGATAATGCCGAACGCGAAGGGATGACGATTGGTGATGTCGATGGAGACGGCGACTACGATGTGGTGATGAATGGATTTTGGCTGGAAAATCCCGAGCATCCTCGTAAGGATACCTGGAAGCGATATGATATCGATCCGATGTGGTATCAGGATATTACCGGTGGTTGGCAGGATCATAGCGTCATGGTGGATGTTAAAGATATGAACAATGATGGCAAAACTGATATAATTCTCTCGCATTCGGAAAAGACCGGTTTTACTGTTGCATGGTATGAATCGGATCATACCAAAGGTGGTCCTGATGCTTGGACTAAACACGAAGTCGGTGTTATCGATTACTGTCACAGCCTTCGTGGTGAGGATGTAGATTTGGATGGCGATGTGGATATTGTTGCAGCTACTCTAATCAGAACAAAGTCTCCTGAGATATGTGTGTTTATCAATAAAGGCAAAGGGCTTATGTGGCAGAAACTACGGCTTGCCGAGAAGAGTGCTTACAAAGCTAAGACAGGAGATATTGACAATGATGGTGATATCGATATTGTTACGGCCCGTAGCTGGGACATGGGACCTTTGCAATTATGGCGTAATACCATTCGGGATAGTGAATCCGATACTGTCGGACGGATAGGTCTTGGAGCATTACCGCCGCAAGGGGCCGAAGTCCTGATCGATGGAACTCGCAAGTTGTTGGATGAAAAATGGACGTATTGGAAAGGACCGCGGTTTAGTTCCTCCCTGCCTATCAAATGGAAACTAGTCGATGATCCTACTGATCAAGGCAAGGTACTGATGAGCTATGATCCTGCGGCTGCCGGAGGCAAGTATGGGGCAGCTGACATTGTGACGAAAAAGAAGTATCGAGATTTCCGGTTGCACATTGAATTCCTGGTTCCCCATAAGGGGGGAAACAGCGGAGTCTATTTGCAGAATCGTTATGAGATCCAGATCCTGGATGGTGATAGCGGGAAGCATGGAATGGCCGCCGTTATTAATGAAGCAACGGGGCCTTACCACGCCTATCGCGGTACGGGAAAATGGAACGCTTACGATATCCAATTTCGTGCTGCCAGATTTAGAGATGGAAAGCTTACTGAAAAAGCAATGGTGACTATTTACTTCAATGGAGTCAAAGCCCACACGAATCATAAAATTCAAAAGGTCTGGGGCGGAGAGAATTCAGGTATAGATGGAGGTAATCAGGGCGGAACAGGTATTACTGATGTGCCGGGAGGTCTTAAGTTACAGTGTGAAGGTCATGAAGTCTTGTACCGCAATGCTTGGATTGAAGAACTGGACCTGAAGGAGCCGAATACAGAGTGGGATGCAAAAATTCATACACGCAATCGATGATTAAAAACCTTATATCTTGATGCTTTGGCGAGATTGTGGTATGTTTACACTGTATTAGGAAAACAAGTCTACTTCACAAGGTTTTTGGGGGGAAATTTTAGTTGATGAGGAGAATGCAAATGAATCCATTTCGCGATATTCAACAAACCAAGGTTAAATCCCCACAATTCTTTGTCCGTATTTACTATTCTTTAGTGTTAGCTACAGTATCTTGCCTTCTTGTGGGCAGTTGCAGAGCAAACACGCAGGCACATTTGAGTGGTCAGATGCAAACGCCCTTTGTCGAGCCTGCCGACTATAACCCAGACATACCAACGCCTGAATCAATAATAGGCCATGCTGTTGCCGAAAAGGCGGTTCGCTATCGAGCGCTTATCCGCTACCTGCAAGCTCTGGCTAAGGCATCCGAACAAGTAACACTTACAGCTTATGGTAAGACACACGAAGGCCGGACGTTATACTATCTTACCATTACCAACAGTGCCAACCATAAACGACTTAAGGAGATTAAGGCCAACAATGAAAAACTCTCTGATCCACGCAAGCTCAGAGGATCTGAGCAAGCAAATCGGCTAATCAATAATCTCCCAACCGTTGCCTGGTTGAATTACAGTATTCACGGCGATGAACTTTCGAGTACTGACGCGGCGATGTATGTAGCATATCATCTAGCTGCAGCAGAGGATGAAACCACACGGGAACTTTTAGACCAAATCGTAGTTCATATTAATCCTTTAGTGAATCCTGATGGCAGGGAACGATATCTGAGCCATCTCGAACAGTTGACGGGGGTAGTTTCGAGTCCAGATCTTCAGTCGATGCAGCACCAGGCCCTTTGGTCGAGGGGACGAGGGAACCATTATCTCTTCGACCTGAACCGCGACTGGCTTGTGCATATCCAGCCAGAAGTACGTGATCTGGTGGCGGTAATTTTGTCCTGGAATCCTCACTTGCTCGTAGATTCACATGAGCAGGGTGCTTACGATACCTATCTGTTTGACCCGCCGAGAGAACCTATTAATGTACACCTTTCGCCAAAGGTGATGAATTGGCGTAAGCGCTTCAGCTCCGACCAGGCCAAGGCTTTTGATCGATACGGATGGAGCTACTATACCAGAGACTGGTACTCGGAGTGGAGCCCTATCTACACGAACGCCTGGGCCAGTCTGCAAGGAGCCATTGGGATGCTCTATGAACAGGCCAGGGTTAACGCAGCGTCTGTAAAACACCCAACCGGTGAGGAAATCAGCTATCGGGAAACTGTGCATCATCATATTGTGAGTACTCTGGCCAACCTCGAGACGCTACGCACCAACCGGCGGGAAATCCTGAGCGATTTCCTCCACGACCGTCAGTCGGCAATCAGCGAACAAGGGCCAGATGGTGGGACGTTTCTGCTGCCACCTTGCAAAGACATTTTAAGGTGGAAGCATCTTGTCGAGCTAATCCAGCATCAGGGCATCGAAACGAATTTCGCCAGGGCACCTTTCAAAGCCGAAAAGTTAACTGACATGTGGGGAAACGAGCTGGAAAGCAAACAACTGCCGGAGGGTACGGTCGTTGTATTCTCGGCTCAGCCCCATCGCCGGATGCTTCGCGCGTTGTGCGATTTTGATCCGCATTTGGAGGATAGCTTTCTGCTGAAGGAACGCAAAGAAATCGAAAACCGCCGGAAGACCCTGCTTTATGATGTCTCGACGTGGAATCTGCCGATGGCATTTGGTATCGAATCATACTGGGCTAAGGGCATATCAAATGTTGAACTCTCGTCGGAGCCTTTGGAGCCGGTTCGGGATTTGTCGGAACTGAACAAGAAAAGTAGTTATGGATACTTAATTGATTTTGGAAATTCCGACATATATCCGGTTCTGGTTCGTCTTTTTAATAAAAAGTGTCATCCACGGATTGCGACCAAACCATTCAAGATTGAAGGTCGAAAATACGAGAGGGGAACAGTTCTGCTCCGCGGCCACGAGAATCCGGATGACCTTTCAGAGATTTTACAGGGTATCGCTTCTGATTTTGCCATTGATGTTCACGGAGTAGACAGTGCCCTCTCAGAGGATGGCCCAGACCTTGGCGGTCGAAAGTTCAGTCTGTTAGCAGCTCCACAGGCGGCGATAGCCTCGCAATGGCCTATCAGGTCGACTTCATTTGGGTCGGTATGGTACCTACTTGATTATCAGCTTAGACTCCAGAGTTCACCAATTAACATCCAAAACCTAAGCAACATCGACCTGCGAAAATACAATGTTCTGATAATTCCGGATAGTGGTGACATTGGCAAGGTGCTTGATAAGAAAGCCGTTGAAAAAATAAAAAGATGGATTGAGGGTGGTGGGACCTTGATTGCAATTGGTAGTTCGGCAGCCTTTGCAGCTAACAAGGACCGAGGGCTTTCATCGGTACGATTAAAACGTGATGTGCTTGATAAACTTGAGGAGTATGAGGAGGCAGTAGGGCGTGAAAAAAATGCCCGGGATATCAAGATTGATCCCAACCAGATATGGGGAACCATAGCGGTTGAGAAAGCGACAGAAGCAAAAACAGAAGAAGCTGAGACTAAAGAACCTGAAGAATCTAAAACCAAGGCCAATATTGAAAAGCTAAAACGCACTGATGAATGGCGTCGCATTTTCAGCCCGAGAGGCACATTCCTTATGGGTACGGTTAATACAGAACACTGGCTCGGATTTGGTTTGCAAGAGAAGCTGCCCGTGATGTTCTGGGGTAATAATGCATTTATGTCAAAGCATCCGGTAGAGACCGTAGTTCGTCTTGCCGATAAGAATGAGCTGCGTTTGAGTGGTCTGCTCTGGCCCGAAGCCAAAGAACGTCTTACAAATACCTCGTACGCCACTGTCGAATCGGTGGGCGATGGTCAGTTGATTCTATTTGCAACCGACACGACTCTTCGAATGTGGCTGCGGTGTGCGCAGCGGCTGTTCCTCAATGCGATACTGTTAGGTCCGGGCATGGGTACCTCTCAGCCGCTGCCATGGTGAGGATGAAAAGGGGCATACAATGCGTCGCTACACAAGATTCGACATGAAGGTGCCTTTTCAATGTAGAGCAAATGTAATAAACAAGTAGAACATGACTAATGCCCTCAAGCTACCACAAAAAAACTGCAGATGAGTGACACGGCAAAATTAAAATAATCCCATTTTCACCAGTTACAAAACGTCAGAATTCTTCGAAAGCCAGGTATGCCGCGAGTATAGCAGGTTTTGTAAAGATGAGCACGTGCTCATCTGTTCTATTCAATTATATGCAAGACTGCTTATACCAATTGTAATTAAAAGTTGCGCTTTACATAAAGAGCAGCGAGCCATCCCCAAGCCTTCGACGAGCTCAAGCGGGGCGCCGTGCTCAAGTAATTTAATACAATTGGTATTAACCAAGCATTACAGTACTGAGTGATTGCACGGTAGAGCAGAGAGGCTTTGCCGATGGTACGTATGTCCTGGACCGCCGGCTTAAAGCAAACGATCCAGGCCTTTGCCATATGGATTAGGGTATTCCACCCAAAATGTACGGAAATTAACTCTAGTTCCCTGGTTGAAGTTCCCGATCATAGATAGAGGCGTAACCACCACCGCGATTGCGGGCCACCCATAATCGATAGTCAAGGTCCTCCCAGGCCGCCAAGTATCGCTTACCCACAGGGTTTGATGCAGTGATGATACCTACGGCGTCCTTTCCTTCTTGCGTGCGAAGGCCTAAAACCAACTCATCTCGGAAGTCTCCACAGATGTCGGCCACCATGAGTAGGTGGCTATTCAGGACAGGATTGGGCCTGACACCCGGAACGGCTACAGCTACAGTACCATTGAAATTGCTGAGAGTTGTACCGTTTGCGCTCAGCAGCTCCCGCGTACCATCACCATCCCACTCAATGGGTGTATAGCCACTTGGAAAGGGATCCAGCAGCAAACGTCCTGACGCCGAGAACAACAGGAGGTGATAATCACTATGACCGGCTCGGTTCGAAATGCACTCCAATCCAGGGGAATCTTCCCAAATATCCGCACTCCAACCACGATGCCCATGGGTCCAGCGCGGATCATCCTCCCGGTTGAGTTTCCAAATTACTTCCCCTGAGTTTGCATCCACCATATATACACCCGCATGCATACTTGATTCTACAATATAAAAAACCTCCAATCCCGGCCGTTTCGGCAGATAGTCGTGAATCGAGACAATATCG
>SMTZ1_10003184_pt1 | contig 16556 bp, 14 predicted proteins | sample DeeMarSWOR136_30_FD_25667 | JGI IMG/M metagenome (IMG submission 25667)
AAAAGGGTTAAGGAAGACCGTGAATATTTAGAACAATTAGCAAGATTGGTAGAACTTCCTAAAGATGTTAAAATTGAAAGATTGATTGTAAATGAGATTCCATCTGCATGGTTAACAGTCCCCGAATCGATAGAAGATAATATTTTATTATATCTACATGGAGGAGGTTATGTGACTGGTTCCATTACATCCCATCAGGATTTAGTAATGAGGATTTCACGAGCTAGTAAAATGCGAGCTTTAATCATAGAGTACCGTTTAGCTCCTGAGAATCCCTTTCCTGCAGCAGTTGAGGATGTTCTAAAGGCATACAAATGGTTAATAGAGAAAGAAGGTATTAATCCCCAAACCACCATAATTGCGGGTGATTCTGCAGGAGGAGGTTTAACCTTAGCTACTCTTATTAAAATAAGAGATGAGCATCTCCCCATGCCAGCAGCAGGTATATGTCTGTCTCCTTGGACAGATTTAGCTCATACAGGGAATTCAATTATAAGTAAGGCACAAAAAGATCCCTTTATAACGGTTTATGATTTAATTTTCGACGCTAACTTGTATTTAGGTGATGCAGATCCTCAAAATCCATTAGCATCACCTCTATACGCAGATCTAAAAGGTTTGCCACCTTTATTAATACAAGTAGGAACTGATGAAATTCTACTCGATGATTCAACCCGACTTGCAGAAAGAGCAAGAGAAGCAGGAGTAAATGTTCAGTTGGATGTCTGGCAAGATATGATTCATGTTTTTCAAGCATTTGCAGATTGGGCACCAGAGGGTCAAGAAGCTATTGAAAAAATTGGTCAATATATTCAAAAAATAGTCAATTAAAAAATAATGACCTTAATAATATCTACAAAAAATCGAAAAAAGTATCAATTTCTCCTTATTATTATTTTTTTTAGTATATTTTTATAATGTATAATAATAAGGCAAATAGAACAAATCTAAATCATTAGAAACCAATTTTTAATTGTTTGAGAAGTTCAATTAAAGATCCCGTTAATCTATAATTTTTTAATTCTTCAAACGGTACGAACTTAGCTTCTAACGCATCAGAATCAGGTATAGGGGGTTGGTTTGGATGTCCTTCTATTTGTTCAACAAAATAATTAATCAATACATAGTGATATTCAATCTTACCTTTCTCATCTTTCATAACTTTATCAATTATCCCCGCTAATTTAGTTACTTTCACTTTAAATCCCGTTTCTTCAAAACCTTCCCTTTCAGCTGCATTTTTAACTTTTTCTCCAAGTTCTAAATGCCCCCCTGGGATTGACCAAAAACCTGCGTCAGGGTTATATTTTCTTTTTACCAATAAAAGAGTTTCATTCCGAACGAGAAGAACTCCAACTCCAATATGGGGTCTAACAGGGTATTTTCGGGTATCAAAAGCTGTTAGTTTCTTTCTTTTAACCATAATTTTATTGTATTTATCTATTGTTAATTATTATTAGGTTTGAAAAATTATAAACTTACAAGTTCCTTTTTTTAAGAATATAGAGTTATTATGGTTAGACCGTGGTATTGGCCAGAAGGAGGACAACCTTATCGAACAGAACCTTTTACATGGATAATAAAAGGAAAAATCGCAGCAAGTTGGTGGCCTGATGCTTCTGTCCTTGAGATATATAAGAAAGAAGGAATCTCGGTAATTATTAATTGCTCCGAATTCAACAATCATGAGAGTATCCCCAATTTTTTTAAATATTATCATATATCAGTTCCAGATTATGGCGTCCCAACCGATGGCCAAATAGAGCAATTTCTCAAAATATGTTCAAATCATTCAGAAAAAAACGAATCTATTGTTGTGCATTGTGTTGCAGGTTGTGGAAGAACAGCTCAATTTATTATCGTATGGGCAGCATTTAATAAATTTATCCCTTACGGTATGGATCCTGTTAAGTGGATTAGAAAACTCAGATCGTGCAGTCTAGAAACTAAAGAGCAAATGGATTTTGCACGAAAAATAGTAAAAAAATATCAAATAAATTCTTAATGTAAAGTATAAATTATATTAGTTTTATAAAATAATTAGCTTTTAAATTTTTAATTAGGTATAATAATATTTAGTTTAAATAGATCTATTTATCGTGGATGCTTATGAATAAAATGGACTACCTTTATATGATCATTGATAATATATTAGTTTTTAACATCAATCTTCCTCCTGAATTTCAAGGCAATGGATTAAACGAGCATCTTGATAAGTTTGATGATTACGGACTTAAGGTGATCGCTGGCTTCAATAAAAATTTCTTAGAACATTTCTTAAATATCTCAAAGGGAAAAACACAGAAGGATCTTTCAGATCTATTGAAAAAGATGGAAAAGATTTCTTATATGGTTGGTCCAATTGGAAATTTAAATTATCTAAGTAATGATCAAATAGATCATATATTAGATAAAGTCAAAACTCTTAAATTAGAAGAAATTGATGAAGAAAGAATCAGTTTGTTAGCAGATGATCGATTAAGAGAGCAATTTGGTACTTCTGGTTCCTATAGTGCTGCAGATGCATTAGAAAACCAACTTTCAAGCGCTGCATTTTTTTTAATGAATATGGGATATTCACGGGAAGAAATCCAAGAAAAATTTAGCGAGGTCAGACAAAATCCTTCTAAATTAGGAGAACTATTTAATCTACCCCAAAAAGAAATTTATAGCATGCCTTCAGAAATAAATCAAACTAGCCATTCCTCCGCTCCTCCCTCCCGTCAGGCTAATACCCAAGAATTATCTATAGATCAAAATGAAGATCTGAATGAAGCAATCGCACAACATATTCAAGCAATTCACCAAGATATTACCGAAGATAAAGCTCAAAAAGTTCAAGAGATATTAAAGGAAATTAAGATTTATGTAAAGGAGGAAATGACGGAGCTTCAAGAAAAAGTGTTTAGCCAAATGCATCCCGATAGGTTAAATCGTGCACTAAAAATGCTGAAAACAACCAAGCGCAAATCAAAAAGAATGAGTCTGTATCTTGAATGGTTTACAGCAAGCCTTTTACTTTCAAAGATAGAATTAAAAGTAGAACATTGGCAAGTATCTTCTTCAGCAAACCATGGTGATGCGGGAGTATATACTGCAGGAATCGATTTCTCTCGATATGATAATATTATTAGGGATTTTCCGGATGGGAAATTAACCAAAGTTATAAATATTGCTAGAAAGATTTTACAACATCCAACTAAAAGAGCAATTCAAAAATTAGGTCAAGATTTATTAGCTGAAACGGGTTTTGATGAGCATCTCTATTTCACAGACTAACACTTAGTAGTAGTTCATTATAAAGCATCTTAAATGGAAATGCGGATTGGAGAAACTTTAAGATAACCCTCATTCAAGCTTTTTTAAAAAGACTCTTCCCTCGAATAATAGTTTCGCAAACTTTAATTTCTTTAATTTTGTCTTTCGGTACTTCAAGTGGATTCTGAGTTAATATCACTAAGTCTGCTAATTTACCCACTTCAATACTACCCTTAACTTCTTCTTCAAATGCAGCATAAGCACCATTGATTGTAAATGTTTTTAATGCATCACCTACGCTAATAGCTTCCTCAGGAAAAAATGCCTCTCTGTTCACCATTGCATGGATCCCTAAAATAGGATTTGGATCCTCAACAGGACAATCTGAACCAGATGCTATAATAACCCCTGCATCGAGCATTGATCTAAAAGGATATACCATTTTACATCTTTCTTTACCTAGTCTTCTTTCTAGCCATGCACCGTCAGAAATTATAAACGCGGGCTGACATGACGCAATTAATCCTAAATCCCTTATTCTGTAAATCAAATCTGAAGTAAGCATGGATGCATGTTCTATCCTATGACGATGATCATCTCGAGGAAATTCTTCCAATAGTCTGCTATACAGATCAACTAAGGCTTTATTAGCTTTATCGCCAATTGCATGAACTGCAATTTGAATTCCAAGATTGTGAGCAGTCTTCATCCTATTATATAATACTTCTTCATCAATAACACAATATCCGTAATTAGCAGGTTGATCATTATATGGTTCAGAGAGATAAGCTGTAAAAGCTCCAAAAGAACCGTCTAACCAAGCTTTTAAACAACCCACCCTAAATTTACTATCAGTTTTACCCCCATCCAAAGGTGAATTTCTTACTTTTAGGATTTTCTTAGGGTTTGCTGTAAAGAAAATACCGTAGTAATTTTGTAACACTATCTCCTTAACTAACTTTAAAATAGGGAGAGAGATACCTCCTAAATTTTCTACTCCTCCTTTTGCATCTAACTCTAAAAGTCCATGAATTGAAGTTAAACCCTTCTCAGCGAGACTATAAAAAAATTCAGAAGCTTTTTCTTTTATAACTTTAGCTTCAGGAAGCTTAAATATTAAAAAAATAAGGCTTGTTGCCTTTTCTTTCAAAATTCCCGTAGGTTCTCCATTTTCATCTTTTTGTATTTCACCGCCTTCAGGAGGAATTGTCTCATTATCTATTCCTACTAATTCTAGGAGTTTACTATTACCCACGCCTATATGAACATCGTGTCTAAAAAGGAAAACAGGATTCTCTGCACTGATGCCATCTAAATCCCATTTTGTTGGAAAAACCGGATTATCAAATTTCTCTTCATCTAAATCAAATCCTAATAAAAATTCCCCCGGATTCTTATCTTTAATAAGCTTTTCTAACAAATCTTGGGTTTCATCTAAACTTTTAATATTTTTAAAACTTGGATAAATTGATAGAAAAACTGAACCAATTGCATGGATATGGCAATCGATGAATCCAGGGAGGAGGGTCTTTCCATTTAAATCGATTAATTCATACCCCTCCTTCATGCTTTTTTCAACATCTTCTAAGCGTCCTACTGAAATTATTTTTTCTCCTTCTATCCCCACAGCCTCAACTTTAGGGTTTAAATCATTGATGGTAAGTATAGAACCGTTATAGAAAATTTTTTTTCTCGCATTTGTTTTAAACATATTATTAAAACTCCTTAAAAAGTTATAATTCTATTTATTTTCTTTTAATTTAAAAACTGTTTTTCCTCTTATTAGTGTTTCGATTACTTTAATTTCTTTAATCTTATTTTTTGGAACGTCGAGGGGGTTTTTATCTAAGATAACAAAGTCAGCTAACTTATTTTCCTCAAGGCTCCCTTTAATATCTTCTTCGAATGCAGCATATGCAGCATTAATCGTATAAGTTTTTAGAGCTTCTTCCATGGAGATACATTCTTCAGGTATAAAATTATTTCTGTTAACTAAAGCATGAAGTCCAAGAATCACATTCGTATCTTCTATAGGACAGTCTGAACCTGAGATAAGAATAACTCCTGAATTTATAATCGACTTCATAGGATAGGTGTATTGGCATCTTTCCTTACCTAACCTCTTTTCCAACCAGAAATATTCTGAATTAATAAAGGGTGGTTGACAGGAGGCTATTATTCCGAATTTTTCCATATCTTCTAAAACATCTTTTCTTAAAATGGAAGCATGTTCAATGCGATGACGTGCATTTTTATTCGGAAAATCCGTTAAAAGTCTTTTGTATAAATTCATGGCAATTCTATTAGCTTTATCCCCTATGGCATGTATACAAATTTGGAATCTCTCGTTATGAGCATCTTTCATTTTAGAATAGATTTCCTCTTCATCTACAGTACAGAAACCACACATATCATAGGCGTCAGTAAAAGGTTCATACATACATGCTGTCTTTGCGCCAAAAGATCCATCAAGAAATAATTTTAAACAGTTGACTTTAAACTTACCGTCATTTTTTAGTTCATCTAAAGGGGGCTGTTTTAGATTTTTAAGATCTAATGGATTATCTGTTGTAACCATAATATACCAGTTTTGATGGATTCGATCAAGAATAGATTTTAATATCGACACTTCATCCTTACCAAATGCACCATATTCTTCAATAGCGCCTGCATTAATGATTCCATGGAGGGAGGTGATACCATTTCTAGCAAAAATATTGAATGCTTTATCAGCAGCAGTATTAATTTCTTTCTGTTTTGGTATGGAGACTTTTGATAAAATGAGTGACAAAGCTTTTTCAGAAATAATGCCATTCAATTCACCATTTTTATCTTTCCTAATTTCTCCGCCCTCTGGAATAGGAGTGCCTTTATGTATCCCTGCTAATTCTAAAGCTTTAGTGTTCGCTATTCCGATATGTCCATCATATCGTAGAATAAAAATGGGTTTATCTGGAACCGCTTTATCCAAATCATATTTAGTGGGCAAAAGGGCTTCTTTAAAATTTTCCTCCGAAAAATTAAATCCTATTGTTAATTCATTAGAACTCCTGTCTAATGCAGCCTGAATCATAATAGACTTTAATTCGTCTAAATTATTAACATTTGAGAGATCTGGATTGAGTAAATGAAGTATGTAAGAAAGAGGATGAAGATGGCAATCTATAAAACCTGGTAAAAGGGTTTTATTTCTTAAATCAATTAATGTATAATCAGACTTCATTTTAGATTTCACATTGTCTAATTCACCAATGGCTATAATTTTTTCTCCCTCTATTCCAATGGCTTCAATAGTTTTTTGATTATCATTCATAGTGAGAATCGTCCCACCAAAAAAAATTTTCTTTACTGAATCTTTATCATTCATTTTGAATTTACCTATTGGAAATAATAATATAGTTTAAAACTCTTATAAAAAAAATTAAAAATTTCAATTAAATTTTAATATTTTTTAAATTGTAAGAGTGTTATAAGAAAAGTTTAAAAAATTTAGATTAATTCTAAGGATTAACCTTTAAAAACTATTATAAATAAATAATTTAATTAGGCGAATGGAGCATGGTTAAAAAATCAGACTTGAAAAAACTTAATTCGATTATGCAGGAAGGGAATAGGTTCAAAAATGAAAAAAAGTACAATAAAGCTGTAGAGAAATATTTAGAAGCATTAAATTTTATAGAAGATAAAGTTAAAGATCCTGCTGAAAAGGGGGATGAGCTAGCAAATATAAAAACACAAATAGATCAGATCTATTCTGTTGAAATTATTGATATAATAGAAAGAGCGAAAGATTTTATTGATGAAAATACTTTTAATGAAGCTTTAAAAACATTGGATGATGCATTGAGGATTGCTGAAAAAATTGAAGACCCATCTTTAAGAAAAGATGAAACTAATGAAATAAGTAGCTGGATTAATAAAACAAAATTAGAAGAATTAATATATAAAGCAGATACATTAAAATTGAAAGAAAGATACAACGATGCGATAAAAATTCTTAAAGATACTTTAACAGATGCAGAAGAAATCTATAAAGATGAACCAAACCATGAACTGATAAGCAGAATTAAAGACGCATTAAATCAAAATTATTCTCTAGAAGTGAATTTATTAATTGAACAGGGGAATCAAGTAAAGATTACTGGTAATTCTGAAGATGCACTTAATATATTTAAAGATGCTTTAAAGATAACTGAACTTTATTATGAGTCTAATTTAAAAACAATCGAAATTAATAATCTTAGAAATCTGATTAATCAAATTTATTCTAATCATATAAAGCCTATCATTGAAAAAGGAAAGCTTTTATTAGAACAAAATAATTACGAAGCCGCAAATAAAGAGTTTAATAAAGCTTTAGAGATCACAGAAAAGATGTATGATACCGATCAGAAACAAACAGAAGTAGCCCGAATAACATCGATCGCTTCTGAATCAATAAATCCAATCTATATCGAACGAATAAAGCCGATAATAGATGAAGCAAAAAAATTAATGATTAAAGAACATTATGAGCAGGATCTCGCTGTTGTAAATACAGTAATAGGTCTTTTTAATAAAGCTTTAGAAATAGCTAAAGAAATGACAAAGTCAATACAAAAAGAAGTAGAGGTCAAACAAATTACCGAATTAATCAATAAAACTTGCATTGCGAGAATAAATTTTATAAAAGATAATTCTCTTAGAAAAATTGCTCAAAGAGAATATGATAAAGCAGTTAATGATTTATACGCGGCAATAAGTGTGGCAAAACATATGGTAATACCCGAGGAAGAGAATCTAGAATTAGAAAAGTTAAAGAGTTCAGTAAATAAAGCTTATACCTCTCAAATTGATGAAGTTTTAAAAGAAGGAGAATTGTTTTTAGAAAAGAAAGAATATGAAAAAGCTATAGAAATTTTTAACAACGGACTGGAACTTACCAATAAAATGTATCTTAACGAGGAAATGGAAAGAGAAGTCAACAAAATTAAAAGTTTAATTTATCAAGCGGAATTAAAACAATTAATTGGCAGAGGAGATTTAGCAGAAGAACTTAAAAAGTTCGAGAAGGATATTGAAAAACTAAATAAAAAAATGGAATATGCTAAAACTATCGATGATACTGAACGTAGATTAAGTGAAATGGATAAAATAAAAACTTCGATAGATGAAGTACATCATTCTGAAATAAAGCTTTTAGTAGAGCAAGGTATCCAATTAGCGGAAAGAGAAGGTTTTGCCGACGCATTTGAACACTTTGAGAGAGCTATGAAAATAAATGATCTAATAGAGAGCCCAGAATTTAAGAATAAAATCCCAATTAAGTATACCTATAAAACTCAACTAATAAATAAGGCTAAAATTGAAATTGCAAAGAGTAACTACGATCAAGCTATTATAGATTCTAATAAAGCAATTGAATTAGATAATGCATTTATCGATGCGTATTTTCATATCGGAATTGCGAACAATAATAAACATGAATATGATATTGCAATAGAATATTTTAAAAAAGCGCTAGATCTGAGTTCTGAACATGCAAAATCATGGAATTACATGGGGTTTGCCTTCGAGAAAAAGGGAGAATATGTAAAAGCGATAGAATCTTATAAAAAAGCAGTAGAAATTGACCCGTCTTATGCAAGAGCATTTTACAATATGGGAAATTCCTTTAAACACAAAATGCAGTTCGATAGTGCCATCCAAAATTATAAAATGGCAACAGAAATCGACCCAGAATTCGCATTAGCCTGGTTTTTCATGGGCCACGCATATTTTGATAAAAACGACTATTTTACTGGTATTCAATATCTTGAAAAAGCAATTATTCTAAATTCGGATTTAGGATCTGAAATCCAACCTCATATTAAAGATTTTAAAAAAACGATTGATACATTACAAGAGATTTTACATACAAAATTTACTAATAAATAATCCCCCCGAAGAATATGCTCATTGGAGGATGAGGTTAAGGGAATACCTCCTTGATCAAAAATAGTTAATGCTAAAGGATTTACTTTTTTAACGAATTGAGTTTCTTTTGTAAAATTCCTTTTTAATTTTTTATTTTTTTCCATTTTAATCCAAATTAATTATTGAATTAATATGTAGAGAATTTTTAATTATAATCTTATCCTTATTATAATAATAAAAGATTTAATATGATTTTTTATAACATTATTGCATATTATTGCCACAAAGCTATAATTTTACACACAAAAGTTAAGTCTTGAATTTAATATTTACTATTTTGTCATAGCTTTCAAAAACTTGGGCCACATGGTAAGCTTTGAAAGTGTTGGAAGTGCACCAAACAATCGTTCTCCTACCCAGCGATCCCTATCAGTATCATAATTCCATAAATCTTGGATTATATGTGCCTCATATACGTATTTTCTAACTGTTTTATTAGTATTTAATAAATCCGTATAAGTTGTCCAAAGAGTTTTAGCATGTGATTCTCCACTATAAAATAAATATTCACAAGCATCACCATTTCTAAAATACCCTTTCAATAAAAGACGAGATACTTCTTGATCATACTTTTTTAATTCAGCATTAGTGAATGCGCTATTACTTTGTAGTAGAGGTTGTATTGTTTTTGCAGCAGCATCTGCACTCAATAATCCACACAGTATACCTTCATAAAAGAAAGAAGTTACTATCCCTGCAGCTTCACCTAAAACGATTACTCGATCATTTGAAAAGGATTTAATTGGATGCTTCGAAATCGCTCCAGTAACAAATTTTTCTCTATCCCAGCCCAAACCGTTCATAAAGGGTTGAATTTTTTTATAATTACTTAAAATACGTTCTAACTTATTATGTAATTCATTAGGAGATTCTCTATTCCCTAAATATCCTGTTGAGATTCTTCCCTTTCCTACGTTAAAGAAAAATGGACCATTAGGACTTATATTTGGATTTAAATGAAACATATATTGAAAACTGAAATTATCATTTAGTAAATCTTCATCCGCCCATATATTTGTATAAATCCCCATGAATGAATCAGGTGTATCAAAACCTAATGATTTCTGTAATTCAAATCCACGGGAACCTGTGGCTAAGACTAATAACTTAGTTTTATAAGATTCTCCTTTGTTGTTGATAATCTCAAGGAAATCTGTATGTTTATTAATTTTAACAATTTTTTCATTGAATTTTATTTCTCCACCATTTTCTTCAACACTCTGTAATAATTTTTCTAGAAAAATTTCGGTGTGAGATATTTTTCCTAATGGAGCTCCGAATTCCTGAGAAGATAATAAACCATCTGATTTTTCACTTTTATAATTTAATTGAAGAAAGTGACGAGGAAAAATGATGTCATCATTCCATAATTTCTCATCGATAAATGGCTTATTATGTTCTGCAAAGATGTTAGTTCGTATTGGAATCCCTGATTTGTAATCTTGGGATTCAATGAGAAGCGTTTTCGCAAATTTCGATATTTTATGAGCAAAAGAAGACCCCGAAACACCTGCACCAATAACAATTACATCATACATAGTTAAGATTTTAAATAAACTACCCTAAAAAAAGGTTGTTTTTATAAAAAACAGATTAATTCCCAAATACCAGCTTATTAGTTATATTAAATTTAAAGAATGTTTTCTATTGTTTTACTTATTTTATCTAAATTTATTTCTGCCATTCCGAAATGAACCGTGGAATCGAATAAAACAACAAAGAGTAATGGGTCTAATTTCCAGGGAATTTTAATTGTTTTCGCAAAAACTTTTTGTTCATTTTCTAAACTATAAAAGGTAGTATTGAATTCTCTTGAAACGGTGTATCTAATTTCTAATTCTTTCAGTGAAGATAATAATATCTCCTGAGGTAGAGAAGAATAAATTACCTTTCCATTGATATTCATTAAAGCAGCTCCGAGAATTTCATTTTCATAAACTAGAGTGTTAATGAAATTAATAATTTTTCTGTAGAGGGGTTGACTGATGACAAGGTCCTCATCCCCAGTTATTATAGAATCAATAGTACCATCAAATTTCACATTTTCAATGATTTCATTCTCATCAATATTATTAGATTCTAAGAAATTCTCAAAAACTTCAGTTATTCTCTCCATGCGAGAATTGATAAACAAAATACTCGAACTAGAGTCTGATAGAATCGTAAAAATTAAATCATTATGTACTTTAAACACAAATCTTAAACCTCCCATCTCTAAAATTTCAGGATTTTTTTTCGAAATTACATTTTCAGAGAAGGAAAAAATTGCTGAGAAAAATGGTGTTATCAAATTTGGTTCTATAGCTTTAAAATCCTCTGTGAAATTCCTGCTATAAATACAGACTCCAGTTTTTTGTAAAATAAAAAGTGAGTGTATAATCATTTTAAAGATAGTCCAATAATCCTTATAACAAAATTATAGAAATGCAGTCTTTTAAGTATTTTTAATAGCAAAATAGATAAAGTATAACTGAAACGTATAACTAAAAATGAAGTTTTTGATTGTTAATTTTTTTTTAATTCGTTCTTGTGCCATAACTTTTTTTCCATAATCATGAGTTTTAAATATATTTCTAAATAATATTTATTAAAGAAATGTAAGTTGTATAGCACAACTTTCACAACTTAGGTAAAAAACACAAAACACATAAAAATTGTATTCAAAATGTTCGATAATGATTTGGAAAAAATCCGTCTCAAAAAAGCAGAATCACTATTAAAATTTCAAGCATTACCAAAACAGATTGTTAAAATACATTCTCTAGAAGAGTATGATAAATTAATTGGAGAATTTACTGATAAAGTTATAATTATAGATTTTTGGGCAGTTTGGTGTGGACCTTGTATGGCGTTTGCACCGGTTTTTGAAAGACTTCAACAAGAATATACCCAGGAATTTATTTTTGCTAAAGTAAATGTCGATGAAAATCCTGGTGTTGCTCAGAAGTATAGGATAACTGGAATTCCAACAACACTCTTCATAAAAAATGATAAAGTGGTTCATAAAATAGTTGGATCAGTAAACTATGATTATATGCAAAGAGTCATTGAGAAATTAAAATCATTCAATAAATAATATTATTTTTATATTTTATTTTTTAAACTTTAAGTTAAAAAGCATGGTTGGTGGAAATATTTGGAAAGTATATCAGACCAGTTAAGAACTATGGTCAATAATGATAAAGAATTTAACAGTTCTAAACTATTTAAATGTATTTTAGGTCTAAACGAAATAGAATCAAAGGTATTTTCATACCTATTAAAACATAATAAAGCAAGCACGATGGAATTAACTGATTTATTAGAAAAAGACAGAAGTTCAATTCAAAGAGCATTACAAGAACTGTTAGGGAGAAACGTAATCATAAGAGAATCTGTCTCATTAAAAGAATTTACAGAATTGAAAGGAATGGAAGATAGCAATAAACGAGGGTATTTATACGTTTATAGAGCTAAAAATTTAGAGGAAATTAAGAACCAATTCAGTGAATTGCTCGATAAATGGTACAAATCCATGAAGTTATATATTAAAAATTTAGAAAGCACCTTTGATTGTTTTGAGAAAGATGGAGAATTATGCTAACAATTTTTCATTCTTATGAGAGTATAAAAGAGTTATTTAATAATTTCTAAATTCTTAAGATTTTGAATAAGATCTATCTTTAATAACTTGAACTTTTTATATTATTCTGAATTATTGTTTTAGTATGAGAAATAATTCTGCAAAAATGCCTACTTTATCAATAATTCTGTTTATTACGATTGTGACTCTTATTCATACTGTTTCAAATATGGTATCCCCAAATCTTTTAACTATTTCTAATTATTTTGGATTTGGAGGAGATACGACCCCCTTAGGTACTCTTGTATCTACATTTACTTTATTAACTGGAATAAGTATGTTAGTTTTCGGTTTTTTAGCGGATAAAATGGTACGAAAATGGATCGTATTTTTTGGGAGCTTAATTTTTTCGCTTTTTTCCTTTCTAACATTATTTGTTCCCACGGGAATAACAGGATATCTTTTCTTCTATCTCTTAACTATAATAACGGGAATTGGATTTGGTGCAATACTTCCTAGTATTTTTTCGTTAATTGGTGATATTGTATCTCAAAAAGATCGATCCAAAGGGTTTTCATTTTTTTCAATCTCATCCTTACTGGGAGGAATATTAGGGACTGCTTTAGCCACTTTTGTTGGAGCTATCGATTGGAGAATCTCTTATGGTATTATTGGCATTATTGGGTTTATTAGTACAATATTATTTCTTCTCTTCAAAGAACCATCCCGAATTGGGAAAGACCATTCTTACCTCTTAGATAAACAGGCAGTTGAATATACCTATAGGATAGAATTTTCTGATTTGAAGATAATTTTTAAAAAAAAAGCAAATGTGTGGTTGGTAATTAATTTTGTCGATACCATTCCTACGGGAATTATTTTATTTCTGTTATTTGCATATATGGAGGATTATCACGGGATTCCCCCGGATATTACATTAATTTACTTAGTTTTAATTTTTCTTGCAACTTTAATCGGAACAATCATTTTTGGATATGTTGGAGATAAACAATTTAAAAAAGGAAAGAGAAAGGCCAGAGTAAAGCTTGCAATATTAGGTAATATTGTCCCTATTCCTTTTATATTCATTGCTTTGATCATTCCATTTAGAGCACCAAATCTATTTCCAGGAGTGTTAATAATGTTGGTTCTGTTTATGATTGGAATTTTTATGAATGGTGCTGTAAATGGTAACTGGTATGCAACTGTTGTTGATTTGAATTTACCTGAACATCGTGGTACCGTGTTAGCTACAGCAAATTTCTTTGATATAATTGGAAAATCTATAGGTCCGGTAGTTGGAGCTATTTTTGCAGACACCTTAGGGTTTGTGTTTGGGATGATGATTTCAATTTTTTTTTGGATTCTTATCCCTTTATTTTGGATCGTCGTTTTAAAAAATCTAATAATTGAAATGGATGCTACTGAAAGTAAATTTAGCGAAAGGCTCGAAAGCCTTGCTAAAAAATCAATTTAAAATAATTAAAATATAAATTGGATGCTTTAAAGTTGAAATTAAAAACTCTTTTTAGTCCAGAAAAAATCGGAAATATACAAATAAAAAACCGAATCGTTCGTTCTGCTACTTATGTAAGAAGAGCTGAAAAATATGGTATGGTCGGAGATCAATTAATACATTTTTATAGAGAACTTGCTCAAGGAGGAACAGGTTTAATTATTTCCGGATTTACTGCGGTTGATCCGAGTGGTACTGCTAGTGTTTATCAAGTTCGTTTAGATGAGGATTCTTTTATTTCTGGTCATCAAAAGTTAGTAAGTGCAATTCATGATTATCCTTATACAAAAATTGCTGCTCAAATTGCTCATACTGGACGACAAGGGGTTCATCCTAAATATCCTCCTGTTGCACCTTCTGCAGTTCCTGATAAAACCACTGGATTAACTCCACGTGAGTTAAAAATTGAAGAAATCCGAGAATTAATTAGTAAATTTGTTAACACAGGATATAGAGCTTATATTGCAGGCTATGATATGGTACAACTGCATGCTGCTCATGGATATTTGTTGAGTAATTTTATATCTCCGTATACAAATAGAAGAGTGGATGAATTTGGGGGAAATAGTGAAAACATGGCGAGAATCTTAATCGAGATTTATAATGGACTTCGAGACAAAATTGGAAATAGTTTCCCTATCATCATTAAATTACAAACCAAAGATTTTGTTCCGGGAGGATTAATTCTTGATGACGCAACTAAGATTACTAAAATACTTGTAGACCATGGTTTTGATGCGATTGAACCAAGTGGAGGCATAGCTGAAACGCAAGTTGGAGTTAAAGAGGCTTATCCTAGTAAAGCAATCAAAACTCCTGAGGAAGAAAACTATTTCTTACCGATTTGTGAAAAATTAAAACCTATTATGAAAGGATGCAAATTAATTTTAATGGGAGGAATTAAAAATCCAATATCTGCTGAAAAATTCTTACAAGAAGGAATAGCTGACTTCATTTCAATGAGTAGACCTTTAATCTATGAGCCTGATCTTCCAAACAGGTGGGAAAGTGGAGATCTTAATCCCGCTAAATGTATCAGTTGTAATTCATGCTATATGACAATGTTAACGGGGCCTGTACACTGTGTTGTGAGAAAGCGGAAAGAACGAAAGGAAAAAAAGAAGGAAAAAGAAGTTTAAAAACACCTCCTAAATAGGTGCTTTTAGAGCCCACCCATTAATTCCCCGTAAATTAATAAATATCCCACTTCAAAAATGCGAAGGGAGCAAAAGAAGTTGGTTGTACTTCAGCTATTACCTTACCTTTTAACATTTTATTATTACCAATAGTATATATAGCCCCTAAAATTTTAACAATCTCTACTTCAGCCCAAGGATCATATTCGGAAGGATTTAGTTTTATATCTACGTCTGCTTTTTCTATAGAATATGGATGAAATTCTACCGGTTCCTTTATTAAGCGAGGATTATAATCAAAAATTCCTTCATCAGGAGCAGGAAAATGTTTAAAGTTGTAAACTTGCAATGTATCATTAATTAATCCGATTTCAGCCATTAGTTTTTGAGCATCATCCTGACTTATTTTACCTGTTATTTTGGCACTTACTTCAAAAAATCGTGTACCTCGTCTTTCAGTCCAACCTTTAAATTCATCCTCGGAGCGCAAGAAAGCAAATTTAGCCATCTTTTTAGGGTAACCGTAAAATTCACGCCCTCCTGCCATAGCTATATCATTATCAACAGGCATAGATAAAATATATACTCCTTCCTCTCCTTTAAATTGGCAGCTTATTGATAAAGCACTTTCTAAATATGATACCCCAAAATTTGTTTTAGGATACTTTGCAATAAAAGCTGTGGCAATAGCTCGTTTTGCTGGTTTGAGGGGACGAGGAAGTAATCGCTTAATAATCTCTGATCTTGTTTCCCAGTAAATAATTAACATTTCAGCATCATAAAATTCGCCCGCTTCATTTCGCATACTCATAATTTCATCTAAAGACTTAACAAAACTCATTTTAAGATCTCTTAAATTTAATTTTAAAAAGATTAATTAAAAGGTTAGAAAGAATATGATTTAAAATTTTGTTAAAAAGATTGACCATTTAAAAAGTATGGACTACCCTTATTTATGATAATGCCTGATTTAATAATTCTAAAAGATCGATCATTTTTATATTAGAATTTAAAGATTTAATGGCATCCGATAAATTTCTATAACAAAATGGACAAATGCTTACTAAATACTCGGCTCCCGTTTCTTCTGCTTCCTTTATTCGACTTTTAGCAATTTCTAAGGCTAATT
>SMTZ1_10003186_pt1 | contig 16555 bp, 21 predicted proteins | sample DeeMarSWOR136_30_FD_25667 | JGI IMG/M metagenome (IMG submission 25667)
CTTTATGTGCTTAGTTTAATTATCATCTACTCAAATATAATAATTCAACAAGATTTTCCACAGCTAATTAACCCAATTTAAAAGGGGGAGCACCTAAAATAGCACCTCCCACCTTTATTCTTCAGAATTTAAGTATATTCAACCCCTCAATCCTCTCAAAATGCTGGGTATTGTTGGTTATCAATGTAAGATCATAATGCAGGCAAGTAGATGCAATCAAGAGATCAAAGTTATCAATTAATTTTCCTTCTTTTCTAAGTGTCGCTCTCTTCTTTCCAAATATCTTGGAAATTTCACTATCAATTTCCAGAATAGTTACGCCGGTTAAGAAATCATCAAGCCCCTTCATGTGCCTTTCTGGACTATCCGAGCCATAAACTCCGTCATATAACTCAGCACGAGAGATCGCACTGACCCCAAGTCCTTCGTCTAACAGCGAGGTTAATTCTTCAACCGTTTTTGCATCACCCTTTAAAAAATCAATAATCCGGTCTGTATCAATAAGATATGAAATCATAGTTTAACCTCCTCTCTGGTGGAAATCCCTCTGGCTTTGTATATTTGTTTTTTTATTCTTCCGTATCTAGGTTCAACAAGTTTGATTCCAAGACGCTCCTCCATTGACTTTACGTCCCCCCACGCTTTCCTGTATGACATCTTCATTTCCTTTGCTGCCTTATTTATGGAGCCCCTCTCATCAATCAGTATAAGTAATCTATATTTCCCGTCTCAGAATACCGGTTTATTACCCTTTTCAATCCATAATCGCGATTTTATGTTCATATCTTCCATAATAAATTTTAGATAAAAAAGGCTTTTTATATCTGTTATCCAATATATATAATATAAACGCTAAATTGAAAAAGGGAAAAACCTATAAAAGCCTGATCAAAAAGGACAAGCCGGTGAAGTCACAGATTTTAGCCTTATTATTCGTATTTTTTGCATCATGGTTTATTTTTCTGTCCTCTTTTTTAATTTGTATTGATACCGAGATCCTGCCCGGGTCATACAAAAAATCACCCCTATTTGAACCCTATGTTAATGAGGTGGAAATCATTGATAACGCGGGATTTCTTTTGTTTTTTGGTGTTATCTACCTCTATATCGGTAAATTACTCTGGGATCTAAGAGACATGGGGAGAATTCTTGCGATTGCTGTCGCTATCATATTGATTGTCAACACACTTATATGGGCAAGCGGGTCGTCCGCCGGGTATGAAATAAAAAAAATAGATCTGGTTCCCAGTTTTCATCCCATCATGGATCTTATAATAGCGTTAGTTCTCATTTATTTTTTCTGGTTTGATAAAAAAACAAAAAGACGTTATCATTAACGGCATGGTTAACGGCGGGGGTATGAAAATTAAAACCAGGCGCTTAAATCCCTCTGCGACAACTCCTTAAAAGATTTCTCCAGGTCATTTATCGTGTTTTCTATCCTGTTTTTAGAGAAATCATGCTCCTCGCATAGAAATTCAAGCAATTCACCACTTGACGGCTCTTTCCATTTTAGTTCGTAATCATCGCTTGTCTCCGGATTCAAAAAGAGGTTCTTTATTTCATCAAAATTTTCTATCTCTTTTTTTATTTCACCGATTTTTCCTTTCCTGATTATTTTAAGGGCGTTTTTCGGTCCAACCCCCTTGATCCCCTCATTGAAATCCGTTCCGATCAATATTCCCATCTCAACCAGTTGCTCCCTGGTTATTCCCAGGTTTTCCAGGGTTTTATCCAGATACAGAACCTCTAATTCCCCATATCCGCTCATGGTCAAATTTTTAACAAGGCGGGAAGAACCGCAAAGCAAAGTATCATAGTCCTGGGAGCCGGAGGCAAACACGTCGCCTTTTTTACACATATACGCGCATTGTGCTTCTCCTTCCGACGGCGCAACCATGTAGGGAACACCCATCTTCTCCAGAAGAATCTTTGAAGCCTCGAGCATTTCACCTGTAAAGCGAGATGTCCTCTTGGCATATCTTTGGGCATCCTCCATCCTGCCTTCAGCCTTTGCTTTGGCCCATAAACCCTCTGCTTCAGCCTTTGCTTTCTTTCTCTGCTCAAGGGTCTTGATCTTCAGTTCAGGTGGTTTGCCGTCAAAAACATAAACCGGTTTTATCCCGGATTTTATTATATTTGAGGTGCGGTAGAACAAACCTGAAAGATGGGAGGTCGTCCTTCCCTCAGAGTCCATCAAAGGAGTCCCGTCCGCCCGCCTTATTGACGTCAGGAACTGGTAGAGAACATTCAGTGAATCTATTGCTATCACCTTTCCCCGTAAGTCTTTAAAAGTGATCTTTTCTCCGGTGATGAGATCCCTTAAATTAACGCCCATCTTTTTATTAATCAAATAGGATTAATTAATAAAATCTCATCAAAGTGAAGTGCAGATGAACTCAGGTTGGTATATATCTTGGTTATGCGAAAAATCCTGAGCATTCCGCTTATTCCATGCGAAAATTTATGAAACCTTTTTATATTCAAATGTTTATTAATATGTTATTTATATTTTAAATAACGAAAGTGGGTAAAAGATATATTTTAACGGTATTGATCGCCATATCAGCTATCGTATTGATTGCAGGATGCATCGGCGAGGAGATGAAAACGAATCAAGAAAAACAAAAGACAATTACAGCATTCTGCGGATCTGCATCCAAGCCGGCGATGGAAGAAGCGGCGAATGTTTTTGAAGAAAAAACGGGAATAAAGGTTGAGTTAAATTTCGGCGGCTCGGGAACAATGCTTTCCCAGATGAAGCTGTCAAAACAGGGTGATTTATACATTCCCGGCTCGCCGGATTATATGTTAATTGCTGAAAGAGATGGTGTCGTGTATCCTGAAACAGTAAAGAAAATCGCATATCTTGTTCCAGCAATTGATGTCCGGGAAGGTAATCCAAAAAACATCCAGTCACTTGATGATCTGGCAAAAGAAGGCATAGAGGTCGGGATATGCGCTCCCGAGAGCTGCTGTGTCGGATTGTATGCGGTCGAAATATTTGAGTACAATAATATGACGGAAAAAGTTAAGCCAAATATAGTTACTCATGCTGAAAGCTGCTCTAAGACCGCTGCATTGATTGTTATGGATCAAGTGGATGTCGTTATCGGGTGGAGAGTTTTTTCAGAATGGACACCCGATGATACCGATGTTGTGTATCTGAGACCAGAGCAGGTACCAAGGATTGCATACATCCCAGCAGCAATTTCAACTTACACGGAAGACAGGGAAAGTGCCGGGCGGTTTACAGACTTCCTGGTTACAGAAGAAGGTCAGAGAATATTTGCAAAATGGGGGTATATAGCGACCGAAGAAGAAGCAAGAGAATACGCGCCGAATGCTCAAATTGGGGGGGAGTATGAATTACCCGCTATCTGGAAATCACAATAAAAACAACCTTCTGCGAAGGTTTATCATCAGGTGTGGAAGACACTGCGTGTCTTACACATGTCAGGCATTTATGTCTGCCACACGCTGTTTAGAATTTACTTTTGTAAAAACAACATCGCTACGCTCAACAGCACTCGAAAAAAGTATTTAAGCAGAAAAAACCATATGGTTTATAGGAAAATAACTTTTAGGGTCATAATCATAGAAAACATACGGTTTGTGATCACAATAAAAAATGTTTAAAGGAATATTCGGGGAAAGGGTATTTAAAGCGGCAACCCTAGCTACGCTTATATTCTTTGTTTTATTTTTCCTATGCCTTATATTCTCCATAACCATCTATACCGATCCGGGCGCAATATTATCCTTATTACTTTCTAAGGAAGTTCTTTTCGCCATAAAATTAAGTCTGATAACCGCCACCATAACCGCCGTCATATCCATAATAATTGGCATCCCGGCAGCCTACGCAATATCAAAAACAGAATTTTGGGGTAAAAGTGTGGTTGATACGATACTTGACCTGCCGATAGTTGTATCGCCCATAGCATTAGGTGCTGCTTTACTGGTATTTTTCAACACTCCGCTGGGGGTTGCGATAGAGGAATACGGTATAAAATTTGTATTTGTTGTCGCGGGAATAGTTTTAGCTCAATTTACTGTTGTATCGGCGTTATGTATAAGATTGATGAAATCCACTTTTGATTCCATAAATCCGAGATATGAGGACGTAGCCAGGACCCTCGGCTGCAGTAAATTCCAGGCATTTTTTAAAGTTACTCTGCCGCTGGCTAAAAATGGATTAATCGCGGCGGGAATTTTAACCTGGGCGCGTGCGATAGGAGAATTTGGCGCAACCGTTACCTTAGCGGGTGCGACAGCACTAAAGACAGAAACTTTGCCAATAGCAATATTTTTAAGTTTAGCAACTGCCGATGTCGAGAAAGCAATGACCGTAATATTGATACTCATAGCAATAGCGATGATCGCTTTAATTACAATCAGAAAAGTTATTGGTAGGGGGTGGTCAATATGATTCGCATTAATAATCTCTTTAAGGATTTAGGGGATTTTTCCCTTGAAAATATAGACTTAGAAATTCAGGAAGGGGAATACTTCGTTTTGCTTGGCCCAACAGGCAGTGGAAAGACCGTACTGATTGAATGTATCGCCGGACTTCACAACCCTAAAGTTGGGCAGATATGGATAAATGGCAGGGATGCAACAATGTTAACGCCCGAGGAGAGGGGGGTGAGTTATGTTCCTCAGGACTATGCTTTATTCCCGTTTTTAACGGTTAAAGAAAACATAGAGTTCGGGATGAAGATCAAAAAGTATTCAAAGGCTGAGATTGATCAAAGATTAAAGGAAATGTTAGACCTGCTGGAGATAGAAAATTTACTTCATCGCGACCCCTCAACTTTAAGCGGGGGTGAAGGACAGAGGGTCGCGATCGCTCGCGCATTGGCAGTTAAACCTACGTTACTGCTGCTTGATGAGCCTTTATCCGCCCTCGATCCAAAGACACAGCAGGCACTCTGGATAGAGTTGAAGAGAATCCATAGGGAGCTTAAAGTCACAACAATCCATGTAACCCACAACTTTGAAGAAGCAATATCATTGGGGGACAGGATAGGGGTTATGAATAAAGGAGAGATTGTGCAGATCGGGCCCCCGGACGAAGTCTTTAGAAAACCGAAATCAAGGATTGTGGCAGAATTCGTGGGAGCGGATAATTTATTCAAGGGCACATCGAAAATTGGGGATGAAGTATCCATGGTTAGAATCAATGGAATGATTACTGATATCTCTACCACAACAAAAAAGGAAGGAAGTACTTACATTTCCATCCGCCCGGAGGATATAGTTCTGTCAAAGGACGTGTGTAAATGTTATGCGGACATGAACATGTTGAAGGGTCGTATCACTGAAGCCCTGGACAAAGGTATTTTAATCAAAGCGGTGGTTGATGTAGGTATCCCGTTATCCGTGCTCTTAACTCGCAGGGCATACCTTGAAAAAGAATTAAGCGAAGGTGATGAGGTTTACGTTATATTCAAATCGATGGATGTGCATTTATTTTAATTTTAATTTATTTTATAAAAAATGATGTAAAAAGAACCTGATGCCCGAAAGTTCCCGGAAGATAAGAGCCCGATGGATAATGTTGATAAGGCAAAAACAACAGAGAAAAAATAAAATGGAAAGAAAAAATATATCCCTTCGAGAATCCAGTAAATTTATGGATCAATTAAGGGAGAAATTCTACTTCAAAAGAGAAATTGAAAAGGTAAAAGTTGTGGATTCTCTGGGCAGGGAACTCGCAGAGCCCCTGATATCTAAATACGAATCCCCTTTAAGGGACACTGCCACAATGGACGGGTTTGCTGTAAGGTCGGAAGATACCAATTCCTATCCTTTAAAGATAGCAGGCAGCATCTATGCAGGCGATAAAGAAGAATATGGAATAAAAAAAGGAGAAGCGATGGGAATTGCAACTGGCGCTTATCTTCCGGAGGGCTCTGATGCCGTTCTCAGGGCGGAGGATTCAAAAATAGAGGATGATAATCTCCTTTATGGAATTCCCTTGAAAGAAGGAAAATATGTTATTTTCGCCGGGACGGATTATAAAAAAGGAGAGATTATACTAAAAAAGGGACATAAAATAAGAGCACAGGATATAACGGTACTCTCAGGTCTTTGTGTATCTGAAATTTCTGTTTATAAAAAATTCAGGGTGGCAGTATTTTCCAACGGGAATGAAATATGCAGCGGTTTAATAAGAGATACAAACTCGCCAATGATTATGGCTTTTTTAAAAGAATTTAACTGCGACCCCGCATTTATCGGCACCGTTCCCGATGATTTTGAACAGGTAAAGAAAAAGATTATTGAGAGCACAGAGTATGATATGGCGGTTACGTCCGGTGGGGTTTCCGTAGGGGAAAAGGATTATGTCATAGATGCGATTTCCGAATTGGGAGAAGTGGTGATGCATAAAGTGAACACTCGTCCAGGGAAGCCGCTTGCCGTTGGAATAATAAATAAAAAATTAATTTTCGGGCTGCCCGGGAAACCCTCCGGAGCATTTATCGCAATCGAATTAAATTTAAGAAGATTCTTCGGAGCGCCTCCGAGACCCACAAGAAAATATCCGATTGCTGAGAACATTAATATTCTCACTCCAGGATTTGATTATGTTGTATTCGTTCAGATAAAAAACGGAAAAGCAATTCCCATGGGATGCGAGGGTTCTCCGCTAAATATTTTCAGAAGAAATGAACCGTACAATGTTTCTGTTGTTGCATCGTCTCCGAGGTCACTTGTTTCTGATGGTTATGTGATCACTAAAACAGACCTTCATAAGGGAGACTTTGTTGATGTGAATTTATTTTTTTAAAAAGAATATAATCTTTTGCAAAATGAATTTGTGATTTCCTGATTTAATTCCCCCCCTGGTTTTATTGGATCTTTTAATATTAATTACCGCTCAAATAATTTTATTACAGCATGGAGAATATGCTCTTGTGGTTTTCTTGTGAACGCTTCCGAGGGTGTTTCATGAGCAGTTAATTTGTAAGTAATTCCCGATTTTTTCAAAACAGGCCCTCAGTAAATTTAAAATCTATTAGCAAAACTAAACTCTTTCTGCAATTTCCTTTAAATCCTTTATCAGTTCAAAGATTTTTTCATCTTTGAGGCTGTAATAGTAGCAGTATTTTTCCTCTTCTTTGACTCCTTTTTTGAATTTGAGTGTGCCCGGCTCTTTTAAAGGCCCCTTTCTGAATTTGAGTATGCCTGCCTCTCTTAAGATCTTCAAATGCTGCGAGACCGTTGGCTGGGACTTGCCTGTTACCGGGATGATTTCATAGACGCATTTCTCTTTACCGCCCTTTAAAACTTCCACTATGGTAAGCCTCGTCTCATCCGCCAACGCCTTTAAAATCTTAACTTCGCTTTCCATCACATTATACGTGTATTATCCCAATATTCAAATTTGTAAATGATTATATATTGGAGTTTAAAGTTAATAAAAATAAAAATTTTGAGAATTATTTTTCTGTTTCAAATGATGAAGGATTTCTAGCACAGGTTACTGCATGCTGTGCCGGTCTGCGAGAACCTTAATCGAGGAATTCCGACACAGAAAATGGTCTTTTGTGAAGGAAACAAAGATCGCTCCAAAAAAATAAACGGTTAAAATTTTATATGTAAATTCTATAATAAACGGGTTAAAAAGTAAATCCAAAAATTACCCTGATGCATAATTATGCCTGGGATGCATATTATCGATGAATATAACTTCCGGTTTTTTATACTTGAATGTTTAATATATTCTTATAGATATGTGGGGAATTCAAGCAACCCATTGAACAGACACTTCATCGGTGTGTAATAGGGACGCATACCGGTTTTGCAGCAAATCACTTCGGTGGTCTGGTGTGAGGCGCCCATTGGGTGGTGGAGTGTGCTGGAGAATTCGCCTCTAAGCGGTTAGTCAGCTTCGGTTGATTAATTGTCCGTGGGGTTTCGATGTGGATGGTGCATGAATCAAAACCTTCGGGTCGCGAGTGCTTTGCGCTTCGGTGCTCTGCATAATGCACTGTGGTTCGCCCTGCTTGACCCTTTAGCATATCCTTTTTCTTTTTTATTATAATACAAACTGTTATCCTTTGCTTCTAAATACAAATATAGTCGTATTGTTTGATTTCTATATTTCTATCGGAAATTATATAAGCCGGTAGTATGCAGAATCAGCCGTTTGCTCCAATACCTTCCTGGCGGTACTTTCTTTCAATACCTTCAGCGCATCCTTCGCCTCCCCTATATACTCTTTTGCTGCCTTCTTTGTTTCTTTAATCGCCCCGGTATTTTCAATTAACTCCGTTATTTCATCCAGTTTCTCTTGAGGCACATCCTTGTCCGCATACTCTATGTAAAGGGTTCTGAAAATTTCATTTTTTGTTTTATCATCCAATTTAGAGAGGGCATAAATGATGGGGTAGGTTTTCTTCCTTTCCTGGACATCAGAGCCAACGGGCTTACCTGTCATTTCAGGGTCTCCAATCAAGCCCAAAACATCATCTATCATCTGAAAACCCACGCCCAGGGCTAAACCATAATCCCTGAGCGCTTTAATTTCACTTTCTGAGCCGTTGCCCAAAATAGCACCAACTTCTGCACATGTTTCAAATAATCTGGCGGTTTTTCCCGTGATCATCGCAATATAATCGCCGATACTGACATCCCACTCCCGTTCAAAGCCTATATCAATACTCTGCCCCACACTTAAATCCGTGAGGGTTCTCGTTATTTTATTCAATATCAATTCCTTCCTCTCAGGTTCTACATCTAACTTTAGAATGGCGTCCACAACTTTGGTCAACAGAATGTCCCCGGAGAGTATCGCTATATCCTCGCCATAGATTTTATGCAGTGCTGGAAGTCCCCTCCTGAACTCATCATCATCCATAAGGTCGTCATGAACCAATGAGAAATTATGTAAGAACTCTACAGCAGCCATTGCCGGAAGGACATGACTCAGATTACCGCTTTCCTTATCCGATACCGCCCTATAAGAAGCAATCAGGATCAACGGTCTCAATGCTTTGCCCCCCCTTTTTGGATATTCTATGCATGAAGATTTAAACTCTCTTGATATCTTCTTTAATATACCATGCCCCCCACCCTCTTTTAGAAACTCCGTAATGTAATTATCATCCAAAACCTCTTCCAGGAAGTAGATAAATCCTTCGGTGCTGAAGTTAAATTTATGGAGCTCAGGGAACATGATAATACGCGTCCCCTCTCCGGACTCAAGCACCGCTTCCGGATCAGAAAAAATATTTTCAAAGCCCTTGAGGGTTACGATATATGCGCTTGCACCCGCTCTTGACAATTCTTTTAAAACCTCCAGCTTTCTCAGCATCGCCCCGGTTGTGTCTCTGTATCCTGGCATTGTTAAATTATCACGTATGGATTCAAATACCGCGGGAGTAACATCTTTGATCGGCTTTGCATCCGGGAACTTGTCCGGGTCTTTGCTGCAAACAGGGTGTTTTGAAGCTATAACAATCATCGGTATTTTCCATCTGAACCCGATTTGCTTTATTAAATCATCCCCCGATATCTTTACAATCTTTTCCCCGCAATCGTCGGTCAATACAAGATTCCCGTGTAAGAGAGGTACCTTCCCCATAGAGGATAATTTTTTCCAGTCATCAACCATGTATTTCCAACCCCTGGGTTCAAGATAAAGGGGCAGGGTTTCTGGCGCAACGCTCAGATTTTCCTTCTCTAAAGCTTTCTGGATAATACTCTGCAGGCGGCTCATCTGCTGCCTGACCTTAATCAGATCCCCATACTCTAAATCCCTGGTTTCTTCAGCTTTTGCCATAATCGGGTGCGCATAAGAACCGGCACCGTGGACAATAATGAGGTCGCTGTCCGGATTATTCGCCTTAAATCTTGAAATTAACTTACAGATTCTTTCTATATTATCTTCATTTACCCTGCACTCCCCGTACTTATCAGTTATCACGCTTCCCCCCAATTTGATCAAAATATTTGACATTTTTACTTTATATAATCATTACTAATTAAATAAATAACCGTGGACGAAAGATTATTGTGGGCCCGTGGCTCAGCATGGTTAGAGCGTTCGACTGATAATCGAAAGGTCCTGAGTTCAAATCTCAGCGGGCCCATTATAATTTTTAGTTTTTATTTTAAGTTTTACAATAATATTAAATATCAAATAAAATGATCATCCCAATAAGGTGTTTTACCTGCGGAAAACCAATCGCTCAAGACTGGGAAGGGTATAATGGGGGGGTAAGCAGGGGAGAAAGCCCAAAGGACATTCTCGATTCGCTCGGATATGAAAGATATTGCTGCAGGAGGATGTTCTTGGCTCATTGTGATGTGATAGATGAAATCATACAGTTTAAATTGTAAAAATTGGATTACACGAAATTTGAGATCGCGCGGTTGATAGGGGCAAGAGCATTGCAGATTAAAATGGGTGCGCCAATATTACTCAGTGAAACGGATAAAAATTTTAAGGAATTAAAAAAATCATCGGGGATCATAAAGCCGATCGACATAGCAAAAATTGAATTTGAGAAGGGAGTTCTGCCAATGACGGTGAAACGGAAATAGCTATTCCACCAGGACACCCCTCGGCAGGGCTAATGGTTTTTGATAGTCCTCTATGTAGTCGCCCCAGTCGATCGCCCCCAGGGGGCAAAACTTTCTGCAGATACCGCACTCGCTGCATTTACCTGTATCTATCTCCAATACAACTTCTTTCAACTCCATCGCATTTTCGGGGCATACGCCAACGCAGCCGCCGCAATAACAGCATTTATCCCTATCCACCCGCATTTTAGATTAGTTATGACCTTTGATAATTATGTAAGTGATAATAATATAATATAATTGACAATAATACAACAAAAATAAAGTAGATTGTTAATTTATAAACCCAGCATTCTTTGGCAATAAATTTCGTCTTCCAGAGAATCAGGTCTATTTCGCATTCATTGCACCTCCCGACTTTCACCACGGTCTTTTTTTTATCCAGTACTTCACCACCGGATATTACGGTAATTTCCGATGTGTACTCTGATGTATGATTTACGCACGGAACCGGGAACTCGAAGGATTCCGTACCCGCAGCGTTACCTTTCAGATAAACAATAGATTCTTTGCAGCCATTATTTATCGGAGACTCCCAAAGGCATGTTTTCACCGTAACATCCATGCTTTCAGAACCCATATTATTGAGTTCCACATTAATGCCAATCCCATAGTCCGTTCTGAGAAAGCTCATATCCCCGATACTGACGCCCGCTGGTGCAGGTTTAACGGTAAGTTCTTTTTCCGACCTGTCATAGGGGAATAATGACCTCACGGCGATAGGATATGTATAGATATAACCAAAACTTATGTTTTCTAACTTTGCTGCCCATGTAACATTTGATTTTTCTCCTGGTCCAATATAGAACAGTTTTTCTTTCTCGTCAACGATAACACTCGTGGGGGCGATGATTCTAATCGGGCCGACGATATGGGAATTGCTCAAACTTTTTAGGTTAGCGGTTATATTTACCCCCCCTTTTGTTATTTCTTGATTATCGGGATTAAAATCTATATAGATGTCGATTAATTCCGGGGGGGGACGGGTTTCGATAAAATCCATCTCCCTTCTCGGCTCTGATCCGCTGACATTCGATATATCAGATCCCTGCCATCTCAATCCGTATCTTATCTCGGCATTTTCCAGTGCTCTGCTGTAAACTATGTGCGCACCGTCAACAAAGCCGATCTGGTTATTGGTCGGATCAACCGGAATCCATGCATCGCCAATAAAAACCTCTGCCCAGGAATGCGGCTCCCGCGACTTGCCGTCATATGACAACCCGGAAACACTTCTTGCCGGGATGCCAAGCGATCTGCACATGGAGATAAATAAATTTGAAAATTCCACGCAGGTTCCTCGCTTATTTTCAAAAACCCACTGATCAGGTTTTATTTTTCCGGACAGATTGATATCATATTCAACGTTTTTGTTCACCCAGTGCGCGATTCTCCCGATTATCACCAGATCATTATCCGCACCCCTGCTCAACTCCTCTGCTTTACTTTTGATTTCGGCGTTACACCGGGTCAGTTCGCCTGTCTTCAGATACCCTGGGTTGTAACCCCTTTGATTTGACAATATGGGTGTAATGAAGCTGTTCCTTTCCACCCTGATGTTTACATTATAATGAATAACCCTCTCTTGCGGATTTTGCCATTCCAATACAAGCAAAGATTCGTTTTCATTGGAATTTACATTATACTCCTGGTTTGAGGTAACGCTAACTATCTGGTTTTGATCGTTTAAGGGAATATTGATCTCCAGTCTCATCCATTTTACATCCGGGTTGTCCCCGGTTATCTTTAAATCATTGCTCAAGTTTACGTCTACAGTGGAGCTTCCTATCTGATAAGGCTTTAGGTTTTCGGCAGATGCATGGGATAAAAGAATCGCAAAAATCCCGATTGCGAATAGAACTTTAATTCTTTCCAACTTTTATATTTATTTTTCCAATAGAATAATACAAATAAATAATGAAAGCACATATTATCACGGCACTGGTTGAACACAAGCCGGGGGTTTTACAGAGGGTATCTTCAATGTTCGCCCGCAGGGGCTTTAACATAGAAAATATTACTGTTGGGGAGACGGATAACCCGAAAATCGCCCGCATGACGATTATCGCGATGGGGGACGACCGCGTTTTAGAACAGATCATAAAGCAGATGAATAAGCTGGTTAATGTGATAAGGGTGAGCGATCTGGATAAGGAAAACTCTGTATGCAGGGAATTGTGCCTGATAAAGGTTAATACTCCCACGGAAAAGGAAAAGTCAGAGATGATCCAGTATACCGATGTCTTCAGGGGCAGGATCGTTGATGTTTCCCATGACTCGCTGACCGCTGAAATTACCGGGGATGCCGATAAGATGGGGGCGTTCATTGATCTGATGAAAGGTTTCGGGATAAAGGAAATTGCAAGAACCGGGACGACAGCAATGCAGAGGGGGTGAATTTTTGTGAGTTGGGTTCTTAGTCGTCTTATTTAAGGTACAACATAATTTTGTATTGTCAATGCCATACCCTATTCAATTCAGAAAATTTTACAAATTAAACCATGAAAAAGGAAACAATTAATTGGAAGGGTCGAGGACATCGTTCACACTTTTTTGGGTGAGGACATCGTTCACATTTTCCAATTTAGGTGGTCGAGGACATCGTTCACACTTTTAGTTATATATGTTTATAATCTAATAAATTATGAAACCCCAGCGATTAGGATGGTGAGGTTGTCCTCTTCCTGCGTTTCCTATCATTTTAATGATCATAGGTATGTAGGAAGCCTGTGGATACCTCATCGTTTTAACTTTTAGCTCCAAATAGAGGAGTTTTGTTCTTCATTTGATATGTTTGGTGTAGTCATTTGGTGTAATTTGCGATTACACCAAATTTACAAAGGTGTGAACGATGTGCACGACCTAATTTTTCAGAGAATTTACAGGAAAAAGTGTGAACGATGTGGTCAACCTTTCCAATTAATTCTTTGAAGGAAGAGAGAGAAATATTATATTATTTATTAAAGGACCAAAGAATATTTGAAACAAAAAAGGTAGAGGAAGAAACAGATAAAGACTTCAGTAGTGAAATACTTCCAGTTTTGAAGAAATACGATCTAATTCAGCCTGCTACTTCATATGAAAGAAATTTCTCAATTATGAGAGGTGCTGGAGATGCTTTTTGTAGAGTAGAAGACAAAATTCAACAAATAGAAGTTGGCAACAGGTCTTATCGCACGAGCTTAATTTCAGCAGGTGCAGCTATTTTTTTATTTGCTGCAACTTGTTTTTTGGTTTGGGCTACATATGAGAATGTAAATTTAAATAAAGATTGGATGGAATATCAGAAAAAAATGCGTGGGCCGAATTTAGAATTTTATGTTGCTGAAACCGATGGTAATGAAACACTCCATTTTAATGATTCCCGCCTCGTTGAAGAAAGCGGATGGGGGCAATACATTAATATTCGTGTGTGCAATTATGGAGAAATGAATACCGGTCGGATAATGTTTAAGGGGAGCGATGATGGAGTTATTGAGACTAAGCCTACTGTCATATCAAATCTGGCACACAATTGTAGTTTTTCCCCAATTGGCGTTGGAAGTTCTTTGTGTTCGGGGGGTGAGTGTGTGGGTGATGAGAAAGATGTTACTAAGGGCTATCGCGAAATAAAGATAAATGTTACATGTTGGAATTGTTATAACTACGCCCAAAACATAACAGTGAAATTATGTATAGAACCTACTGACGAATGTTAAATATGATTCTATGATTCGGAATTGATGGGAATAAATATTGCATTAAAATACTCTATGCCTTAGATAGAAAGGATTCACAAACCTCTATTCTTGTAAGTATTTCAAAATTTTTCTTCTCTCCAAACATCCAATCTTTTGTTGTATTATGCTTATGAACTATATTAGTTTTTCTTTTCGTCAACGTTTTCTTTTTTCTAAAAATAAAAGGTTGTTTTTTATGTTTAAAAAACAATATCAATTATAACGAAGATATTTCAAATGGCTGCTGAAGAGGTTGTAACAATGTCGGATGAAGGCGAAGTAATCGTTCCGGGATCAATACGAAAAGCATTAGGGCTTAAAGGAAAAAATAAGTTCATTGCGATTGGAGGAGATGATTACATCATGTTTAAACAAATTAAAACTCCTTCCCCAAAAGAGGAATTTGAATCTTTATCTCGGGAAATTGAAAAGAAATTTAGAGAGGAGGGTATTGAAAGAAAGGATGTTGAAGAAGCGATAAAATGGGCAAGGAGAAAATAACACTGCGAGTAGTTCTGGATACAAATACTCTCATTTCTGCTTTTGGTTGGGATGGAAACGAGAGGAAGATATTTAATCTTTGTATTGATGGCAAAATAAAGTTGTGTATGTCTTATGATTTGCTTAAAGAACTTGAAAGGGTTATTGAATATCCGAGACTCAAGTTTACGGATGAACAAAAGAAAAGATCAATTGGATTGTTACTTGAAGTGGCTGAATTTGTTGAGCCGGATGAAAAAATTAACCTAATTAAAGACGATCCTGATGACAATAAAGTCGTTGAATGCGCTGTTGCGAGTTCTGCCCAGTACATTGTTTCAGGAGATAAGCATTTGTCGGAATTGGGGGAGTTTAGGAGCATCAAAATCGTTAGGAGTAGAGATTTATTAGAGACAGTATAAATTGGTAGTAATCCAAAAATTCTATGTTATCCCTCATATATATCTCACCTCCTTCAATATATGTTTTCCTATTCTTGGTTTCAATGCGGTTTTCATAATAAGATCTACTTTAACTCCAATTAGATCACTGAGATAATTTTCCAACTCAATGAATTTAAGAAGGGTTATGCGTCCCACATCTACGAGTATATCCACATCACTTGTCTTTTTTTGTTTCCCCCTCACATAAGAGCCAAAAACCCCCATCTCCTTAACCTTAAATTCTTCCCTTAATTCATGTTTATGCTCCGCCAGCATATCCTTTATTTCTTCAATTTTTTTCATTTGTTCTATTATCACATTATTATTTCTTCAAAATAAAAAAGCAAATAAACCTCTATTCTAAAAATATAACCCCCGGTAAGTTTTTAAAATGCTGGTCGCAGGTTATTATTTTAGCATTTATGCCCCTTGCGGTGGATAGGATTATTGAATCCGCAAGTCCCAATCTGTGTTTTACCTTGAGTTTTGATGCATTTCCCGATATTTTCGTATCCAGGGGAACCACTCTGCTTCTTGACAGCATAAAAATCCTTTTCTCTTCGGCTTCGTCCGGCATTTCCCTTAAATACTTTGAGTACACCTCTATCAAATTTACGGGCGAGATTATAACCTCTGAATCGCTCCTTATTATATCCGCTACTTTCTTTCCCTTCGTTGATCCAAAAAAATACTCAAACCACGCATAAGAGTCAATCAAAACGGTCGCTTTCATCCCTTGCATCTTTTATATCAAACCTTTTTGTTGTGCCAAAAAGATCCTTCTTTTTTAAAAAATAAGCCCTGACCAATTCGTTCAGCAAGGCAGACAGTTTCCTGGCCGAACCATACCTTGATTTTGCCTCTTCCATCAAAAACGCATGCAATTCATCATCTAAGATAACGGTAGTTTTCATTTTTTTGTATTGAAAATTACATTTTCAATGCTCAACAATTCCGAAGGAATTTTTGATTGCCATATAATTTTTATGATAATTATTATACTTTTTTTTAAAAAGTTTATTTTATATTACTTATTTGGATTTAAAATATAAAAAGGATGAGTTTTTGATTTACAGAATTTTAATGTTCCGGGTGATAATACATCAAGATAAGACTGGTTTCAAGTGGAATGAACATCTCGGCCCTCATGCCTGCATTGCTTGATCGGTTTCCTCGGAGGCTCTTTAAGATCCACGGCATGGACAACAATTTGTCCTGGTTTGATCCCTAACTCCGCCTGTTTTAAGTAATAGGTCAAATCTTTTTGAAATTTTATGATGGTTGCGCCAATATTCCGGCAAAAAAATTTATCTATTC
>SMTZ1_10013170_pt1 | contig 16554 bp, 13 predicted proteins | sample DeeMarSWOR136_30_FD_25667 | JGI IMG/M metagenome (IMG submission 25667)
AAAGCATGTTCTTCCACCGAACAAATACAAGCTTAAAACACTGCTGCTGTTCTCTGATTTTTTTGTCTTTTTTATATATGTATATTACTTGATAGTACGCAGCATAATTAAGGACGTATCGGACAGCAGTTTTTCATTCGTTTCTAACAAGATGATCTCGTTTTATTGTGTGTTCGCAATTACCCTGGCACTTCTGGTGTTTGTGCTTATATTCAAAGTGACTAAGAGCGCGAAGACAAGGTATGAAAGGGATAATGAGGTAAGGCAAAATCCGAACATAAAAGTGTGGCTGTGCGGTTATAACTGGGGGTGGCCGATTTTATATGGTAGCGGCTGGTGTAATAGGTATACTGTTAGATTTGATATTTGGAGGATCAGAGACAGTGTCTGTAATCCAGGATGTTATTGGCGGTGTTGTTATAGTATTTGGGGCTCTGAATGCTGCAGTTGCAATATTTAAACTTAAGCCCGTGACATTGGGGCTGTTATTAGGGAGTTTTCTCATCATTCTGCTGATACTTTTGCTGCATGGGCCACGAACTTTTCTGAGCTTCTTCAAAGGCTTCAGGCACTTGGGAGTAAATATCGAGCCGTTGGGATACATTCTTCTGGCATATATTTGGTCTGTATTCCTAAGAATAATTTGGGTCAAAAGTCTGTTTTTCTATTGGGTGTTTTTGCCAAACAGGCTGGAATTACAGCATGGATTGTCCGAATCCAACGACTCAGTTGACAGAGATGACCTACGACACCAGATTGACACAGATGATGTGATTCTCAGGTGGTGGAATGTCGGGATCATAACATTTTACTTTCCGGAACTGGACAAACTTCCCATAACAAATGTAGTATGGGGTATCCGCAAAAAAGCAGTTTATGCCAATCGTATTGCATCAGTTAAGACGATGCAGGATTAGTAAATTTCTACGGGCGTATCAAGACCGGTTTGTCCTAAAAGATGTCTCAAAGAAGGTTGAATTTTGAGTAGTTTGGGGACAACAAGGTATATCGTACCCCCTCAGTGACAACTCATCACGTGTTATATAATCAGCTCCGAGCCGGTATAACATAACAGGCGGCAATCTCGCAAGGGTAACATCTGTCTTCGGTCGGAGTTCTTTGATTAATGCAAGCTGTTGTGCTGTATAAAGAATGCTCTCAGCCGATTTAAACCTATGATACTCCACAAGCCGAATTCGCCCTCTAAATCGCCTGTGTAGTGTTTAACAAGCATTGGCTGAATCTCTCAGTTGAATCAAGACAGGTAATTGTTAAAATGGTGAGGTAAATTGATGCGGAAACGATAGCAGTTCTTCCAAAAGGAAACCAAAGTGAAACTGATAAGACTATTCTGCTTGGCCTTGGTGTCATTGTTTATAGTTGTCGGGTGCAAAAAACGGCCGGATGGAAACACGACAGCATTATTCCGAGCTGCCAGGGAAGGTAGCATCAAGCAAATCAAATCACTCGTCTCGAACGGTGCCGATATCAATGCTACGGATCGGAACGAAAGAACGCCTCTGCACTGGGCGGCAAGCTGTGGTCATAAGGATGTGGTTGAGCTTCTTATCACCAAAGGCGCCGATGTCAATGTAATGTCCAAATACTCGGGCACACCCCTGCGCTTGGCGGCTCAAGGGGGCCACAAGGAGGTGGCCGAACTTCTTATCGCCAAAGGCGCCGATGTTGATGGAAAAGATCGGCACGGCCAAACCGCACTTCTCGAAGCACTTTGGTGTAAACACGGAGATGTGACTGAACTTCTAATTACCAAAGGCGCCGATGTCAATGCAAAGAACTTTGGTGGCTATACTCCACTCCACTATGCGGCATGGCATGGTTACAAGAGCATAGCGGGACTTCTTGTAACCAAAGGCGTCGATATCAATGCAAAAGACAATAATGGCAGGACACCCCTGCATTACGCAATCCTGAAAAGCCAGGTGGGTGTTGCGGGACTTCTTATAGCCGAAGGTGCCGACGTCAATACAAAGACCATCACGGGCAGGACACCCCTGCATTACACAGCCCGAGAAGGCCCCGTGGATGTGGCGGGACTCCTTGTGGCCAAAGGTGCCAACGTCAATGCAACGGACAACAGTGGCAACACACCCCTGCACTTTGCAGCCCGAGAAGGCCAGGTGGATGTGGCGGGATTCCTTATAGACGAGGGCGCCAATGTCAATGCAATGAATCGTGGCGCCTATACACCTCTGCACTACACGGTCTACTACAAACACAAGAATATAGCTGAACTTCTCATTATCAAAGGCGCCAATATTGATGCAAAGAACTCCCAAGGCAGGACTCCTCTGCTCTCCGCAGTGTCTCGGGGCCACAGGGAAGTGGTTAATCTGCTTCTTGTGAACGGCGCCAATGTCAATGCGAAGGATAATGACGCGAGGACGCCTTTGTCCTTGGCCAAAGATAAAGGATATGAGAAAATCGTTGAACTCCTGCGTAGGCACGGGGCGAAGGAATGATGGGTAAAGGACAAGTTTCGTGCGCGGCTCAGTGCGCCTGATGGGCTCGTGGGACAGGCCCGGAAGCTCCTGATAGATCTGCGGCCTTTGTGTCTCTATCTTTGGCCGGTGTACAATTCAAAATCAATCGGCCGGGAAAATATCGTTTCCGGGCCGCCACGGTGGATTTGGCCGGCCGGCGGTTGTTTGGAAAAACATCGCCGTCGAGGACTGACTTGAGATTCCAAAATCAATTAAGAGAAGAGCTAAACCAGAGACAACCGTACATCGTGGTTGTTTTCCATATTGTCAAGGCCTGCATAATTAAGATTCATCCACCTTCTTAAGTTTTAGAATCTGCTGTGCTATTCTTTCCCGAGCAGCGAGGAATTCATTAGGGGTTTTTGAGAAATTCCACCAATCTGGCGCGATGGCATCGATGATTTTCTTTACGGTTTTTTTATCAGAAAGTCTTTCGAGAATCATAAAGTACTCATAGTCTTCCATACCGTCTCTGAGGTTTTTTATGCGCATACTGATTACAGGGCCGTCGATGCCGCAAGGGACTCCAGGATAAAACAGGAAACCGCCTCCATTGTAGTGCCTGGGATGTGCAAAGGCCGGATTCGACCAGGGCTCGATGACCGTAGTGACGGTACTCCAGTATAGCAGGCCGGTAATATTATACTGGTAGTTGATCCAGGTCGGGACACGATAAACAGTCAGGGGGCGATCAATATGCCAGTACGGTGGATCGAAATCTTTGACGGTTTGGTACTGTGGATGATATCGAGGTGCGCGCTGTACCAGGGCAGTATATGACCAGACTTCATCGCCATGAGCGAGTTTTTCATTGATAGTCTCTCTAGCAATAAAAGACCATAAGGGGCACCATATATCCACTGCCGGGTCTATATCCGGCCAGGAAGGATCCTGCAGGTATGTCTGTTCTACAACCAGACATTTGAGTTGTGGTACGGCTTCATGAACAAGCCGGCCGAGGACGAACGCCTGCTCGTAGTTTTCGCGTAGGTTTGGTTCATCCAGCATATATACATAGGCCCCTTCTTCCCAGCCATTATCTTTCAAATACTTGTAGAATTCCTTGTAGTACCGTTGGGCTTTTTTTCTATTGGTGGGAGATATAGTTTTGTAGTCGGGCCTTAAGGTTGAGCTTGGCAGCCGGGCGAATGGTGCTCTTGGTATTTCAAAATCGGTTATATGGAGCTTGGAAATAAACTCTTTTAAGGTCGTATGTCTTTCCGGAATGATTTCCAAAGAGCCGTCATCATTTGATTGCGGCAGCAAATAGCGTGGGATTGGAGGATTTATGCGATGCTCGGACATCGCCTCGCAATAACGCATTTCGATTTGTTTGAATCTATCTGAATTTCGCTCTATACTGAAATATCGCGCAATGTTACCGAAACTACCGAAATGGTTTCTATGTGTTGGGCCGTTGGGCAGGGTAAAGTCCCAGACAGTAACAGCTATGGGGATTTGTTCGGAAATTCCTCCTTTTGCAAAAACACGTAGCTTTCCATTATATATACCGACGGGAACATTCTTAGGGACATATACGTCAGCCCAGATAGCTTGATTTTGACCTTTGAAAACCTCAAATGGCACGGCATACATATCGTAGCCGCTGGTTGTAGGAGGTTCCCCCCATCTCTTTTGGGTTCTGGTAATAGGTTCAATTGGCTTGCCGGTTATGGGATTAATGAAGGGAACAAGAGGATCCGGATATAATCCCGGAGGTAGTTCCGCCCGGGGGCTGGATATTCTGACTCGTACATATTCTTCTCTAAAGAGCTTGATATCGTCTTTTTCAATCTTTGAGCCTTCCGGCCCAATAAGGTCAGAAATCTCCACTTTGATTACATTAATATTTTCTTGAGGAGCTGAAACCACGACCTGAAAAGATTCTACTTCGTTTCTTGCCGACCAAATCTTTACTGTATGGGCTCCATCGATCTTTTGGTCCTGACCTATCCGCTCCATACTATTTAATGCTGTAAGTATTATCTTTTCACCCGCTAATACATGTTCAAATGAGCTTAGAATCAAAAAGAGAAAGATTGTTATAAATGTTCTGTTTTTCATTATGCATTTCTCCCAATTTCTCAATACAAACCGGTGTCTTTTTATATTTTATAATTCTACAGGTCTTATCGAATCGAAATAATCTGACAGTTTTCCTTTTCGATTCCAATTTTAATTCTTCTATCATCAACGACGATTTCCACCGCGTCACTCGTCTTAGTAAAATCTGTTCGACGCACTAAAACACGGTCTCCTAATCGCAAACCTGAGATAACTGTTCCCGGCTGCCTGGGAACACCGAAATTGATTGGCTTTCCATTAGACAGAAACTCTCCGTACTGCTGGGCCTCTGAATACACCTGATGAACCAGTTGGATTTCCTTTGCTGCTTCCTTTTCTCGACACCATAGAAAAAATGTGTCGGTCTCCCTCAATAACATATGCCACAATAACTCCTTGTATTTATCCTCACTAAATTGCTCTGCTGTACTCGTAAAAGGCTTAGACTCAATCGTATGCCAGTGCACAAAGCTAACGATAGGTATTTCGGCCGGGGTGTGCTGTCCTGCGTTGCTTGCCACTAACAGCATATTATAAAACCACCGGTAATCGGTATCACTATAGTCATACCAATCAAAAATCCTCTGCCATGTGTAAACTACCGGCATAGCAAAGGTATATCCGCTTTCGGCAAACTCATGATACCATTTTCTGTACCTGGCCCGTTGGTCTGCCTGATAGGGTTGTCCATCAACGTAGTACTCATAGTAATCATACCAATAGCGGTAGCCATTGTGCGGATAAACGCCGTAGTTGCCCACCAGTGCTCCGGTAAAATTCTTTTTTATAGGTTCTGCATAAACCTCATTTTGTAACTGGCATCTAAGCTTTCGAAGCACTCTTTGAAACTCTTCAAAATCATCGATATCGTTGATGCTTTCTCGACAACGTCGACATCGTTTTGAGGCCGCGTGAGCTTTATTGAATTCTATTGGGCCGTCAATTTCCCAATCGGCAAAAACAAAATCTACATCCAAACCCGCTTTTTTAAACGCCTTCACAAAATATTCCACTTGCTCCTGAATATGAGGTCGCCGGAAATCAAGAGCGAATGGACAGCCCATCTTCTGTTTGCCAAACGATTCATCCCAAAAAAGTCTATCTTCATCGTCTATGTGGGCCGTTTGCTCATCTCCGTTAAAAAAAGAATAGAGACATCGATTGGCATTGATATTTACGCGTAAATTCAACTTCTTTTGCACTTTGGCAATCATTAGGGATTGGGCTAAACTTTTTTGGCGATTCCCTGGATTCCAGGAGCTAATAAGCCCAACGCCTCGCTTATCTAACTCTTTGATAAGCACTTCTACAACTTTCTCGTTTAGCTGGCCGGGATCCATCGCCTGCCAGAGATAAAGTGGCAAACGCTTGCCCCTGTCATATTTTAAATGCTTAGTTGCATCAAGTACCACCTGTATGTGGGAAGGCCATTTAATTGCCTTATTCTCTGCTTTGCTGAAATTAACAGCAGTTCCAAGCAAGCTGATTGCCGCCCAGGTTACAAATAATTTGTTTGCATTTATTTTAAGTATAATACACATACTCATGTCCCTTGTGATTCGATTAATATAGAACCTCGAAAGAACGAACAATGGTCTTTTTGCCTTTCTTATGTTCGGCCTCCACTACGATTGTATTGTCTCGCAATAGGTGAACATTCTCCATAAATAATCCATCGTCTGATAAAGACAATCTACGGCCGTTGATAACTATGTTTGTCTGAGGTTCTGCCCATCCAAAGACATCTATGGCACAATCATTTGCTACAGTCGAATGCTCAAGAGGATTGGTCTGAACAAGTATTTGGGGAGCTATATCTAAATCCAAAAGCTCATTAATGATCTGCTTTTTTACATTGTATAATGTGTCAATGTTTTTATTGTAAGTGTTCATTGTCTTGGCAACCTGAGAAGCTATTTCCATGCCTCTGCGAGATGGTTCAATTATTGATAAACGTTTGCCAGGCCCGGCTTTCATCTTCCTTATCTTATCTTCGAGCATCCAAAAGTATTCATAGTCCTGGATCCCGTTTCGCATTTGCTCCCATCGCAGGGAATTAATTAGCCCATCCTTCTTGGGATATACATGCCAGCCGTCACCACGGTGCCTTCCGGGAGATGCAAAAGGATCATCTGTCCAGCGATTAAAGCCCCAATGAAGATATCCTTTTAATTCAAAGCGATAATTCAGCCAGTGAAGGATTCGTGATTCTATAAGAGGAACATCAACGGTCTTATTTGGATAAGAGCCTTTTTGAAAAATTCCAACGGTATAAAACCACAATTCATAGCCCTCACTCTGTGCTCTCTTGAAAACGCCATGCCATGTGGCGAGATGATCTAATTTGGGAACCCAGATTTCCAATCTGTCGAAGCAATGTGTTGTCTCTATAGCATCTATTCTTCTAAGTGCCGGAGCATAGTGGTGTACGTATTCCGAAGCTTCTCTCCAGCTCATCACATTATGGTTCGATGGTTCATCAGCAATATGAAAAATTGTCTTCTCAAGCCAGCCTTTTTCTCTTAAATGGTTTTCGAGCGCAGGCAAGAACTGTGGGAGAAACTCCTTCCCGGGAACTGTTATTCTTTTGCCGGTAGATTCCATTTGAGCGCGAAAATCCCTTAACACAATTTCCTTGCTCGACCAGCCGCCCTCGCCAAATCTTGCAACAAATCCGGTTTCAAGCAAGTCCATTCGTCCGGTATCCCAAAAAGTGTTTGCCCATTTGTCGAAACGTGAGAAATTAAATTTCAAGTTACCATTGGCAGCTTGTTTGCATGTAATCAAGTCAAGACTAACTCTAAAAACGTTCTGCCTGTGTTCGGCCATATTTTCTGCATATACTCTGAGCATCTCATAGAATCGTTCCGAATCCGAAGCGTCAATATCATGAAATTTTTTAAAATTACCTGTCGTATACCATTCAGTGACCATTAAATGCCGCTCATCGGGCAGCGTTAAGGGATAAATCCTCAGATGCAAAGGTATAGATGTGTTTGCTTTATCTGTTTTTATAGCCACGATCCCTTTGTAATAACCAGCCTCGGCATCGCGAGGAATTTTTATTGTTAAATAGACCGCCTTGTAATTGCCTTTCTTTACAAACACCTCACTATCCTCGGCCAGATAATCGGGATATTGGGCGGGAGCAGTACGAATTAAATCGGTTCTTCTGTACTTCGGTGTGTTCTCCTCAATCGGTATAGAACCTACGAAGTTCCATCCAAGGGCATTGGCAGGTAGAGAAGTTGAAAGTGCAATATGTTTTAGTGGGCTCAATGAGACCGTAACATTTTGTAAATCCTGGTTAGCTTTAATAGCACATTGGCCCGAAACATGTTCATTTCTTATACCGAATATCTCAAGCGACTTTTCTGGTGTGGGGCAATTGTAGCCATCTTCAAAAATCCTCACTAAATCACTTACTGCAAAGCATTCAAAGGGGGCACCCTGCGCGTTATTGCCGATTAAGCACAATAGAATAATTGACACGGAAAAGACAAAATATGACCTGATTGCAGTTCTATTGTTGTACATTCTCGCTCCTTTTAACTATAAATCCAAGCTTTTATAAATTGACATTTCTCTTTGCTTTACAATCAAGAACGGCACTGTCCTTTTACAGTAATAATACTTCTGTTTTCGGCTTGATTCAATCTCTTTTGTGGACATTTCCTAAGCGATATTCGGTGGTTACACGCAGCACCGGCGAGGGGGAAAAAGAAAGAAAACAGAAAGGAGAAAGTTATAGATAAAAGCCCCTGCGGTGCGGAGGGAGAGGAAAATGCGAGATATCCTACAGAGGCTTGAAAGCTAAGGATTTTTGATTATGGCTTATTCGTTTAATTTTGCGAAATTTTTCTCCAAAAGATTAGCGACCCGTTAACAAGTATGACCTAAGCTTGTGCAGGCTGGATAATCCGGTCTGATTAAAGGTTAGCAAGCAAGTAAGAATGTAGGAATCGCTACACCAGCGCAGGGATACTTGATTACTACTTTTCCTCCAAACTCTTAACCAAGCAGACTACAAGTCCGTCCGATAGTGTCACCACACATTCCTTCCCGGTAAGCGCTACACCCCACCGCATCGGTGGCGCGGGCAACTGAGCGGTCCACAACGACCGGCCGTCCGCGGAGACGCCTTCCACACTGCCATGGTGGAGAACCACAAGTCCATCGGCACCGACTGCCAGGCCACGCAGGTCCGCCGTGTTGCCTGCCCAAAGGATGGAATCGTCCAGGGGCACTTGCATCACGTCCCGGATTTTCCCGCTGGTCTTTGGATATTTGTTCATCAAGTCAACGATGCGGTCCAGCGCCTGCAGATCGCGCGAGCAGAAAAGGCGGCCGTCGACCAGGGCAATGTGCCGGCCGGACGTCTGGAAATAGACGCGACCCTGGTGACGCTTGAAGATGGTCGTCCTGGCACGCTCGTGGGAGAACAGCTCGGGGCCGGTGCAAGATGGCTTGTCGCCGGGCTCCAGAAACATTTCCATTCCCGCTTCGAGTTTGGAGACCACACGAGGACTGCCGCCGTCAAGCGCGTCCAGTGCTACGATTCCCACCGGGGCGCCGCCGTTGATGTACAAAGTGTCGTTCTTCAGCAGGATGTTTCCCTGGACACCGAAGCTCAGTTTAGGCTCTTTCCGGTCAAGAGTGTATGCCTGCCGCCAGCGGAACCTCCCGGTGGCGACGTCCACCGCAGCGGCTACGGCACCGTCTGCGGCGGTGCTTCCGGCTGCCGTGTAGGCTATCCCGTCGTCGCTAAAGACGACCCCGCCACCCATAGGCCACGCCGACATGAGCCGGTCCATGATGTTGACGAATCGCTTCTTGGGCGCCAGTTCGACGCGTCCTAACAGCCGCCCATTGGATGCGTCCACGCAGTACAGAACACCATCACACGAGCCGAAGATAACCCGTCCCTTCCAGTAGACCGGCGGGTGCAGCACAGCGGCATGGGATGAGAATTGCCAAAGGATTTCTCCATTGGTGGCGTCGAGGGCCCGCACGGTGCCGTCCGTCGCTCCCACGAAGACGCGTCCCTTAACGCACACAGGCGCAGTCAGGTCACCGCCCGGCAAACGCCGCCGCCACAGTTCCATCGCCTTTTGCCCGACGGCGGCGGGTATCGTGGCCGTCCCGGCGGAGTTGGCTCGGAACATCGGCCAGTCGTCCCGTGCCGCGGGCGCACTCGAGGCCGGTGCGGCCCACGCGGGTGATTGCACCGGTAAGCTCGGCTCACTTAGTACCGAGCGAGGGGCCATTGAGAATGTGCCGTGAACCTGCCAGCAATCGCAAGCCAGCGGCATCCAATACAGCCGCCCATTCGCCGGCACAACTCCATCAAAACATCCGGGTCGGACGACGCCTTCGTAGTCGGAAAGTTTTCGCTCAGCAATATCGACATAAACGGTCCTGCCCTCTCCACCTCCCGGACGATAGTAAAACTGGTTCGGAGTTACCGTCAGGCGGGTACAGGAGCCAATCACTCCCAGACCGAATTCGTTGAGGACCTTGCCAGTGAATGGATCAACCTTTCGGCAGAAGGCCGCGGGATTGGCCACGCGAGGCACGACATAAAGAGCGTCATTGAAGAAAAATGGGTGGGGAGATGCAATGTCCAGCGTCCAGAGGAGCTCACCTTTCTCGAAGCCGACGCAGATCGTTTTCTTGAACGACGGTCCCGCGATGCAGACCACGCCGCCGCCCGCCCGCGCGCAACAGTAGGTGGCCCATCCCAAGCCCCAACCCGGATGTTTCGGGCGTGCGGCGCCACAACTGCTTGCCTGTGGCTGAGTCGCGAGCGGTCATGTACTTTTCCGGTGCTAACTCGAAGATGCGCTTGCCCTCAATGCACAGGGCTCGAGCGTCAAAAGGCTCCGGCTCGCTGACGCTCCAGAGCAGCTTCATCTCCGGATACCGAAAGGCTGCCAGTCTTCTTGCCGCACCGAATTTGTTGGTGATACTCCGGTACTGCTCGTTAGCCACATCCCAGGGCCAGTGGCCCATCTGCCTTTTCTGCCTATGGGGAGCAACATAAGCGTCCGGTGGGCCGAACGCAGCCCAGAGCGTGTCCTCTTTCTGTACGACCCACTTCCAGTCCGTGTCGCCGGCGGCGGCTGCCTCCGCTGGAACGCCGAACTTGCCGCGTTCCTGCCCGGTCGTGGCGTCCAGCATCCATAGGGTCCCGCCCTCGGCAAAAACCACCTCGCTGTCAGTGGCCAGCTTCGCGATATTGTGGACGACGTAACGCGGATCGAGCGGGCGGCTCCAGAGGCGCAGGCCGTTATATGCGTTGAGAACTGTCAGCGTGTTCAGGAGCGGTTCTTCGCGCTCGTGGAATGCGATATGCCCTGAGAAGAAGAAAATCCGCCCGCCGGCAAAAAGCGTCTGATTGGGCATAGCCGCGAATACCGGATACGTTTGGAAACGCAACTCCCCCGGTAATCGAGCTGCACGGTCTTGCGAGACCACATTGTTGTCCGGCTCATGGTACGGATGGCGCCACTCATCCACGCCGGCTTGAGCGGGCTTGACGACAACCTTTCCCGAAGCGACGCAGACACCGCCGGGATGCAGCACGCGCAGAATTTCTTTCTCGGAAGGCGGACTGTCCACTCCCGGCGCCACCCACACGGCGTCGGCCAAATCTCCCGCCAGCCAGAGTGACGCATCATTGTCATCCACCACACACACCCGTCCCCCCAAGAGCCCTTTGTCCCTCGCCCAATCGCGAATCTTGTCCAGACCAGGGGAAGTAGTGCCCCTACAGAAGACCGTCCACGGGGTTTGCTCGACGAGCCCGGCAATCGTTGGCATGTCTCCCTCATCCCCTCCGCAAACCACGACGACCAAAGCCGGTGTCTTCCCAAGGTGCTTCGACAACTCGGGAACAGCATCGTCGGCAATCGCTGTGCAACAACAAAGGAACACACTCAGCAGTCCGAACCATATCTTCATTTTATTTCTCCTTGAAAACAGCCTGCGCGACATTCAATCGTAAGGATGAACAGCCCGCCGCAGTTTGACAGCCGCAGTCCGGCAGTCATCGGGTGTCTCTCCCAAAAATCCAGTCCTTGTTTTTTCAAAAGGCTTTAGGTACAATTGTCAAATCTTGAAAAACTGACTGAAATGATACCATCAATCGCTTTGTTTGTCAAACTCTTGAGCTTGGATTTTGACTGGGTAATCCACGATAATCCTCGCAGAAATCACGGTTGGCTGCGGGGACAAAGAGAAGTCGAGGTGCAGATACGGATAGGGTTTCAACTGAGAATCCTATCCGGATACAACATACGTCAGGGCAATTGGGTGTCGCTAATTCCCTCACATTGAAGAGGGCAAAGATCACCAAAGATAGGAGCAGACGATGAAGAAGGTAGTGTTGTCATTCATAATGGTATGTTTTGGGCCGATCTCAGGCATGGGTCTCTGCGCATCGGTCGCAGATTCGTCCAGGGGCTTTGCTTTTTCGGACAAGGTCGTCTTGGCCTATTACTACATCTGGTTTAACGAAAACAACTGGATCAAGACTACAGCCGAAGGTGGGCGTATGGAAGGGTTGGAAGGCCTGCACCCGCTTGTAGGCGCCTACAATTCCTGGGATCCCACTATTATTGAAAAGCACATGCAGCAGATGAACCGCGCCCTGATCGACGCCCTGGCCGTGTCCTGGTGGTACGATACCAAAGCGAATGGGCCAAACCATATCCTCGACATCGTTTTTGAAAAAGCCGTCGCCCACAACCTGAAGATCACCATCGATTACGAACATGGCCGGGCTCCAATGGAGACCGTGAATCACGACTTGTTTTACTTTCTAAACAGGTACAAGGATCATCCAGCCATGCTGAAGGTGGAAGGTTGTCCGGTAGTGATGATTTGGACGGCCTGGGCGCATACACCGGCAGAATGGCAGGGAGTGTTTGATAGATTGGAAAAAGCCGGAATCAAAGCCTTTCCTATCATGTCCGGCAGCTATCAAAACGGCAAAGGAAAAGAGTACCTGGGGCCATTCCGTTCCCTGGAGGAATACACACTGGTAGATATTGAGGATTGTCAGTTGGCAGACTTCATGAAAACCATGCGTGGGCATATCGATGATTATAATAGGACAAAAGGTCGTAAGAATGGCAAACCGGCGCAGCATCATGCCACAATTTCACCGGGTTATGATGAAACCAAGAATCCCGGGCGTAAGACCAAGAACGGCGGTTTCAAAGGTGCAGGATGGAAAGATAGGACCAAATTTGGTGTGAATTATCCTGACGATCCCGACGGGGCCTACTACCGAGGCACCTTTGAGGCAGCCATGAGCTCCAATCCCGACTGGCTGCACATTTCCACGTTCAACGAGCTGGCAGAATTCAGCCACATTGAAGCCACGTTTGAGCACGGATACAAGTATATCGATCTGACGGCTGAGTTCGTCAGAAAATTCAGGGGCCAGAAATAACAAAAAGAAGCGTACAGCTTCAGAGGTTGTCGCTGGATCACCCTTGACGAGCGACGGTTGGGACCGACACTCGTGTACATGCCTTGTTCGTCGGATTTAGTGAAAAGTTCTCCAGCATTACTCAAGAGATCGAAACGGCCACCTATGAAGAGCTCAAAGTCAAATACTAAAATCCCTGCTGTAACAAAAATTTTCTTTGAGGCATCCTCTGACACTGCCGACCAAAGAATAAATCGTTTCAAGTTAAAAAGCGATGTCTCCATTCAAGGCATCCCGCTCACCGAAGCCTTTGTTGGCTACATCGTTCTGAATCTCTACAAAGATTATCATGATTGTTCGTTGGTTTTTGGTTTTTTATGATGATGATTTTGCCAAAGAAATATGGGAGAGATTACGTGAGGACAAAGAAAGATTTGCGAAGTTACTTCCGGAATTAGAAAAGTTCAAGAATAGACCATGGAGCGGTAAATAGTTAAGAGAACTCATGAAACAGGGACAACGTTAACTATAAAACTGGCTGTCTCTACATTTTCCGAAACTTTTTTACGGACCTCTTCCTAATTTTCAAGAAGAGGTAAAACATACTTGGCAATCACCCTCGGTAGAGAACCTCACAGAGTGTTTGAGAGTTCTGAACCGAACCAGAATGGACGACCTGCCTACCATAGGTATCGTACTTTTTGTAAGGGCGCGCTTTACAATGGTGGAAAATGCATTATGATCACCACAGATAAATAAAACCACGAGGTGCATCAGAATGATTTTGAAGCTTTGTCTTTGGGGAATCCTTTCGCAAAAAAAGGAGGTATGGATGATGCGCAAAGTAAGCGGTTTCACTTTAATAGAGCTACTCGTAGTCATTGCCGTGATCGCGTTGCTGCTGGCTATTCTGATGCCCGCCCTGCGCAGGGCCAAGGGCCAGGCCCAGATGGCGGCCTGTTCCGCTCAACTACGGCAGTTTGGACTGGCTTGGAATCAGTATGCCGACGATAACGACGGTTTTAATATTGAATATGCGCCTTCCTCACAATGGGCCAGTGGCGGATTCTGGTTCTATCAATTGGGCCCGTATTTCAGCGCCAAAGATTTCGCTAAGGCCCAGGGCGACACCCGTAGTGGTGTTCTGAAGATTCTGAGGTGTCCGGCGGCCAGAGTCTGGATCAATAGATATAATGACAGTTCACCACTGTACGGGGCCCACGACCTGGCCTGGCGATGGCACTCACAGGTGGGCGCCCAGGGACGAGAAGAGGTACATGAAGGAAGCTATACGCTGAATGGCTGGATGCAGAACCTCAGCGCGGAGCGCAAGTCGGGTTACGCCGCGGACCGGGTCAGGAACTATTACTTCAAGTATGATGACGCTCGTGGCGAGAGTCCCTTGATATCCGACGGTGGATGGGTTGACGCGTGGCCGGACAATCCGCACGTAGCCGAAACACACATGTTCCTCGACTTAAAGGGTTCAGGAATTCCCGGTGGGACCTATCGAATGAGCCCCAACCAACTCACTCGTATCCTCCTTGAGCGTCATGGAAGAGGAATCAATATTCTATTTAAGGCTGCGCACGTGCAGCGCGTTCCACTCGAGAAAGTGTGTCGTTACAAGTGGCATCGGTACTTTACTCCGGTTGCGGAACTGGAGCTGCCGTAGTGCGGTGCACAACCCGATTACAACCGCACGGCTCGTTATCTGCAAATTCAGCAAAAACGTTCACTTTATAACCCCTTTATCATCAGTGAGTCCTTTATCATCAGTGAGTTATGGAAAAGTGAAGATTTGTAAACATTTTTCAATGGCCGATTTCAAAAATTGTGTTTGTTAAAAACAGCTATTATCCAAAAGTTACCGGTTACCTATCATAAGCCGAGGAGATAGAGCGCGGCGAATTTTTGACCTTAATGCGTATAGAAATCGACGGGGCCTATACCGAATCAATCGGTATAAGCCCCGAGTTAATACATATCTGCTATATTAACCATGTCCCCATATCTTGCTTCGTAATCCGAAGTCCACAGGATGCCTTGCAGCAGATGCCTTACGGCAGAAGCAATGGGGCCCAACTAAATCACACGGCCTAAAACGCTGGAGGATACAAACGAATATCGTCAAAATACATCGTACCTGAACCACCGGCTACCGGATTATTTTTGTTACCAAGACCAAGGGCAATCGTACTGACATTGGCAAGGTTCACGCCCTGGTCCGCAAAAACCTGCAGGTCGATAGTCCACTCCGTCCAGGTAGTTATCTGGGCTGCATCAGGATTATCATTCGTAACGACCGCATTGCCATTGAGGGCAACGTACAACGTCTCAGCAGCATTATCCGAATTGCCTCTGAACCAAATCGTTAATGTGGTCACACCATTCTCTGTCCAGTCACGCGGGTAAGTCAGCGTCAAGGTCGTCTCAGAGTACTCAACACTGTTGTCGAAGTAGAGCGGCATCGACTGGCTGCCGCTGTGAACGATAGTTTGCTCGGCATAAGGAGGAAGATCATTACCAACGAGAGCTCCATTTGTCGGGATTTCATAACCATCCAGCCACGCTTCAAATATTTTGTTGCTCTCTGGGTCAGGAGGGTCAATGTCGTTGTAAGATTCAAAATCGTCCACGATAAGGAAGTTGGCTGTCGTAAAGCTCCATACATTGCCAGTCCACGGACTGTCGGGATTGGTGTTATTGGCCTCGTCAATACGCCAATAGTAGCTGGTATTCCACTCAAGTTTGCCGGGGTCATAGCTTTCAGAACCAAGGTCTCCAGCGCCTTTATACTCCGGTGAACCGGTATCGGCGTTGCGTACGGCCTCCTGGTCATTGCCGAAGTAGACTTGATGCGAAGCACCATAGACTCCCGGTGCCCAGGTGAGAATCTGTGTCTGCTTTACATCCACAGCACCATTAGCCGGGTCCGGACTCCCGACGGCACCTTCAGTAGTAAAGCTCCAGACGTGGCCTTTATACGTTGCGATGGCATCAAACTCATCGACCCGCCAGTAGTAGGTCTTGGCCAATTTAAGTGTGCCGGGTGTATAGGTTGTGAGTCCCAGAGGGAGTCCCCCGGCGGCACTGTTGACATCGTCAAAATTATCACCGAAGTAGACATAGTGTAATTTTGTACTACCTGCTCGGCACCATCAGCCGGGTCGGGTGCATAGGCGGTCCTGGGGGGAACCGAAAAGCTCCAGACATTACCCTTGTGTATTGTAGTGCCATCGGCTTCAACGTCATCGACCCGCCAGTAGTAAGTGGTGCCCGGAACAAGACCGTCCGGAAATGGCATGCCGGGAAAGCCAACAACAAAAAACGCCGAGACCTGGTTGCCACAGTACGTCTCAGCGGCGCCATCGTTCACATCGTTAAAATTCTCGCCGAAATATACATCGTACGAGACCGCAAAATCTCCCGGCGACCAGCTAAGGCTTGCCCACGTATCCTCATATAGGACACCGTCAGTCGGGTTCGGATTCCAGGCCTTTGGACGGGTCACAAGGTTTTTTATCTCCGCTTCCGAGAGCGCCCGGT
>SMTZ1_10009904_pt1 | contig 16552 bp, 11 predicted proteins | sample DeeMarSWOR136_30_FD_25667 | JGI IMG/M metagenome (IMG submission 25667)
TCAGAACGTAACAAGGCTCTAGACATTGACTACCACCCCCTCCTTAGTCCTCCCCCATTAAGGGGGAGGGAATAAAAAAGAGAAACTTCCCCATTAAGGGGGAGGGAATAAAAAAGAGAAACTTTCCCATTAAGGGGGAGGGAATAAAAAAGAGAAACTTCCCCATCAAGAAGGAGGGAACGAAGAAAAAAAATCCCTGCATTAAAGACAGAATATTTTCATGGTAACAACAATCAATTTCCTTTACAACGTTCATTCTATAGAAACAACGTGTAATTTCAAAACCGTAAGTGAAGAGGAGTCAGCTTTTTTCCTATTGACAAACTGGAGAAAGTTTATATAATGTATTAGGAGATATACTTAAGTCTCCTCAGGGGGAGATGGATGTACGTTAATAGTTGTAAAGACTGGTTAGATGTGAAATAAAGAAAGGAGAAATTATGAAATATCTGGTAGTAATTCTAATGACCGCGGTTATTACGCAGGCTGGTGTAATACATCCGCACTTGGCAGAGAAACTGGAAGTCTTACAGGAGGACGAGTCCATTGCGGCGATTGTGCATATGAAGGCGCAGGCTGATCTTTTAATCTTGCCAAGAGGAACACCAAAGGCTGAAAAAATTCAGTATCTTATGGATTTTGCTGAACAGCATCAAGCTGATCTAATAAACTACCTGGAGAGTCTCGGCAATCAGGTAATCATCAACCAAACCTGGTGGATCTTTGACGGTTTAATGTTTACCTCAACAAGAGAGATTATCGAAAGAGTTGCGGCACGCGCAGATGTTGATTTTGTGATTGATGACTTTGTTATTCAGCTTGATACTAAGGTTGTTGAAACAAGAACTCCAGGATGGAATATTGATAAGGTAGATGCCGAGTTATGTTGGGATGATGGTTATACTGGTGCCGGTGTTATTGTTGGTAACATGGACACTGGCGTCGACGTCAGCCACGCAGCATTTGGTGGTAGATGGGTCCCTGGTGGATGGTACGATGCTGTAAATGGTCAGCCAAATCCATATGATGACCATGGCCATGGTACACATACTATGGGAACACTCTGTGGTGGTGATGGTAATGGTCCGTTTACTGATGACATTGGCGTTGCGCCAGGCGCGACCTTTATTGCTGCCAAATGTTTTAATTCAGGTGGCTCTGGTCAGTCAAGCTGGATACATAATGCATTTTCCTGGTTTGCCGGCCAGGATGCCACGGTCTGTAGTAATTCTTGGGGTTCATCTAGTACAACCAGTACCGCATTCTGGAACGATTGTATAAACTTGCGCAATATGGATATTTATCCTGTTTTCTCAATTGGCAACACTGGTCCTTATCCGGGAAGTGCTGGTACACCCGGGAATTTCCCGATTGTGACAGGAGTGGGTTCAACGAATAGTTCTGATAACCTCGCCAGTTCCTCAGGAAGGGGTCCTGCTCCTAATCAAAGTCCTTGGAATAGCCCATCCAATTGGGGTAGACCTGATTGGAATTTGACAAAACCCGATATCTCTGCACCTGGTGTTTCTGTTCGTTCTTCTGTGCCTGGTGGCGGCTATGGGTATATGTCAGGTACATCAATGGCTTGTCCTCATGTTGCTGGTGCAGTAGCACTCTGTTTGGAAAAGAATGCTGCACTTGATTATTTTGCAATCTACAATTATATTCTGGATGAGGCCGATGAACCACCTCAGGGTGCTCCCTATCCGAATAACAACTATGGCTGGGGAAGACTGAACTGCTATTCAACACTCACCGCCGTACCTGTTGGTGTTGAAGAAGTCGAATCACCACAGCCAATCACTGAATTGGGTTTTTCTCTAACACCAAATCCCGTTGCTTCATACCTTACGCTTAATCTTCAAATTCCAGTGAGAAACAGCATTAACGTGAATATCTATAATGTAGCTGGTAGATTTATCCGCACACTTGCAAGCAACAGATCGCTTGATTACGGCAATCACAACCTCACATGGAACCTAAGGGATGTAAATAATAAAACAGTGGCAAATGGTGTATACTTCGTGATGTTAGAAACCACGACTGATAGAATCTCAAAGAAAATTGTAGTAGCAAGATAGAACTGCATTAAACTCATTGGGCACAGGATTTACTCCTGTGCCCATTTTTCTTTACTTCAACGAAATTCTATTCGTCTCAATACGTGGTTAAATACTTCATGATTTGTTCAAAATCTGTTATCAAAGGTATTTAGTGGTAGAAGCGCTTTTTGCCTTACGCTTTGTTAGGTTCTTAGTTTATACATAGTCTGTTTTTGCGCTGTTCGCCCTACTCTCTACGCTGTATCTAGTACTTAGTGTTTAGTGTGTAAAAGCGCCCTGCGCTTTATTTATTCCGTCCCGCACTTCGCAGAAGTGCGTAGACCATCCAGTCACTTACAGCGCGCGGGGCCCAATTCCAGTGAACTAATTTACGTCCAATCATTTGTAAACCCAACTAACGATCTAAACGGTATTAACGCTTTGAACGCTCTAAACGAATAGCCATTGACTTAATCATATTCCTGTATAGAATCTAATAACTGTATCATGGAGCCCGTATTTCTTATATTAGCAATTTTAACCATTATTGTCGCGATCGTGGTTGGTTTCCTGCAGTTCATTGTCCCATTCGTTAAGAAAGAGGTTAAATTTACAAACAAGTTTCCATTTGTTGCCAGCACGACACCAGCGGCAACCACGACAGCTGCAACTGTAAAGGTTGATACCGCAACCTATGCAAAGAATATTGCAGAAAAATTTCCATTACCTGAAGGACGCAAACCAATTGCAGTGATGCCGTTCACGAATCTCACCGGCGAGGCCAGTCTCGATTACCTTTCAGAAGCAATACCAAACCTGCTTATTACCAATCTGGAGCAATCACAAAATCTAAGTGTGATGACCTGGGAGCGGATGCAAGACTTGCTTGAAATGTTGGGCAGAAAAGAGGTGAAAATAGTTGATAATAGGCTCGGTTTTGAACTGTGTAAATTGGACGGGATAAATAATATTATTGTGGGCATTTATACAAAAGCCGGTGATATGTTTGCGACTGATGTGAAGGTGTTGGATGTGTCAACCAAGCGACTTCTTAAGACGGCAAAGTCGAAAGCAAAAGGTATTGATAGTATTCTGGAAAGCCAGATTGATGAACTGAGCAAAGACATTTCTTTGGGTGTTGGTTTATCGGCGCCGAAGATTGAAGAGACTGGTTTCCGTGTAGCTGACGTGACAACAGATTCAATGGAAGCCTACAGTTATTTTCTACGAGGAAGAGACGAATTTGAAAAACTTCACCCAGCAGATGCTCGTCGACTACTACAAAAAGCCGTTGAACTTGACTCCACCTTTGCAATGGCTTATCTGTATCTCGGTCTTGCGCTCGGCCATCTAAAAGAGATCAAAGCAATGCAAGAAGCTTTCGAAAAAGCCAAACAGTTTTCAAAAAAGGCAACAGAAAGAGAAAGGCTTTACATAATGGCGTATTACACCTATCTCATAGAGAAAAAACGAGAAAAAGGATTTAGCATAATTAAGCAGGTAATCCGAAAATATCCCAAAGAAAAAAGGGCATATTATGATGTAGGAAATACTTATCATAATAGAGGAGAATATCAGGACGCAATAGCATGGTTTAATAAAGCGCTTGAACTTGATCCCAATTACTCACTTGCCCTGAATGATCTTGCCTATGCCTATGCAGCGACTGAAAATTACGATAAGGCTGTTAAGATTTTGAAGAAATTAGCTTCTATCCTGCCCAGAGATGCCAATGTGCTCGATACTACAGGTGAAATTTATGAAAAAATGGGAAGGATTGATGAGGCGCTTGCAAAATTTAAGCAAGCGATAAGAATAAAACCTGAATTTGGTTCATATCACAAAATAATCTACAATAATCTGTTGAAGGAAGACTACTCCGAGATTATGAAATGGGTTGATCGATTCATCATGAGTGATCCATCGTTGCATGCACGTAAAGTAGCGGGTTATCTATTAAAAGGATTCTATTATTACTGGCTTGGTTGTTTAAATCAAAGCCTGACGAGTCTTGATGAAGCCGCAAATATAATGGATGACGATGCATACCTTAGAGAAAGAACCACAGTGCATTGGATAAAGGCATGGGTCTATTATGAAAAGGCAGACTATGAATCATGTAAAAAATCTCTTGAAACGTGCGCAAGCTATCCGATCAAGGACTATCCAGCCTATAAAACCGCTTACAACCTTTTTCTGGGTTTCGTAGACCTGGCGAACAAACATATAGATTCTGCTAAGAAAAAATTAGATGAGGTCAGACCTATCTTGTCTGACGTAGATTGGCGCGATCAAGAATGGGTACTTTTCTGTTATAACCTACTTAACGCAGAGATATGTTTAGCCGAAGGGTCTATGGAAAAGAGTATTGTGATAAGCAAACAGATGACACCTTTGAATGTGCTCAGTACGTATGCGTTCCGCCGTTTATATCGTAATTTGCCTTATTCAAGAGATATACTGGCACGTGCCTATATTAAAAATGGTGATTTAGACAAGGCGATCGCCGAATATGAACGTCTGTTTAGTTTTGATCCTACGAGTAAAGAACGGCGTCTCGTACATCCAAAATTTCATTATCGTCTTGCAAAACTCTATGAAGAAAAAGAACTAAAAGATAGCGCCATCGTAGAGTATGAAAAATTCTTGGAAATTTGGAAAGATGCAGACAAAGATATCTTGGAATTGCAGAGTGCCAGGAAACGTCTGGGAAAGTTGAAAACAATTGACTGATTAAATAAAATCTGCTATTTGAACGACACTCATAATCGCTCATAAAGTTTCAATAAAAAAACAACTTTTATCGCATTTTGACAGTGAAATGTTGAAATAAAATAATAGGCAATTTGGATAGTAAATTATCGAAACGGTTAAACAGATCTATAGTTTTGTCAGAGGGTTTTCGCGATTTTGGAGACCGCTTCTTTTAACGGCACTAAATCACGATTAACTGTTGCCCAGATCTTTTCGAAATCAGTATTTTTGACAAAGTTTTCTATGTTTTCAATAGCCTCTGAAATGTCTACCAGAAAATCTTTATAATCTCTTTCACCCTTCATATGTACACAACCTCTTTTAAGATATGTTGCCCAATAAAAGGCTTCAAACATTTCTTTTCCACCAAATCCACTTTCACTCCCAAAAGTTCGCTTAATTCGATTTCCAGACCAACCATATCTAACAGGGTTAACCTAGCATCGTCCTCAAACACAACCAAAATGTCGAGATCGCTCTTCTCATCCTGCTCTCCATTGATATAAGAGCCAAAAATTCCGATTTCTTTAATATTAAATGTTCTTTTTAACTCTGGTTTGCATCTTACAATGGTTTCCTTTATTTCCTTAAGAGTCTTAATGCCCATGATTATTATTCTATTAAAAACTACTCGGAAGTCAATACGATAATTTCACAAACAAAATTTCGTTATGTGAATTTGTTAAATTTATGAATGCTTTGCCAATTTATCAATTACTATTAACTGAATGATTATTGCGTTACCACAACACCACAACTTTTTTAATCAATTCCTGATTTCGACTGACAATTTTAAAGAAATAAACGCCAGTAGTTAATTCTTGCAAATCAATACATGTTTCATCTTTAAAATCGCGCAACTCAATCGTTTTCACCAACCTTCCACTCACATCATAGATTTGCAGTGACAAATCCTGTGTCCTGTATCCTGTATCTTGCATCGTGCATCTAATTTTTGCCTTTTTTCTCAACGGATTCGGATAAATCTCAATTTTTGGTTCTTGGAAATTGGCTATTTGATATTGCCCTTCTTCTACTCCTGTAACCGAATCGCGGATAACAGAAATGCTGGAGCTAGCATAATTCGCTACATAAACACGATTTTGTGAAGGATTATAAGTGAACGCTCTTGGCTCGACTCCAACATGTATTGTGGTAATCACTGAGTCGCCAGCACCATCAAGTATAGTTACATCATCGCTATAATAATTCGCACAGTAAACTTCATTGCTGACAGGGCTGTAAACTAAGGCGCAGGGTCCTTCACCTACCGCAACTGTCGTGATTACAGTGTCGCTTTCACCATCAATTACTGTTACGCTATTGCTGACCCACATATTCGCGCAATACACCTTATTATCAGTTAGGTTATAGGTTAATGCACAAGGCTCCGCACCCACCGGGACGGTTGCAACAACAGAATCCGTTGTTCCGGCAATTACTGTTACAAGTGTATCATCAGCATTGGTGCAATAGACTTTATTGCTGGTAGGATTATAGATTAGTGCGCAGGGTCCAATCCCTACTGCAAGTGTAGTGATTACCGAATCTCCTATACCATCAATTATTGTTATGTCATCGCTAAGATAATTCGCACAGTAGATCTTATTGTCTATGGTATTATGGACCAAAGCCCTCGGACAGAGACCTACGATAATGTTCTTTATTACTATATTTGTGGCAGCATTAATCACTGTTACAATACTGTCACACAGTGTAGGGGTAAACCCACCCGGATTAGCACAGTACATCTTACTGTTGATTTGATTATAAGTTAATGCAAAAGGACTTGATCCTACATTAACAGTCGCCACAACAGAATCGCCTGCACCGTCGACCACTGTTATATCGTCGCTGCCACTATTGGCACAGTACACTTCATTGCTTATCAAATCGTTGTCCATCGCAAAAGCACAGGGATTACTTCCCACACCAATATTAGTCAATACTGTATTGCTGACACCGTCAATTACTGAAATTCCATCACTCACCGAGTTAGCACAATAGATCTTATTGCCTGTAGAATTGTAGAACAAAGCCTGGGGTAGAGTTCCTAATGTTATGGTAGCAATAACAACATCCGTGGAACCATTGATGATTGTTACACTATGATCCCATCGACTAGTGCAGTATATCTTATTACTGACTAGATTGTAGGCTAAAGCCTGATCACCAATGTCTTCTGTTGATATTTCAGCAATCACTGAATCACCTTGGCCATCGATTATTTCGATAAAGCCTATTTCACAGGCACAATAGATCTTGTTATTGATGGAGTTATAGACCAAGGTTCGTGGATTCATTTTAACAGGGATTATGGTGACAACCGTATCTGTTTGACCATCAATTACTGTTAGGTCGGGATCATTCCATACTAATTTACTGCAGTAGACTTTGTTATTCGCCGAATTATAGGTTAGAGCATAAGGATATGGTCCTATCTGTATAGTGGTGATGACGGAATCACCAACGCCGTCAATTACGCTCATATCTCTACCACTGTAGTTGGCACTGTAGATTTTATTGTTAGTAGGGTTATAACATAAATCACGAGGATCATCTCCTACAGGAATTGTTGCTACCGCAGAATCAGTTTGACTGTCAATAACGGTTATATCGTTGCTGCCGAAATTGGAACAATAGATTTTGTTATTAGCCGAGTTGAAGGCCATAGCACGCGGACTCATCCCGACGGAAACGGTTGCAATTACTGAGTCACTTGCACCATCGATCACTGTAACAGTGTTGTAATAAGAGTTGGAGCAATAGATTTTGTTATTTGCTGGATTGTAAATTAGGACAGAAGAGTTTCCTACCGCAATGTTTGTGAGTACCACATTAGTTGCACCATCAATCACTGTTATGTAATCGCCGATGGGGTCTGCGCAGTAAACCTTGTTGTTAAATGAATTCCAGCAGAGATTGTAAACCTCTCCAGTAGGAATCTTGGCGATTTTCTCATTAGATGTGCCGTCAATTGCAATGATACAATCACCCTCTAAACCTCCGATATATATTGTATTATTCGTCGCATTATACGTAAGCGCTATCGGATGCTTGAGTCCGCTGAGGGAATCGGGCACAATGATTGTCGTCTCCAACCATTGTGCTGATGAAATGATAGGTAATATCAACGCTAAAATTATGAATACATTCTGTTTGTATCTATTCATTTTTTCCTCAAACAACTTTCTACCTTACTAAAAGCACCTTTTTCGTTGCTATATCATCTCCTACTTCGACTCGGAAGAAATAAACGCCAGTAGTTAATTCTTGCAAATCAATACATGTTTCATCTTTAAAATCGCGCAACTCAATCGTCTTCACTGACCGTCCGGTAACGTCGTAGATTTGTAGTAGCAAATCTTGTTTCTTGTATCCTGCATCCTGTATCATGTATCTGATCTTCGCTTGCGTTCTTGTAGGATTCGGGAAAATCTCAAAAGTTGGTCCCTGCGAATTGGGAATTTGACATTCCCTCTCTTCAATTCCAGTCATCGAGTCACGGATGACGGAAATGCTGCCACCACCATAATTTGAAACATACACTCGGTTCTGCAGAGGATTATGAGCCAGAGCAACAGGTTCTTCGCCAACAGCAATTGTGGTTATTACGGTATCACCCGCTCCATCTATTACTGTAACATCATCGCTATAGTAATTAGCGCAAAAGATCTTGTTATTGATTGGATTATAGAGAAGAGCATGTGGTCCATTACCTACGGTGATTGTTGTAATCACTGAATCTCCTGCGCCATCGATTACTGTCACGCTATCGCTACCTGCACAATAAATCTTATTGCCAAATGGATTATAGACTAAAGCTACAGGTCGATTGCCTGCTGGGAGGTGGGTAATTACAACATTCGTTGTGCAATCAATTATTGTTACATTATTACTGACTGAATTAGCACAGTAAACTTTATTATTAGTTGGATTATAAACAAGTGCACGAGGTTCTTGTCCAACGGCAATTATTACTATCACTATATATTCATCACAACTGATCACCGATATATCTTCGCTCCACTCATTGAGACAATAGATTAGATTGTTAGTTGGGTTATGTATTAATTCAAGAGGATAATCCCCAACCGGAATCATGGCTATTACTGTATCACCTAATCCATCAATTACCATCACGCTATCATGACCGTAATTCGAACAATAAGCATGATTGTTAATGGGACTATAAACTATACTAGAGTACCAATGAAGGCCACCGCCAAAAATAGTAGCAATCAATGTGTCATTTGTTCCATCTATTATTCCTATAAGAAAGGAGCCGGCACAGTAGATTTTATTATTATTAGGATTGTAAGCAAAATTGTGCGGATCTAGCAGAACATTAAAAGAAGTAATCACTTTAGGAGTGATAACCTGATTTGTTGCGCCATCAATTATCAGCGTATAGTAATCGCATGCGCAATAGACTTTAATGCTGAACTGATTATGGAATAAATTGTGAGGCCTACCGCAATTTAGCTCAATATAAGCTGTTATTTCATTTGTAACACCATCTATCACTCTCACATGACATGGCTCTATAGACCAAATTTCCCAAGCACAATAGATTTTGTTATTTGCTGGATTGTAGATCATCGCCCGTAATTCACTTATCCGTACTGTGTCCACCAACTCATTGGTTGCGCCGTTAATGATGGTCATTATATTCCAACCGTTAAAGCAATAGATATTGTTGTTATCACTGACACGCTATCATAATCGAAGATCTGATTAACAGAGTAGACTTTGTTATTTGTGTGGTTATATGCTAAAACGAAAGGAGCAGGTCCTGCATTAATATTGGTTGTGATTGAATCACCAGCACCATCAATTACAGTAACCCAGGAGCAAGCACAATAGACGCTATTGTTCCTCTCATTGTAGATTAGAGCCTGGGGACATCCCTCTACATCAACTGTAGTGATTACTGAATCGCCTGAACCATCTATGATACTTACACTATTGTCGAAGTGATTTGCACAATAAACTTTATTGTTGATTGCATTGTAAGTTAAAGCCCAGGGACCGTTACCCACAGGAATTACTGTAACAACAGAGTCACCTATGCCGTCAATTACTGTCACACAGTCGCTGCCCCCATTGGCGCAATAGATTTTGTTACTGCTTGTGTTGTAGGTTAAGGCATAAGGATAATCACCAACGATGAGATTAGTAATTACAGTGTTGGTTACGCCATCAATCACAGTCACCTTATCCTCATAATGATGTGCTGCATAAACCTTGTTGTTTGTGCTGTTCCAACAGAGGGCAATAGTACCACTGTCAGTTGGTATTCGTGCAATCTTCTGGTCAGTCGCTCCGTCAATAGCGAAGACATAACACCCTGTATCACCGGCAACATAAACTGTGTTATTAGTACTATTATATGCAAAAGCTTGAGGATACTTGATAAACCCACAGAGCGAATCCGGTACCGGAATGGTCGTTTCCAACCATTGAGCTGATGAAATGATAGGTAATATCAACGCTATGATTATAAATACATTTCGTTTCTTGATACTCATCAAACCTCCAGGTATATAGATCCCTCTTTACTACATAATATAATATGCAACATCTGTGCCATATTTATAGAAGAAAACGTATGGAATTCAAGGGTTTAATTGTAATATCGTGTCTCACGACGCAAAACTGTCTCAAATTGAGACGATGCAGTCTGCGACCGCATCAACCATAGTGACAAAAATAAGATTACTGCGATAATTATCTGATCTTCATTAATTTCTGGATTTTTGCATATTATTGCACTTTACACCTGAGGCCGTACGCTGTCTTTGGTTCTTAGTATCTAGTACGTAGTGCCCAGTATTTATTGTATGATTGCGCTTTTCGCCCGACGCCTTACGCTTTTTTTAGTATTTTGTTGTTTGTTTAAAATTCGCAATCCGAAATTCGAAATCCGCAATTGAAAACGCCGTGCGCTTTTCTTAGTGTTTAGTTCTTAGTATTTAGTGTTTACTGTCGGAAGCGCCCGACGCCTTACGCTCTTCGCCCTGCGCTTTTCTTAGTATTTAGTTCTTAGTGCGCTATCGCGCCCTACGCTTCCCCCTGTGTGTATCCAACTGCGTAATAAGCGCCTGAGCTCTTCGATATGCTTCTTTCAAAAATACCTGTGGCTCCTTGAATGAAGATTCTCTCATCTCAACTTCCAAAAGAAACTTTTCCTTATAAGGTATCTTGGCGAAATGTTGGGTGAATTTATTCCAGTCTAGTGTACCCTCAAACGGCAGCATGTGGTCATCAAGGAGTCCCTTGTTGTCAGAAATATGTGTTGCAATAATCCTATCGCCATATTTCTCCAGCAGACTATACAAATTACCCACAATATTGGCATGTGATGTATCTAAGCATACACCTACACCAGTGACATTATGTTCGGCAAGCACCCGTTCGAAAAGTTGAAGCGTACTTGATTTGATGAGGTTTTCAATCGCGATTGTGATATTCTTGTGGCGCGCATAAGGAATGATTTCTTCCAGGCTATCGCGTACCGCTACCATCCTGCCGCCGAACTCGTCATCAGGGAATCTATTGCATAAATGTATTACGAGCATGCTACAACCAATCTCAGTGCAAGCATGAATCGCTTGCTTAAAAAGATGGACACCGTATTCACGCACATCGCTATCCGTATGAGAGATGTCTATATTATCCCCTAAAGGTGCGTGTATCGAATCGACCAAAAGATTGTTCTCGCTGCAGATGCTGATGATTTCGTCTCGTCCAGCCACAGTCAAGTATGCTAACTGTGCATAATCACTTCCTGACAGCGAGATCCAATCAAACCCTGCATTCTTTATCATAGGAGCCATGCTACTAAGAGGGATGTCGTAATTGAAAGTCGTGCTGATGCTCACTTCCATGTTTTTAGCATCATATAACTGTTCATTTCCTTTATTGTTCATATTTTCTTTTATTAGTCAAAAAAATCTCTTTTATAAGGGATATTTGGATCCAAATTATCTTCGTAGGGGTCAATCCCGAGCGCCTCAAATATTTTCTCGAATTCTGAGAATACTCGTCTGACGATCTTTTCCAGTTTTGGTAGATTACTGTACTCGCCGTGAATCATTATCTCAGCCAACTTGTTAAAACCTCGAGGCTTGATCCTGAACCTTTTTGCTTCTGTAACAAATCTGGCAAAGGTCGTATAGGGTTTCTGATTCAAAAAGGACAAGACAATTAAGATACGCAAGAACATATCAGGGGCGAGTAATGATAGACCATCTCTGTTTTTCTGTGCAATTGCATTGAGGACTTTGGCGGTTGACTCTTGGGCTTCGTACCAATTTTTGGCGGCGAAGTTGAGGCATTTCTTTTTGAAATTCTTCGTCTTGTAATTTTGTATGGCTTTGATAAATTTCTTGTTTATTAAAGGAATAAGTTTGTCCGAACCAGAAATATACCAATAATCATTAATCTCTAAGGTGCTTTTTATATAATCTTCTTTTGTCTGCCATACAAGCTCGACCATCAAACCATCTTTGATTTTACCGATGCCTGCCCATTTTTTGCCCCTGGGCATCTTCTTTACAAAAGCGATAAGTTCTAAGTCTGAATAATCGCGGTCTTCATTTCTTGCAAAAGAAGCCTGTGCGGCAAGGGCAATTAAATTTTTCCCGAATTTCTTCTTTATCATAGGGATCATCTTTTTGATTATTTCTTCACGGTCCTTGTGAGTATGTTTCTTTAACCCTTTCATTGTATTGTATCGCACCTGTCTGACAGCTATTTAACTCTTTGAGTATATTCTTGAGTACGTCACTGTCAAGTCCGACTCGCAGGAGCGCGTTTGCTCTATGAGATTACGCAATTGACTTCTCAGCACATACAGATAGAATTCTACTGACAGAGGATGAAACATGACCAGAGAAATTAACATAGTAGATTACAATCCTGAATGGAATAACCTTTATATAAAGGAAAAAGAAAAATTAGAGAAAATATTCGGTGACTTAATCTGCTCTATTCATCATGTTGGGAGTACTGCAATAAAAACAGCCAAAGCAAAGCCTGAGATCGACATCTTAATTGTCGTGAAAGACGATTCTAACTTGTCGCAACATGACAAGCAAATGATAGATCTTGGTTATAGGGTGCGCGGCGAGTGTTTGGACGCAGGTGGTATACCGGGTAAATATTACTACAGCAAAGATGTCGATCAGAAAAGGACACACAAAGTGCATATCTGCAAGAATGGTCATAAACAAATAATGAAAATGCTTTTATTTGTAAAATACTTAAACGAACATAAAGAGCAGGGAAAAGTCTACGCCGAGTTGAAACAGAGATTATCGGAAAAATACAACTATGATGATATAGCCAAATATTTGCAGGAAAAAGGAATTTTTATAAACGATATCCTGCAAAAGGCAGAGAAAGAGTACAAAAATATCAAATATAGTGATTTTATAAAATGATTGATGCCGCACAACATTCGCTTCCGCGACTTCCCCTTCTTGTTGTCTCAGGAGCGAGTGGCGCGGGGAAATCAGGTAGCTTATGAACGACATTAGATCAAGCAACAAATATTACATATCAAAATGCACGAATGAAGACAAAACTGCTCATAGATTATATTCAATAAAGGGATTTAAAGTATTCAAAGAATCCGATGCACATCTTTATATGAGATATAACGATGGATAATCGAACGCTTAACTTCACATTTCCGCCCGAATTGAAAATCGCATCTTTCGAGAAACTTGATATTGGTGAAACCACCACCAATGATGTTTACTTCTGTCGGGGCAAATACAGAAATCACCCTGCGGATTTCTATGTGAAGGTTAACGAAAATCCTCCTTCCTATCTTTCCAACGAAAAGAATGTTCTTGAAGCATTGACTTCCACCTTTATCCCAGCACCTCGTGTCATTTGGTACGAAAAGCAGAAGAAAGAAATACTTGTGTTGGAGGCGGTTAAGGGATTTTTGCTTTGGGACTACATCGACCCAAGACGTCAAAGATATGACAAACAGAAAGTGCTGCCTTATCTCAGCACATATGGAGAATTCTTGGCCAAAATACATAATCTTAAACTGAAATGGGAGCCGCAGAAGAGACTAAAATTATATCATTTAATCGGTGAGCAGGATCTTGACGATGATCGCTTCGTTCCGTTGGTTTCGTGGCTTCGAAACAATGAACCAGTGCAGAAAACACAGGTATTTGTCCACGGGGACTGCAACACGGCTAGTGTTATTTTCGACGAGGACAAAATATCTGGTATAATTGATTGGGAATTTGCAGGATTAGGATGGAAAGAATATGATTTGGCGTGGATATTGCGAGCAAGGTTGAATTTTTTAAATACCAATGCGGAGCGTCAGGCAATTCTCGGAGGCTATAAGAAAGTTTCAACCTACGACGAAGAAACCTTGCAATGGTGCGAGGTATTAAACTATCTTCATTTCGCCTATTGGGACAGGAACGACGATCCCGGGTACACAAAATTTGCCATTCAAAAGGCTCAGGAAATAATCCGTAAACACTGAGATAGATATTCTTGATTGATCAGCAAGGTAACTGTTTAGTGTTTACTGTCAGAAGCGCCCTACGCTGTACTCAGCATTTAGTGCCAGAAGCGCCTGATATTCTGTTATCCTGATAACGACCACCTGATTTCCTGTTTCGCTGATAACCTAACCAGCAGAACGTTTTACGTTACACATAGCTTTCTACAATGTTTATTTTTGCATTCAAAAATGAAAAATGGTTTCTGTCCTCATTTTGTCATCTTAGTACGGACTTCCTTCCTTCTTTTAGAAATACCTAATACCTTCTCTAAGTGATTAGGATGCATTAATCTGTACGGTGCATATCTGCCGCGACCAGTGACAGAAGCACCAATGGCTATCTGGCATAACATATCAACGGGGAAGACATATATAGCCTCAGCTTTTATTAACTCATCGAAACCTACACTCACCATATAGTCGAACTCTTTTTTACGAGGGATCCCAAACGTCCAGACCATATACTTATATTTCTTGTTTGCCAGTCGTTTTGTAGCACCTGCTACATGTATTTTAACCTCGCCGTCTACTTTGAAACTGTACGGCGATGCGGAATTCTTTGCTGTGAGGTCCTCGACTTGATGTCTGTTTGAAATGAGTATTCTTTTCACAACCATCTCTGCTTCTCGATTCAAACTAAGAACATATCCTCGGGAGTGGATTGGAAGACCACATTCATCAATTAATTGATTCCAGGTCAAATTTTTTTGTTTAGTTAATGACATAGGTGGGGTCTCGGGCGAATTTTGAAATTCCTTGATAGTTGGAATTTTCTCGTGCTTTTTGTAAAACCTAATTATTTCTTTCTTAAATTGTTCTCGGGTGATGAACCTGAATGTGTAGGCTTTCTTAGGAATAGAAATTCCAATAAGTTTTGCGATTTGATAGGTGCGTCCGAAAAGTTTCGTCAAAGTGTCGCGACACGGAATATTTGGGTCGGAATTAAGGTCTTTCCATGCAGGAAACTTTCCTTGCTTGTTCGCTTTTTTGCGCAGATAGTTGAGGATCTTGAGTATATCATATTCCCCGTTTTTCTTTGTGTATTTTTCCTCCTGTTTGATTTTTTTCTTTGGCGTAAAGCCCATCATCGGATACATCTTTCGCGTACTACCGAATTTCCGAATATATGTAGCACTGCTTGACATTTTGGGGTCAGCATCTATTTCTCTTAAATAAGGCATCCTGCCTAAAGATTTTATTTTGTTTCGTAGCATTTTTATAAGTTCGTTTTTCGTATGCTTATGATGAATAAAAGAGGATGGACAATCTGCCATCTCTCTTGCTTTTGCGAGAGAGCCAAAGTGTTTATGATAAATATAGGGAGACGCAATATTCTTATCCTTAGCGATATCTCTTCTGCTTGGAGGTTTACCTAATTGTTTTGCCTTCTTTTTTAACATCTCGATAAGTTCTGCCTCGTCATAGTCACGACATCTGGGAACATTCGGTTTGACACCCAACATCTTTTGAACCTTTCGTATCGAACCAAATCTTTTGCGATATAGATAGAGACTGGGAAGTCCTCTGTCTCTATCGATTTCTTTAAGAGTAGGTGATCTGCCTAATTCCTCAGTTCTTTTTCTAAATAGTTCAAGCAAGGTTTGGTCAGAACGTTCTCTTTTTGGCAAATAACCTGCTTGTAGAATTGCTGCTCTAAAACCCCCAAAACACCTGATATAAGCATTGCTGCTGGGCATTCGGGGATCGGCATTAACTTCTCTTCTGCTGGGAGCTCTACCCAAGATTTTTGCCTTATCCTCGATAAATTTCAAAAGGGTCACGCGGTCATAACCTCTTTGCCTTCGGTTCAGGCCAGCTTTTTTTAATGCATTACCATATGAACCAAAATATCTCGCATAAGTCGTGATTGATGGTAATCTATTATCGCATTTTATGTCCTTCATAAACGGTACTTCGCCAAGTTCCTTCGTCTTCATTCTGAGAAACTTCAACAATTTTTCACTGGTATATTTCCTTTTAGCAGATTTTTTCTGACGGCTGATTCGTGTTTTCATCTACTGAATTTATTATAAATTTACCGCCATGTCAATACTGTCGTGCACTAACTCCTCTTCACTTTTTTTTCTTGCGACATTCCTCAATTATTCCCCTCCCTTAATGGGAGGGGATAAAAGGGAGGGTGTATTATCTCGCCTGATTCTATACCATAAGCTCCGCTCTGCCTCGGTCATATTTTTCCTTAAACACCGGG
>SMTZ1_10013101_pt1 | contig 16547 bp, 20 predicted proteins | sample DeeMarSWOR136_30_FD_25667 | JGI IMG/M metagenome (IMG submission 25667)
ACATATAGATTAAGTGAGGCCTTCCTAAAGCTTTTATTGACGGCGACGTAATAAAAGGTCTTTAGCTTGGAATAGGGAATTTCGGGCTGCATTTCGGGACTATCTCCCGGAGAAGTGAGGCTATGACTCTAATATAAATTGATTGGATGCTTCGTCATTCTATAATATCGGTTCATCGATGACAATAGCAAGATTCTTGATCCGGAGGAAATGCAGGTGGAAATAAATTATGGAGCTCAAATGTGGCCTCAACACATTCCCTGGCGTCAAAGGCCCGAAAATCATCCAATTTTCCCCCAATTCCAATAAATTTTACGGGGAGCCCAAGCTCATGGGATATCCCGACCGCAATCCCTCTTAGCTGTCCGTAAAAGGTTCAACAGTAAATTTTTCAAACACACGACGATCTTTGATCTATTAGGCAGGTTAAAAAAGAGCGTTCAGAACTCTCGGGAAATGGTGACAGCTGCTGAGACAGTCGATTTATGGAGTGCATGTGAACAGAACGAAGGAGGTTGATGTTGCGGTAGCAGCTTCGTTACTTGATTGTGGAACCTGACCTTGGGGTCTGAGAGGGAAAACCAGAGTTTGTGTTAACAGCTTGATCAACCCTTTCCTGCCAATCAGACCTCACAGAGTAGCAGGTGAGCATTCGATCAACGAGAGTCTGCATGGTAAGCCCGCGCTGGAGCGCTATTCCCCTGGCATGATTCCACAGCGCCGGATTGACCCGAATCGATTTTGAAACCAGTTTCATGGGGTCCCCCTGTTTATATGATTGTTTTGCAAGTAAAACAATCATAACAAGCAAAGAATGTCAAGAAAAAAATGATTGCTTGTCTTTCAGGGGGTCTTGAGTATCTGGCAGAAGGGTACACATCTTTTCGCACGTCACAATTGATTGAAAAGACGCTATCAGCCGTGCTACAAAGAAGCTCGCACTAATAAAAGGCCTTGCGGATCCATCCCCCGCGTAGCAGAGTACTGCGGAGGATGGAGAGGGCATGCCTGCCAAAGCATCTATGGCGAAGTCGCGCTGCCGGGCAAGCTCGGCCACCCGAGTAGCGTTTCGGCTAGGCCGGATGGAAAGGCGGGTGACCGTCGGATGCCTAGGCCTACCTCCTGTTAATTTCTGGTTCCATGGGGATTTTCTGGGAACGGAAAGCTTGGTATATGTACTAAAATTATAATATATAAGCAATAGTTAAATGAATTATATAATGTTATACATTAAAGGAGGCGCAATGATGAATGGTAAACGGCTCATGGTTGCACCCATGATCATTTCGTTCTTTCTGATGAGCATAGGGTGTACAGCCGCATTGGTGGCAGGGGGAGCTGCTGCTGGAATCGGGACCTATAAGTATATCAAAGGGGAGCTGCAATCGACTGAAAAGGTCTCGTTGGATAGGGCCTACCAGGCCACGGAGAAGGCTGTCAAAGACCTGGAGCTTACTATCACAAGCAAGCAAAAGGACGCATTTGATGGAGAGGTGATGGCGAGGCGAGCGACGGGCAAAAAAGTCACGATTAAGCTAAAGAGACAATCGGTTAGCGTTACTGAAATAAAAATTCGTGTAGGGACATTTGGGGATGAACACATTTCAAAGGATATTCTGGATACCATGAAAAAATATTTTTGAAGAGTGTGTAAATTCTTACCATAAGATGGAACTTGATTTCTTATATTTGGGTGCTTTCTTGCCTATCTTTTCTGTGATTTGGTATTAATCTTGCCATTTTCGTCAGTAACTTGATGCCTGGAACAGGTTTGCCAGCCGCGCTGTTGTTATTTGTCTAGTTGACTGAAAAGATTGCCTTACATACTCACATGGAAGGTGAAATGCAAATAGACTCTATATGTGAGACACATTCTGCAAAAACGCTTGCCGTAATAATACTCATTATTCTCCTCAGCATAACCGATGCCTATCTGACCTTGGATTTAATCAGCCGCGGGGCGGTGGAATTAAACCCCATAATGGCTTATTATCTGGATCACAGTGCACTTACGTTTTTCGGGATGAAATATTTATTGACCTGTGCATCTATCATCGTCATCCTGATTATTAAGGATCTGTACTTGTTCAAGACCAAGGTTCAGGGGAAAATCTTATTTGTCTTCCACCTCATTGTATTAATTTCGGTTGTTCAATGGGAATTGTACCTAATTTTTATTTATCTGAAATAGAGGCACGTTGAGAAAATATTGAAAATGCCATTTCTCGATATAGAGATGATCCCCCTTGATCGCCAAAAAGGCACATCACCGTTAGATTCCATTCCCTCAAAAGTGGGTCTTATCCTTTCACCATAGCCTCACAAGTCTTGTTCTGCGGACGAAAAAAGTCAATTACGTGCGCTCATAAGGATAGAAAACAGGGATTTCTAGTACTTCGCCCTCGCGTTCTAGTAATAAAGCATGAATTACCTTTTCCGAGTATTAGAGAGAAATCATACTTTCAACCGATTGGTTTTTTTGAAAATGCGGGATAAAATCCAGTTTAACTTATAAGAAATGTGTTTTGACACTCGGCTTCATTGTGTAGAGATTCCCAAACGTATCTAGGAGGTGTAGATTTTGGCTGATTCACATAAGAGACGCAAATCAACTAGAATCAAGGCCAAATGGCCGATTACAATAATAACCAATGACAGCATAATAGCAGGTGAATCGAGGAATATCACAGCAAATGGTATATTCACGCACTGTAAGGAAGAATTGCATGAGAATGAAACGTATCGGATGATCATTGGACTTCCCAAAAAGCGTTATTTGGCGGTCAAGGGGAAATTGATATGGTCTAATCTGAATGGCATTGACCCCAACGGTACCTTTTCTGGTATGGGCTTTTCTTTTGTGAAACTCTCTGAAGAAGACCGCCATCTTCTTAACCATGCTGTTTCAAGTGATCTTACATAAAGTGTTTAAGTTGTAAGAAGGGGAATGCGTATGAGCCAACTCTATATTATGAGCGAGAAAGGTGGACCTCGGTTTTTTGAATTGAATCATGGAATCACCTATCTCGGGCGGTCTGCAATTAATGATGTTCAGATCCAGGACAAATATGTTTCTCGTGAACATTTGTTAATACGAAGATTAGGGGATAAATTCTTAGTCAGAGATCTTGGAAGCAAAAACGGGACCTTTGTAAATGGCAATCAGATAAGCTCTGGTACTGAAGTTGAAGTAAAGGTGGGGTCTTCCATTGTTATGGGTATGAGCGTGATCTGCCTGGGGGAAGAGGGTTCAGATGAAGTTCTAGCTCTAATGGGTTCTATTCGCCCTCCAGAGGAGCACAGTGCCACGGATACGCTCGTTTCAAAAAAATCAGAAGTGCGGCCTGTCAAGCATAAACCAAACCATCCGGGATCAAATCTGACACTTGGCACTTGGCACACTTCCAGTATTCGATTTTCAAAGAGCACTTGATTCGTTTAATTAAGGATCAATGGGGAGGGAAACCAATGTCTTTTTTTAACCTGAAGGGAGTAAAAGATAGGAGGTCAGGTAAAGACCGCAGGAAGTCAAATATTGGATCTAAAGGCGGGATTGAGCGAAGAAGTAGTAAGGATAGGCGAATGAATTTATATGACCGCTTGCCCGAAAAGCAAAGAAACACCGTGGAAATTATTATAAAGCATCTGGAGAGGCAAACCAGCTAAGGAAAAATAAGATTAATCATCAGACCCAAGTGCAGGTACATCAGGGCCCTGCTTTTTCTTTATTCCCCCCAACATCTTGTATGTCTATTTCGTCCCCCCTTTATCCTCTCTGCTCCCTTTTCTAACAAATAATGAACGCCTCACTCGCCTTTCCATCCTCCGTAGCAGCGCTACTGCGGAGGACGGGCGCGCGGATGCCCCGCGCCTTTTTGCAAAAGAACTACGGCTAGGCATTATGGTCAAGTTGTTAAGCGAAATAAGAGACCTTAGAGGAGTTTTACCCAACAAATAGTCAAGGATCTTAGATGCAAGTCTGTTTTTCCCGCCGCACCAGATGCCGCTTGGTGAATACGCCCCCCTTTGACCTTCGAACGCCTTCTCTGCCACGCGTGCTGCCTGCAATCCTAAATAATTTATGAAAAATCTGGATTTGAAAATCAAAGTCCTCTTTTTTGGCACAATTCATGCTGACGATATAAGTGCATAAGATAGAGAAGCGAAGAATGAGAAAAAAAGAGGATATGGAGCGAAGGAAGTATACACGATTCCGGGCCAAAGATGGGGCCTTAATAGAAGTGCGCTCCCATCGTGGTCGATTGGGCGAAATTATAGATATTAGCAAGGGGGGACTTGCGTTTCGTTACATTGATATAGGAGATAGGCCGAAAGGGTCTTTTGAACTCGACATATTTTTGAAGGAAACGGGTTTTCGTTTGGAAAAGGTGCCAGCGAAGACCATTTCCGATCTCAAAACGACTAAGTATTTCCCCTACAGTTCAACGAAAACGAGACGACAGGGCGTACAATTTGGTGAGCTTACACAGAATCAGATCTCCAAATTGGACCATTTCATTAAGAACTACACAACAGGTGAAGTGTAGTTGAATGTTGTGCAACTCAAATCTGCACAACAATTTGTGCATCTTGCACAGTTTAATGTGCATCTTTTTGGACTGATCATCCAAGCCTTTTGAAATAACCATCCGGAAATTAAAGACAAACCATTCGGCACTTATTTTGGTATCATTCTTGCTCAATTTTCCAAGTGGGGTTTGTTTTCTTATCTGTGGGCCAAGTCATCTGATTCATAATTACGAAGACGAAATGATCAGGCAGGGCTAAGTCCTGCATGAGACGATACCCGTCGGCGAGCCCTTCGGCAGTGATCTCAGGGCCGAAATGTTTGCGGTGTAGGAAGCTGAGCAGAACTCTATAATCAACTGCAGAGAATACGTCACCGTATGGGTGAACCGAAGCAACAAGTCATACAAGGGGGTGATTTTATGGCCGGTGAGTTTGTGATGCTTGAGCAGATGAGCAATATCTGCTACTGGGCCAGCTTTATGTTGCCCATACTGATTTGCTCTCCTTTTATCCTCAGCAGATTAGCTTACAGACTTCTAACGTGGCTGCGGGGTAAGTCATCCAAACTGAAGTGGGAAGAAAATTATATCCAGCGCCTATCAATGAACCTGGGAAACCCCTAATCCAACGACTTAATCGAAGTGGCTTGCTTTGCTCAGGCATCAACAGAACCTGCGGCAAAGATCTTCAGACCTAATTCCCCATTCACCTTACACAGAGCAAGAGTGGAGTGAAGCTTATGGATAAACTAGAGAGCCTGCTAGATATCTTGTCGTCAGATCGTGAATATGAAAAGCGTTTCGCCATTGCTAAGGTCTCAAGGAGCTGCATTTGGTGTGGGGAAGAAGCCGTGGAGTTTAGGGACGCGTCGGCTAGACTCGAATATTTCGTTTCTGCCCTCTGTCAGAAGTGTCAAGACGAGTTTATCGGTAGAGCCAAGGAATGAGGTAAGTGCCTCGACTTACAATCAAGGAGCCTTCATACCCATGGTGCCGACCCCTGAGAGTTCTCTGGGACTCCCCCCAAACACACCTTCAGAAAAATTCTCAGGGGTCATTTTTTTTACAATATCCCTTGGATGCCTTCCTCTCTCCTGTATGAAATAAAGAACACCTTGTGTGCACTTATGCGGCGAGTACCCGATTTATGGCTGAATTCCCTGGAGCTAAGCGTCTGTAGATTCAGGGAAATGGCTTTAAGGCCTGTTTTGGTATCTTTCTTGCTCGCCTTATAATAGGGAAGGGGGGTTATTTCATGGTCGGAGAATTCGTTTTCCTGACTGACATCATCAATATCTGTCAGTGGACAAATACCTTATTGGTCACATTTGCCTGTATTCCTCTGGTTCTCTTCGCCTTGCTAAACAAATTTATTCCCCGAAGACGTAGCGAACTCTTCAAATTAGAATGGAGGGAAGACTACTTCGAGCGAGGTGTCCAAACCACTGCCCAGCCGGAGGATGATTCCGAAGAGAAGAGCAGGGTTGAAGATGGCGAAGGAGACGTTCAAGTACCTGGCATCCAAGACCCTCAGCAGGCTGATACGAATAAGCAGACCGTTTAATCGAACGTCTCAGAATTTTTTCCGCCATCCCAGTTTATGTATACCCTGGTGCCGCCACTGGGGTATCTGTTCTCATTTCTGCGCGGGCCTTTCCGCCCATAAAGCCTCACAGATCGCGTTCAGTGGATACTCACCAATTAGTAGTTTCCAAAACCCATCCCGCAGGGCGGGATGGTATAAACAAGCTTTGCTAGTGAAGTGAGTGTTCACTATACGGCTTGGTAAACGAACTGGGTCGTGCCTGTGTGAGGCCACGCCGCTTTTCTCAAGGCCATATCTATGTTGTTATCGGGAAGTGACCCAATATTTGGGGTTTAAGGAGTGAGTTGCAGACACCTAGAAGCTCAGTGGCGCAAACCCCAAATATTGGGTCACGGCTATGCCCAGTGGAATTTTTTTTGAGATATGGCCTCTCGAAAAAGGGCGTACCCTCACTTCACACCCGTGGGGGGTGTAAGCAAAGCCGGGTCCTTTGGGCCCGGATTATTTACTAAGGAATTTCGAACCAGAAAATCAGGTATTCCCCGATTGACCCCGATGGCGGAACAATTTTTATAATCAACTCCATGCAGCCGGGAACTAGAGATTGAACTGAAAATAGGATTTTTATGGCTATACAGCTATACTATGTAATTGAAATTATGTGAAATTCTTCATATTGCTTTTATTCTGAGTGAATTAAAAAGGTTAATCCATCATGGTCAAGCTCTATATTTTAGGAGGCCCAGAAAAGGGCAAGTCTTTTGAACTTGACACCGATCTCATGACCGTTGGTAGGGGCCCTGAGAGCCATATTCAGGTGAGGGACAAGTCTGTATCTCGGAAGCATTTGGAAATTGTCAGAAAAGAGGATAAGGTTTTTATCAAGGATCTGAAAAGCAAAAATGGGACATATGTTAATGACGAGCGGATAAAGCCGGGTAAGCCATTGGAAATAGAACAGGGAGTCCCCATCGCTATTGGAAGGACCTTGCTTTGCGTCGGTGAAGCGCCTTTAGAAGAAGATGAGGACCTCACGACTGTGTTGGATTCAGTTGATCTCGCTAAAGAGATACATGAGAGCGGCACCGTCTTCGTACAAGATAGGCCCATGACACCACAGAAGAATATAGAATTGCTCTATAAAGTTTCCCATATCCTGAAACAATCGCGAAATATCAATGATATGTTGGAAAACATATTGCAGGACCTTCTTGATCTCCTAAAGAGGATCGACAGAGGTGCCTTTGTCCTTGTTGATGGGAACACAGGGGAATTATCAAACCCCATTTCCCTGATCAAAAAAGAGAACGGGGAGCCCTCTAAATCCTTTAGTCGGACCATCGTGAATCGGGTCGTGGCCAGAGGTGAACCGGTTGTCATGTTGGACACCCTTAACGAGGATGAAGCTGATCTCTCAGCGAGCATGCACTCTATGAAAGTCCGCTCCGTTATGTGCGTTCCTTTGATTAGCAGGTCACAACTCAGAGGCGTTATCTATGTGGACTCTGTTAACAAACCCTATGGATTTCGAAGAGAGGATCTTTCTCTCCTCAGGAGGAAAAAGGTCCTCTGGCATAGACCTAGATATCCCCACTTACTCTTATTCTGCTCCCGTCTGCCTTGTATATCATCAGTGGGCATCTATTATGGAGCGGTTTTAAAGCCCCCTGCAGCCCCGCACGGGATCCCTGACAGAGGCAGGCAAGTCTGGTCTACCCCGGCGAGCTCAGCATTTTCTTAGTCATCTTAGAATCTATCCAACCATACGTTCTAGGGTCTTAAGGGATGAAAAAACTCCGATCACAGGATCGCTCAGATCCGCCGCTCTTTCTTGAAATCTTTTTCCACATGGTGTAAGTATGCTTCTCACACCCACCCCCTGAACACGAGGGGCACTCGGGTGGGGACCCCTTTTGTCCAGCAGGCTACATATGAGTAAGGATCAGATTTCAAAAGAGGATTTTTGTCTGTTCTGCCGCCTTCTTTACGATAGACACTTGGTTACGGGTGTTGGGGGGAACGTCTCCGCCCGGATTAGAGATAAGTTTTACATCACGCCATCTGGCCATTCCCTGAGAGGACTGAGGCCGAACCTGCTGGTCACTTTGGATAAGAAAGGAAGGGTTTTGGAAGGGGTCGTTCCCACAAAGGATGTGGAGGTACATATGGGAATACTGCGCATAAGACCCGATATCAACGTGGTCTGCCATGTCCACGGGGCTTTCATTATTGCAGCGTCTGCTTTGATGGAACCGGGCCCTGATGTATTGCCTCCCATTACGCCCGGGTTCGCCTATTTCGCCCACCCCCTGAAGATGGTCTCCTTTAGAGTGCCCGGGACAGAAGAGTTCGCAAAGGCTACCACCGAACCATTCTCTCATCCCACGTGCCGCGCCCTTCTCCTTCAGAATCATGGACTCGTGACGGTCGGAGAGAATTTTGAGGAAGCCGTAAATATAGCCGAAGAGATTGATGAGGCGGCCAGGATATACCTCATGACAAATGGGAAGGCGAAACCCATTTCTTTAGAAGATGTGCGTAAAATAAAAGAGTTGGTCTCCAGTCTGTAAATCAAACCATTATCCCATTTGTGATGGATATATTTCCCAGGCAGAAACCCGTTTTCTTGTCTAAAAACGAACCATATTCTAAACTATTGCGGTTTGTTTTTTCCCTTTGACCGGAAATGAGATCTCTGCTATAAGCATTTCAACCCACAGAAAAAACGAGGGAGGATTAGCCATGACTGAAGAGAACCCATTGAAAGATAAGGTCATCCTGGTAGTGGACGACGAACCTGATGTGCTTGAAACGGTGGAGGAAGAGCTGGATATGTGTTTAGTCCATAAGGCGCAAGATTATGAGACGGCTCTTCAATACCTCTTGAGCTATACCTATGATGTGGTCATCCTGGATATTATGGGGGTTAACGGGTTCGAACTCTTGAAAAATGCCGTATCGAGGGGTTTTCCGGCGGTCATGCTCACGGCCCATGCCCTGACACCCGACGCATTGAAGAAATCCATGAAACTTGGGGCCGTTTCTTTCCTGCCAAAAGAAAAGATGGCGGAGCTCCAGGACTTCCTAGAAGATGTGGTCACTGATGGCCATAAGGCGGTTTGGGTAAAGTTCTTTGATCGACTCGGGGCCTATTTTAATAAACGATTCGGTCCAGACTGGAAAGAAAAAGATAAGTTTTTCCAGGAGTTTGAAGAGTCTGTTAGAAAGAGTGAAGAAGAGGCTCAGTAACCTACTAAAGTCTTTGACACCGTCCTTTCAACCTTAGAAAATTTGAGGCATCATGGTGCCTTAATATATTATTATCAAGCTGATAGCCTTTCCTGGCCATCCCACCACTAGAGTCACTTTCCGCGGAAAAGAACTCTTATGAAAATCAGGCATCTTCATGCTTGGGACGTTTCATCACAAGAGGCGATCCAAATTCAAAAAGAACTAAGATCCCAGTTGGATCTTACGAAATTGCCCCGCACAATTAGGCATGTGGCAGGAGCAGACGTCTCATTTTCACGAATATCGGGACGCATTTGGGCAGGGGTCGTGGTTTTCAGTTTTCCCGAACTCTCCAGAATTGAAGAGAAATGGATACAGGATAAAGTGCGTTTCCCTTACATTCCGGGACTCCTGAGTTTCCGTGAGCTTCCGGTTCTTCTCAAGGCCCTAAAAAGGCTGAAAACCGATCCTGAATTGATTCTTTGCGACGGTCAAGGCATTGCCCATCCAAGGGGATTGGGACTCGCCTCCCATCTAGGTCTCCTCGTGGACAGGGCAACCGTCGGTTGCGCAAAGAGTCGCTTGGTGGGGGCATTTTCTGAGGTGGGGCAGCAAAAGGGGAGTTATGCGCCCCTTTGGTATAAGGAGCAGATGGTGGGCGCTGTTCTGAGGACAAGGCGGGGCGTAAAGCCCCTATTCATTTCGCCTGGAAATAGGATAACCCTGGATGAATCTGTAAAAATTGTTCTTGAGTGCTGCAGCAAATACAGAATGCCGGAACCGACCAGGCAGGCGCATCTTTTGGTGAGCGGTCTTAGGCGTCGTCGAGAGGTCGCGTAAACCCACACCCCTTTTTTCGGCATTTTAGCACGGGTCCAGAAACCTTTGTACGCTTTATAACGAGTACCTTGGTGCCACATTCGGGACAGGTCTCATTGACGGGCTCATCCCAGAGGGCGAAGCGACATCGGGGATACTGATCACAACCGTAAAATTTTCTTCCCTTCTTGGAGGTCCTCTCTGCCAATTTCCCAGGGCAATCTTCCTCTGGACATGGAACGTTGGTCGTAAGGGGTTCGGTGTGCCTACAACGGGGATAGTTTTCACAGGCCAAGAATTTTTGACCAGTGCGACTTTGCCTGACAAGCATTGTACCCCCACATTTCTTGCAAGTGAGTTCTGTCTGTTTCCCTTCGGACGCGGCCCCTTCACCCTTGACCCAGGCTCGAGTTTGCTTGCACTCCGGATAACCAGAACAGGCGAGGAATGTCCCAAACTTTCCGCTCTTGACCACCATAGGTCTGCCGCAGACCTCACAGGTGCCCTCTTCCTTGCCCACATCAGGGCTACTTTCCGCCACGATATTGCCTTTGTCGTCCCGGCTGAAATTGGTCGTATACTTGCAATCAGGGAATCCAGAGCAGCCCAAGAAGAGCCCATTTCTGCCCGATTTAATGGCCAGGGGTTTCTTGCATTCGGGACAGGGAAGGTCAGTCATCACCTCCCCCTTCATCTTCTTCTTCGCCATTTCCAGGTCTTTTCCAAAGGAATGGTAGAAACTATCCAGAACCTTGGTCCACTTAACCTCTCCTCTCTCGATACGGTCTAGATTGCTCTCCATCTGAGCCGTAAAGGCGATGTCCAGTATTTCAGGGAAACTTTTCACCAGGAGGTCTGTAACCAAGAAACCCAATTCAGTGGGCCTGAAACGACCTTTGGTAAGGGTCACGTATTCCCTTTCATGGATGTTGCCCAAAATGGTGGCATAGGTGGACGGCCTTCCAATGCCATTTTCTTCCAGGCCCTTGATCAGAGTGGCCTCGGTAAACCTAGGCGGTGGCTGGGTGAAGTGTTGCGCCGGCTCTAGTTCCATGAGGTCTAAGGCTTGCCCTTTATTCAGGGGAGGAAGGATGTCCTCTCTGTTTTTGTTCGCCTCCGACTCGCTTAAGCTTTCCTCATAAAGAGCGGTGAACCCTTTGAAAATGACGACAGAACCTGTCGCTCTAAAAACGGCGCGTCCGGCAACCACATCGGCCTGGGTCTGCTCCATTATGGCCGGGTTCATCTGACAGGCCAGGAACCTTTTCCATATTAGGGAATAGAGGGCGAGCTGATCCTTCGTCAGGTACGCTGAGACCTCCTCTGGAATCAAGTGAGCAGAAGTGGGCCGGATGGCTTCATGGGCTTCTTGCGCCCCCTTGCGACTGCGAAAGGTGTTGGGCTTTTCCGGGAGGTATTCAGGGCCAAACGCTTTATGAATGAATTGCCTCGCTTCTGAAACGGCATCGCTGGAGAGCCGGAAGGAATCGGTCCTCATGTAGGTAATGAGCCCTATTTGCCCCTTTTCACCCAACTCAATCCCTTCGTATAGGTTTTGGGCCACAGACATGGTCTTCTTTGCAGGGAAGTGGAGTTTCTTATAGGCTTCCTGCTGGAGGAGGCTCGTTGTGAACGGCGGCGGAGAGCTTTTCTTCTTCTTCTTTCTGACAACCTCCTCCACTCTGAAGGTCTGATTCTTTATCTCGGTAACAACGGCTTGCGTTTGCCCTTCGTTTTTGAGGTCTACTTTTTCACTATTATACTTGAACAGCCTAGCCTTAAAGGGGGGAGGTTCGTCGCTTTGTAGATGAGCGGTCAAGGACCAATACTCCTGGGGTTGGAAAGCATGGATCTCCCTCTCTCTCTCACATATCATCCTAAGGGCTACAGACTGTACTCGACCCGCGCTGAGCCCTCGTCTGACCTTGGACCACAGAATAGGGGAGATCTGGTACCCCACGAGTCTATCCAGAATACGTCTAGCCTGTTGCGATTCAAACCTATCTTGATTAAGCTTTTGGGGCGAGGAGAGTGCGTCTTTAATGGCCTTTCCCGTGAGCTCATTAAATAGCACCCGAAAAATCTTTTTCTCCCCGGTCCCCAGTTCTTGGGCTATATGCCACGCAATGGCTTCTCCTTCTCTGTCCGGATCGGGTGCCAGATAGACCTTGTCGGCGTCTTTGCTAGCCTTTTTCAGTCCACTGAGAATTTTGCCCTTGCCTTTGATCGTGACATATTCCGGGTTGAAGTCGTTTTCTGTGTCAACACCGAGTCTGCTATTGGGCAGGTCTTTGATGTGCCCCACTGAGGCCATGATCTGATAATCGCTCCCCAGATATTTTTTGAGGGTCCTTGCCTTCGTGGGTGATTCAACAATGAGTAAATTTTTGGTCATAGGTTATACCGTGAGAAGTGCCTAAAATGAGCTAACGGACAAACATCTTTCCAGGAAGTTGCCTGATCATTCCCTTTAATTCCATTCTCATAAGTATACTCGCAGCTTTACCCGGTGGCAAATTAACCTGCCTGCTAATTTGATCTATATGCAGCGGGTAATCTCCGATCAGATCGAAGAGCGCCTTTTCAGATTCATCCATATCAGGGATGGGCCCTTCTTTGAATGTATCCGTTTTGGGAGCGTAGTCGTAGTTCAATCCCAATTCATCTAGGATGTCATCTGAGTTCTCAATCAGTCTTGCGCCTTGCTTGATCAGAAAATGGCAACCTCTACTTTTGAATGAGTGGATACTTCCAGGGACAGCAAAAACTTCCCGACCTTGTTCAAGTGCCAGAGAGGCTGTAATCAAAGATCCACTCTTTTTTGTGGCTTCCACAACAACAACGCCTTGAGTAAGTCCGCTAATGATACGGTTACGTATGGGGAAGTTTTTTGGCTCAGGAGGTGTCCCCAGGGGAAATTCCGAGATCACCGCGCCTTTTCGAATAATTTTATCCGCAAGTTTCTTGTTGGATGCTGGGTAGGTGATATCTATCCCTGTACCCAAGACGGCTATGGTAAATCCCCTTCCGGCCAAGCAACCCCAGTGGGCAGCAGAATCTATTCCCCTGGCCATGCCACTTGCAACACCCAAACCCCTTCTTCCAAGTCCCTGCCCAATCTTTTCAGCGGATTTCACACCATAAGGCGTGGGATGCCTTGAACCCACCACCCCGATAAAAATTGCGTTTTGAGGGATGTTCTTCCCCTTCAGGTACAAGAGAATCGGCGGGTCATGAATTTCTCTGAGTGCTCTGGGATAATCTGGATCAAGAAGGGGAATGATCCTGGCCCCGCATTCTTCAACACGCTTAAGTTCCCTCGAAGGGTCCGCTGCAAATTTCATGTCTACGATATTCCTGGCAGCCTCGTTTCTAACCCCTTCCACCTCTGTTAGCTCCGAGATGCTAGCCTGGAATATCTGTTCAGGACTGTCAAACTTGTCTAATAAATTTCTGCAGGCGACATTCCCAAGGCCTGGAGTCATCTGCAGGGCAAGCCAACCGCATTTTTCATCAGACCAGATTTTCATGATTCTTCAAAAGGGCGAGTCCGCTGCCTGTCCCACATGATAGCGGAAGCCGGAGTTCCTATTACTCAGGGCAGAATATGGCGGGAGAATAAAGCAGAGGAGAAAAAAATAGTCAAGCCATTTTTCTGAAAGGGCTTTTTACGGTGGACCCTATTCAGTGGGACAGGCGGGTATCGTGGTAAAGAGTTCAGGTGTTTCTACCCATGAGAGCCCCTTGACGTAGTTTCCAACGAGAAATTCTTCATCTGCGGAGATTACGACGGCGGTGGACGTATCTGGCCGCGATTCCAAAACCATGATCGTGCCAATCGGGATGTCCGGGAGAATTACGCTTCTCGGCTTGCTTATAAAGTCAGAAGCTGATTTTTCCGGATCACGGACTATGTGCGTTTTTACCACCTCAAATATGTTTCCTCTTCGGACCCCGTCATTAAAACCATGATCAAGGTAAACGACCCTGTTGGTGGCAAAAAGACTGCGTTCATCCTGAGTCGCCACAATGTTGCCAACCAGTGGCTCGTCTAGGGATATGGGTTTCACACAGTGTGATATGGGCTCATAGGGAAGGACCATATCACCCACATTCAGTTCCCTATAGTACTCTTCGATTCTCGCCTGATACACACCTTCCTTTTTGTAAAACGCACCACCCCCAAAGCCCAGGCCCACCTTTTCTTCCACAACAACCTTTCCGAGAACGGAAAGGATGTAACCGATCTTTTGCCCGGTTATGGGGTGCTTTATTAGAGGAGAGGAACGGCATATGTTAAACTGGTCTCCGGGTTTTGCGACTCTCCCGCCGTTAAGATGGAGAAAGATTATTTCGCCCTGGGACAGGAGTTGCCTACCGCTTTCAGAGGTGAGGATGAAGCCCAATGGTTCCACTTCTTTAACGGAGATGTACCCAAGGGCGTGCACATTGGTGAGACCAGAAACATCGATACCCGCCATCACGGGTGCGGGTACGGGTTTGGGTTCCTTTGCTTCCTTGACAGGGATCTCCTTTTCCTTCTCTTCTACTTCAGCTTTTTTTACAGGTACGCCTTCCAGTAGGGTAACCGAATCTCCTGGTTTGAGAAGATGAGGGTTGGTGATAAAAGGGTTCATCTGCCAGAGTTTTGGCCAGAGATTGGGATCGCCGTAATACTTTTCACAGATATCCCATAATGTATCCCCTTTTTGGACAACATGTGTTTCAGGTTGTGCCCAAGTCAAAGGGGGACTAAAGATCCAAATGGCAAAAAGTAAGGCCAGAGTTACTAGAATAAGCTTTTTTATTCTGCTCATGTTTAGTACACATCCTAATGCATAAAATTTTAGTTAAGTTTTACTATTTTTACCTCTATTTGTCAAGTAGGTTTAACCCTTATTTAGCTGAACTGAGCATTTTGAAGTGAAAAGGAATTTAAGGATATTTACGTTAACTGTGGCTACCTATAAAGCACATGTACCTGGCACAGAAATCCATCAGGGGCTTTGCCTAGTCATATTTTTGAGGCAAATACGATCTACAGGTTGGCTCATGCCTCTTCGTCTTTCATGAAGGCTGAAGGCCCAACGACTATATGGATCCCGTTATCCAACTTTACGATATAGAATTCGAAACGGGAGTCTGTCCTCTCAACAATCACGCCTTTGACTCCCTTGTATCCCTTTGTCATGATGATCTTGGTTCCTGGTTTGAGCATACCTTTTCTCCTCTTCACGTCGGACAAGACACAATATGGAAAGCAGGTAAATATCTTACAGGCCTGTCTGGCACGCGTTTGGGAAACGGTAGATGTAGATGGGGTCTTGGTGGCGGCCAGAGTAGGGGTGCAAGACTTGATACGGAAGCCATCCTGGTAAGGGAAAGTTAGAGGATATAACCTTTGACCCGGGCCTGAGTTCCGCTTCCAGTTTTTTTGCTAGCCTTTGCATCACATCCGGAAACAGGTAACAGAATACCACGTCTGCCCGACTGAGATCTACTTCCCAGAAGTTCTTCCACCGGATTTGAACGCCTTTGGATCCAAAGTTGCGCCGCCTTCTGGCCTCTCGAAGAATTCTTCCGTCTCCACATCCCAAATCTAGGAATAGCTCTTCTGAACTCATGGGCAGGGCGTTCAAAAAGGTCTTAATCCTTATTGATGAGGTGGGGATGAAAAGTGCCCCCCTGGTCACAGGGAGTGCGCATCCGACAGCGATCAGATAGAGAAATTTGACAAGAAAAAGGCCTCCCAGTAAAAAAAGGCATATACACAACCAGGGCTCCATGCATACCTCCAGGGGCCTATATAGCTGAGGTTTTGTTTCCTGTCAAAGCGAGCCTTGCACAGGGATTTCCCCATTTGACCATTGATTATCGATTCATTAATATTTCCACTCTAAGAAACTGGAGTCCTTAATGGATTGTCTGCCCGCCAGTGCCAGGCCCGCCCTTCTGCTGAACGGGGAGAGGGGGAGGGGGGCGAATGTCTGGGTGATTGAGTAGGGAGAGAGGTGATCACCATGATCGACATTTCCACCATTGATTATTCAAAATTTGACAGGCCTGAAATTCTGATGATGTTGTTCCATCCTCGGGCCGAATGGCCTATTTCAGAAGGCGGAAAGGAAAGCAAAGATATTTTGATTCCCGTGGACAGGGATGTGGTGGTGGGAGGCAGATTTCATCTCTCAGGGAAATCTAAAACCAACATCTTGTTTTTCCACGGGAACGGGGAGATCGTAGCGGACTATTACGACCTGGGGGGGCTTTATGTCCGTGACGGAATGAACTTCCTCCCTGTGGATTATCGAGGATACGGGCGTTCCACAGGGATACCGACAATCACGAACATGATGCGAGACGCCCATGTGATCTTTGACCATGTGTTGAGTTGGCTTTCGGAGAACGGGTATGAGGGACCC
>SMTZ1_10003458_pt1 | contig 16545 bp, 27 predicted proteins | sample DeeMarSWOR136_30_FD_25667 | JGI IMG/M metagenome (IMG submission 25667)
TTCAAGTTTAACTTCAAGTGCTCGAGACATTGCTTCAGTAAATGCACCAGCACCTGCCGCACATTTTTCATTTACTTCAAAATCAATTATTTTACCAGTTTCATCACATCTCATGCCTCTTCCTTCTTCTGCACCTACATCAATTACACTTCGTGCTGCAGGATGAAGATATACCGCTCCCAGTGAATCACAACCAACAATTGACTTGGTCTCGTCATAGAAAGGAGCAAGTTTTTCACCAGCTCCAGTAGAAATTGTTTTTTCAATATCTTCTTTTTTAATACCTGCTTCTTTTAGTGCAATATCCACTGCCTGCTTCGCACTTTTATCTACTTCAAAACCTGCAAGTACATTTGATTTTCCAATGATTATATTATCTTTTAAAATCACAACTTTTATGTTTTTTGCACCCAAATCAATTCCCATTGTTATCATTTTTTAAAACCTCCTTATTTTACTCCAAGAGTTTCCATAAAGGCATTAATTTTTGCTTTTGTTCTTGCTTCATCAAACTCTCGCTCGTCAGCATTATTTCCTTCAAAAGCCATAACTGGAAATCCTGCATCAAGTAGTGCTAGCCTATTTTCCGCAATACCTACAGATAGACCCTCACAACCCCTGTTATAGTGAAGCATTACCCCATCAAGTTTCCATTCTTTTGCAATCCTAATCATCATATCGCTTTTAAGGTGACATGAGTAGAAATGCTGCCATTCAGGTTTATGAAGTTCGTATTTGACATATTCGTAAAGAGCTTGATCTCGGCTTGAAAATTCTACATCAGGTATTGTTTTTGCACCCCACGTACCATCCTTTTTTACTTCCCATTGGCCTATCAAACCAAAGGTATATAAAGAGCCAATTGAGATACAACCGAATTTCTCTAAATATCTAAATATACTTAAAAAACTCCAAGGTGGTTGGGTATCAGACATTACTCGTACTCTTTCATTTGGAACAGCTGCAATTCCTCTTTTAACTCTGTCTTTTACCTCTGGAAGAAGGACTTTTTCATAATAATCTGCTACTTGTTTACCTGCTTTTTGAAGGGTTCCAAGAACATATAGAGAATAAATGGATTTTTCATCAAGTGGTGCTGGTATTGCTTTATTTAGTTCACAAATCTCTGCCCACTTCGATGTAGAAACAAAATGATTTCTTATTGCTTTATACATAAGTTCATCATCGTAATCTCTACCAGTCGTTTTTTCTAAAAATTTTATTCCATCTTTCAATTGCTCTACAACATATTTTATTTTGCTATCTGTAAGTTCATTTGAAGGACCCACTGAATTATCAACTGAGTACATTGGAATTCCTCCTTCAAGGTCTGATACAACCTGGTACCATTTTGCATGCGAACAGCAAATATGATCTTGCCATATGAAATCAGGTTTAGGAAATCCTATAGGTTTTGCACCAGTAAACCTTGGTGCAAATTTTCCATCTTTATATCCAAATGCAAACTTATCAGTAATTATTGAACCCCAATAATTTCGCATGTACGCACAAAGATCCCGCGGATAACCTTTAACTTCAGTTGCTTCCATACATTCCAATGAAAGTTCTTTGTCAAATGCAATAGTTGCACTATATGGTTCACTAGTAATTGGATAAACATCATCTCCAAGACCTGCAGGGATTGCATCAAATGTCCATGCACCGCCTGCCCATCTTAGACCACCTTTGTCATGGGCTTCAGCGTAATCTTGATAAAACTTCAATCGGATTTCTTTTGCTTCATTCCAGCATTTCAATTTCTCTGTTGGATATTTATCTTCTGTCGTCATTTTTTTCACCTCCTAGAATAAATCCTCCTCACCTATCATTTCAAGGAAAGCTTCAACTCGAATCTTAAACTGACCTATTGGTACTGTTACATCAAACTCTAAAAATAATGTTGGAATGTCAGCATCTTCTAGTGCCTTTTTTATTGCAACAAAATCTAGTTCATGAGGATCGCAGAATTTTTGTTGCATAATGATTACTCCATCAACCTTCCAATCTTTACATAATTTCAAAATATGAGGAATTCTTTTTCGCTCTTCCCAATCTTTTGATGGACATGGGATTCTATCAACATAACGTGATGCTATCGATGCCAATTTGTCTTTCCCATTATTTTCTACTTCATTCCAGAAATATCTAGAACCAGTGCAATGGTCATCAATTACAAACGTTGCACCACAATTTTCTACCATGTTCATAAAAACAGTGTCATCATCTTCAGAACCAAGAATCATTAATCGTCTACCTGTTTCCCTATCTGGAGTATATTTCTCCAATTTTGGTAAAAGCTCTTTAAGCATTTTATTATGTTCAGCCTTATCTGACATTTGCATAGCCATTATGATTTCCATTACTTCTTCGCCGGTAAGTGGTGGTTTATCGCGTTTTCTAAGATCATATAATTTTCTCATTAGACGTCGATTTTCGTTATATGTCTTTATTGATCTATCTAGATCTTTATCTGTAATTTTTTTACTTGTCCATTTCTCGACTTCTTTCTTAAATACCTTATATTCCTCAGTTAGATATTCATAAGCATGAGGACTTTGAACCTTATGAGGCATGCAAAGGAATTTTTCAAATTCTACAGGTCTGTGTTTAATCCAGCTGGTATATGCTTGTCTTATATGTAGACAGGATTGAGCTATCATTAGTCCATCAAGATATTTGTATCTGTTTTTTAAACCCTGAGCAAGACAATCCCTACAAAACGGACAGAACATACCAAAAATATGTGGTTCAGTTACATCCTGGGGTTCATGACTCCCAAGCACTCGAACAGGAAGTACTCCTGCAGCATAGAGTATTTCTTCTGGTACATAGGTACAAAAATAACCCAATACCTTACCTTTATTTTTTTTCTTCCAATTTTTTGCATAATCATGTCGGTTTTTTTCTATATTTTTAAATTGTTCAATCAATCCTATCACTCCTTTTTATTTTAAAAAAAAATTTAACCTCCTTTTATTTCTAAATTTATAAATTTACTTTTATCAAACCCTATTGATTTGAAGAAAGCAATTAAATCTCCACTATCCCATTCAAGAGTTGTATAGACTTCTTTTATGTTTTGTTCTTTGAAATATTTAATTAAAGCCTCTCCAAGAGTCTTACCAATACCTTCTCCCATTTGTTTTGGATCTACCTCTATCATCTCAATCCAACCAGATCGTTCTAAACCAAAACTCCATTCCCTAATGAAACCAACAATAAAACCTGCAACTTTATCATTTTTTTCTGCAACAAGACAAGTTTCAGGACTTTTTTTTATAAAAGATTTGAATAGGTCTTCAATTGCATAATTCATACCTTGACCAAGTCCTTCTCTTATTACCTTTTTATGAATTTCTGTGGCTTGAATAATATCTTTTTCCCCCATAGGTCTAATTGTTATATCGCTCATGATATCAACCTCAATCAATCCTAATAATTTTCACTTTTTTATCAATCCAATCAGGAGGAAGATAGATACGACCGCTATTGCCACATTTTTTAACCAACTTCTCTAGCATCTCTTGTCCATAAACTTCAAACTTAGTTGGATTAGCCATAAAAATCCCCGTAGCTACAATATAGCTATAATGTAACTAATACATATAAATTTTTTTATTTATAATTGTTTAAAAGTATCTACCAAAAATCACCTTTAAAACGATTAGTTGAAGGACAACCAAAGCAACGATTTTCGTTATATGCTTGGCATTCTTTATAATCAATTCCACAAGGAGGAATTTTTAATGGTCTTTCAATCATTTTAATAGGCATAACAAAATCCTTAATACTTGAAATAACAATATTAAAGTCAGCACTCTGAACATCTTCATCAGGACGCAGGCGTTCGTCAATAATTGACTCTAATGATGCCAAATCTTCACCTGCCATTAGTAACATAAGGTTTTTTTCTCCAGATATAACAAATCCATTTAAGAAAAATGGACATTCACGAAACATATTCAAAATTTTTGTTGTATTGGTAGTTCTAACAAATACCATTGCAATATAAACTCCTACTTTGTTAAGGTTTACTCCAATAATATGATCTATTATTCCTCTATCTTTTAATTTTTTTATTCTAATTGCAACAGAGGGTTGTGATAAATGAACTGTTTTTGCAATCTCTTCTTGTGATATCTCATGATTATCATGAAGAAGAGTGATTATTTTTCTATCTTTTTGATCTAATTTTACTTCTTTTCGAGTCATACATTTCACCTACTTTATTTTAATAAATATAAGTAACTATGATCAAATATAAAAATTTTTTTAATAAATATTGTCGAAAACGGCAAATAACTTAATTATTATTGTAGCAATCTTTATGAACAAGGATTTATACATAATAATATGAAGTAAAGTCTTCTCCAAATAGATTTGATTTAGGATATTATCGAAATTCAACAAAATGAAAAAATACGGGGGGTATAAAATGGACAAATATGAAAACCACATAGATAAAAGAATAAAAGAATTGCATGAAAGAATGCGTAAATTTGGGAATAAAAAAAATTTGGTAAAATTGTTAAAAAATGAGATTATGTGATTAAAATGGGTAAGAGAAATGAAGTATATTGGGGTGATTTAGAGAGAATCAAACGAAATGAAGAAATTAGAAGAATATATGAAAAAAAGGAGGTGAAATAATATATGCCAGGTGGTGATAGAACCGGACCTTTAGGTTTTGGAGCAAGAACTGGAAGAGGTTTAGGTTATTGTACTGGATCTAATAGCCCAGGTTATATGAATCCTAATCCAGGTTTTAGACGTGGATTTGGAAGAGGCCCAGGTAGGGGCTTCGGACGTGGTAGAGGTTTTTGGTGGCGAAGTTATGGAGATCCATATTACAGACCACAACCCTATGTATCTACTCTACCAAGCAAAGAGGAAGAAAAAACATATCTTGAAGAAACAGTTAAAGACCTAGAGGAAGAAATCAAAAACATCAGAAATAGAATCCAGGAGCTTTCAAAAGAAAAAAAGGAATCTCCTTAGAATGATTTTCATTGGAGATTCCTTTTTTTATTTACAATAATTTTAAAATAAAAGTTGAATGGTGAGAAAATGGAAAAAGCAGGATATGATGACTCTAAAATTACTAAGAGTCTTAATCAAATAAAGCACAAACTTATAGTATTAAGCGGAAAAGGTGGTGTTGGAAAGAGTACTATATCTGTAAATCTTGCATTGACCTTATCCGAAAAAGGATATAATGTTGGATTATTAGATAGCGATCTTCATGGGCCAAGTATACCAAAGATGCTTGGTGTTGAGGATAAAAGACCTGAACCTAGCGAAACAGGTTTCAACCCTGTTACTTTATCCCCTAATTTAAAGGTGATGTCAATTGGCTTTTTATTGCAAGATAGAGATTCGCCAGTTATATGGCGTGGCCCTTTGAAGATGGGTGCTATAAAACAGTTTATTGGTGATTGTAATTGGGGAAAACTTGACTATTTAATTGTTGATCTTCCTCCGGGAACTGGAGATGAACCATTGAGTATTGCACAATTAATTCCAAAAAGTGATGGTGTGATTATTGTAACTACACCTCAAGATGTGGCTCTGGTAAGTGTTCGAAAATCTATTAATTTTGTAAAAAAAATGAATATACCTGTTGTTGGAATTGTTGAAAATATGAGTGGTTTTAAATGCCCACATTGTGGAAAATCCATAGATATTTTTAAAACAGGAGGAGGATTGAAAGCATCAAAGGATTTTAAAGTACCATTTTTAGGAAAAGTTCCTTTAGATGCCCAAATTGTTGAAACAGGTGATTCAGGGGAACCATTAGTTGTTAAAAACAAAACCTCTGAAACTTCCAAAGCATTCATAGATATTGTTGAAAATATAGAAAAAATTGTTAATAACAAAGAGGTGAAGTAAAAATGCCTGGGAGAGGCGGTGGAGGTTTTGGTAGAAGGGGGAGAAGAGGACTAGGAGGAGGATTTGGTCAAGGTCCAGGAGGCGAATGCATATGTCCAAACTGTGGATATAGAGAACCTCATCAACTTGGTGTACCATGTTTTAATAAAACGTGCCCTAAATGCAATTCGCTTTTAACAAGAAGATAAAAAGGATGTTGAAAAAAAATGAAAATATGTGTATCATCAACAGGTAAAGATTTAGACGCTAATGTTGACCCTAGATTTGGAAGATGTAGTTATTTTCTAATTATAGATACTGAAACTAATAGTTTCGAATCTATCTCAAATGAGAGCTTCATGGCTTCAGGAGGTGCTGGAATTCAGGCAGCTCAAACGGTATCAAAAACAGGTGTAAAAATGGTCATTACTGGAAATATTGGACCAAATGCATTTCATACACTGCAAGCAGCTGGAATAAAAGTGATTACTGGTGCAAATGGAGTAATTAAAGATATTATTGAAAAATTTAAGAGAGATGATCTCAAAGAGACAAATTTGCCAAGTGTAGGAAGTCACTTTGGGATGGCCAATAGATAAGGTTGATAGCTATGAAAATATGTATACCAACAAATGGAAATAATGGATTAGAAGAAGTTGTAGGTGAGCATTTTGGGAGAGTACCGACATACACAATTGTTGATCTTGAAACTAACGATGTAAAAGTAATTTCCAATACAAGCCATCATATGGGAGGTCAGGGATATCCACCAGAGTTAATGGCTCAGGAAAAAGTAAATATTTTGGTTTGTAGAGGACTAGGTCGTCGTGCTATTAGTATGTTTGAAGAATTTGGAATTGATGTATATATTGGCGCATCTGGAACAGTAAAAGATGCAATTGATGCTTTTAAACAAAATAAACTTCAAAAAGCAGGTATTAATGATGCCTGTGGTCAACATGCTTTTAGAGACCATCATCACCATGAACATCATTCTGGAAGATGTAAATAGGTGATGAGTCTATATGTCAATATACGAGTTTGAAAAACTTAAACCGAAAGTTGGAAAAGATACTTTCATTTTTAAGTCTGCAGATATTATTGGAAATGTTACAGTTGGAAAAAATTGTTATATTGGACCTGGAGCAAGAATTCGAGGGGATTATGGATCAATTATAATTGGAGATAATACGGCAGTTGAAGAAAATGTAGTAATTCATGCAAGACCTGATGATAAGACAACAATTGGTAAATACGTAACTATTGGACACGGTTCAATTATTCATAATGCAACCATTCATGATTGGGCAATAATAGGGATGGGTGCAATTGTTAGTGATTGGGCAGATATTGGAAAGTGGGCAGTAGTTGCTGAAGGTGCTTTAGTAAAAAATAAACAAAAGATTCCAGAGAAAGCAATTGCAGTTGGAGTACCTGCAAATGTAATTTCTAAGATTTCTTCAGAATATAAAAAACAATGGACCGATTACAAAAAAATTTACTCAGATCTCGCAAGAAAACGTTTTCCCCAATCGCTTAAAGAATTAAAATTTCTGGAGCCAAAGGAAAAATGATTATATCAGTTGCAAGTGGAAAAGGTGGAACTGGAAAGACAACTGTCGCTACAAATCTTGCTTTAAGCATAGGTAAAAACCAATTCCTAGATTGTGATGTTGAAGAACCAAATGCAAATATTTTTATAAATGCGAAAATCAATAAAAAAGAAGATATATCTCTAAGTATACCAAATATAGATAAAGAGAAATGCAACTATTGCAGGAAGTGTTCGGATTTCTGTGCATATAACGCACTTGCAGTAGTTGGTTTAAATGTTTTAGTATTTCCAGAGTTGTGTCATTCCTGCGGAGGATGTGGACTAGTCTGTCCAAAAGATGCAATAAATTGGGATAATCGAATTATTGGAAAAATTGAGCATGGGAAGTCTAAAGATATCGATTTTTATCAAGGTATTTTAAATATTGGAGAAATGCAGGCTGTTCCAGTAATAAAAGCTTTAAAAAGAAAAATAGGGAAGAATAAGAACGTAATTATTGATGTTCCTCCAGGAACTTCTTGTCCTGTCATTGAGTCAATTAATAGTTCAGATTATTGTATACTTGTTACAGAACCTACACCATTTGGTTTACATGATCTTAAACTTGCTGTTGAAGTAGTTAGACATTTAAACATTTCATTTGGGGTAATAATAAATCGTGATGGCATAGGTGATAATAAAGTTGAAACTTTTTGTAAATCAGAAAATATCCCTATTTTATTAAAAATTCCTGAAAGAAAAAAGATTGCAAATCTATATTCAAAAGGGGTTGCTTTGGTAAACGAAGCATTCGAATGGCATGAAATGTTTGGGATGGTTTTTGAAAATATTTTAGAAGAGGTAAAGAAATGAAACAACTAACAATAATCAGTGGAAAAGGTGGAACTGGTAAAACAACAATAACTGCGGCTTTTGCATCCCTTGCAAAAAATGCTGTGTTTGCTGATTGTGATGTTGATGCTGCAGACCTACATCTAATTCTCAAACCTAATGTAAAAAAAGAAATGAAGTTTAATGGGCTTAAAATCGCATCAATAAATAAAGAGAAATGCACTGAGTGTAAAAAATGTTATGAAAATTGTAAATTTGAGGCAATTGATGAAGATATTAACATTACAAAAGAGTCTTGTGAAGGTTGTGGAGTATGTGAATTAGTTTGTCCTGTTGATGCAATACAGATGGTTGATAGAGAATCTGGTTTTTCATATAATTCTGAAACAAGATTTGGACCAATGGCTCATGCAATGTTAAAAACAGCAGAAGAGGCATCTGGAAAATTAGTTACAGTGGTTAGAAATAATGCAAAAAAACTAGCTGAAGAAAAAAATAAAGATTTGATATTAATAGATGGTCCACCAGGTATCGGATGTCCAGTTATATCTTCTATTAGTGGTGTTGACTTGGTTTTAATAGTAACTGAACCGACGTTATCTGCAATTCATGATTTGGAAAGGATTTTTGGTGTTGCAAATCATTTTAAAATTCCTGCTATCGTATGTATTAACAAATTTGACATAAATCTTGATAATACCTTAAAAATTGAAAAATATTGTAAAAGTAATGGAATTGATATTGTAGGCACACTACCTTATGATGTTATTGTCACAAAATCTATGATTCATGAAAAAACCATTATCGAATATAAAGAAAAAGATTTTTCAAATTTAATAATAAAATTGTGGGAAAACATTAGAAGGAGATTGGACACATGACTGATGATGATTTTTTAAGATTCCTAAAGGCGCTTCAGAAGAAAATTGAATATGATGAAGAACAAATATATTCAAATATTGTAATTTTTGAATATAGAAATCCTAGTAATTTTGGTGATATTGAAAAACCTGATGCAATTGGAATGATAAAGGGACCCTGTGGAGATACAATGAAAATAGCCCTAAAAATTGAAAAAAAAAGGATAAAAAATGTTAGTTTTTGGACAGATGGTTGTGGTGCAACTATTGCATGTGGTAGTATGCTAACCAAAATGATCAAAGGTTTGACTATTGAGGAAGCAGCAGATATCTCAAGAATGAAATTAATCAAAGCTTTAAATGGGTTACCAGAAGGACATCTACATTGTTCAAAACTAGCAGTAGATACATTGCAAAAAGCTATAAAAGATTATGATAGGAAAAATGACATTATCAGGGATAAATAAAGGAATGGTTTGACGTGGTGATATGAGCTTAGTAACAAAATATTTGAAAGATTGGGAAAATGACATGAACAATTGCATAAGATGTGCTTATTGTTTTAAAGAATGTCTAGTAGATTAGGTTAATATATATGGAAACAAACGGTAAACAAGCAGAATGCGGTGGTGCTGGAGGTGATGTACTTGTCACCGATAAATCACTTGCTGAAAGACTTGCAGAAAAACGTATGAATCAAACACTTGATACAGGTGCAAAAACTTTGGTAACACTGTGTCCAACCTGTGAAATCAACATAAGGAATGCATCCAATAGAAATGGAGGAAAATTAGAAGTAAAAAATGTTCTTGATTTAGTATGGGAATCATTGTCAAATTAGGATGGTAATATTTATAATGAAAATACTAAAAAAATATGATACAAATCAGAAATCTAAAATAATTAATAATTGGCCAGAACATGTCATAACGCTCGAAGAAAAAAACTTTAACAAATTTATTAAGAAATATCCATTATCTATTGTAGATTTCTGGGCATCATGGTGCATCCCATGTAAGACTATGGCCCCTAGATTAAGAAGACTAGCAAATATATACAAAGGAAAGGTTGCTTTTGGAAAAATTGATACACAAAAGAATAAAGATATTACAAAAAATTTTCAAATTATAGGAATCCCTCAACTTATATTTTTTAAATATGGAAAAAAAGTAACCAGTATAACTGGTGTAAAATCCATAGGTTATATAAAAAAAGTAATTGAAAATCACTTAAAGGATTAATATAAGGTGGTAAAAATGAAACTTACTATATTATATGATAATGAAATATACAAAAAAGATATTGGTTTACAGTCAGATTGGGGATTTGCTTGTTTAATTGAGTCAGAGTATGACACAGTTTTATTTGATACTGGTGCAAAAGGTGAAATTTTATTAAATAATATGAAAAAACTTAAAATCAATCCCTTAAAAATAAAAAAAATTGTAATTTCCCATGAACATAGTGATCATAAGGGTGGTTTAAAATCTTTAATTCCTTATTTAGGTGATATAAAACTGTATCATCTTAATAATAATGTTTTTGAAAAAAATTTATTGCCAATAACTCCTGAGATACCTGAAAAAATAAATAAAGAAATTTGGACCACGGGTAGAATAAAAGGTTTAGTCGATGAACAGTCATTAATTTTAAAGGGGGATAACGGAGGGTATGTTTTAACAGGATGCTCTCATCCAGGTTTAGAAAATATATTTAAAATTGCTCAACAAATAGATAACATAAAGGGAATTATTGGGGGTTTTCATGGTTTTAACAAATTTCATTTAGTAGAAAATCTAGAGTTTATTTGTCCATGTCATTGTACAGCTCATAAACTGGATTTAAAAAAAGCATTTCCAAACTATACAGAAGATTGTGGTGTTGGAAAAATAATAGATATAAATGTGAGAATATGAATTATACTCCCTGTGAATATATAGTTTGGAATAGATTACCCATTATAAGAAAAGAAATTGCACTATGCATGGTTGAAAAATTTGGTTATAATCAAACTGAAACCGCAAAAAAATTAAATATTACTCGTTCTGCAGTATCTCAATATTTTACAGGTAAGAGAGGAAAGTATAATATTAATGATAAAAAAATTAAAAATGAGATTAATATCTCGACTGAAAGAATTATTCAGTTAGGTGATGAAGTTTTAAATTTCGAGATATGTAGGATATGTAAAATTTTTCAATCAAAAAAAATAATTACTTTAAAAAGATAGGAATAGACATGAAATATTGTAAAAAATGTGGCTGGCTTTTAGAATATATTCCTCGTTCTTATCAAGAGTATATTAGTGAGATTCTTGGGGAACAAAAAAAGAAAGGTTATTGGAAATGTAATAATTGTGGGAATATAACTAAAAGTAAAAAAATTGGAGTTAAAAAATAAATGGAAAAAACGGTCTGTAAAAAATGTGGACAAATATTGAGACAACATGGAAAATTTAAGTTTATTTATTATTGTAATAATAAAGCCTGTAAACTATATAAATCACTTATTGTAAAAAGAGACTGAGAAAATGAATGGTAATAAAAAATTCAAAGAAATTTATGATAGATTTAACGGAAGTTATGGAGACCTAATCATTGAACATCTAAAAGTGCTAAAAGAATTGGAAAAATGTAAAAAAATGCTAAATCAACAAAAAAGTAGAGCAAAAGATTGAGAAAAATTAGGGCATAATCTTTAAATAAATCCGATAAAATTATTAAATTATATTCTTTTAAGATTAAGTTTAGGTATAGTCTATAAAATATTGAATTTTAAAGTATAAATTATAGTGAGTTTTAATATAAATTGAGTTAATTAGGCTTATTGTTAATAATTATTGTGATTAAATTAATAAACTGCTTACTATACATAATATTAAGGTTGTAGAGGTATGAATAAGTCAAATATTTTTATAGGATTTTTTAGAAGGATCAAATCGGTGACTCCCTCAGTCCTACCCTTCTTCCCATTTATAATATCAGCTCTACAACCTCTCAATAATAAAATTGAAAATTAAAAGTGTTAAAAATGAAAAAAGGAGGTAAAAAAAAATGAGAAAAATGATAATATCAATTGAAATTATAATAACAATAATCCTAGCTTCAGTCCTTGTTGGAGCAACTTACTCTGTTTCTAATGAAACAACATCAATAGGTGGACAAGTAACAGATTCTAATGGAAAACCAATTTCCAGAGCCATAATTATAGCCCGATCAAGTCATAATACTGAATATGCAATAAGTGACGGTTCTGGATGGTACGCAGTAAATAACATTCCAATCTTTGAAGAAATCAAGATTTCTTGTACAAAAACGCATTATAAGACATTTGGAACTGCAATATATATTGACATAATTGGTATCTGTCCTGTCCTTAATATTGAATTACAGAAAAAAAATAACATTATTAAAGAAAATTCTATGGTTCTAAGTAATTCCCTATCTGTTTTTATAACAAAATGGTTTCCAATTAAATAATAAAAAAAATAGTTTTGGGTGGATAATATGGTTGAAAAAGAATATAGCCCTGAATACATAAAAAAATTAATTTCCATGCTAGAAAAACATGAGAAAGAAATGTATAAAAAGGTTCTATGATAATAAAAAAGATTAATTTAGAGTAGAATTAGATATGGTAAATGAGGGAAAATTGATTTCTTTTGGTCCTGTTCCATCAAGACGTTTAGGTCAGAGTTTAGGAATAAATAATATTCCACCGAAAGTTTGTACTTATTCTTGCATCTATTGTCAGCTTGGAAGAACCAATAATCAAATAGTTCAAAGGAAATCTTTCTATCAACCAAAGGAAATCAGAAATGCTGCTTATAAAAAAATAAAAGACGCAAAGATACGAGGAGAAACAATTGACTATCTAACCTTTGTACCCAATGGTGAACCTACAATAGATATCCACCTTGGAAAAGAAATTGAATTACTCAAGAAACTAGACATTAGAATTGCTGTTATTACCAATGCTTCTCTTTTATGGATAAAAGAGGTTCAGGCTAATTTATTAAATGCAGATTGCGTTTTTTTAAAAATTGATGCTGTAAACGAAAAGAATTGGAAAAAAATCAATAGACCTCACCCTTCATTAAACATTAGTAAAGTCTTATCAGGATTATCTGAGTTCTCACGGATTTTTCAAGGAAAATTAATTACAGAAACTATGCTCATTAAAAATATTAATGATAATACTAAAGAATTAGAAAAAATAGCTGATTTCATTGAAGAGTTAATCCCTAAAAAGAGTTATATCTCAATACCAACAAGACCACCTGCAGAAAAATGGGCAAAGCCTGCAGATGAGTTTATTATCAATATGGCATATCAAGTTTTAAATGAGAGAGGTATAGATGCAGGATTTTTGACAGGTTATGAAGGAAATGCTTTTGCGTTCACAGGAAATGTCGAAGAAGATTTATTGAGTATCACATCTGTACATCCAATGAGAAAGGATAGTGTAAACAATTTTCTGTCCAAAAGTAAAGCAGATTGGGCTGTAATTGAAAAATTGAAAAAAGAAAATAAACTATTAGAATTGGAATATAAAGGTAATAAATTTTATATTAGAAAATTACCCGAAAAATATTATATTGACGCAGGGGAGTGAAATTAAGAATTGAAATGTGTTATGGTAGCAATCAATAGAGAATCCCAAGAATGTATTGGAGATAAATGCTATTTTTGGGATGCAGAAAAGGGTACGTGCAAATGGTTAACAAAAATATATATGTAACAAATAAGGATATGATACCGGTATCTATTATACTAATAAACCTTATTATAAATTATTTAGATATTTAATGACAAAGGATGAAAAAATGGATATAGAAACATTTAAAATTTTTCTGAACAAGAATAATAAAATTGGATTTGTAGGGGCTACCATAAATAAGGAGAAGTGGGGTTATAAGAAATATAAAGAATTAAAAGATGCAGGTTTTAAAATTTATCCAGTGAATCCAAAATATGATGAAGTTGATGGTGATAAATGTTTTCCTAATTTGGAATCACTTACAAAAGTCCTGAAAGGAAAGCCAGATTTTGTGATAACAATTACTCCACCAAAAGTAACTGAAAAAACTGTTGAACAATGCAAAATATTAGGAATTGACAAAATATGGATGCAACCTGGTTCTGAGTCAGAAAAAGCAATAAAGGACTGCGAAGAAAATAGGATAGAAGTTGTGCATGGAATATGTATTGTGGTTGATGCGCTTCAAAAGTTATAAAAAAAGTCGGAGCAGACGAATCCTCGTTTTTTAATCATAATGGTGAATTTAGATGACTGCAGAAAGGAATAAATATGAAATTAAAGAAATACAAGTTAAATATCCATGAATTTATATCTATCTACAAATCATTAATATAGACGTCTCCTATTCAGGTTATCATTTAATCATTGTTATAAGGCTTTAATATAAACTGGTGCTATAAAGATGGAAAAAAAAGTAGTTGAATCTACTAAAAAAACCGATTTTAAGCGTTTAAAAAAATGGGAAAATGCCCTAGATAAATGTATAAGATGTGGTTACTGCTACGAGCTTTGTCCTTTATATAAAACATTTAATTGGGAATCTAACACTCCTAGAGGTAAATTGATAATTCTACATGGGTTAATTTCAGGAAATATCGAACTTACACAGGAAATAGCAGAAAAAATATTCCAATGTTTCTATTGTCAACAATGTAGTGATAATTGCTCAGCAGGAGTCCCAGTTACAGATATTTTTACTGATGCGCGAGCAGATTTTATTGATGCAGGATTTGATGAGAATGGTACTACATCTCAGTTTAAGGAAGATTTGTGCAGTGTTTGCGGAATGTGTGTATCTGTATGCAAATCGGAAGCTTTATCATTTGCAGAAGATGAAGAAGGTAACAGAGAGGTTGTTTTAGATAAGGTTAAATGTCAAGGTTGTGGCTTGTGTATAGCCACATGTCCTTCAGGAGTTATTTTTCAAAAACATGGTTTTGAGGTATCACCTTCTGAGTTAAAAGTAAAAATTTCAAGTTTTCTTGAGAGGAGCGACAAAAAACTCATTGTTTTCTGTTGTAACTGGTCTGTATTTCCAGGATTGCAAAATAGTAAATCTACAACATTAGTAAATACTACTTATGGTGTGATTGTAACTATGTGTTCGGGTCGTGTGAATCCCGAATTAGTTTTACATGCATTTAAGGAAGGTGCCTGGGGAGTAATGGTTTCAGGATGTCCACCTGAAGAATGTGATCATGATGGGAATTACAAAGCCAGAAGAAGAATTCTATTATTAAAGACCGTACTTAACCAAATTAATATTGAACCAGAGCGTCTAAGAATGGGATGGTTTTCTAGAGGCCAATCAAAGAAACTTAAGCAAGCAATAGATGATTTTGTCAACGATTTGGAAAAAATGGGACCAATTAAAGATTCTTCAATAATTAGTTATTGGTAGGAAAAAACTTCTATTATTTATTACATTTGAGGATGTCATAGTATCCCTTTATATCCTTCGAATAAAGGACATCCTACACATCTATTGTCTTTAAAAGATTTACAGTTAGGGCAATCTGTTTTAAAATCGCATTTCATATTCTTTTTTTCATTTTCTGTAAAAAATTTTACGTGGTGACATGTAGAAGAAGAAGTGGCAATAGGCATGACATTATATTTTGTGATATCGGTAAAATTAAATGAAAAACACTGTTCAATCATTGATTCCATAGTATCTGTGTTTTCTGCAACTGCAAGCATTACAAAATTGTATTCATAACCCTACTTTTATATCTGGCTTCTAAACAAATGAAAAACATTTTTAGACCCAATTTTTCAACATCTAAGCTACAATTCACTTTTAGTAAATCTCTTTGAAGACGTTTTAGTCTTGATCTTACTGCTGTATGAGATATCCCCAATTTTCTCCCCATCTTTGTGGTTCCCTGTTGCCAGTTTTCATTGACCATAATTATAATTTTTTTATCTTTTTCATCAAGGTTTTTCATAAAAACTATTATGCAATATGAATATATAAATGTTTCATATTGAACTTTTTTACATTATTTCTATTACAAATGAAATAAAAAAAGTCTTACAAAATATATTTTTGTAAAGTGATATATATTTCATTTTGAAACTATAATAACATATATTTTATTTTATTTGAATAAAAAACACCAAAAATGTTATATAATGTAGGGTTACAGATTCAGTGGGAAAGAAATATAAGAAATCTTATATATGGAATCTAAACTACTGCTGCCCTGGTTTAATATCTTTCTATGTATGAAAGAAAAAATAGAAATGAAACTAAGAAATCGGAGGAAAAAATTATGGTAGAAGCAGATCAAACATTAGATTGTAAAGGGCTATCATGTCCTATGCCTATTATGAAATTGGCAAAAACTATGAAGCAGATGGAAAAAGGAAATGTATTAGAATTGTTAG
>SMTZ1_10003850_pt1 | contig 16545 bp, 18 predicted proteins | sample DeeMarSWOR136_30_FD_25667 | JGI IMG/M metagenome (IMG submission 25667)
TATCCATTAATAGAAATTTAGAGATTGAAAATTTTAAAATAGAAGATATTCTTGATAAGGATGTAAGCTATTCAAAAGAATTAACTTATCAAGTCCTTAGTGATATACAATTATCAGAAGATGAAATCAAACTTTATTTTTTAACTACTGGGAGAGATGTTGTTTCCTTAGGAGAAATGGCTCTATTAATTGATAAAAATAAAGAGGAATGTAAAGAAATCGCAGATAAATTTGTTGATAAAGGTTTATTTAAAGAAATTGTCGGCGCTACACCACATTATGCTCCATTACCTCCTTATGCTGCTTTAATCAAACAATTAATTAATTTTGATGAGTATATTCGTGGGATTAAAAACGAGGCACCAATTCAATTAAATCAATCATTCTCTCAACTTGAATCAAAAGCAAAAGGAATTCAAGAATTAAATGATTATACTACGTTTATCAAAGAATTAAGAGACCGAGTCGAACAGCAAATTGGTTCCCAAAAACAAGATATGGATAAAGCACTTCAATTAATTGGTCAAATAAGACAAATAAATGATATCATATCTAATCTTGAGAACGATACTAAAGCTATAGTCGAAGATGAAATTAAAGATATCGAAAAGCAATTTGAAGAGATGAAACAAATGATAGCAGACAACTTAAAAAAATTACACCTTGGTGTAATTAGCAAAACAGTTCACCAAATAATTGACAATATATTAACTGCAAGAATGCAATTAATTGTAGAAGGTTTTAATAAAAAATTAATTGTTAAAATAAAAAATATTGTTAAAAGTATTGTAGACAATGTTAATGAAGTCGCAGGTTCTTCCATGAGGTCTGGAGAAAATTTAGAAAACACATTCGCATTTGTAATTGAAGAGTTTAGTAAAAGTGTAACTATTGCTGAACAAAAAGTTAAAGGAATTTCAGATGACATTTTACTTTCATTTCAGGATTTAAGAAATATATTTTCCACCAAGGTTGTTGATACTTTAAACCAGGAATTGACTAAGATCCTTGATCGATTATCTGTAAGTAAAATAACCACCCAAGAATTTTGGGATCAAGCAAAAAAGAAATCATTAATGACAATGAAAGATATTTGGTTTATTAGATCGCTTGAAGGTGCTAGCGCACATATTAATGAAGAAATTTTAAAAGCTAAGATGAGACTTTTAATAGTTGCTCCAAACTTAACGGATATAAATGTTACTTTGCTCGAATCATTACCTAAACATACTAATATACGTATTGTAGCTAACATCAATCCAGATTCACCTGAAGATATGCAAATTATCCAAAGATTAGACGCGATGCAGAATGTTTCTTATAGACACCGTGAATTACAGGATCTATACGGGATTAATCGTGATTATGAAGAAGTTATTTTATGTATTCTCTCTAAAACTGAAATAGGACAAAAGGTTGCTATAGAAATTGGAGGTATAGGTAGTATTATCCCTGAACACATTAAAATATTTGTCCCAGTATTAGAAGAAGCTTGGATTGGTGCTCAAAAAACTGGTTAAAAGTAGATACTAAGCCATTAGAAATCAAGCAAAATTATTTAACCCAAACGCCTCCTACACCCCCAGTAGAAAAAACATTAAAACAAGCTGTAGAAGGGGTTAGTCTTGGAAGTAATCCTCAGAATATGTCTTTAGCTGAGTACCTTAATTATATAATCCTTAGTATAAATATTAAAACAGGTGTTGCACTTTCTATGGAATTACAGAATTTCAGAAATAGAGTCCAAGAAGAATTAGGGTATATTAGTTTATTAAACCCAATTAATCTAACTATTACAGAATTAAGCCAAATTCCGGTGACTCTTTCTGCTACGGAAAAGCAGAGTTTAATGAATAAGATTAATTTTTGGAAAAGTAAATTAAATTAATTTATTTAATTTTTTTTATTATAAGAAACTTATATTGTTTAGAAGTCTTATAATTAACAACTTTTTTAATTAAGATGTCAAATAAAGTTTTATATACAGAACTAAACCCAGAAGAATTTAAGAGAAGGTTATTGGAGGCTCCTATTGCTTATTTACCTTTAGGCACTCTTGAATGGCATGGAAAACATATGCCGCTTGGAGCAGATGGCTTAATCTCATCAGGCTTTTTTATTGAATTAGCTAAAAAAGTCGGAGGGATTGTTCTTCCCATGCTTTTTCTTGGTCCAGACAATTTTGCAATAGTAAAGGGAGAAGAATACTACGGAATGGATATCCATAGTTATCCTTCAAAAAATCCTCAACAACTACCAGGCAGTGCATATTGGATTACTGATGAACTTTTTAAGCAAATTCTAGAAGCAATTATAAAACAACTTAAAAGAGCTGGCTTTAAAATTATTGTTGCCCATGGTCATGAACCATCTACCATCTTATTTAATAAAAGCATTAAGGAGTGGCAAAGTGAATTTGGGCTTGATTTTTACACATGTTGGCGTGAAGGTGAGTCTCCTAAATTTGGTTTACAAACAGATCATGCTGCGGAAAATGAAACCTCTCTAATGATGGCTTTGAATCCAAAACTTGTTACTTTAAATAACCTACCTAAAGAAAGGAGTGAAAAACCACTTGGTCTTCTTGGTAAAGATCCACGGATAAATGCGAATTCTGAGCTTGGAAATAAAATAATCATTTTACAACTTGATAGAATGGCTATAATTTTAAAGGAAAAACTAGAAGAATTACGCAAGAAAAAGACTAACTTACCATAACTATGCTAATATCTCTTATGGATATTCTTTTTTCATATAGTTAACAGATTCAATTACTAACTCTTTGAGAACATCCTTGTTTATATCCTGTAATTTATTAATATATAAACATGATTTCCCAGTTTTGTATTTACCAAGTTTTTTAAGCAGTTTATCATATTTTTCGAATCCAGACATGATATAGAGGGTAAGATTCTGCTTACGCGGTGAGAATCCTGTTAAGAACCAATCTCCTTCACGTCCACTTGCATATTTATAGTGATAAGTTCCAAACCCGATAATACTATCACCCCACATTCTAGGTTCATCTTGTGTAACCTCTTTCATAATATGCAAGATCTCATAACAGTCATCCTTTTTATTCTGATTGTCAACCTTCTTAAGGAATTCGTCAACATTTTTATCATTAGGTTTAGTTTTCAGTTCTGCCATAAAGAAAATGAATAAAATTCCTTATTAAAAAGTCATTGTAATAAATTATAAAATAATTTAGTGTTCTTAACAAAAGAGAAAAAAGATTGAAAGCATCGAATTTATATTTAGTAGAAGTATTTCAAATAAAACTTAAATAGGGGAAAGACATAATAAAGCAATGTAAAGAAATCACATGATAGCAAAAATTTTATAATAAAAGTAAATGGAAATAGGAGGAATGAAAATTTGAAAGATTTAACAGTTATTGTGAAACATAAACCGGGTTCTTTAGCTGATATGGGGGAAATTTTAGGCAAAAATAACATTAATATTGAAGGATTATGTGGATTTCCCCAAAAAGATGAGGGAATTATTCATATCCTTGTTGAAGATGAGACTACCACCCGTTGGATACTTGAAGATGCAGGTTTTGAAGTACGTGCTGTACGTGATGTAATTGTATTAGATATTGGTAATATTGCAGGAAAACCTGGTACAGGGGGAAGAATGGCTCGTAAAATAGGAAATGCGGGAGTAAATATTGACCTAATCTATCTTGCTGAGAATAACAGAATAGTAATCGGGGTTGATAATTTAGATAAAGCTCACGAAGCTTTAAAGTGAGCTCATTCTTTTTTTTTTTTAATAATATATTGCTATTTAGATTAAATTTAATTCTTGGGGCAAGTGAATCGCCACTTTGCAAACATCATCTCCTTTTAAAAGCGATTTTAATATAATAACTTTAATTGATTTCCCCAAGATACCTTCCCATTGTTGGCGATACCAACCAGTTCCGCAGTAGCAAAAGGTTGGAGAGATGCCTTTTTCTAAATTCTCATTAATAAATCGGCAGTGGCAGTAATTTCTCTTCTTTTCTTCTATAGTTTGAGCTTTTTGATACTCATCTTGATTTACTGGAACTTTGGTTACATATATTATACTCCCTTCACGCACAGGATTTTCATACCAAGCATAATCTTTTTGCATTTCTTTAATTACTTCATCAATATCTCCTGTTCTTTCATATATATTTCTCATATAATCAATACGCTTGCTAGAAAATTCATGAGCACAGCAAGAAATAATCTCAAATTTTTGATCTTCATTAGCGACCTGATCTAATTGGTCTAACATCTCTTTTAACCAGTTTATTCGATTGTCATAAGATGATTCAATAGTAAAAAATTTCTCCCGATCTTTCATAATTTTCTTTCTAATATTCTCATCGAAAACCCTATTCAAGCCTTTTTCTAATCGATCGTCCCATTTATGCAAAATATATTGAATTTCTGTTTGATTATCTTCTGGATTTTCTAGATTATATTTATGAAATATAAGTCGCAACCAAGCTGTTCCGAGAATCCCATGTTCTTGTACATAGCTTGTTAATTTTTGAAAGTTCTCTTTTAGTTTATCATGTAATCCATAGTGCTTAATCGACAATACTTCAATCCTATCGAGATATTTAGTTTTGAGACCTTCGATCTCCTTTTTATGCTTTAATGGAAAACATAAATCTATATCTTTTCCTCCCTCGCTATAGACACCGTAGTCTACCACCGCGATCGGAGGACCAGAAACATGATGTTTAATTATATTATAAAAGTTCTCTATTTTAGGTTGAATATCCGTTATTTCGCCTCTAAAATTTATATATCCTACTAGAACTTTATCAATTACTTTATGCTCAATTCCTAATTCTTTTAAACTCACTGTATAGCACCTTAATTATTAAGCAATAGGGATCAATCTAAATAAATTAATAAAATTTAGTTTTCATCAGACATACATTAAATGTTTTGTATACAAAACGAAATGCTTATTTTTGACTCAAATTTTAAAAAGATTAAATTATACTAGGTTTCTAATGCTTATTTAAATTTTACAAGTATCAGGTTAAAAAAATGTATTGCCAAAGTTGCGGGTCTGAAATAGAGCAAAATACCAAAATTTGTCCCTATTGTGGGGAGGAGAATAGAATTTCGGGAATTCTAAGCGAAAAAGATAATAAGATTAAAGAGTTAGAACAAAAGGTAGCACAATTAGAACAAAATGTTAAAAATCAAGCAGGATATAAACCTAAAAGAATTCATAATCCAAATCAGTTTATGTGGATAATTTTTGTTTTTCCAATAGTATTTCTCGTGCTTTTTTTCGTATTATTTATAATATTGGCATCTACTTAATTTACAACTATAAATTTAATGCTTTTTATAGATTAAGTTTTTGAAGTTCAGCAAAAGTATAAATATGACTTTTCTTCTTAATCAACATGGATCTAATTTTATTATTGATTATATAAAAAGTTAAAAAATAGTTGTTTTATAATGTATTTAAGTTATTAACTTTTCATTTGAAGAAAATTTTTCTTTTTTAACTAGACAAAAATAAAAATATTAAAAAAATGATATGTCAGAAGAAGAACTTAGGGATCAAATCAATATTATAGCAAAAAGTATTATGCAAATAGAAGAAGGAGCCAAAAAGAAAGAGGATTACATCAAAAATAAGATTACTCAAGAATTTGATTCTAAAATTAGTGAAATCGAATCAAAATCACATTTCGAACAAAAAAGATTAGATGAAATTAGTAAAAATATTGATAAAATGACTTTAGAGAAGAACCAGATGATATCACTACTAAAAAACCTGAAGAACGAATATAAGTCATTAAAGAAAGAAAGGGAAAAAGTATTATCAAAAGAATTGAAGGCAATAGCCATCGAAAAGAAAAATAAAATGAAAGCTGTTAATCAAGAGATCAAAATCCTAGAAAAAAAGTTAAAGGAGACAGAATAATGGTAATAATAACCTCTGCTAATTAGTTAGAAATCATTTGAAATTTTGAATATAATCTTACTTTTTTCTGGGTGAAAAATTCCATCGACAAATTAAAATAAAAGATAGTATTAGTTTAGACAATCTTTATAAATTTTAATATTAAGGAATTTAAACAGAGAGTGCAATATTATTTTATACTATGAAAAAAGATAAATCGGGTATTGATAAATTCAAAGATGAGATGGGTTTTAAGGATTGCTCTGAAGTAGAAGATAATTCACTTGTAGATCATGAATTTATTGGACGCGGAAAAGAAAAAGTCTTAAGTAGCTGTAGAAATTATAAAGATGAAGATTATCAATGTAATATAGTAATTGATTCGAAAAATAAAAAAGTAATTAAGTCTGATTGTGAAAAAAGTTTGGAAAGGAATGACTGAAGATATAAATTTCTTTATTTTTTAATCTATAATTTAAAATTTAACTTTTTTTTTAATTAAGTCAAATAATAATATTCCAAGTGAAGCTAAAATTACTTCAGCGATTAAAACTTGGACAAAACTGAACCATATTACTAAGCCAAATGCTATATTTAAAACGATAGCAACATAGAATGAGATAATTATCGAGTATAAAACTCCACCTAAATATTTTAAATATTTTTTATTTCTCAAAAGAACAATACAATAAAGTGCTGGAATATTTACAAAACAGCTGATTAAGTCAATAGGTCCTAAAGGTGAAGTTAAATTAACGAAAAATACCCCAATTACATTCCCTAATAATCCTTCGAGTGGAAAAAGAACACACATTCCTACTATCAGCTCTGCTACTCGGAATTGTATACCATAGAAACTAATTGGTTGGAAAATATAACCTAACGCAATATATAGGGCAGCAGTAATCGCAGTAAGTGCTACTTTTATACTAATATTTCTCTCCTCGAGTATTGTAAACTTTGAATCCTCTGAATTTCTATTATTTTCTATCTGCATATTTTGAACCTATTTGCTCTAACTGCTGATTTAAGTTAAAAAAGTAATTGGTACTACAAAAACTATTTCTTTATTGATTTGGTCATTGAGTTATTAAATTTATATTGAAAAAAATATTAAATTAAATTTAAATGAAAGAGAGAAAAAAGTTGAATAAACTTAGTTTTCGGAAGTATCTAATTGTTTTTGTTGTATTTGTTATTCAATTCATTCCAGTTTCATTAGCTAATGGGGATGATAATAATGATATAGTAGATTTAGCAGGGAAATTTGGCTGGGCTGCTGTTGGTTTAATTTTTTTAGTTATTATTTATGTATTTTTTTATCAATTATTTCTCAAATCAAGAAAAATTTTACCCAAGAACGATAAATTTGATAAGCGAATGAATAAAATAAAGAACCTTTATGTAAAAGTAAAAAAACCGCTTTCATTTTTACATTATTTCGCTGCTTTAACTTTAGTTATAATATTACTTTTTCATGGTGCCCCTTTAATTGGAAATGAAGCTGAAAAAGTAATTCCTGGATTGGTTGCAGGTATCTCTTATTTTTTTTACGTTATATTAGGTATTTTAATTAAAGTTGTTTTGAGAAAGTCTAAAAAGGGTTTGAAACTAAGAAAATTCTTATTTAAATTTCATACTCAACTAATAATTCTTATTTTAGTTGGTCTTATCACGATTATTCATTTAGCGATTTCTGCGTAAAGTTATAGCGTTTAATGTGGTTCTAAAATAAATAGTAATCAATTAGTTATATTTGTTATTTTATTTGCTTCTTTAGTTTATAAAATAAAAATTAAAAAAAAATGAATATTTAAAAATTTATATTATATCATTTTTTCTTTTCTTCTCTCATATAGAAAAATCCATTGAGGATTGCTAATAAGATAATTAAAATATTATCTAACCAATGGAAGCCAAGATTAGTCGTGGAGCGAGTAACATATATCGCAGACGTGATATTGATAATTCCTGTTATAATCAAAAAGACGATAGTATAAAAGACAAACAATTTGATGTGATCCCAATCTCCCTTTAATAATGCAAACACGGCTACAATTCCAATTCCAAGTATAACCCCACCGAAAAGACGCCAGAAATGAGGATCATAATATGGAGCATCATTAGTAGAATAAACAAAATCTGGAAGAAACACGTATAATATACCATAAGCAAATGCAACGACTAAGTCAATAATCAACATTATTTTAAATTCTTTTGATATTTCTGCCATTTTTCATGCACTTTGGATTTCTTTGTATAATGATTGTGAGTTTGAATAATTAAAGTGAATATAAAAATCTTTACAAAGATGTATAATAAAAGGATTAAAATTGAACAATGTATATAAGATTAAGGATAAGCTTAAAATATAATTCAAATTGATTCAAGTATCAAAATGCAGGTAGAATATAAGGAAAATGTATTCAAATTAATGCGAGCTTTACCCTTCATTAATTCAGTTGTAATTATTATAGGGAGGGACGAAATTGTCTATTCTACAGAAAATTGGGATATAGATCATGATTCTAATATAATTTTTTCAAGTTGGTCATCTATGAAAGGTCAAACTATAATGGTTTCAGGAGAGGAATATGTTATAAGACATTATACAAACGATAGATTAGTAGCGACTTCAGTAAGAGACAAGGGTCATATCGTAGGAGTTAAAGAAAACGACAAAACAATAATAGCTCTCATTGAACCGGATGGTGTTATTCCCATTTTGTTTCGAGAGATGAGTAGGTTATTAGGAGCAATTAACGCTGGAAAACCTTATTGTGCTTCTCCTTTAGTAGATACAAAGGAACAAAATAAAGGAGAGAAAGAAAGGATTAAATCTCACCAAGAGCAAAGATCAGATAATATAGAGATTGGTTTACCTTTTACAGCGCGCCTCATGGCATATTATCGTGCTTTAGAGTATAAACGTGACAATCCCTTAATTGTTGATCCTTTCGCAGAACGCCTTGCTGGTGATTTAACATCATATCTAAATGATCACATTCGTTTTTCTGAAATGGATTATCCAATTGTACGTTCATATTACATTGAAGAAAAATTACTAACCCCTTGGTGTAAAAATAATAAAAGATCGCAAATCGTTTTATTAGGGGCAGGATTAGATACGCGCGCATATCGATTCAAACCATTGCAAATAAACACACATACTATTTTCGAAATTGATTTCCCTGTTTTAAACCACTATAAAAGTGAGATTTTGAAAGATCAAATACCATACTGTCAACTCATCCGCTTATATACTGACCTCTCTAAAACTGCTTGGACAGTTAATTTGATCAAGAAGGATTTTTCTAAAGATATTCCTACTTTCTGGGTGTTAGAAGGTCTTGCTTATTATATGGAAAAAGAAGCTTTTGCTTCTTTACTCACGGGAGCAAAAGAAATAAGTTCTGAAAATAGTCAAATCTTCGTAGATATTATGCATGCTTCAAGATTGTTTCCCTTTCCTTGTACTTCAGATATAGAATTAACCGACCCCTACTCCACGCATTTAAAATGGGGTTTTAATATACAAGAAGTTCCCTCCTTTTTTGCTAAAATGGGGTGGAAAGTGACTTGTTCTTTCGCCGATGACTATGATCAAGGTCGAAATGTTGGTCAGAAAGGAATGATTTTTGTCCATGGTATGAATCTTACTATACCTTAGTTTTTTTTCCAGCAACCTTATAATAAATCTAAGCTCAATGCCATCACTATCATCCCAAGGATAATTCCTATGATTGAAAGATGCTCAAATCCGCTATATCTAGAAGCAGGAAGTAGTTCATCCAGAGAAATGTAAACCATGAATCCTCCTACAATAGCTAGTACAGCTCCAAGTACAAAATCATTTAAGAAAGGAAATAAAATTAGTCCTGCGATTAAAGCTCCTATTGGTTCACTTAATCCTGATATGAAAGACCAGAAAAATGCTTTCTTACTACTTTTAGTGGATGTGTAAATGGGGACTGCAACAGCAATTCCTTCAGGAATATTATGAAGAGCTATCGCAAATGCTAGTACAATACCGAGGTCTATATTCTTAAAGGTTCCAACAAAAGTAGCCATACCTTCAGGGAAATTATGGATAAATATCCCCAACATTACTAATAAGGATGTTTTTTCTAATTTTGGCTTAGAATTTCTCTCCATTTGTTCAAATTCATATTTATGTGAAATCGTAATATCAATAAGAAGCATAAGGAACATCCCTAAAAAGAAAAATAAATGTCCTATTAAAAAAGTTGAAGCCTGTATCCCCTGGGCTAATAACTCCACAAATGAAATCAGAATCATTACACCCGCAGAAAACCCCATTATGAGTGATATTACTTTCTTACTTGGCTCTTTCAACAAAAAAGCAATTAAGCTTCCGATTGTTGTAGATAATCCCGCTATGGATGTTAAAAGAAGAGCATATAATAATGTTTCTATATTAATCATATTGTTATTATTCACCTACTTAGCATAAATATTTTTGTTAGGCTTACAATTTTATTGAAATTTATTAAATAATTCCCTCGCAAGTATAAAACACAAATATAAAATCTTTTTTTTTTTTGCTGATAATCAGGATCAAGGTCGCCATATGGCTTAGAGGGGAATAATTTTTGTTCATGGAAGATGCGAAATTTCCCCCTAAAAGGGGAAATACCAAAATATTTATGGCTTCAACCTTTTTTATTTATAATGAAGACAAAAAAACAAGAAAACGACAACGAGTCGTGCCAGTCCACTATTAATCCCAGCGAGTGGAAGGGAAGAACAATAGAAATTGATGATGCTGGGACCGGGGATCTTGTCGGAGATGCCTTCATTGGCTTTAGAGACACTGAAAGTGGAGAAATTTTATTTAAAGCAGTTCCAGTGGGGCTCTACAATGAAGAAAATAAAGATAGTGATCGCCCGAAAGAACATATTTTAAAGGTAATAATTAAAACTCTTAGAGAACTAAATCACGGCAAGAAGGACAGAATACTTCTATGCAGAGGTAATTGTTTTGATCTTATTAGAGATTATTTTAATAAGAATAAAATATATTATGAACCTGCAATAATAGAAGGTGAGCTCCAAGATGCCGTAGAAGGGAGATTCATTCAACATCTAAGAAAACTTGGGATCACTTCTCGTAACCTTACGAAAGAATCTGGTGCTCAAAGATATTTTGTGCTATTCGATTGGATATGTAGAGATTTTCCAAATCGAGAGCGTTTCGTCAAGACGGGGTTTCCATCTTGGAATAAGAAGTGGAGAAAGATAGCAATGAGGAGATACGAGAAATATCAAAAGAATAAGTCTTATGAAAGAGAAAAAATTATGGAAAGGGCAAATGAAATATATGAATTTTTATTTGAGAAGCCAAAATCTTTAAGCGATATGATCTCTGAGAGTTAATATGGTCATTACTCTTTTTTAATTTTTAATTTTATTAGTTCCTAAGTGACTTTTATTAATGTTATATGATTAATCTCTTTTTAAAGGTTTAAATAAAGTCTTACAATGGAACGTATTATAATTTTTTTAGATAACAGCAATATTTTTAATGGCTTTAAAAAGTACAATATCAAAGCAGACTATGAAAAGTTAAAGAGAGTTATAACTAAAGGGCGAAAATTAGAGAATATCTTTTTATATGAAGGTGTTGTGTATCCTATCAGCCATGAAAAGAAAAAATGGTATGAGGATTTAACTAATAAAAGTGGTTATCAAATTAAGGCGAGTTTTGATAAGATAACGTTTTACGAGGCTATTGAGAAGAAAATAGATATTCAGATAGCAGTGGATATAATCTCTCTTGCCTATGAAAATGCATTTAACACGGCAGTATTGGTATCAGGGGATGGCGATTTTGTTCCAGTTGTTAAAAAACTAAAAAATTTGAATAAAAATGTGGAAATCTGGGCATTTAGATACTCTTTAGCAAATGCTTTAAAGGATAATCTTGAAAAAGAACGGATCTTCTACATTGATGATGTAATTAATGAAATAAGCTTGTAATACCAAATTTCTATTTTAATAATTAGATTTATAATAAATAAAAGCGGATGTCTATTAAAATAAAAAAAACTATTCTGTTTTAACTATTCCAAACGTTATTCTTAATAAACCATTTATCAGTATTGAAACTGCTGCTAAAGGAGTTGCTATTGTATAATCAATTAGAATGAAGATTAAAACTAATATTGAACACAGAATAGTTATTATTCCAATATTTAAAATAACGATTCTATACCATCGAGGATAAACTTGTAACACAAAACTAAATATAATTCTTTCAACGCCAATAAGAATAAATAAGAAGCTTAACATTAGAAGTAATAATTCTATTTCTATATATGGCTCTTGTATTAAGTTAGAAATAACAATTAAAGCTAATAAAATTGCTATAAAACCAATTAAGAATTTATATATTGATAAACTTAGGGGTAATTTCTTATTTGAAATTGAGTTTATAAGCCTAGAAATTCCAATGAAAATTATTGCAGTTGATAGTAAAAACAGTAATAAAGTAGCTGATAAGTAAAAAAATATCAGAAGTAATGCAGCGAATAAAGTAATTACCAATCCTAAAATAAGATTTAGTATTTCTAAATGTCTTTCTTTCAATATTTTTGACATTTTTATTCCCAATTTCTTTTATTGAATATAAATCCCCCATTGTTTATAATATAGTGCTTTAGAAATAATACTCGAACGGGAGAATATTTTTTTACCTTGATAATATATTGAGTAAAAGTAAGTTATAAATGACTAAAGACTCTTATTAAATTGATAATAAAAACCTTCATTTTTTAGGATTTTGAGAATCCCATTTTTTGTATATACAATAATTAATTCTTTAATTTCTTCTAGGGGTATTCCATAATTTTCTGCAACTATTTCTATCATAAATTTAGGAAATTTCTTATATGTGGATTGTAAATATTCAAGTGCTTCCAAAAATCGATTTGTATAATCTATTTCTGTAATTACCATAATTTATAACCCATACTTGAAAGTAATTTTGCTGTGTAAAGAGGAAAAATTATATGTTTTAATACGATTAATACTCTTAATTCTATTAATACGATGAATATTCGTATATTTAAATGTTGGTGAAACCGACTATTAATTTCGGGATAAGAAGGCATTTAATCTTATGAAAAAGATCTTGAGAAAAAATTTAGAATGAATATTATTAAGAGCATTTATATTAAAAGTTAGATTAAACCAAGGATGGTTGATATTGCTGAGTATAATTTAACTCGGGTTAGAATTAACTCTCTCTCTTTAATCTTTCTTTTTCTAAATCAACCAATTCTCTACGTAAAATCTTTCCAGAACCTGATTTTGGAATGGAGTCTACAAATTCAACTTCACGAATCTTTTTATAAGCTGAAATCCTTTTAGTAACCCATTCAATAATATCATTTTCGCTTAGCTTACCTTTAAATTCTGGTTTTAAAATAATAAATGCTTTTGGAATTTGCCCTACATCAAGTTCCTTAGAAGGTTTACCAATTACAGCAGCATCAGAGATATAAGGATTTTTGAAAAGCAAATCTTCTAATTCTGCGGGTGCGATGCTCCAACCTTTATACTTTATCATTTCCTTAATTCGATCTAAAAGATGTTCATATTCTTCTTCATCAATATAGGCCATATCTCCAGTTCTTAGCCACTTTTCTCCTGTTTTAGGATCAGTCCAAAATGATTCGTTAGTAGCTTCTGGATTGTTCCAATAGCCTTTCATAACTTGAGGACCTTTAACAACCAATTCACCAACTTTTCCCCTTTCAATCAACTCTACTCCAGTTTCTAAATCGACAATCTTATGAAAGGTGTCTGGAATTAGCGTCCCTTGTGATTCCATTTTAGGGCGGTACATGGGATTTACAGCAACAACAGGAGAAGCTTCAGTTAATCCCCATCCATGTTGAACAGTTACATTTTTAGCTTTACATTTATCCTTAGCTAACTTATCAAATCTTTCGAGTAGTTCGAGAGGAATAGGTGCGGCACCATTATTAAAGATTTTGAGGTTTGACCAATCATATCCTCTAATATTTGGATCTTCGAGGTGGCGCACTACTGCAAGGAATATTGGAGGTACACACAGACTATATGTAACTTGATATTTTTCTATTAACTCACAGAATTCTTTTACATCAAATCTAGGGGTGACGACTTGTGCTGCGCCTAACCAGATTGCTTGATTCATGCACACATTCAATCCATAAATATGATAAAGAGGAAGTACCGTCATAGCAACGTCAATTTCACTTAATTCGAAAAGCTGGCATATTTGAATTACATTTGAAACCATATTGTAATGAGTAAGCATCGTTCCTTTAGGAAGCCCAGTTGTTCCACTTGTATATACTAGAGCTGCAAGATCATCTTTAGTTTTAAAATCATATTCTGGTGGGTCTGATTCTGTAATTTTCATTAATTCTGACCATCCAATGGTTCCCTTTGGGATATCTGATTTTTCTCCTGATTCTATTATTATAATATTTTTAAGGTTTATTTTTTCTTTAACTGCGGCCACGATAGGGTATAATGGTTGAAAAAGAATGATTGTTTCTGCTCCCGAGTCATTAGTCTCATACTCTACTTCAGTTTCTTTGAATAGTGGGTTCATTGGAACCAAAATTGCACCTGCTTTTTCTAATCCATAGAAAGAAATTTCCCATTGAACTGAATTTGGTCCATATAACGCAACTCTATCTCCTTTCTTTATACCTAAGTTTTTCAAAGCTGTTGCGAATATATCAACATGATTATTAAATTGTTTGAAGGTTAATTTTTCGGGATATAAGAACGCTAGTCTTTCTGGAAATCGTTCCGCGGTTTCATCTAAAATTTTGTGAATAGGGATTTCAGGATAATAAAGATGGCCTCTTTTAAATTTAACCAATATTATCACCTTTATAAATATTAATTTATACTATATGTGAAACCTTTATTAATAATTTTTGAAAGTAATATGTAATAATTAGAAATTTATCATTTTTTATGACTTTAAGAACACTATCTCCTCATATCACTAAGATTATAGACAGATCACTTTTAAGATTAGTTGATTTAGGAATGCTTCATTACGAGGCTTCAATTTCAGGTCTTAAAGAAAGATATGAAAGCGGTAAATCTTTGCATACTATCCATGTATGGTGGGCTAGAAGACCTCATTCTGCTATGAGAGCTTTAGTATTTGCATCTCTTTGTAAGAAGATAAATAATGAAATGTTAGAATTATTAACTGATTTAACCTTTTTGGATAAAAAAGATAACAAAGTTCTAATAAAAGCAAGAAAAGAATTAAAAGAGCAGTATGAGGGTAATCCAAAAGTCTTAGATATGTTTAGTGGGGGAGGAACTATCCCATTTGAAGCTATGAATCTAGGAGTTCAAGCTTATTCGATTGACTCCAATCAACTAGCAGTTTTTAATCAAAAGAGTATGTTAAATTTCTCACAGTTTATTGATGAGAATAATGTTTCTAAGATAATAGAAAATTCTGGTAAAAATGTTCTTAAGCGATTGAAATTATACACTGAATCACTTTTTCCTTTAAGAAAAAAATTATCAGAAAAAGATGAGGATATTAATCAAGCAAAAAAAGTTGGGAACTTAAATGAGAATATTGTTGGATATCTTTGGACTTATTCTAAAAAATGCGTTTCCTGTGGTTACAAGTTCTATTTAATTAAACGTCCTTGGCTCTCAAAAAAGAAAGATCGAAATTTAGCATATGTGGTTTCAAACGGAGATAATGAACAAAAGCTCGTAATTAGAAATGTTTCTAAAGACTATGAATATCCTACGGTTTGGATTAATAGTTCTATCAGATGCCCTAACTGTAAAGTAATTGAAGAAGATATTAACGTTAAGAATTGCCAAGATGAATTAGTTGGATTGATATATGCTATTCATGGACAAGGAAAGAGATTTATTATTCCGAATGATAAGTCTTTAATTAATCAGTCTCAGCTTGATAAGATTGAAAAAGGTGTTCTTGAATTTTTAAAAATTAAAATCCCTCAAACTGAATTGCCAAAATGGTCGGGAATTGTCAATCCTGCATTATATGGGATTAAATATCATGTAGATATTTTCAATCAGCGACAAAGAATTGTTTTACTTCTTCTAATAAAGAGCCTATATGAAGAATTTCTAATTCTTCTTAAAGAGAAAAGTAAAGAGATTGCAGATTATGTAATCTCAATTTTGTCTTCTTTCATTGACCAATTAGTAGATTGGAATTGTAGGATAGCGATGTGGATCTCTCAAAATGAACAAGTAGGGAGGGCTTTCTGTGGTCCAGGAGTACCTATGTACTGGGATTACGCAGAAATTGATCCTGTATTATATGGCCCTGCAAATTTATGGAATAAGTTAAAGAGAATTTTAACGGCTATAAAAAAAATTGAGAAATTTCCAATTACAGCGATAATTGAGCAGGGAAAAGCTCAAGATTTACCTTTTGAAAATAATTATTTCGATGCTATCATAACTGACCCTCCTTATTATGATAACATCTATTATTCAATTTTAGCTGACTTTTTTTATATTTGGAAAGCATTATTAATTAGAAAAATTGATATGGCACCCTTAAAAGGTAAAACTACTAATTCGGAAGAAGAACTA
>SMTZ1_10011519_pt1 | contig 16543 bp, 15 predicted proteins | sample DeeMarSWOR136_30_FD_25667 | JGI IMG/M metagenome (IMG submission 25667)
TTCCCTTTCTCGAAACGAAAGGAATAGTTCTTGCGAAAATCAAACCTCGTGGCAGATGCCAAGAAGGAAGCAGTACTGTTCACGGTTATAGCCAGCTCTCTTTGGGGTACCTCTTTTCCAGCTATAAAGATCGGCTTACAGTACATGGATGCTTACACCTTTGTCTTCTTGAGGTTCTTTTTTGCTTTGCTGACGATGTTTGCCGTGATGTTGCTTACAAAGAATTTCAGCTTTAACTTCAACAAGAAACGCTTAATTCTATTCTTAGGTGTCACAAACGGGACAGCATATCTATTGCAATACATAGGCATGGTTTATGCATTTGCTTCAAAATCATCGCTGTTCGTCAACCTCAGCGTAGTCTGGGTTGCCTTGCTAAGTCCAATAGTGTTAAAGGAACAGATGGGCAGAAAAAAAGTGGCAAGCGTGATTTTGAGCCTTCTAGGAGTTGTTTTTGTGACAACGAATTTAGATTTCAGGTCTCTTGGCGTGGGAGAGGTCGTGGGGGATTTACTCGTGATTGGAGCTGGAATACTCTGGGCGCTTTTCATTGTCTACAACAAGCCACTGGTTAGAGAAAGCAAAAACATGATTCAATCTATGACTTGGCTTTTGCTCTTCACTATGCTGCCATTGCTGCCGGTGGTACCTTTTTCCGCGGATAATTTCTTGTCTTTAACATTGGAAGCTTGGATTGCAATCATCTACACTGCAATCTTCTGCTGGGTGGCGCCGTATTATCTTTGGATGAAAGGATTGAAAAATATTTCACCCATGACTTCTGCCGTGATTCTCTTGAATGAGATAATAGTTGCCGTAACGATTTCCACCATAATTCTTGGAGAAGTCATGACGGCAGCTTCTGGCGTCGGCGCCATTTTCATAATAATGGCGATCCTGCTAGTCTCGTATTGTTGATTTTCTTTTTTTACCCTTGTATTTGTTTTATGAGGGGTAATTTTTCTTTGAAACCTTGCAATTATAGGTTGTGCTGCTGGATTTGAAGAAGACCGTGGAGCAACTAGCAACCTAGGCTTTGGTGCTTTTCAGCTTCGAGATCTGAGCCGTAAAATCTGTATAATTGTACAAAACTTAAACTTGATTGTCATCAGTGCTGCATTTTGGTAATTCTAGTGCTGTGTTCCATAATCTTTCAAAACAGTCTTCTGCCATAGCTACGAGACTCGGATTATTTGACCAGAACGCAGGAGACTCTGTCAGATCCGCTGTAGGTTTAATATAAATGAACACTTCTTTCTTATCGTAAATAGCCATTACAGTTCTAGGGACGGAGTGAACATACTTGATCTTAGCATTAGGGCTTTTCCAAGAAGTTTTCACAAATTCTAAAACTGGTTCTTCAGTTTCTTCTATGACTACTCGACCCTTTACCCCACTGCACCACGCTTTCTCTAGAGGCTCAGCTAAGCGATAGCAAGCGAATTTGAATCTTTTCCATGAAGTAGAAACGTCTATGCTCGTTTGGGTCTTCTCGATAGTTTTTTTTAACCTTTTGATAAGCACTTCTTTGGAAGGAATCAAAACAAACTGTGATTCTTGATAGGAATCTTTGTGGATGTTTTTTTTGTTTAAGCTGTGGATTAAAGAGGCACTTTCGGATTTCAATTCATTGTATTTTTTGCTTTTGCGTTCCAACAAAATAGCTACTCCCGTTTCTATTGGAATGGGTCTGAACATAAAGGGATGGGCTACTATTTTTTCAACCAATCCTAACTCGTTGAGCTTAGACAACGTTCGATATACGTCTGGTCGAGGCACCCTAGAAGCTTTTGCGATTGTGGTTGCCTTAGCTGTTCCTATTTCATAAAGAGTGATGTAGACTCTTGCCTCTGAACTATTGAGTCCCAAATTGATGAGTGTCTGGATGTTCACATGAAGTTCCATAGTTAACTCTCTTTTGCTGGCTATACTATGGAGAACTACAAAATTGAGCTGTCTATTATTTGTTTTGTGGTGGTGGCTGCTCCACCTACAAGCACATAATACTTACTCTTCTGTAAAGAAAGGTCTGTTAACAAAAAATAGGAGAAAAAAAATGAAATCGTCAAATAACAAAACAAAATTGACAGCATCAATCGCTATAGTTCTTTTAATGACTTCTGCTTTTATGGTAATGATTAATGCGCCAGTGCAAGCTCAACTTGCTGAAGAACAACCAGTTAGTGGACCCCTGCCAGACGGAATTACTCCTGATGAGACATTCAGTCCAGATGCTTATCTTAGCTTTAGACCTAACCCCGTAGGACTCAACCAGATCTTCTTGGTCAACATATGGACTACAACCCCCCCCGCAGAACAGCGAAAGCATTCGAATTACACGGTGACAATCACGAAGCCTGGTGGAGAAGAAATCGTCCTTGTGATGGATTCCTATATCGATGACGGGACGAACTGGTTTGAATACGTAGCTGATGAGGTTGGCGAATGGAAGCTCAAGTTCGACTTCCTCGGAACCTATTTCCCACCTGGACGTTACTATAATGGATATATTGTAACGAACACGTCGGGTACACTCTACCCCGTCTCACACTACTATAACCCCGCTTCTACTGCTGAGCAAATACTCACAGTACAGGAAGATATAGTGTATTCTTGGCCTGAGGCTGAACTTCCAACTGACTACTGGACGCGACCAGTATCACCAGAGAACAGAGAGTGGTGGTCCATCATGGGAAATTATCCGTGGCGTGGTCCAGGAGGTGGTCCCATATGGGACGAACTTTACCCTGACACAAACTCATACTGGAGCGACAGTTATGATTTCACTCCGTGGGTCCAAGCGCCGAACACTGCCCACGTCGTATGGAAACGACAAGGTGCCATATCAGGTCTCACCGGAGCTGAGCAAGGGATTGTATCTAGGACTAGCGGCGGCGGTACTCCAAGTATAATCTATCAAGGAAGAGCTTACGATACCTATTCAAAACCAGGAAGTGGAATGTCCACGCAAACCTACTGGCAATGCTACGATATACGCACAGGAGAATTGTATTGGGAAAGACCACTAGAGCCAGGTGAATCGGCACCCACAGTCATTGAATATTCAGGGACATACGCGAGTCTTTTGTCGATAAGTGGCGGGTATCTGAGAAAGTATGATCCATGGACCGGGGCCATGACCTTGGAAAGGTCGATTGCTCCATTGACGGGAAGCGGAGGCACCTACTACATGAATGGGTACGTGTTGGGCGTGCAGAACCTTGGCGGCGGAAACTACCGCTTGATTAACTGGACCACATTGGGAACCACCAGCAACTTCGCTAGCAGGGTAGAGAGCAACATAACTTGGCCATGGAGTAGCTTTGGTTTTGCTGGCGGTCAGCAGGATTTCAATGCAGGCGTATGTGTTGATATAGGTTGGGTCAGATCAGGACCGAGGGGAACAACATATTCTGGAACGCGCATAAATGCTTCCAGCTTTGAAACAGGCGAAGCGCTATGGGACATATATGTCGACGGCCGCGTCATGTTCAACGCAGGATCAAACGTCGCTGATGACGGAAAAGTCGCCTTAGCAATGGATGACGGGCATTTTTATGCATATGATCTGGATTCAGGAAAATTAGCATGGACAAGCGAGAGGCTGGACTATCCTTGGGATGCAGCCGGCTGGGGGGCTTACGATATAGCGTCAGCTTACGGTATGATATTCCGAGCAGCCTACTCGGGCGTCTACGCAATTAATTGGACCGATGGAAGCATAGTCTGGAAGTACGAAGCGCCAACACCATATGAATACGAAACTCCCTATACCACTACGGATGGCATCACGGTATATTCTTTTTATGGCAGCAGCGCAGTTGCTGACGGAAAACTCTACATTTACAACACTGAGCACTCGCCCACTCAGCCCGTCACCAGAGGTTGGAGGCTCCACTGTATCAACGCTACGACAGGCGAGGGCATATGGAACATAACTGGTTCCATGAGTCCAGGCGCTGTCGCCGACGGATACCTTACAGCCTCCAACGCGTATGACGGCTACATGTACGTCTTTGGCAAGGGACAAAGCGAAACAACAGTCTCAGCTCCTGATGTTGCAGTGCCGAAAGGAACCGCCATTACGATAAAAGGTTCAGTGTTGGATCAGTCTCCGGCTCAGCCGGGCGCAGCATGCGTATCTAAGGAATCGATGACCACGTATATGGAGTACTTGCATATGCAGAAGCCGATTCCAGATGGTTACACGGTGACTGGGGTTCCGGTGATGCTTCTTGCCTTTGATTCAGACAGCAATGTAATCAATATAGGCGAAACATCAACTGACATGAGCGGCAAGTTCGCTTACGCATGGACTCCGCCAGATGAGGGATTGTACAAGATCACCGCAACCTTCCTCGGAGACGACTCGTACGGCAGCTCATGGGATGAAACAGCCGTAACAGTTGGTCCAGCGCCTGCACCGGCAGTGCCAATAGAGCCTGAACCAACAGAACCAGAGCCAACTGAACCCGAACCTACAGAACCTGAACCAACAGAGCCTGAGCCTACTGAGCCTGAGCCGACAGAGCCTGAACCAACAGAACCAGAGCCAACAGAGCCTGAGCCAACAGAACCTACAGAAGCACCATTCATCACAACAGAAGTAGCCATCATACTAGCTGTTGTCATAGCCAGCATCATCGGCATAGCCAGCTTCTGGGCACTCAGAAAACGGAAATAAACCCAATTTCCCTCCCCTTTTTTGTGGGGGAGAAAAGCATCAGAGGAAATAGGGACTGAAAAGGCTCTAACACGGGAAAGATGGAAATTACCCAAAGCGATAGTAGCTGTCTGGGAATTGCATCTTTTTCTCCTTTAAATTGCCCCGTGTTGAGCCTCAGCAAACCCTTTTATCGTCTTCTAAAACGCTAGCTAAACATACAATGTCCGGCAGAATAAAAACAGACTCGAGAATTAACCATATGTTTCACGTTTATTCTTATCCATGTCTATTATTCCTTGACACTCCCTCTCCATATGCCATTTAGGAAACTCTTAGACATTATAATCTTTTTCAGCTTTCTGGATTTATATTTTTCATATTTATTTGCATTTGATGGAAAACCTTAAATTAAAACATATTTAACTAATCTTTTGTTAAAAAGAGAGAGATGAAAAAAATGAAAAATTCAACAAGCAACAAAACAAAATTGACAGCATCAATCGCTATAATTCTTTTAATGATTTCTGCTTTTACTGTAATGATTAATGCGCCAGTGCAAGCTCAAGAATACACGAATATGCAAGAAAGCGGCTCAATACCACTCCCATCAGGTGTTACTCCTGATGTTGTAGTTGATACAATCCCTGGCCTTAGCGTCAGACCTAACCCCGTAGGAGTTGACCAGCCCTTCCTAGTCAACATGTGGATCATACCCTCAACTGATGCAAGTCAATACCTTACAGGATTCGAGGTGACAATCACAGATCCCGACGGAAACGAAGACGTCATAACGATGGATTCCTATATTGGGGACGCAACGGCATGGTTCGAATATATAGCCGATCAGGTTGGCACATGGAAGCTCAAGTTTGATTTCCCTGGAGGCTATTACCCAGCAGGAAACTACACTAGGCCGACTGAGTCTTTTAGGGGTTATGGGGTCATCAGCTTTGAGGAATCAGTCTACTACAAGCCCAGCTTCACTCCAGAACAAGAACTTGTCGTACAGGAAGACATGGTATATTCTTGGCCTCCGTCTCCGCTTCCAACCGACTACTGGACACGACCCGTATCCTCAGACCACAGAGAGTGGTGGCCGATACTAGGAGACTACCCGTGGAGTGGTCCAGCAAGCGGGGGTCCTGAATGGAAAGCCCTCTGGGACAAACTTTATCCTAACACAAACAAATACTGGAGCAGCCCCCATAGGTTCACTCCATGGGTCCAAGGGCCGAACAGTGCCCACATAGTATGGAAGCGACAGGACGCTATAGGAGGTCTCATGGGCGGGGATTTTGGGCAATTGTCTGTGCCTATAGCGATAATCGGGGTCAGCAACTTTCCGAGAATAATCTATGCTGGAAGATGTTACCAGACCTTCACAAGAGCAGTGGATGGGCAGTGGGTGGGCGTATGGCAATGCTACGATCTACGAACCGGAGAAGTGTATTGGGAACACCTAGTACCGATAACTATTACTTTTAGTGCCCTGGGGTCCATGAGCGCACGCACTGTTACACCCACAGTCATTGAATACTATATAGCTGGTGGGGAACATCCCGGCTCTACAGCTTGGATTGGGGTAGGCACGGCCATGTCGCTTGTCTACATAGGTGGTGGAAGGCTCATAAAGTATGATCCCTGGACTGGAGCTGTATCCTTGAACGTTTCGACTGCTCCGATATCGTCTGGCACCTACTACAGGAACGGGTATGCCTTGAGCGTGCAGAACCTTGGCGGCGGAAACTACCGTTTGATCAACTGGACCACGTTTGGACGTACCGACAACTTCGCTGAAAGGATAGCAAGCAACATAACATGGCCGTGGAGTAGCGTACCTAGCACTACCGATTACAATGTGGGCATAGCTGCCAGGATGTCTGATGTTGTTCCTCCCGGAACGGCGGTAATTACTCAAGTCCGCGTAATGGCTGCCAGCCTGAAAACAGGGGCAGAGCTATGGGACATAACAGTCGACGGAGACATTATGTCTGGCACGGAGGTCGCTGACCACGGAAAAATCGCTTTTATAATTAGGGGGACCAGGTATTGCAGTGCCTTCAATCTGCAAGATGGAAGCCTAGCATGGAAAAGCGATGAATTGGATTATCCTTGGGGACAGTGGTTGGCTTACAGTAGTTCAGGTTCAGCTTACGGCCTCTTTTACGAATTAGGCTTAGATGGCGTCTACGCATTCGATTGGACTAATGGAAAATTAGTGTGGAAATATGAGGCGCCAACATACCCATATGAAACACCCTACACAGGCAGAGACGGCACAACAGTCTATTCTTTCGGTGGCCCTCTGGTAATTGCTGATGGAAAGGTCTACGCGTACAATAGTGAGCACACAGTCACTCAGCCCATCACCAGAGGATGGGGGCTCCATTGCATAAACGCCTTTACAGGCGAAGGCATATGGAACATAACAGGAGTAGCGACAGCAGGCGCTGTGGCTGACGGCTACCTCACAGCCGGCAGTTTACAAAGCGGGCACATGTATGTCTTCGGCAAGGGCCAAAGCGAGATAACAGTTACAGCCCCTGACGTTGCAGTTCCAAAAGGAACCGCCATCACCATTAAAGGCACAGTGTTGGATCAGTCTCCGGCTCAACCAGACACACCATGCGTATCCAAAGAATCAATGACCACACAAATGGAGTATTTGCACATGCAGCAGCCAATCGGTGGAATCAAGGGCGATGCAATTATTACTGGTGTTCCAGTGACTTTAACGGCTGTAGACTCAGACGGCAATTGGATTGACATTGGCACAACCACAACCAATGGATATTATGGCACCTTTGGCATTGAGTGGACTCCGCCAGACGAGGGAAAGTACGAGATTATCGCCTCTTTTGAGGGCGACGAATCTTATGGCAGCTCAGGAGCGTCAACCTTTGTTACAGTCGGTCCAGCACCAGCAGAAGTAGAGGAAGTCGATTTGGCTCCTCTAGAAGGCTCTGTCAGCGACGTTGAAGATTCTGTTGGCAGCCAAACAACATACATTATTGCCATACTGGTGATAGTCATAATCGCATTAGTAATCGCAATCTATTCAGCGCTCAAACCTCGAAAATAAAAACACCAAATAAACCCAAATTTTCCCTCCCTTTTTTTGTGGGGAGTAAAACATTGGAAGAACAAGGGACTGAAAAGGCTCTAACACGGGAAAAGATGAAAATCACAAAGCGATAGTAGTTGCTTGAGATTTTCATTTCTTTCTCCTTGAAATCGCCCCGTGTTACGCCTCAGCAAACCCTTTTCTTCCAAATTTAGTGTGCGCTAGCTTTGTTAAGATTCGTTTGTCACAACTGGTCATTGATCAATGATGAAGTGTAACTGAAATCACCTCGAGTTGGGGATTTCACTTATCCTGGAATTGGGGGACCAGATATAACTTTGGATTTTGTGATGGGCGAACATGATAGTAAACCAGAAAACGTTACAGTGATATTCGATATGCCTCCAGGAACACCACAACCAGATTTCAAAGTATATGTTTAAAATATTTTGTTAATATTCAGAGTCCACTTCTCCATCAGATTTTAAAGACTATTTAGACAACTTTGAGAAGTTTAAGAATCGTTTTCATTCTGCTTGGGAAGACTATGATTGTATTAAAAATCTTAGTAAGAAGTTAGATAATAAAATCGCCTCTAGAGAAAGAGCATTATTGGATGTTTCTTCTGAGTTAATGTTTACTGAAGGAGTTATTTGTAATTGTTTTGACCTTATTTGTTATCTCTTAGTTCTAGACCATCATGATTTATGTGACGTTGTTAGAAAGAATAAGTATGTTGAAAATATTGAAGATATAGCTAAAGTGGGAATGCATTACAAGACAATGTTTCTTAATCAACATGGATTCAAGGAGTTAACAAAACACCACGATTCAACATATTGGAATACTATTGCACACCACAATTTTACGATAGATGATAATGGTCACTTGTGGGTTAAAGGAGAGAAAGTAAACGTTCTTTCTAAAAATTCAAAATATATACGTTCTGATAGGATTCTTCGATAGTTTATTTGATGGTTTAGATAAAGAATCCAAACCAACGTTAGAACAACTACGGAAAGAAAATAAACAATTGGATAAACAATCAGAGAATTTTCCTAAAAATAAAGAGACCAAGGATGTTTAACAGCTTCCTTCATATTAGGAGACTAATAACACAAGATTGTTGAAAACAGCTTTAACCCCCTACTCCTTCAAATTTGTTGTAAAACAAGCCTTCTCCAAAAAACCAATTATTTCATGAGAACCGAATAACACACCAATTAATCAGGGATTGAAAGCCATAACCCTTAAAGTTTTGTTGTTGATTCAATTTCAATTGGAAGTTAAACCATCTTAATCAGTTTCTTAGCTTCTTTGATTGAGGATGCTGTTTCATCGATGTAATTTTCTGGTTTCAAATCTCCATATAGATTTCTAAAGTTTAAACGTGGAGGTCAATTTAGGCTGATCGATCACTAATTTTGGCAAATGATATTTGTCCGCACAGTTGATTAGGCACATTTTTTGTTTCAATATTCTGGCCGTTTGCATTAGCAGCTTCAGCTCGGTCAATAGCGATCTCTGCAATTTCGGCAGAATGATGATTTATCCGTTTTAGACAGTCGATAAGCAAATAAGCGTGTGATAGAACAAGACTGGAAATTTTTGATTTATCCGCTTCTCTAAAAAATTTCCATAATTCTTCAAGGTTTAGGTCACTAGCGGGCATATTGTCCAAGATTTGGTTTGCTAAGTATATGTCCTTGGATAAAAGTGCTTGAACCGAATTGTTAAATGAGCGTTTTATTGTAACACTTACTTGATAAAGAGGCTCTAAAATCTGCTTCGGAAGGTCTTGTTTATTCAGTGCTATAACGCTTTCTGAGATTTTATTTACATTGCAAGCGATTTCAGAGATTATGTGAAGAATCTGAAGATAGTCGACACAATCGATCAAACTTAGTCTCACATGGTTTTCTGGCGTTGGAAATAGCAGCAAGCTCCGAAGTAAGCGATTGGTAACTAATGAAAGCCGTCTAATGTCCTGCATTCTTCTGGAGAGACCCGGGATTAGATTTGGCTTTTTTTCCCTTAGTGAAAAAACAGTTTCTTCAAACATTGATGAAATCACATTATAAATACGTTGAATTGTCTTGTTTATTTCCAAAGTTCGTTTTAGCAAACACTGTATTGTCATAGCGTCTCCGGAAATCTCAATAATTTCTAAACCAAACAAATGATTAACTGTCTCTCTAATGTTTTCTTGTTGTTCCTCAGCAATTCTCTCTTCCGCTTTTAGCTTTATTATGTCAAAACCATCCACATAAGCAGCTACAATTTCCCGCTTTAGGGAATGCATTGAAGTTTTGTCTTTAATTCTCAGGATAATTTCTCGAGGCCTTTCTTTTATGTTGGCTGAACAAATGCACAAAGAATCGTCTGGTTGTGGAATTAATTCGACTTTATCGCCTTTTTTCAACTTCATGATGTTTGTCCAAGATTTAGGAATAGAAACGTAGAGTGTGCTGCCGATTCTTTGTAGTTTTCTTGTTTCGGACATGACGACCTCCTCAAATTTAAATTTAGCTAATTAGATTTAATTATTTATGTCAGATATATAAGATTATGGGAAAAGTTTATACCAGTCGGCTTAACCGCTTCATTCCAAAGAGAAATGATGAAAATGAATGCCGGAAAAGTATTTGCTGCTGCGCCCATCGTCTTTTTTTGGATGTTCTTCACATGGTTTGTTGTTGTTAGTCTGACTAATCTGGTGACGCATCAAAACAATCTAACATCGTGGTTGTTAGTGTCCTTCATACCCTTATTGTTCCTTGTGATTCTTACTGGAACAATACTGCTTGTACGGCATATTAAAAATGAACTTGGGTTCTGGACTAATAACATGAAAATAAAGTCAGAACATGAGCGGAAGAGGGAGTGAGATGTGGAAGATAAGAGAGAAAATTGTTCATCGTATGCTCCTTCTCATTGGATTATCCAATTTGTTTTTGTTCTTTGGCTTTTTTCTGAATGGTTTTTTTCAGTATGACCCGATGAGGATTTCAATCTACACAGCGATTTTTGCATCATGGAATGTTCTTTCGATTGTGTCTATTGTTGTGATCAGACGAATAGGACGAGAAAAGAAAGCAGAAGTGGTAAGATAGATATGCACATGGTCCCATTCTCGAACGCTTTAATAGTGGTCATATTAGTTCTTGTGTTGCTGACTTTACCTTATGCTGCAATAAGAACTTTCGGATCCAAAGCAAGGTATGTGGTATTACCTTTCCATATTGTTTTGGTTGTTTTTTCTGCAGTTCTGTTAGTTTTGACGCTAATCAAGTATAGACTGTTACGATCTGGGGCTGCTTTGAAGATGCACATGCGCGCAAGTAGTGATCACGAGCACGAAGGAAGTAAAAAAGATGCGCCTTGTTCCAAGTATGAACAACAACTAATTTGCATGAGTTCTGTCATCGTCAGGAATCGATCTTGAGGAATAGTGGAACGTTGGGGATGTTTGATGATTGAGCCCATTATTGCCTTTTTGCTAGTACTATTCATCTCGTCAATGATCTACATCATAACAAGAAGGTTAGTCCCCAAACCTCTGCCTAGTGAAGAAAAAAGTTCAATGTATGCATGTGGAGAAAAAGTGTTCTCAAAAAGGCTACTAGTCAATGTTACTCTCTACAAGTATCTGATATTTTTCGTCATAATTGACTCTCCTGCGTTGATATTGGCATTTGCAGCTTTAGCCCTAGAGATGATCAACCCCTTCACTTTGTTAATTTATTTGGGAATCATTTTAGCAGCAGACCTGTTGCTTCTGGGAGGCCTCTAAAGACGCTCGACCTAGGCTTGCTCAAATGGGCTAGAACAAAATCGCCTTGGCTGCTTCACTTCAACACAGGAGCATGCAACGGATGCGATATTGAAGTTGTTGCTCTGCTAACGCCCAGATACGATGTAGAACGTTTCGGCGTGAAACTGGAACCCTCGCCCCGTCATGCAGACATCCTTGTAGTAACTGGACCCGTGACAAAGCAGTGCGCACCACGACTCGAGATGATTTATCAGCAGATGCCTTCGCCAAAATTTGTTGTAGCCGTAGGAGCGTGTGCATGTTCTGGCGGAATATTTCAGGGATGTTACGGTGTGAGTGGGCGTCTCGATGAGATAATTCCGGTTGACGTTTATATTCCGGGGTGTCCTCCGAAACCAGAAGCAATAGTGCAGGGCATTGCGAAACTACTTGAAAAACTGAAGGGATAAGCTTATGGAAATGTTCGAAACTGCTGTAGACCGTCTCAAGAATAACTTGGCTGATGCGATTCTCGAGCTAAGAATGCCTAGACCGAGGAAAGCCTACATTCTTCTTAAGCCTGAACGCCATAGAGACGCAATCTCTTTGCTACTGAAAAAGGTTGAGGACACGGAGCTTTCAACCATAACTGGCGTTGATTTGGGAAACGAGATAGAGTTAAACTATCACATGGCTTGTGCGGGAACAGTAACCCTCAAAACTCGGGTTCCAAAAGAGAAACCCGTTACCCAAACGATTACTGACATCTTGCCCGGGGCGAATTTGTATGAGAGGGAGGTCTTCGACCTCTTAGGAGTTGTTTTTGAGGGGCATCCGAATCTGGAAAGATTGTTGCTTCCTGAGATTTGGCCCCAAGGAAACTATCCTCTTAGAAGAGATTGGAAGCCTCCTGTCGACCAAGAAGATGGTTCCAGTTCTGAGGAAGCTTTGCAAACGGAATCAGCGGAAGATGATACGGGGTCAATAGTTAATGTTGTTGTGGGTCCTCAGCATCCAGTTTTGCATGAGCCTGAAAGGTTCTCTTTCAAGGTTGATGGGGAGACTGTTGTGGATGTTGAGCCTCGTCTTGGATACGTTCATAGAGGAATTGAGAAAGCGGCTGAGCGTATGATGTATTTCCAAGACGTGTTTTTGGTGGAGAGAATCTGTGGTATCTGTAATGCTGCTCACACAACCGTTTTCTGTCAAGCTGTCGAAGACATTGGGAACATTGAGACTCCGCTTCGTGCTTTATACTTGCGCACTATCATACATGAGCTGAACAGAGTTCACAGTCACCTGCTGTTGCTTGGAGTTGGCGGTCACTTGCTTGGTTTTGAAGCATTATTCCAGCATGTGTGGCGTGACCGTGAGCCAATAATGGATATAATTGAACGAATCACAGGAAACCGGTTGATGAGCGGGTTTAACACTATTGGCGGAGTTAGACGTGATATAGACCTTAGCACAGTCGAGAAGACCCTGAAGACAGTCAAAGAGGTTAGGAAACGGGCGATTTTCTACAAGAAGGTGTTTGAGGAAGACGCGACATTGAGGCTGAGAACAGAAGGGATCGGCATGTTAAGCAGAACTGATGCTCTGAAGTTGTGTGTTGTTGGTCCTGTTGCACGTGGGTCAGGAATTGCTGTGGATGTCAGAAAAGATGACCCTTACGCGGCGTATGGGGAACTTCCTTTCAATGTAGTGAGCTATAAGGAGTGTGACACGTGGGCTCGGCTGATGGTTCGGGCTGAAGAGGTGCTAGAAAGTTTAGACATAATAGATTATGCGCTTAGTCACCTTCCCGGTGGACGTTTGCGGGTTAGGGTTCAACGAAAAATACCTGAAAGTGAGGCTGTTAGCCGTGTTGAGGCTCCGAGAGGCGAGCTTATACATTATGTCAAAAGTGATGGAACCGCCTATCCTTACAGGGTCAAGGTTAGGCGCATACATCGCTGATATCCCTTCAGTGATGGGAAGCTTAGACCCCTGCTTCTCTTGCACTGATCGCATGGCATTCATTGACACAAAAAATGGTCAGAACTGGCGCTGGAGCCTTGACGACGTAAACAATTCCAAAAACAGGAAGGCGCTGATTTAGGATGGCCATTGATCTACTCTTTCTTGTAAGGACGCTGGTCTTTCCGGGTTTCATCTTTCTCTTGGCACTTGTTCTCTTTTTTGACTGGGTTGAAAGAAAGGTTGCCGCCAGATTTCAGAACCGTATGGGTCCCTCCTATGCGGGTCCGTTTGGCATTCTACAACCCATTGCCGATTACATAAAACTGTTTTCAAAGGAAGATATTACCCCAAAGCAGACCAACAAGCTGCTGTTTGTGGCTGCTCCACTTCTTGCGTTTTCGCTTTTTGTTTTTGCTCTTTTCTATATCCCGATTGATGGCTCAAACGTGATTTTGAATTCGAGTTTTGAGGGCGATTTGCTTCTGGTTTTGCTTCTGGTGACGCTCGCTAACTTTGGCATTTTTCTTGCTGGTTGGGCTTCTTTGAATCCGTACAGCGGGATTGGCGCAACCAGGGTTCTGACCCAGTTTCTCGGATACGATATACCTCTTATTCTTCTTGCGATTGGTCCCGCTTTTCTTGCAAAAAGCTTGTCCATTGTGAATATTACGGCGGGCCAATCTATTCCCTTTGCTCTTCTAATTCCTTGGTCTTGTGTCTTGTTTGTTATAGTTCTGCAGGCTGAGTTAGAGAAAGACCCCTTTGATATCCCCCATGCAGAAACCGAAATTGTGGGAGGTTACGAAACAGAGTACAGCGGAATAAAGCTGGCTTTCATAAAGCTTTCAGAAGATTTCCAGTTTTTGATTGGCGCTGCCCTTGTAACCGTTCTGTTTTTAGGTGGCTCTCATGGACCCATGCTGTTTGGACTGCCTGAGTTCTGGCATGTTTTCTGGTTTATGGTTAAAACGCTTGGAGTAGTCTTCATTCTAGAGTATGTCGGTAATGTATCTGCTAGATTGAGGATAGATCAGGTTGTTCATGGCAACTGGAAACTATTGATTCCATTGTCTATTCTGTCTCTTGCGCTTACAGTAATTATTGAACCATTGTTGCGGTCAGTGATTGGTTAGGAGGAAAAAGTGTGGCTAAACGACGAAGATTTCCGGCGCTGATAAAGGACATGGGCTTATGCCTCTTCAAGAAACCCTTCACTCGCGAGTATCCTGCTGTTAAGGTACAAGCTCCTGAAGGCTACCGCGGTAGACACATTTTTTATCCTGAAAAATGTATCAGCTGTGGCTTATGCGAGCGGGACTGCCCAGCCAAGGCTATAGAACTTGTGGAGATTTCTGGAAAACGGATGCCCAAGTTTTTCCTCGACCGCTGCATATTCTGTTATTTATGTGCGGAAGGCTGCCCAAGAGAGGCAATAAAGCTCTCTACAAATTTTGAGATGTCAACAACAGAAACGGAAGAACTGTTGGTAACCCCAAGGGAATTCATCTCTAAGAAAAAAGTCAGTACAGGTGAGGAAAGAAAGCATGTGGTTTGAAACAGTTCTGGCTATTGGCATGGTAACCTCTGCGGTTTTCGCGATATACATGAAGGAGACCATGTCTTCGGTTTTGTCCCTAACTTCTATGATGATTCTGCTGTCATTGCTTTACTTCAATCTAAATGCTCCTTTTGCCGCAATTTTCCAGTTGGCTTTAGGAACTGGAACCGCAGCGATTTTCCTTCTTGCAGGAGATACGTTAACCAAGAAAAGCGACGCAAAAACATCCACCAAAACGATTTTCGTGGGGCTAATAGCTTCTGCAGTCCTTTGTGTCCCTGTAGTTGTTGGAACCGTGGCAACCCAGACTTTCACTCAGTCAGTTGAGTTGTCGCTCTCCAGTGCGTTATGGGAGTTGAGGGCGATTGATGTTCTTGCTCAAGGTTTAGTCGTTTTGATGGCTGCGCTTGGCGTAGCACTCCTTTTGAAGGAGGAACGGAGGCGAAAGTAAAGTGGATTACATCATACTGTCGGTTACGATTCTGGCGATTGGAATAGTCGGCCTGATTACAAAACATGACCTGATAAAAATGCTGATCGCAATAGAAATGATTACTGCGGCAGCAACAATGAATTTTGTTGTTTTCGGCTCATTAATGGAGCACTCTTTAGGTCAAGCTTTCTCGATTCTTGCATTATCTGTCGACGCCTGCGTAACTGCTGTGGCTCTTGCACTTGCCATCGCCATCTTCAAAAAACTGAACATCCGTGATGTCAGAGACCTGTCGGAACTGAAGGAAGAACCATCCGAACAAGAAAACCAAACTGCAGAGGAAAGCTAACATGCTGATTCCCGCGGATTACGCTGCATGGCTATGTTGGGCGATTCCCTTTGCGGGCTCGTTGTTTATACCTTTAGTTGCCAAGTTTCGCCGTAGAAGCGTTGGCTGGTACGCGGTTGCGATTACTTTTCTTGCTACTGTATGCACTGTTTCGTTGATTCCAAGTGTAATTGGTGCCCATGGTGAAGCACATGTGTATTCTATACCTTGGATGCCAGCTGTCAACATAAACCTCAGCGTCCTCATAGACCCGTTAAGTATCATGATGGCGAACATTGCAGCCTGTATTGGCTTGCTGATAATGATTTACTCCGTAAACTATATGAAAACAGAAAAAGCAACACCTCGATTCTTTTTCTTCATGCTGCTTTTCGTCGGCGGAATGCTTGGTTTAGTTATGGCAAACAATCTTTTGCAGATGTACTTCTTTTGGGAAACCGTTGGACTGTGCTCTTATTCCCTTATCGGATTTTGGTACAATAGACCTGAAGCAGCCAAGGCAGGAATGAAAGCCTTTATCGTAACAAGAATCGGCGACATCTTTCTCCTGTTTGGAATACTTATTCTGTACTTGAACACGGGCACCTTTGACTTTCTTAAAATCCGCGAACTTATTGCAGCTGGGCAGGTTTCAGTTCCAATGTTATGTTTGGCTTCCAAACGCCATGGAGGGACCATCACCTGTGAGTGCCCTCATCCATGGTGCAACAATGGTTAAGGCGGGAATCTACCTTGTGGCACGAATTTACATCCTCTT
>SMTZ1_10003190_pt1 | contig 16542 bp, 16 predicted proteins | sample DeeMarSWOR136_30_FD_25667 | JGI IMG/M metagenome (IMG submission 25667)
CCCATCCCTAATTTTCTGCAGAAATTGATTATTGGCTTTACCTTTTTGAGGTTCAGGGGTTTCTGAATTATACGGTGCAGAACATAATCATCGCCAGATTCTACCCCAAGACTTATCTTATAGCACCCGCTTTCCCTCATTTTCTTCAGCAATTCTTCATCCAGCGCCCAAATGGCAACTCCATTGGGAGTAGTCCATAACAGGTCAAGTCTTTTTTTAATCATTTCATCGAAAATCCGAAAAGCCCTTTCTCTATCGAACGTGAGGTTGTCATCATAGAATTGTAGTTCCTTTACTCCGTATTCTTTTATCAAAAATTCCATCTCACTTATTACATTTTCCGGCGCACGAGTTCTATATTTTCTACCCCAAACCGTATGGATAGAACAGAAAATACAATTAGCGGGACAGCCTCTCGATGTGGAAAGACAAGTATTCGGTATTCTGCGAGTTGTTGTTCCCATGGGAGTATTTATTTTAAAATATTTTCCCATTAAAAGCAAATGTCTCGCTGGAAAAGGAAGACTATCCAGGTGTTGAATATAATTCGTCTTCGGTAAAACTCTTACACTTCCATTTTCTCTGAAAGCCAATCCATCCAGCGCTAAAAAACCACTTCCTGTCTCTAACGCCCTAAGTAACTCCCTTGTAGTGTGCTCCCCCTCCCCAATTATGACGAAATCAATATTGCCATCTTCCATTACTAACTCCGGAAGAACCGAAGGGTGTGCTCCGCCAAATAGTGTAATTATATCTGGGTTTACTTCCTTGGCAAGCTTGATAACCTTATGAGAATTTTCAGCCTGAGTAGAAAAAAGACAGGAAACTCCCACAACATCTGGATTAAATTTTTCTATTTCTCTCTTTATGTCATCAAAATGTAGACCGTATCTCTTGAATTCTCTGTCGATAACCTGTTCATTTTCGAAACCCTCTACAACAGCATCAAGTATCTTTACTTCATAGTCCTTTTCTAAGACACTAGCAAGATAGGCCAGCCCCAGTGGAGGCTGAGTGGTCTTGGGTTCAATTCTTAAAATGTCATACGGTGGCTGGATCAGTAATATTTTTTCTATCTTTCTGGAAATCAAGATTTATTACCTCTTTTTTCTCCTCTTTTCTTCACAAGTAATTCTTCATAAAGTTTTTCGGTTTCACTCACCATTCTTTCTATTGTAAATTCCTCTTCTATCCGTTTTCTTCCCGAGGCGCCCATTCGTTTCCTCAAATTCTCATCCTTTAATAATCTTAGTATCCGCTCAGCTAAAGCCTTTGGATCCCGAAGAGGTACCAGAAATCCCGTAACTCCGTCAACTACCACTTCAGGATTTCCTACCACATTAGTGGTAACTACAGGCTTAGCCATTACCATAGCTTCCAAAATCACCATAGATAAACCCTCCCAGAGTGTGGCTAAAGCAAAAATATCAAAAAGAGCCAAGACGCGGAGGACATCTCTCCTGTATCCAGTGAAGATAATATGGTCTTTCAATCCCAAATCGAATGCCAAATTTACTAACTCTTTGCGTTGGGTTCCATCTCCCACAACAAGAAAGTGTGCCTGGGGATATTCTCTGATTACAATCCTGACTGCATTCAAAAGATATTCGTGTCCCTTCTCCTTTGCCAATCGGCCCACCACACCCACAATTGGTACACCTTGCCTTAAACCAAATTCCTTTCTTTCTATTGGTGCCACATTCGCTTCAATAAGCCCGATTCCGTTGTGGATAGTCACTATCTTTTCAGGGTCTATGCGGGCTTTTTGAATGATATAAATCCTTATGGCATCCGAGACTGCAGTGAATTTATCTACAAGCGGTGAAGTTACCTTCTCCAGCAAAAGAGGACACATTCTAGTCACCTCTATGCCTTGCATAGAAGAAATCACCACTGGTACTCCAGCCAATTTTGCAGCTATACGGCATAATATATTTGCACGGAATAGGTAAGAGTGTACAATATCAATTTTTCTCTTCTTCATCAAGTAGAATAATTTGATAATAGCTCTAAAGCTGTCCAGAAGAATCAAAAAACCTGGACCTCTGGGCATATTCAAATATTCTACCTTAATGCCTCTTTCTTTCAACTCGTTGGACAAGGCTCCCCGACCCTTTAGACAACAAACTGAAAGATTGTACCTGGCTTTATTGAACAATGGAAGGAACTGAACGAACATCTTTTCCGTCCCTCCCACAGTCAAACCAGGCACAACCTGCAGTAAATTAAGCCGTTTCAATTTCATTACCACCAGAAACCAAGAACTTATTAATAAACCTTTGATACCAAATCTGCAAGGTCATTCCATAAGACTAAGATCCCTGTGCTTCTATCTGATAACTCAGGGCAGCCTTTCTGCTAAATTTCTGTTTTTCTAACCATCTTTCCAATCTGCTTATCATTTTAAACATCTTGTGGTTCCTAATAAGAAAAACAGGGATAAAATGAGTAAATTCTACATGTCCTGTAAGATAACCAGCTCGAATTAGAATATCTGCTATTTGACTACACGTAAACAACCTTTCCACAGCATAGCCAACTTTGCTTTTTGTCTCTGGATCTTCGACAAAACAGGAAGTCCAAGACCAGCGTCCTGTTCTCATGAACCGTTTGAAGAGGATATAAGGATTGCCTCCATTTGTCTCAGAAATAATAATTCTGCCTCCAGAGTTTAATTGGTGACGGGCTATCTGCAAAAACTTTTCAGCTGGATGAATATGGGAGACAGATTCATTCATCCATACGAGATCATATTTTCGCATTTTAATCATTTCAAACACATCCCCAAGGATAAATTCTATTTTTCCCTTAATTAAATCTTTATAGAACGACTTTCTTTTCTCTGCCACCTTTAATCTTCCCTCGTTTAAATCCACTCCCATTACCTTTGCCCCGAGAGAAGAAAAGAGAATGGACTCTGACCCCAACCCACATCCCGCATCTAAAATAAGGGGACTTCTCAAACTGAGCAATAAATTCGTTATATAACGCAACCGATTCTGATATAGATTCTTATATAAATATCGCCGAGCTTTACTTCTAAACGAACCGCAGTAGTACTTCCGGAAAATTCTATATTCTTCAAAATCCAAAAAAGGATTCTTACCATCGTATTCCTGTTCTAAGGCATAATAAAAATCGTTGATAATTTCTTTAGGACCTTTCACTTTCTCTCCAATAGCTCAATCTCAAATATAACTGTTCCCCCGCCAGTAATTTCACAAGGGTCCAGGCACTGAACACAAGCCTTTCCTTCCCTGTTGGCAAGCCCCAATTTTTCCGGAGCAATACCATTGTATAAAGCATTATAATAAGGCATAATTGAAGCCAAAGAGTGCATACAGATATTACTAGTCTCTTTAAGATCTAATTTATACCCCTCGTCCAGCACAATCCTGTCCCCAACACTGTACACCGGGCATTTCCCCTTAATCTTAATTACCCTAATTACCAATTTACCAGCCATATTTTCTTTGAAAACCTCTACCATCATCACACCTATCCAGAATGTTTATCAATAAACCGATACTTAATCAGGGTCAATACCGCCTGTAATCCATCTTTCCACCCTATCTTCTTTCCTTGTTCTATCGACCTCGGATAATAATGAATGGGTACTTCATAGATTTTAATACCTCTTCTTAGTACCTTAGCTGTGACTTCAGGACAAAACTCAAACTTCTTACAGTCCAAATTGATACTTTTCAAAATGTCAGCTTTGAATACTTTATAACAAGTTGGCTCATCAGTAATACTTGAATGATAAAGTAGATTTGTCAGCCAACTCAAGAATCTACCACCTATGGCATAGCGATAGTAAGACCATTTGTTTTTTTTAAGGAGTTCTCGAGAGCCGTACACGACATCTGCTTTCCCCTCGATAATGGGCCGGATCAATTCGTAATAGTCTTCGGGCTCATATTCCAAATCGGCATCTTGAATAATTATGATATCTCCGGTTACATACTTAATCGCTGTTCTTATCGCCATCCCTTTTCCCATATTTTCATCCTGATAAATGATTTTAATATTATTGTTATCAATCTTTTTTAATGCTTCTCGCGTGCTATCTATTGAACAATCATCCACAATTATGATCTCTTTCTCCATATTTACATTCATTACCTTGCGTACGATTTCCTTTATGGTATGTTTTTCATTATAAACAGGCATTATGACTGATAATTTCATACCTCAGCCTTTCCGGCAAACGAAAAGTAAACTAAGTCCGATAGGGGGCAGAAACAGCTTTTCCCAGAAAGCGAAAAAGGGCACAAACTTATCAAAGAATACCATCTGCCTGGGAGGATGTAACGACCTCTTCAAGATTTTGCTGTGCAAAACCCATGGAAAAATTCCAAAAAAATTTGCATAGGATGCTTTTTTGATAACAAAACCAGCCTCTCTCAATTTCTTGGTTAGTTCAATCTTAGTATACCTCCGATAATGAGAATCAGCCCGGTCAACCGTGCCATAAAGAATTTTGAGAGCGGGCACAAACAGAATTAATATCCCCCGCTCCGTGAGTAATTGATAGCAATGTCTTAGTGCTCGAAGGTCGTCTTTTACGTGTTCCAATACATTTATGCAAACAATAGTATCAAAATTGAATTTTCTCAGTTCTCCAAATTCTTCATTGGATATGTCGTGATTGACGATCCGTAAGTTTTTATAATGAGAGAATTTAGATTTCATAATTTCTATGCACTCGGATGAAATATCGATGGCAACTATTGTTTCATAATTAAGAAAAAATGTGGTCATATTTCCAATGCCGCAACCAATTTCCAATATCCTTTTTCCAATAAAAGGCTTAATTATTTTATATATCCAATTATTGTAATTGACAGTCTTCGCCATTCTATCCAAATTCTGAATCGCTTCTATCATTTCACCGATCTTACTCTCTGTCATCCTAATTTAACTTTTGATTCTATAATTTTTTTATTGATTTTTATTAAACATACTGAAGCAAAAATAAAGACATAAGGTAAAACTGGGACATGATAACGGGGTATAGTAACCAAAAAAATATGCCCTGTAAAAAAACAAATCAGTAATAAAGGAATTATGCAAGACTTCCATTGTCTTCTAATCAAGAAAACTCCTATAATACCTAAAATAAGCGTAACAGTGTGCAGAAGTAAGAGGCAAAATTTCACGAAAAGCGGAAAATACTGATGTTCCCGTAGATACCAAGAATTCGGCTTGTCAATGCCAAATACACTACTATGACTGGTTATCCAGAACCTGGGAAATTGTTTTATGGACATAATGAAATATTTTATCGGACGCTCCTTGATATTTCTCACTCCTTCCTTAAATAACCTCTTATCTAATTCTATAGGTGAATATTCTTCTCTCATGGTTCTTAGGGGTTCTGTTGTCACTCCTTGATATTTACCGTCCCAGGGCACATAAGTACCTGCCCATAATGTCAATCCTCCTCCTGTGGCAACAGGTAAAAAGGTATGAAACCGAAAGTAATTGCGCACCGTCCAAGGAATTATTACAACAACCATCATTGAAAGAAAAATCAAAAAATGGACAATTGCTCTAATCTTTACTTTATAAACAGCCCCTAATCCTACAAAGATAAAAAGCGGAAATAACATCGTTGTCGCTCGACATAGGGTTGTTATTCCCAACAACATGCCACTAATTGCATAATATTTACCTAATCTATTTTTTACTGCTCTCACCAGAAATAAGGCTGTAATAGATAGCAAAAAAGTAAACAAGGTTTCCGTTAGAAGAAACCCAGTGTAACTTATCAGAACCGGATACAAAGCTATAATTAAGGAAGTGACCCGACCCACCTCTTCGTCAAAAATCTCCTTTCCCAGCCAATAGATGACCAAACAAGTCAAAGCACTAAGTATTGCTTGTGCTAATCTTACCACCAAATAACTGTGTCCAAATATAAAATAAATAAAACTCAAGAAAAATGGATATACCGGCGCCCTAACTGGTGTCGGCACACCCGGTTCCAGTGAAAAACCATTACCAGAAGCTAAATTCCAGCCAATAGTATCATATTGCAAAGCATCACTTTCTATTTTTAACTGAGGGAAAAATAGGACATACGTTAACCTTAAGATTAATGCCAGTACGAAAATGAAAATTAAGTATTTCTTTTCCTTAGTCATGTTAAAGAAGTTTACTATAGAGGTTCAAATATAATTGTCCAGCCAATAATTTCATCTATCCCTATGGTAATGTTGAATGTTTCATTATATGCAGGAATTATTACTAAAGTTTTCGGAAAACATTCCATCATAAAACCTCAATTAACTAAACCATTTTCTTAAAGAAAAATTTGCTGAAACTATTTCAAATCCTAACTTCTGATATAAGTGCAAAGCAGGATAATTTCTCACTTGAGTACCTACCTCTATAATATCAACTTTATCCGAGAACCAATCTAAAGCTTTCCTCATTAACGCCTCTCCTATACCCTGACCCCGCACATCTCTATCAACTGCGATTAAATCTACATAGCCAAAACTAATGGGCAGATATCTCTTTGATAATCTATCAACTTTACAGCTTACGAAACCTACTACCTTTCTCTTTAACTTAGCTACTAATACTACATCTGCTAGACCCCGGCAAGCATTACTTATCCAGGCAGCATGGAGTTGGTTAGAGCGTTTTTTATTTAGCCGTGGGTCAGAATGAAAACGGTCATAAATAAAAGAAGTCCTGGCAATTTCCCTCAGTGATGATAAATCTTCACTTCTGTAAGGCCTAATAATTGCGAAATTACTTTTAAGAAGAGAATTTTTGGAGGCACGAAGTTTAAAACAGAAATTAACTATTACATCTTGTAATTCAAATCCTAATTTCTCAAGTATCTGCAAAGTTAATAAATCGTCAATATCTAACCTATGAAAAAGATATTTAATCTTTTTGACTTTACATCTTTCGATTATTGAAGATAGTAGTTTCTTAATAAGATAGGTATTAGAAGCAGCCATTTGAACTATTAATTGATTTATCCGTGCCATTTTTATTCCCAATCGTTGACTGTCCCATGATGTTTCTGACCAAGAGAGTAACCCTACAAGCTCACTATTTTTCACTGCCACTAAATTTTCAGTTCCCTCATTGGATAACAGACTACCCACCTTCGCTAAGAAATAGTTGTTCAACTTTGAATCGTCAGACTTCGTAAAATATTGCCGATAAGGTTTATATTCATATTGCAATAACATGGATTCTAAAATCTTAACATTAGAACTTTTTAATCGAGCAATCTTTAACATATTATCCTTTCAATGACTGTAGTATTTAATTATTTTTTCAACTGCTTCTATTACATTATGTACATCTTCCTCGCACATCTTGGGATAAAGAGGAAGAGAAATTATCCTTTCATAAATATACTCTGCATTAGGAAAGTCTCCTTTCTTATATCCAAAAGATTTCTTATAATAGGGATGTAAATGTAAAGGAATAAAATGAACACTCGCTCCAATGTTCTCAGCATATAATTCTTTAATAAAATCGTCTCTATTTATTCTGAGAGATTTTAAATTTAATAAGACTGTATACAAATGCCTTGCATGTTTAACTTTCTTATCTACCCTCGGTAATATAATTTGAGGTATACTGTTAAATGCTTTATCATAAATTTTCGTAAATTTAGTTCTACTTTCCAAGAATTTAGGAAGCTTCTTTAACTGATGGATTCCTAAGGATGCTTGCATATCAGTCATATTGTACTTATACCCGGGAAACATGATCTCATAATACCACGAACCTTTAGAAGAGTATCTTTTCCAAGCATTACTGGTTATACCATGTAGGCTTAGTACCCGTATTTTATCTGCCCATTTCTTATTATTTGTCGTTACCATTCCGCCTTCGCCAGTAGTTATATTTTTTATCGGATAAAAACTAAAAGTAGTTATATCACCTATAGTTCCTATCTTTTCCCCTTTATATTCAGCGCCGACAGCATGGGCAGCATCTTCAATTACTAAGATTCCTCTCCTGCGGGCAATTTTTAATATTTCATCCATATCACAGGGTTGTCCAGCAAAATGAACAGGTATGATTGCTTTTGTTTTTGCTGTTATTTTCTTTTCGATCTTTTCAGGGTCAACATTGAGAGTTTGCTTACTTATATCCACAAACACTGGCTTAGCTTTTTGATGAACGACTACATTTCCGGTTGCTGCAAACGTGAAGGGAGTGGTCACAACTTCATCCCCATCATCCACTCCAATCGCTGCTAAAGAAAGATGCAATGCCGCGGTGCAAGAACTAACTGCTATTGCATACTTGCTACCTATATATTTTTTAAAATCCATTTCAAATTGTCTTGTTTTTGGACCTGTTGTAATCCAACCAGAATCTAAAGTCTTCTGGAGCTCATTTCTTTCCTCTTCACCTAATAAAGGTAAAGAAAATGGCAAAAAAGTCTTCCGCACAGGCTTTCCACCTTTTGAAGCCAATCTTTTATTCATTTCATCTCCGGTTGTTTAATTATTTATATAAATATTTGACATTATAATATTTATCTTCTTTATAATTCTTAATGATACCTTTTCTTACAATATCTCTTATTTCTAAAATCGCGTCTTTTATTGTCTTTCTATTCCTAAATCTTAACACTTTCTCAATTTTATCAAAACAAACTCTATAGTTTCTTTTGTCAGGATTTCCCTTTATATATTCAACCTTCGCTTGGGGAACATATCTCTGGACAATTTTTCCCAACTCACCAATTTGGTAATTTTGTGAATTTGTCCCTACGTTGAATATTTCTTTATTTACTTTATCACCAGAGGCTTCCAGACACTTAATGAAAGCATCAGCGGCATCTTGAACATGTAAATTGGGCCGCCATTGCTTTCCCCCGTAAATCTTAATTTTCCTTTCGGAAATTGCTTTAACCGCTAAGATATTAACTACTAAATCAAATCTCATTCGAGGAGAGGCTCCATATATAGTGGACAACCTTAAAATAGTAGGAATTAATTTATTGCCTGAATTATTTAGTACTACTTCTTCTGATTTCACTTTTGACTCTGCATAGAAGGAGAGAGGTTTTAATTTCGCTTTTTCATTTAAAGTGGATGAACTCCGACCATATACACTACAAGTAGAAGCAAAAATAAACCGTTTAACCTTACAATACTTAGCTATTTCTATAAGGGCTTTCGTAGCTTCATAATTTATAGTTAAGGTAGCATTATGGTCTAACTCACATGCTGGTTCTCCTACAATTGCCGCTAAATCTATTACTGCGTAGACATCAGCCATAGCTTCAACTAAGTCTTCTATGTGTCTTATGTCTCCTTTAATAAATTTAAAATTAGGTCTATTAAGAAACGGCCTTATTCCTTCATCTCCAAACATGAGCTTATCAATAACTCTTACCTTATAACCTTTCCTTAATAACTTTCGTACAAGATGAGAACCAATGTATCCTGCTCCACCTGTAATTAAAATAGTTTTACTACTCATATTTTTTCTCCATTCATATAGTGTCGTATTCCAAAGTATCACTTTCTATTTTTGACCAAGAGAAAAATAGGACACACATTAACCTCAAGACCAATGCAAGTGTGAAAATGAAAATTAAGTATTTCTTTTCCTTAGTCATGTTAAAGAAGTTTACTGTAAACACTCAAATATCGTGGAACTATTTTGTGAAAAGAATATTCTTTTACAGTTTCTCTGGCTGCTCTTCCCATAGAATAGGCAAATTCTTTGTTTTTCAATAAGAAGATCATAATTTCCTTAAATTTCTCACCATCTAAAGGATTAAATAGTTGTCCATTTCTACTATCTATTATTAGGTCCCGATTACCTGGAATGTCCGAGACAGCACAAGGCAATCCTGAAGCCATTGCCTCCAGAAGAGCATTAGACAATCCTTCAACGAGGGAGGGTAGAAGAAATATGTCTGCGGCAACTAAATATTCTTCCACATTCTTCTTTTCTCCTATTAAATGGACATTTTCTTTAATACCCAACTTCTCAGTTAAATTTAGCAACTCTTCTCTTTGCGGTCCCTCTCCAAGCAAAATCAAATGAGTGTGAGGAAATAATCCAACTATTCCTTTCCATTCACGTATTAAGAATTCCAAATTCTTTTTGGGATAAAGAGTTCCTACAAAAAGAACAATTTTATCCAAGGGCAAATTTAATTTTTCTTTCATAGCCTTTTTTTCTTTTTCATTTTTAGGAGGCTCATATATCTCTACATCTACCCCATTAGGAATATAGTAAAGTCTCTCTCTGGGAAATCTCTCCTTGATTAGTTCTTTTTTCATTTCAGAATTTATATAGATTATCGCATTTGCCTTTTTCAGGATAGCAGCCATGAATCTCCCAATCAAATAGGAACTTTTTAGAACTTTTATGTCAAATCTTTCGCCACAATTACCTATCTTAATGATAGTTTTTTTCCTCAAAACTTTGCCCGCCAAGACAGCCACGAAAGCAGGACTCAAGCCCTGATGAATATGAATAATATCATATTTATTTCTGGTTTTCACCAGATACAAAAAAAATGTGAGAAGATATATGTATTTCCCAATACATCTTATCCTCGGCGAGAAAATTCTAAATACCGGAATTCCTTTGACATATTCAAATTTTTTTAAATTTCCTTTCCTAAGCGTAACTACTGAAACGCTGATATTTTTCCTAATCAGACTCTTGCTCAGGTTGAGTGCTTGATTTTCCGCACCACCGATAATGGGATAAAACTGCCCAATCACCATCTGTATTCGCATTTATTACTTTCCGGAAATAGAAAAAATTATGCTATCTATTTATTTCTATATGATTTTTCCAGCCCTGAGAAGGTAGAAAATTAAAATTAATTTTTTCTTCTAAATCCTTGAACGAGATTTTCTGCTTATTTAGATAAACTTCCACATTATCAAGTTTTAACTTATCAGAAAATTCATCGCGTTTTAATGCATTATTCAATAGTGGAACCTTTCTATAATCGAATCCCATAATTTTACAACAAACCGCATCGATAATTAAAGGATTATTTCCTCCTATCAATACTCCACACTTCTTTGGGTTTGGTTCTAAAGGACCCTCTCCTTCCCCGCCAATAATGCCATCTACAATAGTGAAATATTTTCTCTGTGGTTTTTCTCTTATTTGGCCGGCTCTGTCTGCGAAAAATAGGATTTTATTAATATCCAATATCGTCCTCCATATTGTATCATTTCCATACCAACTCCCCTCAAAATAATCATCCTTAAAAGGAACAAAATGGCGGGTAAAAGAAATCATCTTCCTAAGCAAATGATAAACGTTTTTTAAAAACAAACTCTTAGAATTATCGATGATCTCCGTTAACCATGTAATTAGTCTTTTTCTTAAACTAGGGTATCTATATTCGTCTCCACCATCGCAAACTGGACCAACACAATGGTGTGGAAGCCAATCCTTTGATCCATTAATTCCAACCATATTCTTAAGCGCACAAGTCATTCCTGCTTTCCTATGGGTTTTTAGTTTGGGCAAATTAATAACCACATCTGCGTTCAATACGTTATTAGAAATCAAATACTCATTTTTATTTCGATTATGATGCAACAACATTTCTTTTTTGTCATAATTTGTTACTTGAAACTTTTTATATTTATGCCTTATTTCCATTAGTTCACTTCTCTTCCCTAAATCAACAATAGTATACCCTAAAGGATCGCCTTCTAATTTTATCTTTGCTAATATCGTTCCATATCTATTTTTAATTGTTTTTTCTTTCCTAAAATCAACTGTCGATATTTTAATACAGGAGTTTTCTTCGTAAAACTCAACAACTTTTTTCAGTCCTGATAAATCAAGGAGCATTTCAAAATTAGCCTGCTGAATCGGTGCGTCTCCAATGATTGCTGAGCCTTTTCCATCTAAAGCAATGAAAACATAATCTATAATCGCTCGTATAATCGAGCCATGGGTGATGATAAAATCTAAGGCCAAACCAAACCCATGAAAGTGCCTTATAAAGTTAGGTTTTATTAATACATTATCTCCCGGGCTAATAATTGTCTTTAAAGGGTTCCAACTTTCCGTACCATAATTCTCTTTATCCATTCCCAACTGGTAAAAAATATTTCTAACTCCTGAATATATATAATTTGATTTATCTACTCCTTTACCCTTAAAGGGATACTCCTGGAAATACTCAGGAGGATTGAAGGGAGGTATATTTGGGTATTCCGCCTTCTTTATATTACAAATGGCAACAACATTATTCATCTTTATTTACATGAGATATAGTATATCTAAATTTACCTGAACTCGCGGCAGGAATTTGATTGCAAAATTCAAACTTGATTCTGAAATTTTCGTCACCGAACTTATGAATTTTTTGAATAAGAAATTTTAGTTGTTCTTCTGAAAATTTAGCCCTTTTCACTATCTTGATAGTCAAATCCCTTTGGGTCTCCTGCACTACCTGGAACTGTTTAACATTAGAGAACCCATAAAATAGGTGTGTAAAAAATTCACCATGAATCATCTTGCCGGATGGTGAAATTATTGTATCACTTACTCTACCAACAATCTTTTTTAGCCTCGGCCAATTTCGTCCACACTTACATTTATCTTTCACCAACATACCTAAATCCCCAATTTCATACCGAATAAAAGGCATTGCATAGTTGTTCAAGTTAGTAACCACTATTTTACCAATTTCTCCATCTTTTACCGGGTTGTTACTATTATCAAGTACCTCTACGTAATTATTGGAACTATATATATGTAATCCCTGATGTGCCGAACATTCATGAGCAACTATGCCCACTTCCCTGCAGCCATAACGGTCGAACACTTTACAGGAGAAAACGCTTTCTATGACCTTTCTTTGCATAGGCGTAAGGACTTCTGCTGTAGATTGAATAGCTGCAGGCTTTAAGGCAAACGGTTTTCTCTCTTTTATCATAAATCTCGCTAACATTTCTAAAGAAGAGGCATATCCCCAAATGAATTTAGGGCTCCATCTATATAACTTTTCTAAATAGGTAAGGAGGCTCTTTTCTGTCAAATTAAAAGTGTTGATAAACTTACTATTTTCTAAGTAGTCTATAATCTTCCCTTTTATACCATTGTGTACCATAGCATCTGCATCCGAACCCCATAAAAATAGCTGCTTATCTCCTGCTTTATAACCACATATCCCAAAACTCAATTGTATCCCCGCATAAGAATAATTTAGATAATTTTCATCCTGATAAAAAGTTAATGGTTCTCCCGTAGACCCACCCGTATGATTTCTGATAAGATTTTCTTTATTCCTGTTTCTCGCCAAAAAAGCAGAATTATTTTCCTGAATATCTGTTTTTGTTAAAACTGGTATTCTCAGATAATCATAAAAAGATTTTATATCTTTTGGATTAATTCCCAATTCATCAAATTTCTTTCGATAATAAAGAACATTTTGATAAGCCTGCTTCAAGATTGCTTCCAATTTGTGAAACTGTATCTTTTCTATCTTATCTTTCGATAGCCATTGTATCGTTTCTAACTCTCGAATACATCGTAGTAGAGATAAATTTCTGAATAACTGATACTTAAAATATGCTTTTGCTAAATTCTTGTTAATTAAACCCATTATCTTTAGACTCTTTAATTAGCTGGCCCTTTTCTTAACCTATTACCACCAAAAAAGTATGCAAGTTTAACTAATGGTGATAACCTCGGAGGTAAGAAACCCCTAATCAAATCAATATCGTCCTTCTTTAAAATCCTACAGAAAAAGAATAAATAGACAGTAGTTCCTGCTAAAACATAAACAGGAATAACAAATATGTTGTAATAAAGTAATTGAGCAACAATTATCACTGTCACCGTTAAAAAGGAAGCAATCAACGTCTGTTTGAGCGCTAAGATATCAAACTTTACTTTGCTCAATTTCTTCAACAAATGGCGAGAAAATACCAAGGCTCCCGTCAACGAGAAAAGCCTGGCTATAGCCAAGCCAAAAATATTCAGAGGAATTACCAGACCGAGACCCAAAACCACATTAAGAATACTACTTACGCCTTCCTGTTTAAACATTTCAACAGGCTTTCCAAGGATATAGACATTAATTGCATAAAGAGAATATAAACCATATGCAATTGCAGCGATCGATAACAGTGCCAAAACTGGCGTAGCACCAATGTACTTATCTCCACCATAAATCTTAAGTAAAGGATAGGAAATTGCTGCAATTAACAAACTTACTGGAATTAAAGAAAATGAGAGATATCTTGATGTCTTGGTAAATGCTTTTTGTATTATCTCGCTTCCTTGAGTTTTAAGTTCGGCTATCTTGGGAACAATCGGTCCTAATAATGCATCAATATAAATCTGCAAATAATCAAAAAAACGACGAGCAACATAGTAAGTTGCCAATAATTCCGGCTTGAAAAATACGCCGATAATAAGTTGGTCTGCTTGCATCGTACCAAAACGAACAAACCCATCACCGTAGTAAGGTAAAGAATAACTGATTAATTCCTTTGTGGGATATAATCCTGATTTGAAGAATAGATACTCTTTAAGGTGATAGACCATGTAAAGAATTACCAAGCCTTGAGCAAAAATTAATCCTCCGATATACCCCTTTATGCCGAAAACAAAGTATAAAGGAAGGGCAACGAATCTTCTTCCAATATTATTCATAACATTAGCAATACTAATTTTGCCAAACTTCTGAACTGCCATCAATGTGTGACTTAAGGATTCATGGAGTTTGTATATTATTGTTCCTACAGCCATAATCTTTATTAACATACCAAATTCAGAACTTTTAAAGAAAATTTGGGAAATTTTTGTTGAAATTATGAATATTATCCCTGCCATTAACAAGGATAAGGCTACAGGCGCAAAAATTGACGCCTTAATTAAAGAGCAAGCTTTTTCCCCTTCACCCTTGGCAATTAGTTCAGGAGCCTTTTGGACACACGTGGTACCTAATCCTAACCCAGTCAGCATGGCTGAAATTCCGCAGATAATTCCTAATACAGCAACGGAAGCTAATTGAATTTTTGTGAAAATCTGAGTAATGATAATGAAATAAAATATAGAAAAGACGGAAATAATCCCCTGTGCTCCTAATAGTTTAGTCGAATCTCGCATGCTTCGTATGGAGTAATCCACCATTTCTAACCCTCATTTCAATATGGATACACAAATCTCTTTTTATTCTCTTCTTTGTTAACTAGCTGTATTTCTTTTTAATGAATTCTCGGAGTTGTATTTCTCTTTTTGGGCACAAATAAAAGTATCTTTACCCAGAAAGAGACAATTTATTTTTGAAATAATTCTATCAATTGGTATAGCAAGATAGGCAAAAAGCCTGGCTATTCTTATATCTATTTTCTTATTCTCAAAAAAGTAGAAGGGTAGAGAACCTATTACGCCATTAAAATGTGTCTCCACATTAGTAAAGCCTGTTTTTTCCATAATAGATGCTATTTCTCTCGCGGATTTGAAAACTTCATATCCTTCTTTATCGTCATCTAAATATCCATACTTATGAAGTTGTATCTTTTGCTTTCCTAAAAACGGACGGATGATATTCTTCAATCGTTCAAACCCATAGACCTCAAACCACATCACAAAAGACTCAGGGTTTGGCGTTGTGACACAAATACTCCCTCCCTTTTTCAACTTTTTATATGCACTTTTTATAAATCCAGAAATATCTCTTAAATGTTCGATAACTTCGATAGCTAATATCACATCAAATGATTCGTCAACAAAAGGTAAGTGGGTTATACTTCCGGCATATCCATAGATTCGCTTATTCTTGTGACACTTCAAACCATTAGCGACCACAACAGAGGACAAGTCAACATTGTGCCCTTGCGCATTGGGATATTTTTCTAATAACTTATCAAGAAACCAACCATGTCCACCACCAGCATCCAATATACAAGTAAGGTCAGGATGATTTGCTACAATATAATCAACCACCGGTCTTCTCCATACCTGGAAATCATAATGCATAAGAATTTCTCTATACTCATTGTATGGGATCCACCATTCATTATGTTTTTGTAATCTCTCAGTAAAAAAAATATCCAGTGTTGTTTTATCTTTTTTCGCTTTTGTAACCCATTCCTCATCTAAGTTCAAGGGGATCATAACAGGAATACCGTCCTGAGGGCAGTAAACACTACCACATTGGCAAATATATTCTTGCCTCCCTAATTCATGCGGGTCTAAACCGTTTCCACATACAGGGCAACATAAAATGGAATTATTTATCCGACTTATTCTCATTTTTTGAAACCTGCTCATAAAAAGAAATTGACTTTTGAACACTTTTCAGCCGGCTGTAATTACTTCTAAGCAATATTATATTCTCTTTTCCTATTCCTTTGCTCAATGAACTAGATTCGGCAGAATCAAGAGAGGAAATGTTTTTCTTTTCTATTATAAAATCTATTTTTATACATTTTTTATTCATAATGCCATGTGCTCATATAAGGAGGCATATTTTTTAGCTACGCTATCAATTGAAAACTCCTCCATTTCTCTTTGTGATATCGGAGTATATTTCCCTAA
>SMTZ1_10003191_pt1 | contig 16541 bp, 13 predicted proteins | sample DeeMarSWOR136_30_FD_25667 | JGI IMG/M metagenome (IMG submission 25667)
CATGGGCCCAATAGATTTCTCCACAAGCAGTTTTCGCCCCCGATCGATGATTTCCATCAGAGGTATACCGGCACTCAGACTCTCACATCTGATCACACAGGCATTGCACGTCGTACATCGGAAGATGTTTCTCATGAGTTCCTCTTTTTCAGGCCCATCCAAAAGCCCCCATCGGACTGCGTAGTACAGTGACTGGGTAAGACCGGAACCTCCTCGGCTATAAAAGCCCCCAGTATTGGAGAAAACGGGGCACACGGAAATGCAAAAATTGCAATTCCAGCATTTTCGGGTTGCTTCTTCGATGCCGTCCATCAATTCCTTGGTCACTTCTTCTAGTTCAGGCATGTTAACCTCCTAAATTCATCTGCGTCCTATGGCCGGAAGGCTATGCCGGCCGCCTTTTTCCGGGAAGACAAACACCATGTGACGGACTAAAACGCTATTCAAAAAGGGCCATAAAGTCCCGGATTGAAGCGTAACCATCCAATTCATAAATGGCTTTGATGACCCGATCCAGCGTTTTTTTGTCAAGGACCGCCGAACTATTCCCAATGAACTTTTGTCTTAGCTCATCACGATTAAGGGAGTGCTCTCGGTCGTAGGTATCCCCATAGATATACTCACCTGTATCCGTGAAGGAACCCTTGCTGGTAGCGACTTCCAACGTGTAGTGCACCTGGGACATCAATTTCCCTTTGGGCTGGTCCGATTTCAGATAGGCCACCATTTTCTGCTCACATTTTTCATCTTTGACGGACGTCACCTTCTTGCTAAACTCCATCAGCTTAGGATTCGTCAGGGTTTCCGGCAACTGCCATTGCGGACCAACCGGTATATCAAATGCGCCACACGCCAGGCAGTAGCCAGCGCTGAACTGGGAGTGCACAGCGTCTTTAATCGGCCATTCATCCCATTTGCTCAGACTCCGAAACAACTCACTCTGGGCCACAGCAGGATGTAACTTGACTGTGATGGCTTCAATGTCATCCGGCTTCAGCCCTTCCTTATTCATAATGGTTTTCAACATGTAAATCGGTGTATGAAACCAGCGACAACATGGATAGGTTTTTATGCCCATCTCCATAATGCCCCACTCTTTGCCCAAGCCTTCAACCATCCCATCAAAGTCGAACTCGAGCATACCAAAGGCCTTCCAGAAACTGTAATCGCCATAGTCATCAACAATGCAGGAATCCCCATCATAGCCATCCTTGGTAAAAAGCGCTGCCAGAAGTCCTGAGAAGGCAAACCAGCCCATGTCCTGGTATTTCTGAACGCCCAATGGCTTCGTATAAAGCCATTTTGAAATAAGGGGTACGGGAACGTAGTATCCTGCTATGCCCATGGCATTTTGGATTCCCTCCGCGTCCAGCTTGAGGACCTTAGCGGCTGCTACAGCACCGGCAATGGAGTTAAAGCCAAAACCAGAGCTTTTGGCGATATCCGTACCTCCCTGGTCATTGATCGTCAACAGCGCGTAGCTTTTGCAAAAGCGATAGGCGAATTCATACCCGAGGGCTACTGCTGCAATAAGTTCTTTTCCGCTGGCACCAACCTTCTCGGCTGCATGAAGGGCTGAAAAGAGGGGCACGCCCCCAACGTGGTAGTAGTTGTAAAGTGTTTCATCAAAGTCTATAAAATTACACAGTTTGCAATTCACATAGGAAGCGGCAACTGCGGATGTCTTCTGTCCAGTAGGCAGTATTGTCCCGTCAATCCCGCTACCAAATTCCTTGCCCATTTTGGCAATGAGAACCCCTTCCGGCACCGCATAGCTCGCAAAGGTGCAGCCTATCGAGTCCAAAATGTAGTCTTTGGTTTGTTCCACCACCTCTTTCGGCAAATCATCAAACTGGCTTTTATAAGCAAACTCACAAAATGCCTTTGTAGCTTCTTTTGCACTCATGGCTTTCCCTCCTTAAATTCCAGATGTGGTAATTCTTGAAAACATCATCGATACCCTTCCAAGATCCCTGGGTTCAGTATGTTGTTTGGATCGAAGGCCGTTTTCATTTTCTTGACCAATTCGTAGGCTGTTTCACCATAGCGCTTGACAAAGAACGGGGTCCTTTTGGAAAATTGGCCCCACTCACCACCGCAGGTTCCGTACTTAAGGTTGAATGCAGCTTCCTTTGCAAACTGGTTCTTATTAATCTCGCGCATAATTTCATCATCCCATTCGGGCGGCAAAATGAAGGTGGGGTGCATCGTCAAAGCCCCAATGTGGCCAAAGTAGTAGTTCGTCAAATCTTCTAAATAAGGGATTCCTTCATTGAATCGTGCGCCCTCCTCCACAGCCTCTTCAAGCTGGGCCAGGTTTGAAACAAGCTCGATCGCAATGAGCTTTCCTTGTAACTTATTCATTAAATAAGGAGCGATGACCTCACGCGCCACCCAGATTTTTTTCCATTCCTCCAAATCAGTGATAGGGTATGCTGTGATCGGGTCTTCTTTTTTAAAAACCTCCATGACTTTGGCCATTTTCTTATCCGCTTCCTCTTTGTCTTGACCAATGCCAACAAAAAAGATAACCGGTCCCGGAGGTGGTTCCATCTCCTTAATCTCGAAAGCGATTTTTGATACGTTGTGGTCCATGAATTCCGTGAAAAGAGGCGGAGGCGCTTTTTCCAGATACATGTTTTTCACAGCCCTGGCAATTGGCTTCAGATCCGGATATATGGCTATTCCATAAGATTGCTTGACTAGGGGGATCAAGCGCATCCGGATCTTAGTAACCACCCCCATAATCCCATCGCCACCAACAAACATCTTGGTCAAATCCATTCCTGCGGGCTTTCGGAGCCCCGTCGTCCCAGTCTCGATAATCTCGCCTGTGGGCAACACGACCTCCACGCCTAAAACATAATCGGCCAGCTTACCCAAAGCAGCGTCAATGATGTGACCGCTGGTATTATTGGCTATGACCCCTCCCATGCTGGCTATCACACGACTACCGGGCAGAATTGGAAGGAACCAACCCCTCTCCGCCAGCATGTCACCCGCAGCGCCAACTGTAACTCCAGGACCGGTTTCAAAAAATCCGTATCCCTCCTTGACCTCAAATGACGTCAACCGGGAAGTGTTGAGCATAATACCCGGAGTATGGGGGCGCGAGGAACCAGCCAATTGTGTGCCTGAACCCCGGACAAACACCGGGACGTTCTCCTTATTGGCATACTTGAGAATCTCAGCGATTTGCTCTTTCTTTTCTGGAAGCACAACAGCAAGAGGCAATTTGTCACGCTCGGCATGGTACGGGAAGGGATCCACTGACTGCTTGATCTTTTCGAAAACACTTACTGTAACATAATCCTTCCCAACAACCCCCTCTAAGAAAGACACAACCTTTTGTTCTTTACCATCTGTAGCCATAATTGACCTCCTTAGAATGATCCGTTCCTTAGGAATGGGCTTATGCCAATTTTTCCGCCCCTCTCGACCTCGTATTAGGAGGCCCTCCCGATTTTTTCGTGCACAGACGATCTGTTGGATTGATTGGATTCAAGGAACAATGGATATAGGTTATGTTTTGCGGATAACGGTCCGTAAGATCCACGGCGGCTTCCTTCCAATAACGCTGGGAGCCCATTCTTTGTTGATGCTCTCGTGTGCGAGGGATCCCCATCTCATCATGCTGCTTGTGCATCGATGCGACTTTGGCATTAGAGCGCCCACGCAAATCAGCAACAGCGATCTCATCACCGCTTATGCAGACCCTGCGCCTCTTCATAACATTGGCGTTTCGCCTTTCAAAGTGGTGCAAGGAAAAGCTGCGGGAGAAAAACTCAAATCTACCTTAGGCAAAGGGGTGCGCGTCACATACTACTCTGATTGCTTGAGGTCTTCCTGTAAGGGCGCAATGCCTCTTCCGGTAACCATTTTAACAACCCTGAGATGCGAAACAACTGACAGGCTCCCGCCCGTCCATTATGGGGTTCCCAGATCGAGCAATCATATAGCCAGTATCCGCGTAACAGGAGGATTGCCTGGCAAACCCTCACTTTTCCTCCGCGCATCTTATAGGAAAGCTGAGATGCATGATCTCGACTCGCAGAGGTATTTCCGGATTCTCTAAGGTGGGAGGAGACTCTTGTCCTTATCTGGACTTGAATTGTCCGAAAATTCCAACCCTGTCCTTCGGACCAAACTTCAAAATATCCACAAACGAGGCGTACAAGCTGCGGTTACATTAACGCACTACTTATTAGACAGGACCTCAAATTGCTTCCCGATTTATCTCCAGCCCGCGGGCAGTTTGCCCCGCCTCGATCTTAGGACCTATCAGGCCCACAAATCTTTTTATGTGCGATTTTAGGAAATTCTTGGCTTCCGAATATTGTCCTTTCCCTATGTAGCTTAACAGCCTCTTATGGTCTCTCTGAGAATTCCTGGTGAGGCCAGGATAGTAGGCATACATATACTGGTATCTGGCAAGGTGGAACCCGATTCGTGTATAAATGTAAATTAATTGCTTGTTGCCGGCGGAACTCACAACTGCGTGATGAAAATTCGCGAAAGCGAAGAGATAATTCACTCTCTCCTCAGATTCCGCATCGGGGCCTGGCGTGGGTAAACCCGCAGTCAAAGAAAGCGCCAACTCTGCTTCGGGAAGTTTTTTTTGCCCCTTCTCTTCAAGCAGGTCTATACTGAAGATCTCAATCATCTCCCGGATTTGATAGAGCTCACGGAAGTCCTCCATGGAAACCTTTGCAACGTAGCACCCTTTCCTGGGAATACCGTAAGCGAGCTGTTCCTCTTCCAAGATTCGGAACGCTTCCCGCAAAGGGGCTCGGCTTATTCCAAGTTCTTTCGAAAGCTCAATTTCATTCAATCTTGTGTTGGCTGAAAGCTCACCCGTGATAATCTTCATTCTCAAGTGCTGCACAACGCTCTTCGTAACTCCCAAAATTTCCATGTGGAAGGAATCCTTATTGCTGTATTGTCGACAACCGGTAACCTACAAACAACATTCCTGCTTGTCAAGGAAATTATATGGGTACGCGAAATTTCTCTAATCTTACATAATTTCGACCAGTTACCATTTCTTAATTGATGTGATCAAAAAAAGGATTGACACTGCCAAACCCACTCGTTAGACTCCCGCGTGAGTTTTGTTCTTAGAAATGGAAATGATTCATGAGGAGATAAGGGCGCTCAATCTTGGAGCGCGGGTTCGTCAACTCCGACTCCGACAGGGAATGACACTCCAAAACCTTTCAGATTTCACAGGCCTCTCCAAGCCACTTCTCTCCCAAATCGAGAACAACATTGCGGTGCCCCCCATAGCCACCCTTTTGAAGATTTCAAAAGCCCTTGGCGTCAGTATTGGATACTTTTTCCAGGACGCTCCTTCATCAACAAGAATAGCGTGGTTCGAAAAGAGGATCGCAAAATGATTCCCAAAAGGGCCCACGAAGAAGCTCCCGACGTGGGGTACCGCTACGAATCCTTGGCACACCCCATGTCAGACAAAACCATGGAGCCTTTCATGGTGGAAATCGAACCGAGACAGGAAGACGAGCTCATCTTTTACAGTCATTCAGGCGAGGAGTTCCTTTTCGTGCTCGAGGGAGAGATCGAGTTCAGAGGCTCTGATCAGGTGATTCTGTTGAGCCGAGGTGACAGCCTGTATTTCGACTCGGACATCCCGCACGCCCTTCGAGGTCTGCGCAACAAGAAAGCCGTTGCCTTGGCAGTGGTACATCCCTCAAAAGAGAGGTAGCCTGAGCAAACAAAGGAGCAAGGCATGCAAGAAATTCGATTCCATGGACGGGGCGGCCAAGGTGCGGTCATTGGCTCCGAAGTCTTGGCACACGCTTTCTTCATTGAAAAAAAGTACGTTCAGGCCTTCCCTGCTTTTGGTGTTGAACGCCGTGGAGCTCCTGTCGCGGCTTTTTGTCGAATTGATGACAAGGAGATCTATCTGCGTAATCAAATCTACAGGCCCGACCACATCGTGGTGCTTGATCCCATCCTCCTCGAGACCGTGGGTGTCACGGAGGGATTGAAAGAAGACGGCACGGTTTTGGTCAATGGCAAACGAGACCCCGGCTATTACAGGGAACTCGTGCACCCATCCTACCAGCTTTACGTGGTGGACGCCTCATCCATAGCCATGGAAAACCGGCTGGGCTCTCCCTCCAATCCCATTGTCAACACAGCCATCCTTGGCGCATTTTCAAAGGCCACCGGCCTTGTGAAAATTGAATCCGTAGAACACGCGATCGAGGAGTACGTTCCATTTAAGAAAGAAAGCAATCGGAAGGCTGCCCGCGCTGCCTACAACAGGGTTGTGCGGGTATAGAAAGGTACGGCAGTTATGGCATTGAAGAGACGGAGCGAGCTGGCGCAAACAGTCCCCTTCAACACCTGGCGGGATTACCCCCCTATGAACACATCTGTGGGGACCATGCTCCATAACAAGACGGGAAGCTGGCGCTACATTAAACCCATATACGAGGACAAGGTGCCTGCGTGTCAAAATGCTTGTCCTGCGGGCAATGATATTGAAGGGTGGATCAAGTTTCTCCAACGGGGGGATTATGAGGGGGCATACCGGCACTTGAAACGGGAGGAACCTTTTCCTGCCATACTTGGGAGAGTGTGTTTCAAGTTTTGCGAGTCGGCATGCAACCGTCTTACCCTGGACCACAGCGTCTCCATCAAAGAGCTCGAGCGTTTCGTGGGTGATCAGGTCACCCCGTCGAAACCCCATCCCGATCTGCCGGCCGACCACGGGAAAACCATGGCGGTGGTGGGCTCCGGCCCGGCCGGCATGTCGGCTGCTTACTTTGGCAGACTTCTGGGATTCAAGGTGGCCCTTTTTGAAAAATTGCCGGAGATGGGGGGTATCCTCCGTGTGGGCATCCCCGGCTACCGCCTTCCCAGAAATGTGGTTGAAGCCGAGTTCGAAGGTCTCCACACCATGGGCGTCGAGCTCTTCCCTGGAATCGCCGTCGGGCACGACATCTCCCTTTCTGAACTCGCCGACACCTATGACTATGTTTTCCTCGCCTCGGGCGTGCACGAGAGCATGAGACTCGGATTGGCCGGTGAGGATGCGTGCCCACGGGTCATGAGCGGACTTAACATGCTGAGGATGGTGGCACGGGGCCGGGACGTGGACCTGGGGCGTCGCGTGGTGGTCATTGGCGGGGGAAATACGGCCATCGATGCAGCACGGACTGCCGTCCGCATGGGCCTTGATGCAACCATCCTATACCGGCGTTCGGAAAGCGAGATGCCTGCCCACCCGGAGGAGATTCAGGAAGGCCGCGAAGAAGGCGTTCACTTCCGCTTTCTGGCTGCTCCTGAGCGGATAGACCTGAACGACGACAGCACCATCAGAAAGCTGGTTTGTTGCGAGATGGAATTGGGCCCCCCCGATGCGAGCGGCCGCAAACGGCCTGTAAAAAAGCCGGGAGCGCTCTTTGACGTGGAGACCGACAGCATTCTGACTGCCATAGGAGAACTCCCGGTTTTTGATTATTTGAGCGACATGGTGGCTGTCCAAGACCGGGTTGTTGCGGTTGACGATGCCTTGCAGGCCCGTTCTGAGGGTCATGGCAAAGCAAAAATCTTTGCAGGCGGCGATATTGTCAACATCCCTCACACCGTGGTCCATGCTGTGGCTTCCGGGAAGCGCGCAGCGGTTGCCATGGATTGCGATCGAATAGGCCGTTCTTTCGGCGACGCGCTCAAAGAGATTACCATTGGTCAAGGTCCTGCCATCAGCTTTTCCGCGTATATGGGCTGGAAACCGGTCAACCCGGTGCGTCAAAATCTCCATGTGGTTGTGGATTCTGAGAAGATCGTCTATGACTATTTCCGCAAAGCCCCTCCAGTTGACAAAAAGACCCAGCCCGGGCATCTGAGAAAAACCTCCTTTGAGGCCTATAGCCGATCCTTCAAAAACAGGGAAGCCCAGGAGGAGGCGGCCCGGTGCATGCACTGCGGCAGGTGCACCGAGTGTGACAACTGCCTCATCCTGTGCCCGGACATTTCTGTTTTGGTCAAGGGAGGAGGCCGATTTGGATACGCCTTTGATTACGACTATTGCAAGGGGTGTGGTGTCTGTTTTACCGAGTGTCCCCGGCATGCCATCACCATGATTGACGAAGAAACCCCTTTGGAAGAGGAGGTCTAATTGAAACAGGTCATAAAAGGCAACCACGCCGTCTCCCACGGGGTGAGGCTTTGTCGGGTCAAGGTTATATCAGCCTATCCCATTACCCCGCAAACCACCATCGTTGAGGAGCTCTCTGAAATGTGTGCCAGCGGAGAGCTGGACGCAGAGTTTATCAAGGTGGAGAGCGAGCATTCCGCTATGGCAGCGTGCGTCGGCTCTTCCAGCGCCGGTGTGCGTTCATTCACGGCTACAAGCAGCCATGGACTGCTCCTCATGCACGAGGTCTTGCACTGGGCTGCGGGCGCCAGACTCCCCATTGTACTGGCCAACGTCAACCGGGCCGTCGGCCCGGGCTGGAACATAGGGGCCGACCAAACCGATTCGGTTTCGCAGCGAGATACAGGGTGGATCCAGTTCTATTGTGAATCGAACCAGGAAGTCCTGGACAGTGTGATCATGGCTTATAAGCTTGCAGAAACGATCATGCTTCCTGTCATGCTTTCTTACGACGCCTTTTTCCTGAGCCACACTTCAGAAATTGTGGACGTTCCCGATATAGAGGCGGTGTGCGACTTCCTCCCTCCCTATCAACCCAAGCTCAAGCTCGACTTCAGCGACCCCCGCATGTTTGGGGGTATCACCTCCTCCGAATACTATTACGAAGGCCGTTACGTGATGCATCGGGACGGCCTTCAGGCCCTGGAATACTACCCTCAGGTGTGCAGGGACTTTGAAGCCGTGTTCGGCAGAGCCTATGATCTTTTAGAAGCTTACCGCACGGACGACGCTGAGGTGATCATGGTCACCGCGGGCACCCTGACTTCTGTGAGCCGCATTGCGGTGGACCATTTGCGTCAGAGGGGAAAAAAGGTCGGGCTCATGAAGATCCGCATGTTCAGACCGGTCCCTGTGCATGGGTGGGCCCAGATTCTTGGGCAAGCACCAAAGGTCGTTGTGGTCGATCGCAATCTCACGGCGAGCGTGGGAGGCGTTTTTGCCGCTGAAGTCCAGGCTGCGCTCTATCCTTTGGAATGCCGGCCTGTTGTTTTTCCGGTCATTGCCGGCCTTGGTGGAAGGGATGTGACGCCCGCGGATATCGAGGGCGTTCTGGACTATGCCCTTGGCCATGAGAAACCAAAAGACGTGCCCCTGTTTTGGGGCCTGAAGCAATAGGGGGTGCCATGCAAAAAACCTTTAATATACCCCGTGAGCTGATGACCGAAACAGAGCTCTTGCAGCCCGGCATGCTTTCCTGCCAAGGGTGCGCGGCCGCCGTCGCCATGAAATTGGCCCTGAAAGGTCTTGGAGAGCGCACTGTGGTGGTCTTTCCCGCTTGCTGCTGGAGTATCATTGTGGGTGTCTATCCTTACTCCGCTTTGAAGGTCCCGGTTCTCCATGTGCCCTTTGAAACGGGTGCCGTTGCTGCAGCCGGTGTCCGTGCCGGCTTCAATGCGAGGCAGGAAAAGGATGTGGTGGTCATGGCCTGGGCCGGCGACGGCGGTACTTTTGACATAGGTCTTCAAGCCCTGTCCGGGGCGGCTGAGCGAAACGACGACATTGTCTACGTCTGCTATGACAATGAGGCTTACATGAATACCGGCATTCAGCGATCCAGCGCCACCCCCGTGGGTGCCTGGACAACCACAACACCGGCCGGGGCCGTCAAACAGGAGCCCAAGAAAGACATGGAAAAGATCATGCAGGGACACGACATCCCTTACATTGCCACGGGAACCGTGGCCTACCCCGATGATCTGGTTCGAAAATTCCAAAAGGCACGAAACATCCGAGGCACAAGATTCATTCACCTCCTTGCCCCTTGCCCTCCGGGGTGGCGTATCGAGCCCGGCCACTCGATTCGTGTCGCCCGTATGGCCACCCAAGCCAAAGTCTTTCCCCTCTATGAGATCGAAAACGGCGAAGTCATGGTGACTGTGGTCCCGGAAAGGGAAATCCCTGTAAAAGCCTATTTGGAGGCCCAGGGACGCTTTCGGCAGATGCCGGAAGCCATGGTGGATGCCCTTCAGAAACAGACGGACCGGAAGTGGGAAGACCTTTTGAAACAGGTAAAGAACTCAGGAACTTGAAAGTGGCGGCTGATTGATTCAACCTCTCTGGAGTATACGCCTTATGCCTTCATCGGCGTCGCCACGCTCCCTTAACCCGCCCCATCGAAGATCCCATGATGCGGGGGCTGAAATTGTCTTACGGAATGGTCCTCGTCCTGTCCTTTACGTCTTTCCTGGGTACCGGCGGAATCTCTCCTTCTGCTTTGCCCAGGCAGATCACGGCCAGCGGTGTTTTCCCGGGGTCCACATCAAGGATCTCCCGCATCGCCTTCTTGTCAAAGAGGGTAAACCAGAGTGTGCTGAGACCCAGGGCGTGGGCTGCAAGGTGCATGTTCTGAATCGCGGCTGCACAGGCGTGCTGGTATCCCACCTTTCCCTCCTCCTGAAACATATCCATACCGGTTTTTTCCGGGTCTCCAACCACGACAATGATCACCGGCGCGGCTTTCAGAAAATCCACCGCGTACTTCCCCAGCCACTTCCAACCACTGGTTTCGAGCGCCCATTGCCGACATCGGTCGGCCTCGGCAAAGATCTTCTCCTTCACCTCCTGGTTCTGGATCACAATGAATTCCCAGGGCTGAGCGTTCATTGGCGAGGGCGCCCAAGTGGCCGCCTCCAGGATCCTGTCCAGAGCCTCCTCACCCACCGGCTCTTGGGAAAAACTCCGGCAGCTTCGCCTTTCCTTCATGGCTTCAAAGACATCCATTTTCTCATCCTCCCCTCCCATAAGTGTGTATGTATTTTAAAAGGATAAAGGATACTCCGGCGTTTGTCGAATTTATGATATTCCCTACAGGTAGCACACGAGACCGCGATTTCTTTCTTTCGCTTTGTCATGGAAATCTCCCTTGTCCAGCGCTAAGAGGCAGTCGACGGCTGTTTGCTGTACAATAGGCGAGGCCGGGCAAGTATGTCAAGGGGTCCATTTGTGGGGGGAATGCGATGATTTTGCTTCGTTTTCATGCCACGTGCCCGGGTTAACACCGTTTCAGATTGGTGTCTTTAATTATGGATCTCTGTCCATGACCTTCCTGCATCTCTCGAGAATCGAGAGCACTTCAAAGGGCTGCTCGATTTCGGGAAAGGTGGGCACACCCAAGGGTTCCAGGAACGCCTTGCATTCCTCCATGTAGCGCTTCTCCCCGCTGAAAGTGACCAGGATAAGTTTATCCGGAAACTGGCTTGCCAGGTCCCTGATGAAGTCGAAAGAGGGAACCCCCGTGTCTTTGGTGAGCATGAGGATAGGCACAACCGCGTCGATGTTGGGATCCTGGAGGACAATCTTCATTCCCTCGCCGTATCCGAACTCTATCCCTTTGGCCGATACAGAGGCCCAGATGTCCACCGGGTTCCTCATACGGATGAATGGGGGGCTGATCTGCTGTAGCCTTTGGGTATTCTCCGGCTCCAATGGCGGAACCGCGAGTCCGAGACTGTCACAAAGGTCTGCGAGAACCACGAGCATGGCCCCGGAGGGAGCAAGAAAACTGACCCGATTTCCTTTAGGCAAGGGAACCATGGACAAAGCCTTGCCCACGTGAATCAGGTGAGAATATTCCGAGATCCTCACAATGCCGGCTTGGCGCAAAAGCCCCTCCACCAAGGCGTCTTCCAAAGCCATGGATGCCGTGTGGGCTATGGCTGCCTTCTTCCCCGCCTCGGTGGTCCCGGCCTTGAGCATGACCACAGGCTTTTTCCGTGTCACCTCTCTGGCGACTTCTAGAAAACGCCTTGGCCGTTGGATGGTTTCAAGGTAGAGAATGACGGCCTTTGTTTCCGGGTCTCCTCCCAAGTACTCAAGAGCGTCGCTTTCATCGATGTCTATGGCATTACCGAGACCCACAACGCGGGCCACACCAAAATGCTCTGCAGAGAGAATGTATTTCATGGTGTGTGTGGCAAAATTACCGGTTTGGGCAATGTAGGACACAGTGCCCGGCTTGATCTTCCCCATGGGGAAGAAGGTGGAGGTGAAATTGTGCGGGGTAGAGGTGTTTCCCGAGGTGTTGGGTCCCAGGATGTGGAGGTTCTCCGCCCGGGCGATCTGCTTCAGTTTCTCTTGGATTTCGCCTCTTTGCTCATCGACCTCTGCGAAGCCTCCTGCGGCTATGACGAAATGTCTTATTCCCCTGCGGGCACAATCTTGAAGGGCCTGAGGACACTTTTCAGCAGGCAGGATCAGCACACCCAGGTCAATGCCCGCCGGCAGGCTGATAATGGAAGACGTGACGGGGTGGCCCAGGATCTCGCCCCCCTTGGGATTGACCAAATAGAGATCCCCCTCATACCCGTTGGCCACAATGTTCCGGATAACCTCATAGCCGGGTTTTCCGCGAACACTCGATGCGCCTATGACAGCCACGCCCCTCGGCTCAAAAAGGCACCGCCAGTCCTCAGCCGTTCTCTGCCGAGATCCGGAAGCGGCTGTGAATGCCTGCCTTTTTTCTTCTCCATCTGTCCGGGGATCCTCAAGCACAACCAGGGCGTCCACAGCGATCGGCTTTCCATCAGCGCAGATTTTGAGGGGATTGATATCAATTTGCTGAACCCTTTCGTGTTGAAGTCCCATCTTGCCGAGCGCCACCAGAATCTCCGCTAACGCCTCCAAGTCGGCACCCGATTCTCCCCTGAAAGGCTCTAAGATCTTCTTTGCCTTGACCTCCCCCATCATGGCAAGGGCATCCTGTACTGTCAGCGGGGCAATACGAAACACAACATCCTTCATCAACTCGGTGAGCACCCCTCCTAAGCCGAACATGACACAGGGACCGAACCGGGGGTCTCTCACCATGCCGACAACGAGTTCGCGCGCCCCTTTGATCATCTCCTGAACGAGGAGGCTTTCACACCCGGGAATCCGGAGCAGGCGAGCCCCTTCTTCCATCACTTCTTCAGCGGACTTCACATTGAGGGCGACCCCTCCTGCCTCGGTCTTGTGCACCAAACGAGGACCACAGGCTTTCAAAACCACAGGAAAACCCAGCTTCTTTGCCGCAGCAACCGCAGATTCCACATCATCGGCCAAGGCTTCACGCGTCACGGGAACGCCGAAGCACGAGAGGAGCTGCTTCGCCTCGAATTCATTGAGTGTTTGCTTCTCTTGGGCCAAGGCTGCGGCAATAATATCCTTTGGCTCATATCCTAGCATTGGCGCTGATACCTCGAATTCACGCTTTGGGGACTCAGTAGACCGGCAGGCAGATCGTAATCCCTGGCCCAGGTCTGCTCAAACAAGCCCGACCTGAGCTTTGTTATTCATGGTCTGTGGGGTGTAGACTAACTCCGGAGTCTTTATCGTCCCACCGGGGCGGCCTAATCCCCGGACGGAGGGCAGGTGAAACAATACCCAAATACCCAGTGACCCAAATCCTTCTGCCTACACCGCAAGTGTACGACTGCTCACTCATCCCCTGTTCTGATCATTCGAATACCTGCCCTATTGAACGGCCTCGACTTTGTGTCCATGTCAAGAAACTGCACCGGAATCGGAATACACCATGGGAGGAAACGTTATTAAAGCAATACGAAAATGAGGATGTCAAGAAACAAAGAATTTTCATCTTGAAGCCTGTTCGAAAACACCCTATCCTCCCCTGCTCCGAGCTGCCCAAGGCAACCTCAGAGGCCTTGTTTATCAGCTGTTCACAGGCTGTTGCCCAAATCACATACCCCACGCGACCATCAGAGTTCCGATGTCTTTCCTAAAATGCCTGTCGAAGATCCCGCTGTATTATGGCGGGGGGGGTCCGAGGCTTTCGTCATTTCAAGGCGTTACGGACGGATGAGGTGTCTGATTTGGGCAATAACCCGTTCACTTGAGACATCACACAGGACCCTCTTCGGAAGTCTGAAGTGTTATGCAGTCTTGGGCTGACAAAAAGCGCATTCGATGATATGTATGGTCTTCGTGGAGTCGAAAACCGGATCCGGATTGTCCCTTGCCGGCTGTTTGATGTTCACAAAATTTCCTTATTTCTTACTGTGGGCTGGACCATGGCTGAACAAGACATCGTGATCTATCACCATCCCAACCCTGAGATGAAATCCTTTCTCCTGAGCGAAGAAATCTCAGCCCCTCGGGTGGAGCATCTCAAAAAACCCCTGACAAACGAAGCTAGGGCTTCTTTGAAGTCTCTGGGTGTTCTCGGGGCTCAGGTTGCTGAAGAAATCATGGCCCTTTCGGGTGTGGAGGCCCTTCAAATCAAACCCAAAGAGATCAGGGTGAAAAAAGAGGTGTCCGCATCTTGGGAAGACATCCAGGGGAAGGTTCTCGATATCCTGCGCAAGGCCTTGAGGAGAAAACAGATGAAGATCGTCAGGCGATGACAGCCTCTAATCATCCCCGCTTCCGCACCTTGAACCCTTCTTGAGCCACAGTCGGTCCTGTTCCTGGAATGAACCCTGATGTGCAACTAGCTGTCTTCATAGCTCAAGATCTTAACATCTACCCGCCTGAGGCGGGTTAATCTCAAGCCCGCCCTGGCGCTACACCACGTGAGCGTAAAAGGTCTCTCTGTGATAAGAGAATGGGAGCCAATAACACATCTCGGCCAGTGCTAGGTCTGGGCCAGGGTTTTTGGCCGAGCCGGGATGGCCTTTCCCCGAAAGGCGATATCTCAAAAGAATTTCACCGGATATCGCAGCGTGCTGATCTTTGAGGGTTTGCTCCACGAGAACCCTAGTAGAATGTCTCATTCTGACCAAGTCAAAGGACTCTCAAACCCTCAAAGATCAGCACGCCTCCGCAGAACGCTATAGATATCGCCTTGAGGGGAATGGCCATCCCTGGCGAAAGCCTCGTCGGTTTGAGGCGAAGCTTCGCTAGAAGCCAAAGGGAGTCAAGGCTTTTGTAATACTTACCCTCCAAGGTACGCTTTCTTAATGAGAGGATTTTCCACCAATCTCGTTGCTGTATCATGGAGAACAATCCGCCCGGTTTCCAGGACGTAGCCGCGGCTCGCCACGGCAAGAGCCTTTCTTGCATTCTGTTCTACCAGGAGTACGGTCATACCTTCTTCATTGATTTTTCTTACGAGCTCGAATGCCTTGCTGACAGCGATAGGCATGAGCCCCATAGAAATCTCATCGATCAGGAGAAGCTTGGGATCACCAATCAAAGCTCTTGCGATGGCCAGCATCTGCTGTTCACCGCCTGAGAGATGACGACCAAGCTGCTTCTTGCGTTCGGCGAGTATGGGAAAAAGCTCGAAAACCCACTGCAGATTCCGGCTGAACCTATTTTTATCCTGAATAAAATAGGCGCCCATCTGCAGATTTTGCAATACGGACAATTCGGGAAAGATCTTTCTTCCTTCGGGTACAATCCGGATACCCCTTTTGACGCGCTCGTGCCAGGGCACATTCTCCAAGCTCTGATCCTCAAACCAGATCCGCCCCTTAACCCGATCGGCCAAACCGAGAATGGCACGGAGGGTCGATGTCTTACCGGCCCCATTCGATCCAATAAAGGTCACCAATTCAGCCTCGCCCACCTCGAAGGAAAGATCGCTAACGGCTTGATACTCACCATAGTAAACGGACAGGTTCTCTGCTCTCAGCATCAGAGCCCTCCCTTCAGCTGCCCAGGTAGGCTTCGATCACCCTGGGATCGCTCTGAACTTCCTCAGAGGTTCCCTGGCAAAGGACTTCTCCGAAATTCAATACCGCCAATCGGTCACACAGTTGCATGACGTATGGAATATTGTGCTCAATGAGCAAGATCGTCAAGCCTTCCTCTCTGAGATTCTTAATCACATGGACGAGGGACGGGATGTCTTCATGACTCAGTCCTGCAAATGGCTCATCAAGCATCAAGAGTCTAGGACGCAAGGCCAATGCGCGAGAAATCTCCATCCTTTTCTGGTGACCCAGCGGCAGTATTGTAGGCGTCTGATCAATGTATTCCTCCAAACCAACCAATTTCAAAAGCCGCAAAACCTCTGCGCGCTTCTTTTTCAGACCGGTACCCAACATGATCGGAGAAAGACCGCCGGTGTAAGGTTTGCTCAGAGAAGCCAGAATGTTGCGCTCGAGGGTGATGTTCTTGAAAGGCTTCACGATCTGAAAGGTCCGACCGATGCCCAATCGGGCGATGCGATGCGTGGAATGCTTCGTGATGTCCCTGCCCTCGAGAAAGACCTTGCCGCTATCCGGAGAAAAGACCCCACACACGCAGTTAAAAAAGGTCGTCTTTCCTGCGCCGTTGGGCCCGATAAGACCCAGGATCTCGTTGGGTCGCACCTCAAGGTTGACTGCGCTCAAGGCTTGCACGCCACCGAAGGATTTACCTAAGTTCTCTACTCGAAGAATCGGAATCATGTTGTCTTTTGAGCCGTAGCGTC
>SMTZ1_10003193_pt1 | contig 16538 bp, 18 predicted proteins | sample DeeMarSWOR136_30_FD_25667 | JGI IMG/M metagenome (IMG submission 25667)
TGCAGGTTTCATCCAAGATGTGATGAACGGTTGGAAGTTTGTGAAAAAGTAAAACCTAGATTCCTTGAAATAGGTGATAAATATTACATTGCCTGCCATCTATATGATCCAGACTATAAAGATTCTCCAAAATATGAATGGGAAAAAGAAGAGGATTTGGAATCTTATAAGGTATAAGTCTTTTATAAAATACACAATTAAAATTAAGAAAAAATTAAAATGACAATTTCTGAAGAAAAATTTAGTGATTTGAAAAGTGATGCTGAAGCTATCATCACTGTAAAGAACCTTAAAACTTATTATCCAATTCTAGGTGGAATTTTTAAAAGAAAAATTGGAGAAGTTAAAGCTGTAGATGGGGTTTCCTTTGAACTTAATAAAAGAGAAACTTTAGGATTAGTTGGAGAGAGTGGGTGCGGTAAAACTACTATTGGAAATACAATTTTGAATCTTGTACCTGCTACTTCTGGAGAAATCTATTATCATGACAAAAGAATTGATATTAATTTCACAAATAGTTTACGTAGAAAAATACAGATGGTATTTCAAGATCCTGATTCATCACTTAATCCTCGCTGGAAAGTAGTAAACATTATTGGTGAACCTCTCAGGATTTTGCAAGGGATGAAAAAAAGGAGAGAAATTCGCAGAAGAGTGCTTGAACTTTTAGAGACAGTATCGATGAAAAATGAACATCTTGACAGATATCCACATGAATTTTCTGGAGGGCAAAAGCAAAGAATAGTTATCGCTAGAGCATTAGCTTGTAACCCTGAAGTAATTATCTTAGATGAACCTACCTCTGCTCTAGATGTGTCTGTTCAAGCTCAAATATTAAATTTATTAAAAGAACTCCAAACAGAATTCGGATTATCATACTTATTTATTACACATGACTTAAGTGTAGTACAACATATTGCTGATAAAATTGCAGTTATGTATCTTGGAAAATTCGTTGAAGGGGGAACTGTTGAAGATGTTTTTAGAAATCCATCACATCCTTATACGAAAGCATTAATGTCAGCACGACCTACTTTTGATCCCAAATTAAAAAAAACACGGATTATTTTACAAGGAGAAGTTCCTAGCCCTATTAATCCTCCAGTTGGATGCCCATTTCATCCAAGATGTCAAGAAAGAAATGACCATAAAGCTTGTGGAATTGATGCTCCTGCTAAGATTCCTTTGGGAGGCGAAACGGGCGAACATTATATGTATTGTTTGCCTCTCGAGGTTAGAAAAAAGTCTTATGAAGGGATGGAATACATCTCAGATTAAACTTTATTTTAAATATTTTTATATTTCTTATTTAATCTTCTACTTTTTTATTTTAGATTTAGCTTAAGTGATTTCATCATTTTCATAATTTCGAAAAAAAAATAAATTAGCAAAATTTTTCCTTAATGATGGTAAATACTAAATCACAGATATTTATAGTTAAAACATCACCGAATTCGGTGTTAAATGATTATCAGAAATTAATGCATAAAGCAGATTATACAAAATTCTATAATAAAAAATTAAATACTGTTATTAAATTAAATCTTAGCTGGTCAAAATTTTTTCCTGCTTGTTCTAGCCCTCCTTGGCAAGTAGAAGGAGTGCTTAAAACAATGGTGGAGGATGATTTTAACCCAAGAAAAATATTCACAGCAGAAAATAGAACTGTAGTCACCAATATTGAAAGAGGCTTGCAGGGCAATAAATGGTCACCAATTATTAGGAAATATGGTGTATGGTTCGTTCCTTTAACACGTATTCCTTTTGTACCCTATGAATCACTAAGATCTAGATTTATTCAACTAAAGAATACAAAATTACACGTGTTAGATTCAAAGATCTTTCCAGAAGGTTTTAAAATCCCTGAATTCTATTTAGGAAAGCAGATAATTCATTTACCCACCATGAAAACACATGGACATACAGGAGCAGTAGGAGGGAGTTTAAATCAAACTAAAAACGAAATGAAACATGGAGGTATTACTTGCGCCATGAAGAATGCTTTTGGAGGATTACTTACGAAAAGAAGACACTTTTCCCATCAATTTATGTCAGAAGTACTGGTAGATTTATTGATAATTCAAAAACAAATTCATCCCAGTATTCTAGCTATTGTAGATGGTACTGTATGTGGTGATGGAGCGGGTCCTCGTATAATGATACCTCGAATAAAAAATACTTTATTAGCAGGGTATGATCAAGTTGCCGTGGATGCCGTTGTAGCAAAAATGATGGGATTTGAGCCATTACAATTGCCCGCAATTAAGATGGCTCATGATGAAGGATTGGGTTGTGGGGATGTAGATCAAATTGAAATTATCGGGGAAGATATTTCCAAGATAAACTGGAATTTTAGGGTTAAACGAAGTCTTGTTATTTGGGGCGATCAAATGGTCAGAAAAGGACCCTTACAATTCATTTATCCTTTATTCCAAAATGAGCTATTCTTTTTAGGGCCTACATATGCTTCTAAAATCTATCATGATATGTTATGGTACCCTACTGTAGGTAAGAAAAGAATAAATGCATTTTTAAAAACCAAATGGGGTTCTCTATTTCAAAGCTATTCTGAAATATAAAAGAAGAGCTATATTATCATAAAAGAAGATTTTTATCTTTCTTTTTATCCAAAATATACTCAATTTTTTCTTTATAATTATAATCATAATTGGGTTTATTCATATCCAATTTAAAATGAATAAAAAACTCAATGGACCCTCCCTTTCCTAAGAGAGGAGATTTCATAATCCCAAACGGAATTAAACCATAGCTTTTACTCCAAGAAATTATGTTATTTAAAATTTTTTTAAGCTCAAACCGATCTTGAACAATTTTAAATTTCTCTTGCTCTTGAAAGTCTGTTTCAAAGATCGGCTTTATCAGAGTGATTACATCACCTTTCAAATCTAAAAAATTCTTTACATTGGGTAGAATTGCTCTCAAAGAAGTAAATGTTATGTCAATCGTAACTAAATTTACTTTCTCATCTAATTTTTTTAATTTACGAGCATCAACTCCTAATAATGGAATCACCTTTTCAATCATTTTTTCACATTTTAAAGAAGGATGAAGCAAATCAGTGGCCGTATCTACTGCATAAACTTTTGTTGCTCCATGTTTCAATAGGCAATCTGTAAAACCGCCTATGCTTGCTCCGATATCCACACAAATTTTATTGGACACATCAATCTTAAACTCTTTTAATGCTGCCTCTAACTTTATTCCACCTCGACCAACATAGGGGAAGTTTTTCTTTAATTTTATTTCATGTAAATGATCAATCCTCTTTCCAGGTTTAAGTATTTTCATACTATTTACATAAACAAAACCATTTTTAATTAACCACTGTGCTTTTGATCGACTTTCTACAAACCGTCTATCCACTAATATAATATCTAGTCTTTCTTTCATTAGTGTTTTCTTGTTTTTTTACTCATTCTTTATTTGAATTTTAATGATTAAAATGAGGAAAAATTTTATCGCATTTTAAATCTTTTATTTAACATTATTTCATACAATGTACAGTTTAATTGAAGATTATCTTTTTTTATGGCAAATTGTACTGGTAAAGAAGAAATTCTCAAATAAAGAACTTAATTTATTAAGATATTTCCTTGAAATTACAAATATAACTCCTGTTGATATCATTTTAAGGAATCACTTTATTTTTTTTCTTGTAAATAATGAGGATTATTTTCAAGCTAAACAGTTTATAACAAAATTAAGATCAAAATTACAAAAAAAGAAGATTTTAATTATACGAGATGAAACAACTTTAAGTAGGCTATTATTCAGTTTTTTCCAGGATACCTACATCCATGATATCATTTTAAATAATGATTATGTTTCTAACAAGAAATTTATTAAAATTTTATTTCTAATTGAGAAAGATAGAGCTATTGCAATAGGAAATGAAGGAGATTATATCAAGACTATTAATTTTATGTTCGATAAATGTATAAATTTTAAAAATTTTAATGATGGTTACATTAAAATTCCCTTAGAAATAAAGTGTGAATTAACGGGATTATAAACTCTTAGGATTTACTTTTAAAGTCTTTTGAAGCTAAATAGGCTGCTATTTTGCCAATTTGAATTTTCAAGGAAGCCTTAGAACCAAATTTAATATAGATTATTTTTAATAAGATTCCCGTTAAAACACAGGTAATTAAGATAAATATCCAAATATTAATAGAATTTAATTGTTCAAAAAATAAAAAATATAACAAATTGTGAGAGATATACACAGAAAGTGAATAATAAGAAAAATAAAATAGAAAATGATAGCTTTTATTTGTTTTAAATATCTGGAATTCTTCAAAACCAATCAGAATTGATAATAAAGTCAAATTAATACCTAAAGTATAAATCATCCAGGAAAAACTTCGATTTGTTAAAAATTTTGGAAAGTTAAATATTATTCCAAAAAAAACTAATAATAATCCTACAAAGAATAAAGGAATAATTAACTTTTTCAACGTTTTCCGCTTCCTAAGTATTTCATCTTCAATAAGATATATTTTAAATATCATATCACCAACAACCGTACCAAATAAAAAAAATGGAAAAAAGGAGAAAATTGCATCAAGGTGTAAATTATGATAAAAAACATGAAATAAAATTCCATTTAAATTATACTGCCCTTGAAAGGGTAATAAATAATTTAGGAGTAATTGGTTTAAAATCCAAATAACCATTCCAAGACCTATTCTATATTTTATAGAGATATGTAACAACGGCCATGACATAAAAAGAGAAACTGACACTGTTAATAAAACAAACCAAGTCCAGATCCACACAAAATTTGAAAGCGCAATTGCAATAAGTGAATTATATAATAACGCAACTATGAAAAGAATCATTGCTCTATAGAGATATTCTTTCCTAATTGCTTTAATGCTATAATTATTTATTTGCTGGGCTTTTTTATAGCGAGCTTGCAGAGATAACACCGCAGTTAAACCTGCGATAAAAATAAACGCTGCTGATCCAATAGGATCTACAATTTTAAATGTTAAGTCATAAAGCCACGTGTATTCTTCTTTTAGCCACCACTCCTGAAGATGCCCTATGAACATCCAAAGTATACTTAATCCACGAATAATGTCAATACTCTTCAGTCTTTTCATACTCAGCCAAAAAATCTGGAATTTAGTGTTTTTTATATCGCAAAACTTCAATTTTTTCTGCTAAAAATGATGCAACTTTACTTATAAAAAATTTAAGCGAAGCATATTTTCCTAACTTTTTATAAATTAGGTAAAATAGAAAGGTCCAAATAATCATAATTGGCACAATATAAAACCAGATTTCTATCGCATTAAATCTGGGAGGGAAAAGAAAAAAGAGGAGGTTATGAGCAAGAAATATTGTAAAGGAATAATATGAATAGTATTTTAGAACCGAATAGTTCTTTTTAAACTTAATTTTGTTAAAGTCTTTAATAATAACTAATAATGTAATCAATAATAATTCTATACCAAATACGAACATATGAGAAGAAAAGGTTTCTTTATTTGAAAATTCAGGAAATTTAAAAAATACACCAAATATGATAAGGATGAAACCTCCGATCAAACTTGGTTTGAAAAGCTTCTCCTTTAAATATGTTTGCTGTTTATCAAATCCTTCTTTTAAAGATGCTTCATAAAATAGATCCCCAATTACTGTACCTGCTAGTAGGAATGGAAAATAACCCAGAATTACATTCTGGTCAGGTACATTATACAGGAAATAATATAAAAATCCTGCAGCAGTAGATTGTCCTTGATAGGGTGATAACCATGCAAATATAATTTCATTCCCGATCCAACTAGAAAAACAAATAAATAATCTAAATAACTTGGAAGTCTTAAAAAAAGGCCATGCCATAATGAGCGAGATTGAGATTGTTTGAATAACAAACCACAACCAAACACCGGGAAGACCCATATAGAGTGTGCCAAAAAAATTCCATAAGGTAGAAACAAAAAAAATCATTAATGCTCTTAACATGTATTCATTTCTAACTAATTTTACATTCCCATCTTGAGAAGACTGAATTTTATCTAGTCTTCTCCTATAGGAAAGAATAGCACTTACACCGGAAACAAGTAAAAATCCACCTCCTCCCACAGGGGCTCCCAAATTCCATATAACTTCATAAAGCCAAAAGTCTGATTGGGAGATCCACCAGTACACCATATGCCCAAAGGTCATATAAAATATACAAAGACCGCGAAAGATATCGATCGCTTTTACTCTAAGCATAGAAATCCATAAAGCTCTAATTAATTAACTATTATGAGAAATTATTATAAAAAATTAAAGTTTTTCATTTAATTTCTTTTGGAGCTCTCATCATTTCAGTAGCATCCGTGAGAGACAAGTCCCCATTAAACACTTTTTCTGCGATTTCTTTTAAAGTGAAAATGGATTTATTTATTTCCTCATAATTTTTCTTTCTAAACTCTTCATTCTTCATTTTTTTTTCTCTCAATTGTTTATAAATGATAAGATAATTCTTTTGATTAATTTCAATTCCTTCTCTTAAAGCTAAAATCAATGCTGCAGCTTCATCTTTTGAAATCTTAGGATAATTATGCTGATTTTTAATTTTAATCTTGGATGATTTGAATTCATCAACTAAAAATATCCTAACGTTGTTTCTACTTTGTAAAATATTAAAAATTTTCTCAACTAAATCAAAAGTAATTGAAATTACTCCCCTACCGAATTTAAATATTAATTTCATTAAATTAGGATTATTTTTCTGAAACAAGTTAATATGGGTTCTAATTTCATTAATAAGGTCTTTTTTTTGATAACAGCAGTAGGAATCTAAATAGAAGTCGTCCAAAAAAATCATTAATCCAATCCTTTTTCCTGGATCAATTGAGAAGGTTAATTTTGAGTAATATTCTTTAAATCCTATTCGAATAGCAGCCATCACACGTAAAATATATTCATTAAAATTTTCCTCTTTAGGGTATGCAAGAATAACAATTTTATTATCCTTTGTTTCAAATCTATCTTTTTCTTCATAAGTAGTAAGGATAATGGAAGTAGTATTCGGAATTTTCATTCCAAAGTTTAAAATTTTAAATTTAATTTTGTTTTCGGTTAATACCTTATTTACTCTATAAAAAAAGCTAAGGTTTTTAGTTAAAATAAACAAAAATTTATTTTTCAAATTAATTATATAAATTAACTATAAAATTAAAATTTTTAAATATGCAATTTCCTTTTAATAGAATTAATAAATTCTTACAATCAAGTGGTAAATCTGAAGGGATATTTTCCGTTTGGGGGGATATCGGGGTAGGGAAAACGACGTTTTCTATTCAAACTGCTGTTAATAGTGCTCTAAAAGGAAATAAGGTTATTTTTATTTATACTAAACATAGCTTTCCATTTGAAAAACTTGATATTTTAATTCAACACACTAATCAGAAGTTGCTTGAAAATATAATTTTTATCCATTCTATTGATTTTAATGATATGTTTTACTTAATATCTCACTTAGAATTTTTTATTCTTAATGATTTAAGACCGCATAAAGTAGACATGATTATTATTGATTCTATTACAGATCTCTATCGATTAGAATTAAGTAGAGATAAAAAGGAAAAGAATTTTATCTTAAATTATAAATTAAATTACATTTTAGCCAACTTATCTTATTTGCATAAAAGATATGCGATTGATATTTTAATTGTAAATAGTAGTAGTCGAAAGTCGGAAAATAACCAAATCGTTGAGATACAAAGCGGAGGGAAAGTTATGGAGTATTGGATTCCTTTTACCGTAAAAATCACTAGATTAGACTCTCTAAACAATCGAAAAATCTTTTTTAAAGATGTTGAAAAGAATAAAATAATTGAAATTAACTCTACCTTAACGACAAAAGGATTTGAAGAAATCTTTTAACTCTGTTTAAAACTGAAGTAAACCTTTTTTCAACATAATTTTTAAAGTATATTTTGAGGAGGATATCACTTTTGTATTGAAAGGGTGTTTTTCTAAAATCTCTGCAACACTGTCGTTAAAAAATCGAGCTAGGATTTTACAATGTTTATTTAATTCTCTTATCCTCTTAACGATTAAAATGGAATCTGTTACAACGGGAATTGAATTGAATACATAATCAAATTCGTCTATATTAATTGCTTTTAACATTGAATAATCCTTTGGATCTCCTATCATTATTTTATCTTTATCAATCGCAAACTTTTCAATAAATTCCTCATCCTCTTCAATTACTTTATATTTTATGTATGGTTTCACTTTTAATTTCTCTATTAATCGTGCAGTAATATGGGTCATTCCTATTAAGAGAATATTACGGTAGTTCTTTTTTACTATCTTTTCAAATATAATTTCCGAGGCAAATTTTGAAGTTGAAATAATTTTTGCCCCATAAGTTTTAGCAATTAAATCCCCGATATCATCTTCGAATACTCTACAAATTAGCAAACAATTTCTATTTAATTGTCTTATATCCGCATTTAGTACAAATTGAACTTCTAGATTATCACTCAAAATAAAAACGGCTTTAGCTTTCTCTACTCCCGCATCCCTCAGAGTATCCAAACTTAAAGCATCATCATTTATGACAGGTTCTTCTTTGTCAATTAAATCTTGTACAATTTCTTTCTTTTTTTCTATTATAACAAGAGGTATCCCTTTTTTTCTTAAATAATGGGCAATTCTTTGCCCTATATGATTATATCCTATTATCACTACATGATTTGTGTAGTTTCTTGATAATTTTCGACAAGTATCTACAGGATTATATTTCCGAAATAAATCAATAGTAATTAATGAAAAAACAAGACCAAATATTATAAACTCAGTGAAATTTGCGTAAAAATTACCAAATAAGCTTTCATGGTTTATAAAATAGAATAAAATTAATAAGGCTTCAATGAAATCTGTTGTTTCATATACAAAATAAATATAGCTTCCTACAAACCAAAATAATACGATTAGAAAAGCAAAAGAATTTTGCTTTAAGACACTTTTAAATTTAATAAATTTTTTTGAGCTCATGGATTTTCCTCTAAAACGTTCTATTCTATTAACATTAACCAGAATATTATTTTTAAATCTTCTTTATGTATTCTATATATTTAATGGATAAAAAAAATATTGATTCTCTCTCTCTTTTAATAGCTGTTTATAATATAATATATTTATTACGGAAAGATCTAAAAAATTATCTTAAATTAAGTACTATTAATATTAAAATTGCATATATTAATGAATCATAAAAAGAATGTTTTATAATGAAAGAACACCGTGAAAAGACTAAGTTATCGAAATGGCTAGAAGAAAGTTTATCCCAAAATTTTCCTAATCGTAAAGAATTGATCGAATTAATTCAGACTATAGTAGATGCAACTATTCCAATTCGAGGGTTACTTGAAAAAGGAATAACATCAAAAGAACTTCATCAACGAATGGAAATTGAAGAGCCCACAAATAAAACATTGAATATTTATGAAGAACAACAGATTCATGAGGATCTTCTTACCCATTCTATAATACTCAAAACTATTCAAGAAAGTGATATTAATTATGCGTTTATTGCCTCTGAAGAAGCTGAACCCGTAATAGGAAACGGGCTTTTAGGAGTAACCATAGATCCAGTGGATGGATCATCAAATGTAGGTGTAAATAGAACAGTGGGTACGATTGTAGGAATTTATGGAGAAGAAGGAATAGTTTGTGCTTTTTATGTGCTTTATGGAATTTTTACAAATTTGGTGCTTTGTATTAATGATAAAGTAGCAGAATTTATTTTAGATACAGTTCCTTATAGTTTAACTTTTTATCATTATATTTTCCTTGAATATAAATCTTTGCCAGATAAAGAAGAAGGGGGAATTAGGTGCCTTGGAGGCCTTCCCAACAAATGGTCGCAAAGAAGTAAATCATATGAACAATTATTAATCAGTAAGGGGTTTAAAGATCGATATAGTGGTAGTTTCGTTGGGGATTTTCATGCAATACTGAAATATGGGGGTGTGTATTCGTATTTTCCATCTCCAAAGGGTAAAATCCGACTCTATTATGAATGGCTCCCTTTAGCATTTATAGTTAAAACCTTAGAAGGTAATTTCTTAATTATTAATGAAGCAAAACAAGGAGACTCTGTAGAGTTCTTTAAAGACGTAATCCCTTTAACTAAACAGAATGTTGAAAAAATCCACGCAACAGTATGTGGAGGACTTTTAGGCAGTAATCGAGCAGTAAATTGGTACTAATTAGAAAGTAAATCAAATTTTTATCATGAGTGAAGAAGAGAAAGAGTTAGTTAAAGTTAGAGAAGGATCAGCGGAAATTTATGTTTATTTGGTTGATAAAGATTCTATTCCTTCAAAATCAATGAATGTTTTTTATAATAATACGATGGAGATAAATCGAGATATTTCAAATTTAGCAATAATATCATATAAAAAACTCTATAATCCCTATGAACTCAATATTATTGATGCTATGGCAGCATCTGGAATTAGTTCTATACGAATGTTAATGGAATGTGAAAATATAAAAAAGATATACATTAATGATATTAATCCAATAGCTATAGATCTTATATACAAAAATTTAGAACTTAATCCTTTAAATCAAGATTCTATTGAAATTCAAATCTCAAATAAGGATGCAAATCTTTTGTTTTTAGAAGTTGCGCAACAGAAGGAGATTAATTCGAATGTTGTGGAAGGAAGACCAAATGTTATATCGATTGATCCCTTCGGAACACCGAATAAATATATAGATTCTGCTTTTAAGACAATAGCAAAAACAAAGGGATTGTTATGTATAACTGCCACAGATACTGCTGTCTTATTTGGAATTAAACCCGCCGCTTGCGTTCGAAAATATATGTCTAAACCTCTTCATACGGAATATTGTAAAGAAATAGGAGCTAGAATTTTATTATATTTTATATCCAGGATTGCAAATGTAAATAGATTAGGTATACTACCATTATTAACTTTCTATTCAAACCATTTCATCAGAATTTTTATTCTAACATTTAAAAATAAGAAAAAGATTACAGAAAGTTTTTCAAAATATGGATTTATAATACATTGTAAAAATTGTGGTTTTCGATCAGCAATTTCAATCGATCCTCAAAAAATGATTCAACTCTGCCCATTTTGTGAAGAAAATGGAAAAATTGAATATGCAGGACCTCTATGGATTGGTAATATTCACGATAAATTATTCGTTGAAGATATACTACTTCAAAATAATTACAAAAATTATCGCAATAAAAAAAGAATTTTTAATTTAATAAATTTAATTTTAGATGAAATTGGAATGCCTTTAAGTTATTATAACATTCATAAATTAAGTCAAGAATTAAAAATTTCTAATATTCCAAAGATTGAAAAAGTACTAAATATTATTAAAGAAAAAGGTTTTAAAGCTTCAAGAACTCATTTTGATTTTGTTTCCATCAAAACAGATTTGAATATTAAAGCTTTAAAAAGTAATCTATTAAATATGAACAATTGAAATAAGGGAAAAGATGCCTAATTATCCTGAAGAGCATAAAAATAATGCTCAATATCAACAAGCTAAACGGCAGGGATATAGAGCACGTTCTGCGTTTAAATTATTCGATATTCAAAAAAGATATAATATATTCAAAAGAGCTTTCTTTATTTTAGACCTGGGAAGTGCTCCTGGTTCTTGGTTACAAGTCGCAAAAAAATTTGCAGTTGAAAACTTAGACAAGTATCATGATCAATATTATAAACGCGACCGTTTTAAGATTTTGGGAGTGGATATTAAAAAAGTTTCACCTATTGATGGTGTAAAGATTGTTAGAATGGATTTTACAAAAGAAGAATTTCAAAAAGAGATTCATTTATACTTCCAAGGAGAATTATTAGATCTTATCCTTTCAGATGCTAGTATTAGAAAATCTGGGAATAAATTTAGTGATCAAGCCAAACAATTTAATCTATGCTATAGAATTCTAGAATACACAAAATTTTTAAAAAAGAATGGAAATATCGTTATAAAAGTATTTCAGGGAGCGGATTATGATACGTTTTATCAATTTATGAAGAAGAAATTTATCGTTATCAAGAGTTTAAAACCCCGATCCACTAAAAAAAAAAGTAATGAAATTTATATTATCGGAATAAAAAGAAGATAATCATTCTAAAATTTCGGATTGTACTTCATCGAAATTGATAGTATAAGGCTTCCCTTCTAAAGAGTTATTAATCCACTCGGTTAACCATTGACAATGGTGAGGATTGAATTGATCTAAATTTGTCTCATTGCATTTGCTAGCAAAGGGACATATTAAACAAGGTTGATAAGAGAATATTTCTAAAATGAAATCCTTTTTGTTCATGTCAATAGAGATGTCTTTTACTTTAATGTCTATATCTTCAATTGCAGTAATATGTTTTGTCCATGATGCCTCAACTAACTCTCTTATAACCTTAATCTTTGATTGTAATGCTAAGATATCTAAAATATTATCTAGTTCGCTCGCTTTTTTTTTTGTTAACTCTAATAGGTCTTTAAAATATATGTTCTTTTCTTTATTAATAATATTAAGTACTAATCTTTCTTCTTTTTTTAGAGAACGAGTGAAATCTTTTTTCCTTTCTTCTATTCTTTCTATCCTTCTTTCAGCATTTGACTTATCTGAATCTTCTGTTCCTTCCATTCGCTCTTTAACTTTGCATTTATGACGGCTAAGGTATGCAAACGAATTCCCACAATAAGGACATACTTCTTTTTTTTTCTTTGCCATTTTAAAAGATCAATAAATAATACTATATAAATATGAATTAAAATTTAGTTTCAGAATAGGTTAATAATCATTTTATGATTGATTAAAAATTAATTTTTCGATTTATTGATTGTTAATATTTATAAAATTTTATTAGAATAAGATGTTTTTTGAAAATTACTAACTATAAATTGGTAACCAATATATCATAAAAAATGACTGTAGAAATTACAAAGATTTCAAACTTAAAAAGGACAAAAATCATAACTATAAAACAAATTATAAATCAAATTCTAATAAAAAAAAGAGAAAAATTTGTTTTTAGTACAGGCACAAAGAGCTTTGATACAGTTTTGGGTGGAGGTTTTCATTCAAAAAATTTGTATATAATTTTTGGAGCTAATCGAACTGGAAAAACTCAATTATGCCATCAAATGTGTATTCAAGCTTATAAATTCTCTTCTCAATCAATTTATCTAGATACTGAAAATACTTTTCGGCCAGAACGAATCAAGGAATTAGCTCTCTCCCAATCTTTAGATTTTAAAAAAACTCTAAAAAATATCCTCGTTTCTAAAATTATGAGCACATCAGCTTTATTATTAACATTAAAAGATATTGAGGCAACTATCAAAAGAAGTAAAATTAAAATTATTATAATTGATTCTATCAATAACCATTTCAGAGCAGAAGTAGGAGATAAAAAATTTTCTTATACAAAAGTAAAAGCAACTTTTATAAAGATTTTAGAGGAACTCAGTAGTCTTGTTGAAAATTATAATATAATAATCATTGTAACGGCTCAAGTTTCACCTAACTTTATTGAAAGTGCACCAATTGCTGAATATCCTGTTGGATTACAATTTTTAAGTCACTTTTTCTCAGAATTTCTATATTTAAGTTATAAAGAAAAAGAATCCGGATATGTGCATTTAATTAATTCAAATACTCTTTCAGAAAAAAAAATTCTTTATAGAATTACTAATAAAGGTATTGAAGATTATAAAATTTGATAGATATTTTAATTAACTATTTTTAAAAAGGATTCTAATGACAATTTTTTAAAGAAGGGAGATTCAGAATCAGAATTAACAAGAAAAATCTCTTTATCAAAATTTATGATTAACCATTCTATTAATTCTTTTGCATACCTTAACTTTTTTGATTTTATAATAGATGCTTTAATATCCTTCTTGATAAAAGGCTTACTATATTTCCCTACTTTATTTTCAAAATCCATTCCAATCAGATATAAACGCTGATAGGGTAATACGAAGGATTTAAGAAAAAATAAAATTCTATCTCCATCGGTAAATCCACCTGGGTTTATCAAGTTCTCTAAAGGTTCTACTTGAGTAGTACCTATTACATCCTTAAAGTTTAAAATATCCTTCTCAAATAGTTTTAGTTTCTCTATATTATCACCATGAGCATGTACAATATTAAATTTTGCATATATAAATTCTTGAGCTGTTATTCCGTCCAAATCCGAAAAAATTCCGTCTATGGGTAAACCTTTTTCCCTTAATAGCACTGCAGCTCCATCTGCGGCAAAATTTAACCAATTATGAAAAATCTTAGTTCCTCTTTTCTTTAGAATATACCTAATGGATTTTTGGAGTGATGGTCCACAACCATATATAACAATTTCATTCTTAGTCTTTATTAATTTATTAAAACGATTTAGTACATTATCAAGATTCCATTGATATGATTTTCTATTTAAAATATCAGATAAATAATTCCGCGCTTCACAATCCTTTTGATAATCGAAATTAAAATCTTTTATAATTTTAAAATACCAATCTTTAAATTCAAAATAGAAGTCTATTTGTTTCTTAATTGATAAAGTCATTTACACCTTTTTTTTTTTGAAGCCATTCAAATAATAAAAAAATTTTAAATCTTTTATATAATTAATTTATTCTATCAATTAATTCAATATTATTTAATTTAAAAATCAATCAAAATAAAAAGTGATTTAAAGAATGGGATCACCAGGTAATTTATTTTACACGAAGACTCACCAATGGTTTGATCCTGCAACTGGCAAAGTAGGACTCACTGCCTTTGCAGCTGAACAACTTGGTGAAATCAGCTTCGTGGACGTGGATGCTCTTGAAGGTGCAGAACTAACACAAGTTAAAATGGATGGGGATGAACCAACTTCCGATCCTATTGATGCTACCGTCGAGTCTAGTAAAGCTGTCGGTGATATTTATAGTCCTGTTTCAGGAACTGTTAAAGAAGTAAATAGTACATTAATGGATGAGCCTGAAAAGATTAATGAAGCACCTTACGAAGCATGGTTATACGTAATTGAGCCATCCAACTGGGATGCAGAAAAAGCTAAGTTACATTCTGCCGCTGATTACGATGCATTTACTGAATCGCTGAAATAAAATTAATTTTAATTTATTTGAGTAATACACTAACTTTTTCTTTTTTTTTTATTCCTCAGTAAGAATAATTTAAAATAATAATTTAGATTAGGATTTTTTCTCGTTTTCATTAAGGAAAGTTTATTTATATAATAACGTAAAATTATCTTTAGAATTTTAGGATTTAATTAGACTAAATTTTAGACATTAAATAATGTTTCTCCAAGCTTTATGGTTATCATAGCTTGTAAAGCAGTAAAAGTAACTAATACTAGAATTATTCCAATCACTAAAATCCTTATGGCAATATTCTTATTATATACATATTTAGATGCTTGATACAACATTACAAATCCAAGGGAACAGAGAAATAAGAAAATTGATGCAACTATACCTTCAATAATAAATGAATCTTGGATATCCGGGTAAAGGAATATTGGATCATTAGTATTTGGATTTGATCCTAGTGCTGGTGGTTTTCTATAAATTATATATAATATACCCATCTGGAGGAGAAATAATGCAATATAAACCACAATAACAGAAATAGATCTTCCCGGTATTGGCATATCCATTCTGAAACGCTTAATTTTAGGAAATAACACTTTAGGCTTTCTTAAAGCTTTTCCAAATAACCAAGGCGTTTTGCCTTTAATCTTCTCAACTATAGTCTCAGATCCACTCACATCAAATTTATTTGATTTTATTTTATCAGGTTCTTGTTTTTGCATAGTAATCTTCTGTAAATTTCTACTGATTATTAAATAAATTTTTTTTCAATTAAAATTTTTGTGAATTAAAGAATAACTTGTTTGATTATTTAAGCTAGTTTCTTTAGTAGATTTACTAAAAATTTCCAAATTTTTTCTACACTTTTAACATCTAAGCGCTCATCCGGTGAATGACCTCCTTGGACATTTGGTCCAATAGAAATCATTTCCATTTCAGGAAAGTGGAACGCAAAATAGGCACACTCCAAACCAGCATGTATTGCTTGAACGGTTGCTTCTTTATCGAACAAAAATTTATATGTTTCTTGTGAAAGTTTTGAGATATATGAGTTAAAATTAGGTGGCCAGCTTGGATATTCAGTGTCAACATGTATCTCTATATCAAGACTGGACATATTTAACAAAGTTTTAATTTGTTCATGAACAACTTCTATATCATAATGCGATAGACTTCTTTGACTTATTCGGAATTGAATTAAATCAGATTCCGTTCTAATAGTTGCTAAATTGGTAGAAGTGTGTACTAATTCTTTAATGGTTGGATGGAATAATATTGGACCGTTCGGCATTAAATATAATAAATTGATTAATTCATTTTGAACTCTCTCAGGAAATATAAAATTGCTTTTTAAGGCTTTTTTCTTTTCTAATGTTATATTAATCTTTGATTCTACTCCT
>SMTZ1_10003194_pt1 | contig 16538 bp, 26 predicted proteins | sample DeeMarSWOR136_30_FD_25667 | JGI IMG/M metagenome (IMG submission 25667)
GGCCTGCTGCGGGTGGCGATTACCGGGCACACCGCCGCCCCACCCCTCTTCGAGACCATGGCAGTGCTGGGCAAAGACAGGTGCCTCAAGCGTATCAAGCTAGCACTCGATAGATTGCGAGATAAACCCTAGAGAGTAAAGGGATAGCTTCCCGCTAAGAGTGATATTCCTTCTGCACCTCAAGCCCACTGATGGAGGTTCCATTACAGCCTTTCTGTGGTATCATATAGCGTAAACGAGCCACATAAATGGGTCGACACAGGAAACCCACCAATAAAAGAGTAAAGGAGGTATACAATGGGCTGCTTCTTTAGCTTCTTCGCTATCATGTCTGCTATTCCTGCCTTCTTCTTCTGCGCCTGGATCGCTATGATGTTCTGGGGCGTCATTGCCACCGATTTGGGCGTAAAGGACATAAACTACCCTATGGCCATGCTGATGACCTTAGGGCTCTGGCTTGTTGTTGCCCCTCTAGCCGCCGCCGTCAGAAAGGGCAAAGGCCGCTAGCGGGAAAGAGGGGTTCACAGGCAATAGAGACCTGTGACTGGATAAATGGCCAATATAAAAAAGAGATGCTTATCTGGCCAGAAGGAAGGTTCCATATACTGCTCCAAGCACAAGCGGTATTACAGGCCCGACGCTGGCTGCCCGATCTGCCGATACGAAGAATCCATCGTTAGGCATAAAGGCGGAGTCATTCCACAGATACAGAAGTGCCCGGTTTGTGGAGAAATGTCTCTTATCTGGTACCAGTGCAGCAATAGGTGTGAGTGCCTCAATCTCGAATGCAAGCTACAGCAGGCAGAGGCTGAGTACTAGCTTTCGGCGGCAGAAGTGCCACTCGTCCGGCCGGTGGTTGAACAGCGTGGGAACAATCATCGGCACCAGGGAGATGCTGAGGCTCTGGAATGTTAGAGGTTAGACAGGTATACATTCTGGAGAGGACGCTGCCCGTTTCTCGCTTCAACTTTCCCATAACACACTTTGTAGACCACAACTACACATTGTATACTGGTTATTCACACCGGGATAGCTTCAAGAACTGCCGCTCTCAGCCCTCTCACTTCCCAGATACCATGCAGGATTACGAGCCATAGGCAGACAGATTTCTCCATGGGGCGAACATGCGTTCCGAACAAAGCTATATAATAATTTTTATGTCAACTCCGCTCTTCCTTTGTTTGGAACTTATGTTCCACTACCTATCAGGTGCGTCTGCTTGGTATTCTATGCTCCCTCACACCAGCCTGGACGCTTAAACATGCTTACATGAGGATTTCTATCACCAGCACAATAAAACCGTCAGATTTTGATTACAGGGCTTCTGGCGATTTGTTATGTCATCTCCTGGGATTAGCCTAAAGTTGACAATGGCCTGCAAGTCTAATACACTATTACGGCGAAGCTGGGAGTCATGATGGTCTGTTGGCATATCAGCTTCGAGAGCGGTGGGGATTGGTCTAGTGGTAGGACAGCGGACTCTGGATCCTCCCCGCGAACACGAACTGTTAAGCAAATTCCTCAGTTCCAGAAGACAAGGCCTCTCTCGTAAAACCCTCAAGTTCTACAGCGGTTACCTCAGTCGAGCCAGTTGCGTGGTCGGTCTTACTGTTACCCGGGAAGACATATCCCGCTTTCTGGACTCTCTCCAGTGCAGCAATGGTGGCAAACACAGCTACTTTAGGGCACTAAGGGCCTTCTACAATTGGCTGTACTCTGCCAAATCTGCGTACAACATCAATCGCCAGGATAACCCCATGCTTGGTGTCGATGCTCCCAAAGTGGAAAAACCGATACTGGCTAGCTTGACCCAAGAGCAGATAGATACCCTTATCAGCATGGCGCATAGCCTCAGAGACCAGTGTGTTATCAGCTTGCTTGCTGACAGTGGTATGAGGCTCACCGAATTGACCAGTATCAAGGCTGATGATATTGACTGGGAGACTTGCACCGTCACCATCTGGGGTAAAGGGAACAAGCAGCGCAGAGCACCATTCACAAAGAGGACAGCGGGACTGTTGCAACATTACCTAGCTGATAACCACAGCAGCAATGGCTATATCTGGGGCCTCAATCAATACGGCATCCAGAAGATGCTAAAGAGGTTGGGCGCCAAGACTGGCATTAAGTGCAACCCACACTCCTTTAGACGAAGATTCGCCTGCAACCTACACCGCAAAGGACTGTCAACTCTGGACATAATGCACCTTGGCGGTTGGGCAGATTTGAGCATGGTGCTCAGATACACAAGAAGTGTCACTTTTGATGACTGCCTGGAGCACTACCGAGATTTGGAGGCCTAATCTGTCCCTACCTTCGGAGTGTAGTATGTCGCTGCAGACTCAGAGCCTAGGGCGCCATTCTGTACGCAAAGGCGTCCAAAAGCCGCACTACACATCAACACACCATCCCCTGTAGACCTGAACTTGGCGAGTCATGTCCTAAGACATGGCCAGCTACAGTCAATAAAGACCTCGATTAACTACCTTTACCAACTCCTAGATGGAGCCAAACAAGTCTTCATCACAGGTTCGACCATTCTTGTGCCCTAGCGCAGGTCCTTTTTCCTAATATTTCGCGTACAGATGCGCCAGAAACCATCAAAGCTTTCCACAATACTCGTACTCCACTACTGCTGTTTCGACCCCCAATAAGTCCGTATCCTAGTGACCCCGTTAGCGCCAAATTCGGCGGCCTATTTGCACAGCTCTTAAGCTATTTTGCCCCATCATTTCATTATCACATATGTCATGAAGTCTACTTCAGCTCCAGTTTCCTAATGGCGTCTATTAGAAGTCAATGGTATAAGATATCTCTGCCACTCCATACACTTACCATCTTTCTCTCTCCCACGCTCTCACCTTATGTTGTAAGCTGTATTCGCGCTGTCAACAAGCACTAGTTGATACCGTGCAGCTTGAAGCTTACCTTCAGTCGGGGCATCCCCGGCTACCCCTGAGAACACACAATCACGTCATGCCACATTGTGAAGAATAACGGCCTATTCCTTTCCTTTCTTTTCGGAACTACTATGACTGAGCTTGGCGCATACTTCTTGGCCTTGTTGCGACAGAACACCAAGGGGTCTGAGTCCAATCCACTAATTTCATTCAGCAGACTATGATGGCAACTGTTTGCTATGCCGGACACCTTTCCAGAGATTTGTTGGTCTTTACAGCGATGATATAATATTCGAAAAAGGAGGCAAAATGCTGGAAATCAAGGTTACTACTGTCAAGAAAGCGAAGGCGTCTATCCAAGAAGAGAGAGCAAGCAGTAGAAAACGCAAGAGAAAATCCCCGATAATCGAAGAGTATGAAGGATATCTGAAGCAACTGGAACGTGGAAAGGCGATAGGATTCACTATCAAGGAAGGTGACAAATATCAGACTATAAAGTACAGGCTCAACAATGCCGCCAAATCGCTGGGCATGAAGAACCTAAAGATAGAACGTGCCGGCAACAAGGTTATCTTCTACAAAGAGGCAAGACCCCGCACGAGGAAAGTAGTGCAACATAGAGGGGACGCATGGCCAGTCCAGGACGAGAGCAGAGAAGAACAGTCCTTATACGATTCCGAATATGAGGCGGAATCTAAATCTGAACTTGCACCTCCAGACGCACCTACCATTCAATCCATGTTTACCCCTACACCAGCACAGGGTTTGGCGCATACGTCGACTCCGACCCCGATGCCTGGACAAGAAGAAGAGCTTCTGACATTCGATTTCGCTGAAGAGTCGGAAGTACCAATGATATACGGGGACAAAACATGTGAAGCTAGATTAGAGAAATACGCTGGCACCACTTTTGAGGCCTTCGGTCATGAATTTATTATCACGAAGGTAGAATACTTGCCTTTGGGCCACATCTCGCAGAAGTGGTTCAAAGAGCATGGTCTTTTCAGCCCCAGAGAATTCCAAGAGGTTTGGAAACAGCGCCATAAAGGAGTGTTTGACCCAGAGCAGAAGGCTTGGTTGCACCATTTCACGCGAGGGTTTGAACCGCCGATTGAACCGTCAATTGAACTGGATTCTGACGTATACCCTGAACCCGAAGTTCAGGATTGACTGAGCGGCCCTGTATTGCGGCAGACAGGGTCTTCGCCTAGGTATACCTGGTAGTTACCTTCGGTGACAGCATGAAGCACTACAAAGCACCGTTGTCTGAAGCCCTGTAGTCGGAATCTGAGGGCACCGGGAGGCCTCCTATGTAACTTTTCTAGAACGCAAAACAAAAAGCCCACCTCACTGCTAAAGTAGGGTGGGCTCACCTATAGGTCAGGCAGAACTCTGCTGACTCTTATTTTCGCGAGTGACTACCTAACTTGAGCCTCTTGACCTCTCCCCTGAATCCCAAGCTATAGTCCAACCTCTCCTTCAGGTATTCCAGCAACTCTTCTCTAGTGAAGTTACTAGCCCACTTTTCATCAAGTTCTAGGGTCGCTCTTAGCGTCAGCTCGTTCTTTGTCATCTCTTAGCTCCTCTATCATATGCTCAAATAATAAGGCAAGGGGCAAACTTCGTATGTGACAAAAGTCTCAGGGCTAGGGCTTTTTTGTCTAGGTATAGGGCACAATGGGGGTAGCATCCAAAAAGAGTTCTTTGCGTTGGCTCATTGCTCTCCTGTTACCTATTATTGGACTTTCCTATCAACCATCTTAGATAATGTACTGCTTCCTTGAAGTTCCCATTCTGTGTTACATAGCCTTGGCATGTCACCCGTACGAAGTCCTTGCCATTCATTCTGAACCAAGTTACTTCAGCCTGATTCTCCTTGCACCACTCGACAACATCGTCTGCAGTCAATGTCAACTCGTTTTTGTTCATCCCTTACCTCTATCATGTGCTCCAATGATAAGGCAGGGGACGAACTTCATATTTGACAAAAGTTTCAGCGCTGGTATTTTTTCTCTGGTATAGGGCACTTGCCGAGGCATCGGAGGGTTTCAGGATACTCAGGGCTTTCCCTAGTCATCGAAGGCATCCAGGAATGGTTCAGGTATAGGGGTCTCCATCATTAGAAGCTCTTGGTAAGCCTCAATAAATTGTTTGTAGTCATGAAAAAGAGCGTGCACCTCTTCCATGAACGCAGCAAATGCACCGGTGTCACGAAAGACTATTGCTCCGCAAGCCTCCCCCTGTAAAACCAGGTGGATTTGATTGTCATCAGTAAGGTAAAGCTCGAAGTGCAATCTCGAACCCCTCAAGCCTCATAGTTCATCATTAGAATGGGATATATTTCTGAGCATTGTAGCTGTCTGGTAGATGCCTTACAGCAAAACCGTAGCACAGTACTGTGGGGCTGGCAAGTCACTATATCTACCTTTTGCTCCCTATTTTGGGGATCTGACAAAAAAGCTTCCTTTAGGCAGATGTGAGGCGTTGGAGATAGTGCAGAAGTATACGCGCTCGATTACGTTTGAGGACAGCATGAAGCACTACAGAGCACCGTTGTCAGAGTGACTCCAACCTCTAAGAAGTTAGTATGACTGCTGGCTGTCGTCCGACTTCGTATGAAACTGGGGTGGTGAATATGATGGCGGCCCACATAACGACTCCAGCAGCAATAGCAGCAGCACTGAATGCTTTCACACTTGTTCTCTCGCTACCACGATAGGCTATGATGCCACCCGCAACTAGTGCTGCACCGAGTATGCCCAGTATCACCTTGATGATGAACTCCCACTCCATAACACTCCATTCTGGCTCTTCTGTGAACCCTTATCGGGGGTTATTATCTTTCACCTATATACAGACGTCAGGGAGAAGCTTTTTGTTCCCCTAAGGACATCGTGAAGCACTACAAAGCACCATTGTCATAAACCCTGTAGTCAGAATCTGAGGGGCTTCTTTGCTTAATCAGTAAAAGTGTGAATTGAAGGCATTTGACCATGAATTCGGCTTCGTGTTCTATGAGTTGCTTCATTCTTTAATAAAGGCAGAAATGTCTTCTGCTCTGAACCTTCGTTGACCGGCAGGACCAATTCTGTACACCTTTATTAATCCCAAGTTGCCCCAGCGTCTCAACGTGTTGCTGTGCACATTCAGTAACTGACATGCTTCTCTAACCGTTAATAGGCGCCCACTCTTATTTATTTGTACACTTTCAGAATAGTCTTTCCGAGTCTCACTGAACGTCATACGTTACGCCCTTTGCCCCTCTTTGCTTTACCAATTCCTGGGCTTTTGGGAATTCCCCTCTCACCCGACCTTTAGCCTTCTTTTTTTTCCATTCCTTCCATGCTCTCTCAAGCTCGTTATCTAAATTGTCCACTGCTTCCCCTCCTATACCATCACGACTTCTTAAGACAGCTTTCATGCCAGAATTGACCATGATACCATATGCCTCCCCTGTATATAGGTTTCATACATCTAGAGCATCTGCCTTTCGGTATTCGAAACTCAGTTGGGCGTGTCCGTGACAATCTATATCTCATGTTTTTGCAGGCTCAACTTCCAGCAAGCTTTTGTTCAACACATTTAGCTATTTTCATCTTAAGGTACAAAATAGACGGAGTATGTGACAAAAGTCTCTGGAGTCTGATTATGAAATACAGTAGTCACAGGAGGTAAGAATCGGGTTTAGAAACGTTGGGTATACGGTGGTTTCTAGGGATTAAAGTGAAGCATTACAAAGCTCCATTGTCAGAAGCCCTGTAGTCAGGCAAAGAAGCTAAAGTACTACACGTTCAACCTAAACCATCTTGCCCTAACCTAAACTTCAGAGAACCTTTTTACCATTTACACCGGCTCACCTCCACTGGTAGACTAGACGTGACAGGGAGGAGGGACTCCCACAGGAACGGGGGATTGTAGGTGACGATGAGGGGGGAGGTCAGCGGGTTACCTACACAACCCACCCCGGACGTTTGGACAGCTTGGCTGCAGAAAGCCCTAGAATAAGAATCTGGGGCTTTTCTCTGCTTAGGTGCCGGGCGCGCGGGGGGGGAGGCAATGCTGAGGATGCAGTATCTCGGTACAGACCTTTAATGCAGAGTTCCTAAAAGTCAAATAGGGGAAAAATCCAATTTGGGCGTTTCCATTTAAGGCTGTCGAATTAGCTCTCTGTCCTTATATCTATTATCTGCTTCTCTTATTTCCTTCCGACATTTACTGCACAGATTGTGTGAGTATTCAGCTTCAAGCTCCTCTGACCATACTGAATACTTAGCGCCACATACTAAACAGGTTTCAAGTAACCATTTTGACCTTTTCATGATGTTGCCTCTGAACTTGGCTATTTACTTCTCATCACGTAATCTTTGGCACAAAGATAAAGTAAGTATAGATGAATCAAGAGCTTAGCCAGCAGTAACAATATAGCTGAGACCAACTACCCCAGCGCCTACCCATATGATAACGCCAATGATTTTGCCCACTTTGCTAATTCTGCCCACCACTTCGAGAGTCACCTCCCTTGCCGTATCATAGCTATAATGTACTTACTTCGGCAGTGTCACCACTCTCATTATGACCATACTCGATAATCATATGGAGCAAATCTTTGGCCAGACGCAGCCCATCTGCTTTCCCAGCCATATATGATTTTTTCTGTATATCCAAGTTTCGCTGTGACTGCTTCTCAGTTTTTGCTGCATATTTTTCTAATATGTAGGCCAGTGCCGCTTCCATTTTAAGGCTCCTCCTTGCTAATATCCAATATATCCGATGACGGTAATTCCATTTAGCGGACTTGCGGACTGATAAATATTTCAATACGAACGAGAAATATATTTATAGTCCAACAATAAAGATATCGGACTATGGACTTTTACCACTTTTTATCAAATTTGTCAAGCATCTGTAGCAGATGGATGAGTCTAAGTCACACAGAGCAATGGGTATTGGAGATTGCTTATCCTAGCTTGTTGCTATGACTGAGGTCGTTCGGGGCAGGATGGGCCTATCAAGAATGAAGTGCATGTCAGAAGCCCTGTAGTTGAAATCTGAGGGGTTTCTGTGCTCAGATGTGGAATTTCCTTTACACAGTAAGGGATAGCAGCGAGAGAAGGTTCAATTCCGTGCCCTTGCCCTATTTGGCAAGCATCCTCTACCACAAAAGACTAGTCTGACTTGGTAAGAAAGTAAGTGCAAACTCACCCAAAATAGCTATTGCATTAGCTTTTCTAGCCGCTAATCTTGTTAATGGAGAAGCTTCAGAAGTGGCAGCATGCAGCAATCAACATCGTGAAGGGAAGCTGAGGTGCACACGATAGAGATTGATGATAAGAGATTTCTTAAGTGTCCCCGGGAGAGATGCGGCTGGAATGTAGGCTATCCCCCCGGGGAGCTGAACCCATTGGGCTGTGAAGGTCTGAGAGTATGCAACTTTGGACCTAGGGCCTATGCTATAGGGGCGAGTGTACCCGAAGATTGTCCACACAAGCTAGATGTTGCATACCTCATAGGGCTGGAGCTAAAGAATCCAGGGAGAGTAATCAGGGAACCCTCACCCTCTTGATTATAGGGTAGGGGAGTGTAGCATCTTTCAGCCCTCCCTGGATGGTCATTTCCCCACTTGCCTTGTTACCACTTATGGTCACTCTCCAAATCCGCTTGTCTGGCCTTCCCCTGGCCACAAACCCTTAGCTTGCGATATTCTACTGCGATATGTATACTGGCGCAAGGCGTCTGTAGCGCAACTCTCAGCAATAGTGACGGTGGATGGAAAATGGAAGATAAGAAGAAGCTTGCAGCTCCGTGTGGCTTATACTGTGGTGTGTGCGCCATATATATGGCACACAGGGATAACAACCTCAAGTTCAAGGAGAGGCTGACGACAGTTTATAACGTAAGTATAGATGATATCAGGTGCAAGGGATGCCTCTCCGACGAGCCTTTCGTGTACTGTCAAACCTGTCCTATTAAGTCTTGCGTGATTAAGAAAAGCATCGAGGGGTGCCACCAATGCGATGATTTTCCCTGCAAGTTCATTGAGGATTTCCCAATCCCGGTCGGGAAGAAGGTGATATTGCGTGCTATTCCCACTTGGAGAGAACTTGGAACCGAGAGATGGATGGAGGAGGAGGAGAAACGCTACCACTGTCCCCACTGCGGTTACACGCTTTTCAGGGGAGCGATGACGTGTCGAAACTGCAAGGAGCCAGTTGACCTCGATTGACCCATTGGCCGTCGTTATCACCACCCCTCCCACGTCCACTGCCCTCAGAAACTAGAAAGTGCCTTTTTTTAGCTACACCGAAAATCATATAGTTAGCTTCGTCCCAGATACGATATAATAACTGACGAAAGGGGGCTTGATATGCGCAGAGTATTCCTCGTGCAATCCGAGGTACTGGGTAGAGGTGACGAGCATCTGGGCTCAATGCTCATGGCCAATTTTCTGAGACTGCTAGGGGAAAGTCGGAACATGCCAAGTGCTTTACTATTCTGGAACACGGGAGTCCGTTTGGTGTGTGAGGGCTCCCAGGTTCTAGGGCATCTGAAACGGCTCGAAGCACAAGGCGTGGAAATCCAGGCCTGTACGACTTGCCTTCAATACTTTGACTTGGAGGGGAAACTGGCAGTCGGCAGACCAACAACGATGCAGAAATCTATTCACCTAATGCTCGGTTGCGCCATAGTGAGCCTGTAACCCAAAGCCAAAGTGGCTAACTGAGGCCACATGAAACAAATACAAGAGATGGTGCTGAGGTATACGAGGTCAGTCACCTTCGAGGACAGCATGAAGCACTACCGGGCGTCGTTGTCAGGAGCCCTGTAGTCAGAATCTGAGGGCTTTCTGTGGTTGAACCGTTTATTACAGCCAAGTGATAGTATAGCATTCAGCACACTTCCTGGCTTGAACCAGCATCCCCCATACATCAATAAATTCTGAGACGTAATTGTATTCTCCTGGACCTATTTCGACTCCTGGAGGAGTATCCACCCTCGACTTCACCAAGCGTATATATTCCTCTGCTAATGGCCTTTTATCTGCAATAGGAGTCTCCCAGTACAACGAGAAGCTGAGAAAAACGGTCGTGTTGTCTGAGGACTGGTAAGCACTGCCCCCAGTCACTTGGTAATGGTCCGCCACAAACTGCCTAACACACTCATCGAGAATTTCCTTGGGTATTGGCTTTACAAACTTTCCTTGAGTAGGCACTGGGGTAGGCATTTCTGACGGAGTAGGTGTAGGCACAGCGGTTGATATAGGAGTTGGCGTAGCTAAAGCTATTGGAATAGATGAGCCAAGAGGATTTGGGTCCAGAGCGTCCCAATATCCATCGCCGTCCGTGTCTACCTTATAGGGGTCTGTTCCTGCTTCTTGCTCCTGTGTATCTGTCCAACCATCGCCATCGGAATCTAAGTGTGGGGTAGGCGTGGCAGTTGGCACCCGTGTCGCCGTTGGGGCAGGAGTCACCGTTGACACCCCTTCTCCTCCACCGCACCCGACAGCCCCCATGACGAGCGCCAGTGTCAGCAGAGGCACCCACACAATCAGTAACCTTCTCATGATGCCTCCTTCACTGTTTGCTCTCTCCAAATCCGCCTGGCTGGGCTAGTCTATCACGAGGCAGACCTCTTGGTCAAAGCCTCCAAGAGGCGAACTAGCCAGCACCCCAAATTTGCTACACCCCACCGGGTTGGTGGGCGGTGGTGATCACATGGTTCTATGGGCAAAACTGTCCCACCTTTGCCAACGAACCACAGAGTGACGAAAGTACTACATAAACCAGTACGTAAGCGGGATTCTTTCCCTCTTTCAAACAAGGTATTGTACAACATGGCAACTTCTTTGAAGTAAGCGCCAGAAACCATCTGATCCGCAATATCGTGGAATTGGAGGTCAAAGATGAGGGTTGGAGTTATCGGCATCGGTCAAGCTGGAGGTAGGATTGCAGACCTGTTAGCCTACCATAGTCTATGGGGCAGACACCGGGGCATTGTCCCCTTTGCACTGGCGATCAACTCGGCGAAAGCCGACCTCTTGGGACTGCAAACGATCCAGAAGAAGGATAGGATTCTTGTTGGGCAGACTGTGGTGAAGGGGCATGGAGTGGGGCTGAACCGCGAGGTGGGAGTGAAAGTAGCCAAGCACGGGCTCCATTCGGTCATGCACGCGGTCACGGAGAAGGCAATTCACCACGTAGATGCATTCCTGGTCATTGCTGGGCTTGGCGGTGGTACGGGGTCTGGTGGGGCGCCAGCCATCATTCGCAAGCTCAGAGAGGTCTACGACGAGCCGATCTATTTAATAGGTATTCTTCCCAGTGAGGATGAGGGTAAGCTAATGGCCATGAATGCCGCTGGATGCCTCCAAGAAGTCGATGGAATGGTCAATGGCGTTCTCCTGTTTGACAACGACGTCTGGAAAAAGGAAGGGCTCCCACTTGAGACAAGCTATGCCATAATGAACTACGAATTGGTGAAGCCATTGCCCTTAATGCTAGGTGCTGGCGAGACGGCGAATGACGGGGTCGGCATAAAGGTGGTTGATGCCTCTGACATCATAAACTCCTGGGAGGGATTCAGCTATATCGGATACTCGGAACTGAAGGCCAAGAAGGTTAGTGAAAGGCTATTTTTCTTCAGGAAAAAGACTTCCATAGATCAACTCAGTCCGGCCATGAGGTGCTATACGGCTGTAAGGAACGCCGCCACTCTGAGGTTAACCGGCGAGTGTGACATAAAGGAGGCCAAGAAGGCGCTAATGATCATTGCTGGACCTCCAGATGAGCTGAACATGGAAGGCTTCTCTCATGCCAAAAGCTGGCTGGAGAACGCCATCGCAACTACTGAAGTCAGAGGAGGAGACTGTCCGATTCGGGGGTGGGATTCGGTGGCTGCTATGGTACTGCTTTCCGGGTACTCTGAGATTCACAGGCTAGGCGTTAAGTTGCAAAGCATGCCTGCCAGCGGAAACTAAGAGAAGAAAGAGAAGCTAGCCCTGCTCTATCTTTCCTCACTAGGCTCATCCTCTCTCTCAGCTTCTATCAGCAGCTCTTCTGATACATAGTAGTCAATCGAACACAGCATGGATTGAATCTGCACTAGTTGCGTTTGAAGACTCTGCTTCTCTTCTATCAATTGTTCCAGCCGCGCGTTCATAATACCCACCCGAAAAAACAGCCACGAGGCTCAACATTCAAGCTCCTCGTGTCCCAAGCAGACACAATAGACCAGCTCTCTTCTATCAATGCCGCAGAGTAGTTATCAAGCCCTGGGCCACTGACACGTCGGCTTGTGCCCGATGACACACTGTTCTGGAAAACAGAGAACTAGTCCAGATTGTCCGAACTAGCTCCTACCACTATAATAGCGTAGTGGACTACGACTGTCAATAAACTCAAGTTATCGTTTCCTCTCAATCTGGTACTTCTCTCCCATTACTATCATGTATAGAATCTCATCTAAGCAATTCTGTATGGAAGTTGTATGATGCATGGAAACAAGTGCTTGCATTATACTTTCAACAACTCTATTGCCGGGCACAGTTAAGTAAAGGAAATCCCTGCGGCAATGTTTATTTGGGTTACGAAGAGTTCTTGGAAATATCACGCCGGAAAGACGAAGTTGGCCGTCAGTTGCTTCATGCGCTGGCAACGGGTCGACAGAAAGACCTTTATCAAACCAGGTGCGAATACTGCCCATAGTAGCCTCTTGATTCTTCTTGCTAATTGAAAAAGACGAACCTCCTCAAATCCCTTTACCAAGATTTCCTGTTCCAGTGTAGCTTGACATTATACCCTAATTCGTGTATAGTAGCTTTGAAGGTGGTTGCCTATGTACTCCGTAAATGAAGCAGCACAGAAGTTGGGCCTAGACCCAAGCCAAGTAAGGCGTTTGCTCGCAAAGGGCGAAATCAAAGGTAAGAAGCTGGGGGGGACATGGGTAGTCCTCAGCCTGGACTACAAGAGGAAAAGGAAGCCGAAAACGAAGAAAGGAGGAAGCTAATGAAAGAGAAATCTCTACGACAGATAGCCAAAGAGCTAGGAGTATCAGCTAGTTACCTTAGTCAAGTAAGGCATGGAAAGAGGCCTGCCAGTCAAAAAGTGTTAAGCAGTGTTAAGCAAAGTGTTAAGCAGCGCGGGGTTGCTCTAGAAGCGCCTACGTGTTATAATTTAGCCTCAACTGAGGCTTCGGTGGGGATTGGTCTAGTGGTAGGACAGCGGACTCTGGATCCGTGGGCCCAGGTTCGAATCCTGGATCCCCAGCTTTTCTTACCTCCGGTAGTGTAAGAGTGGCGCATTCGTCTAGCGGCCCAGGACACCGCCCTCTCAAGGCGGAGATCAGGGGTTCGAATCCCCTATGCGCTACCACTAATTTAATAAGGTGATATATGAGCGACATATTGGACGAAGCTGCTGCCGTGGTGCAGTGCAAGGAGTGCCCCTGGTATAAATCCTGCGTAATGCCGATGAGGTTCACCGTGGACGACATCAGAAGGCAACTGCCAAGTTCGTCCTTCGCTACCGATGATGCCACCATGTCCAGGTATTTTGCTGAACTCGCCGCAGCGACGCAGAACTTCCTCCTCGAGGGCTGCCCCGTCTTCATCCAACGGCTGAGGGCCAGCCCCAAACTTGCAGGGCGGATCAAGCAGATGATGCAAAGTTGGGGAGCGGAAGAAGAGCCCGATTCCCAGACTTAAGGCTCTTATCACTGCCGATTCTGCCAGGCCCTCAGGCGCAAAACTGTGGTCACATCTTTAGGGCCGCCGCCACAACCCAAATTCCTCGCGCTATCGCCGACATGATATACATGATATAATAGAGCCCGCCACTGCACCCAGGGATAAGAGCCCTATGATCGAACTGCACGATGTTTGGCGTCTGTACCGCATGGGGGGCGAGACAATCAACGCCCTGGCCGGCATCGACCTCAAGGTCAGCCAGGGGGAATTTGTAACCATCGTCGGCCCCTCAGGATCGGGCAAGAGCACTCTCCTTAACATTATCGGAGGACTTGATTCCCCTACCATGGGGAGAATCGAGGTCGATGGGCAGGACTTGAGCAAAGCCAGCGACAGAGAGCTCTCCTTATATCGCAACAAGCAGGTGGGCTTCATTTTTCAAACCTTCAATCTGCAACCCACTTATACCGCCTTGGAAAATGTGTCTCTACCCCTGGTGTTTGCCAAAGTCCCTTTATGGAAGCGCAAGCGAATAGCCAGGGAGGTCATGGAAACAGTGGAGCTATCGGACCGTCTGCGGCACAAGCCTAATCAGCTTTCAGGGGGAGAGAGACAGCGGGTTGCCATCGCCCGTGCGCTGGTAAACGACCCCAAGATCCTGCTCGCCGATGAGCCTACGGGAAACCTCGACAGCAAGACTGGCGAACAAATCATGGAACTCCTGACTCGATTGAATAAGGAGAGGGAGATAACGTTTTTGCTGGTTACCCATGACCTGAAAACCGCCGGCTATGCTGATCGCATGTTGCGCATGCACGATGGCCAAATAGCTGAGACTGTTGATAGAAGGCAAGTGTTGTGAGGTTCTTAGACCTTTTACGCAGCACCTTTTCCAACCTGCGGCGCAGGAAGTTGCGCAGTTTCCTGACCATCTTCGCTGTAGTCATCGGAGCATCCTTAGTATCACTGCTGATCTCACTGGGAATCGGAACCAAGGACTTCCTTACAGCCCAGATCAAAGCGACCATACCCCCTGACGTAGTGATAGTTGCTTTCAACCCCAAGGCATTTGACATAGGCATTGGCGGTCCAGGCTTCGGCGGTAGTCCGCGGGAAGTATCCGACGACGAAGGCAGCCCTTTTACGTTCAGGCCGTTGACGCTGGAAAATATCGAAGCTGTGGAGGCTCTTGAGCATGTAAAGCAAATAGACCCCTATGTAATGCTAGAGGCAGAGTCGGTCAAATTGCAAGGCTCAGACAGGAGTTTCCGAACCGAGATCAGGGCCATGCCGCAGTATCAGGTAGAAGATACGGAGCTCGTGGCAGGAAGGCATCTCACAGAGGAGTCTCAGAGAGAATGCATCATCGCCAATCAGTACGTCGACTCTTTTGGTTTAGAGCAGCCGGGGGATGCCTTGGGGCAAGAGGTAATAGTACGAGTCAGGCAATGGACTAGCTGGATAGGGCTTCCCAGCGAAACGGAGGACTACGAGTTTACGATAGTGGGAGTAACCGAGAAAACGCTGATATCAACTCAGGTCATAATCTCCATCGAGGAAGGCAAGGAGATTTCCCGCTTTTGGGCGGATAACCCCGACTGGTATACCGATAAAATACCTCCTGCCATTCTACAAGTAAAGACAGAGGGCAGCCAGTATACTGACCAGGTAGCTCGGGCAGTTGAAGACCTCGGTCTGGGAGCGATTACGTCCAAAGATGTGTTGGGGCTTGTTGGCACCATCTTTATTATCATTCAAGCGGTGCTCAGCGCCTTCGGGCTGATCGCGCTAGGAGTCGCCTCACTGGGGATCATCAACACCTTGATCATGGCCATCCATGAGCGCACCAGGGAGATCGGGGTGATGAAGGCAGTAGGGGCGTCCAGGAGTACAATTCGTCTGCTGTTCACAATAGAAGGGGTGATCATCGGTTTTCTAGGAGGAGCTATTGGCGTGGGCATCGGCTATGCCCTTGGCCTTGCCATCAACCGTATTTCCCACGCTACCTTCCTCAAGGATTTCCAGACGTTTAATATCTCCGCATTCCCGTGGTGGCTGATCGTAGGGGTCATCGCTCTGAGCACTATAATCGCCCTCGTAGCTACGCTCTATCCAGCCCATCGAGCTTCGAGGCTCGACCCCATCGAGGCATTGAGATACGAATAAGACTTATATGGCTGCGGCACAGTAAGATTAAACCTTTCCACCAATCTAATAAAGGAGGGGCTTTCTTCGCCGCGCTCGATATAGAGCGTGAAGGATATCCCCTCTTCTCAGGTTAGCAAACCTCATCAACCAACCAGGAGAATGAGTTGAGCCCAGAAAGAGAAAACCAGGCACCGATAGTGCTAAAACCCATCGCCACCGTCAAAAACAACGTCAAGGAGATGGGAAAGCGTGACTGGGCCCAGGTAGTGTCCGAGCTTGTGTTCGATCCCAGCTTCGAGGATGCTATGGATGGCTTGGAGGATTTCTCACACATAATAGTGCTTTTCTGGATGCATTGGTCTCCCGCTTGGCAATGTTCTATGTCCAAAATTCACCCACAAATGAGGCCAGACCTGCCTCTGGTTGGGGTGTTAGCCACCCGTTCTCCAGTGAGGCCCAACCCATTGGGGATGGCAGTGGTGAGGCTCCTGGAGCGAAGAGGTAACCTGCTCAAGGTTATCGGGCTCGATGCCATCGATGGCACACCGGTGGTGGATATCAAGCCCTATCTTCCCAAGGACTCGGCCGCCCCAGCCAGGGTGCCCGATTGGGTACACAAATTGCACCAGTCTGACACAAAGTGACCTCTTGAGACCGACAAGGTTATGGCTAGTCTAGAATACCCAGGATCAGATGTTAGTAAAGGCAACGATCGCCCTTTAAGGCAACAACTAACTGAAGTCTACCGTCTTCTCCTCGATCGCTACGGACCGCAGCACTGGTGGCCAGCAGATGCCCCCTTCGAGGTT
>SMTZ1_10003196_pt1 | contig 16534 bp, 15 predicted proteins | sample DeeMarSWOR136_30_FD_25667 | JGI IMG/M metagenome (IMG submission 25667)
CATGATTTTGGCACCCGATTTCTGGCGTCTAAATTCCCTGACCGCCTCAAGGATGTTCCATTCGATAATATTGTCTCCCAATATCACTACGATTCTCTCCCCTTCGGCAAAATGTTCAGCCAAGCCCAGTGCTTCAGCTATTCCACCTTCTTTTTCCTGGTAGGTATAATGGAGATGTTTTAAACCGAACTCCTTTCCGTTTCCCAAAAGCCTCAGGAAATCTCCGGCATTGTTACCACCGGTAACGATCATGATATCTTTAATTCCCGCATTGATCAGTGTTTTCAAAGGATAAAAGATCATAGGCCGGTCATAGACCGGTAGAAGATGTTTATTAGTAATTTTGGTCAGAGGATAAAGCCTGGTTCCCAATCCCCCGGCTAAAACCAATCCTTTCATAAATTGTCATCTCCTTATTAGATGAGAGTCGTCTGTATATGCTCCTCATTATGTAGAGCTTCAATCTTACTTCAAAGTTATATGAAAATTTCTTAAATAGACCTGAAGGAATATGCAATATACTTAACCTAAGATTAGGATATTTTTTTAACTATGAAATTTCACTTATGTTTTGATTTCGTTCTTATAAAAATTAAAGTATCCTTATCCCTTTACTCAAAGCCTTGCTTACAATTCCTAAACTATTTTTCTTCTTGGCAAACTCCTTTGGAGTATAACACAAAGCATCAACCACTTCAGCTTTTTTATCATACAAAAGGCCGGTTTTTCTCAAAAAAGTTGATCTCCTTTTTAAAAACCTGATCCTTTGAAACTTATCTGAGACGATGATCATATCTACATCACTATATAAATTTGGGTGTCCGTAGATCCTTGATCCCCAAAGCCAGATCTCCTTGGGAACGAAGACTTCTTTAATTCTGTTTAAATAATTTTCTAATATATAATTGACCTTTTTATCTTTAATCTTTTTATTCATTTCTTCAGATTTTTAATCTTTATAGTAATGTTTTTTATTAGCTTTTCGGTTATCTCTAATCCCTTTTTTGCATCTTTTCGTTCGCACATTTCATAAGGCATTTTCTCGGTAACGTCAGGATATCTTAAAGCCATATAATAATCGTCTAACTCTACTGCAAATTCATTAAATTCCTCTGACAGCTCAATTAACTCCATTAATTTTTCAATTGAGTGGACTTTTGGTGGATTTTTTTTGAACTTTTGATAATAATAAGCCTTTAAGATTTTCTCTATTGCCTGCTCGCAAAGAAATAAACAAACGTCATATGCTTTTATTTTATAATTCTTTTTTGCATTTTCAAAATCGTGAAGCCCTTGCTTATACCATCTTTCAGCAGTTTTATTCATATTAAATTCAAAAGGCTAAGAGTTTGTCACTCTTAGCCTAATATATTCCCAACAGAATAATAAAACAACTATTTTCCCTTTATTTCTTCTCTTTTTTCTCCTCGGGCTTGGCTGCTTCTTTCTTTTTAGGTTCTTCTTTTTTCTCTGCTTTAGTTTCCTTTTCTGGTTTCTCCTCTTTAGCTTCCTCAGGTTTTTCCTCGCCAACTACCTCAGGTTCAGCAGCGACCTCCTCAGCCACCTTGACCTCCGGCTCCTTAAACACGGTTGGCGGAACCACACTAACCAAAGATCCCTCCGGATCGGTGAGAATGGCTGCCTTCTCCAGACGGATGTCCTTTACGTGGATACCATCACCGATATTGAGATGGCTCACATCCACCTCCAGTCTCTCCGGAATATCGCCAGGCAAACACTCCACCTCCAGCTCCCTGATGTTGGGCTGAAGTATGCCGCCCTCGGTTACTCCGGCCGCTGTCCCTACCAGGTGCACAGGAATGGAAATGGTGATCTTTTTCTCCATGGAGATATGCTGAAAATCAACGTGCAAGATTTTGCCCCAGACAGGATCGTGCTGAATCTCACGAATTAAGACCTTTTTATCCTTTGAGCTGTCATCATCTATCTTTAAGGTAAGGATCACATTCTCCGACACACCCGATCTTAATAATTTAACAAAGGATCTCTCATCCACCTCCAGGGGTATGGAATCCTCGCTGGCACCGTAAACAACAGCCGGGATTACCCCGTTTCTTCTCATCTTCTTTACTGCTTGAGTTCCTTTTTTATCCCTGGTTTTTGCCTGCAAAGAAACATCTTTCATCTTCTTTTACTCCTGATAAAGTCATTCAAATAAGATGCTCACCGATTCCTCATTATGTATACGCTTAATAGCCTCTCCAAATAGATGAGATACACTTACGATTTCAAATTTGTTGGTGAGTTTTTTGCTGTTCAGCAAAATAGTATCAGCACAAATTATCTTCTGCACTGGTGATTTTTCTATGGACTCAATTGAGTTTCCGGATAACACCGGATGAGTGCAGAAAGCGAAAATGTTTTTGGCGCCTTTTTTTGACAGGGCATAAGCACCCTGGGTCAAGGTTCCTGCGGTATCTACCATATCATCCCGGATTATGGCAGTTTTACCCTCCACATCCCCTATTATATTTAAGACCTCTGCCTGGTTGGCAACCGGCCTTCTTTTGTCCAGAACAGCTAAGGGTGCGTGGATCTTCTTGGCAAAGGCTCTGACCATTTTCGTGCTTCCGATATCTGAGACGGCCACGGGATCCTTGAGATCCAGCTTTGAAATATAGTCATAGAAAACTGGATTAGAGAAAAGGTGATCCGTGGGAATATCAAAAAATCCCTGAATCTGGGCAGCATGCAGATCCATAGTCAAGACCCTATCGGCTCCGGCTGTTCCGATCAAGTTCGCCACAAGCTTGGCGGTGATGGGAACTCTGGGTTGATCCTTTCTGTCCTGACGCGCATACCCGAAGTAAGGAATAACTGCGGTTATTCTCTGGGCCGAAGCACGAGAAGCAGCATCAATCAAAATTAAAAGCTCCAGAAGGTGTTCAGCCGGAACATTGGTGGATTGAATGATGAAAACATCAGTTCCCCGGATGTTCTCATTTATCTTTACCCCTATCTCCCCGTCGGAGAATCTGTAGATCTCAGCATCACACAGGGGAACCTTGAGGTAATCACTTATTTTTTGTGCCAGGGGCCTGTTTGAATTCCCAGAAATTAATTTTATCCTTTGATCCATAATCTCTCCTATTTTTTGAACTTATAAGATATAAATGATCAAACCTTTGTAAAGTGTTTTTTCACTTTTTGGCATCATTTATGCTATTTTGGCCCCAGAGAGTACAGACCCTTCGGCTTGTCAAGAGAAATTGCCTTAGCGTGGAAAGGCATACAAATTTCTTAAATAATTAGCAATTCTGAAGCTTTAGACTGCCTAATCTTTGATTGACCTTTAGCACCTCGTAGAGAAAGTCAGTATTTATCGAACGAGTACCATCTTTCTGGTCTGGGTATATTGGGAGCTCTGCAATCGATAAAAATAAATGCCGCTTGCCACCTGGCTGCCCTTATCATCCTCACCGTTCCAGGTAATAGACCAGTGTCCGGAGGGGAGCATTTCATCCACCAGTCTTTTAACCCTTTCTCCTCGGATGTTGTAGATATCCAGCTTTACAAAAGCTCTCTCGGGAAGAGAAAATTCAATTTTCGTGGAGGGATTAAAAGGATTGGGATAATTCTGGTGCAATAGGAAATCCGCTGGGGTTGTTATTCCCTTCTTCTCTTCCCTAACCTCTGTAGTATCGCCAAGTATAGTGAAGAAACCCTCACTGGTAACTGAAATGGGATTCTCAGCTGTGCTTGTGATCCGGATCAAGCAGGAATCAGAAGAGGTATCGGGAATCGGAGACCAGAGATACTGGCCATCGTTGGGCGTGCTGGAGATTATGGTGTTCCAGGTCCTACCCGCATCAAAAGAGGATTCGATCTTCACGCTGTCCTCATCCTGAGAGTCTCTGATCAGGTAACCCGGCCTGAATCCTCCTGGAATCTCTTCATCCAGGTTGACCACAAAACGTATTGGAGGATCATCCGGTTTCCCAGTCCACTTGTAAAGCATGGTGTCAACTTTGATGGAATCGTTTGCATTCCAGGGAGATTTGGAAATCCATCTGATAGACTTACTATCTCCCGCAGACCAAATAGACTCACTGTCGGGTTCGACTATGCTTATTTGCCCCAGGGTAAGGTGTAAGTGTGCAAGAATGGAATCTTTGGACTGCAGACCACCCATTATCCAGAGTGCCATGATTGTCACCTGCAGCGTGTCATCTTTCTCCCTCTTCATGTACTGGATTGTTCCATCACCAGAATAATAAAGGTTAGCAGGATTATTCCAGAACCAATCCGTCCACTCAACGGAGTCACAAGTTAGGTAAGTGTTTGAATCTGCTTTGAACGTCAAATCAAACTGAATTCCCAGAAAGGTCTGGTTGGTGAGTGCCCTCACTGGTACCTCCACCTTGGAATAAGCGGAAACGTTATCTACAGATAAAACTATGCAGGAATCAAGATATCCATCCTGAGCCAGTGCTGCATAACTTGTTGATAAGAAAATTATCACGGCGATCAAAAAAACCTTTGTTTTCATTGAATCTCCTTGGTGAAAAGAAGCTTTTTAAAATAGTTTACAGAAATTGTACGAAAAAAATAGGTTAAAACAAAGATTTGTCAAGTTTCTAAAGCATTTCTTATTCTCTTCATTCTGAAGAAGTTATCAAATCGATTCGGGGTTTCTCTGGAAAGTGCATTACGGATTAACTTCATTTCAAACGCCAGTCATATAGTTAAACTGCCACCAGAAATAAATGTTTGACATTTATTGAGTGGGGATCTGCCCCTTGCCGTGCAGTAAGTTAGCCAGAGAAACTGGCTTTTGTTTCAAGTTTATCCTAGTCGGGTTTGATTTTCCTTGGTTTTTCTGGGTTATGGGGAGCGTAGCAATGTTTGCCTGTTGCAGTCTTCCTCTTTAATGGTTCGAATTGTAGCAAATTGAACCCTTTATAAATCTATTTATTTTCTTTCAGTACGATCACATCGTTGTCGTAATCTGATACGGTTCTGAAAAAGTTCCTCACACTATTATAGGCTGTAGACTCAAGATATGTTTTCTTGATACCCAGTTTACGGACAAACATCACTTTGTTTTCGAATCTTACATATCGCACTGAGAATTCTGCGAAGTACGTTTTTAAATCATAGTCGTCGGGAAGTTGCTCTACGCTGTACTCTGCGGGGAGGGTAAAAACAATACTGTCCACTTCAAATTTCTCAGTCTCAAAAAAAATCGGATACCTGCGATCTTTCTTTGGCAGCAGTAGTCTGACAGTATCGCGGTGAACCAGGTTCAGGTTCACAAGAGCTAGACCTCCAGCTTTCTGCCAGTAGTTAACTGATTCAAAGAAGAATTCCTCTCGAAATCCCTCCATAGGTTTCTCCATTTGGGATGGGACCAAGCTGTCAAGCTGGAGCCCGGTGTGGTACTTTTCGATTTCATTTGCCATTCTTTTCTTTAGATCAAGGGGAGTCTCATCTTTACGTTTCTGAGTTATCTCCGCTCCTAAGGCTCCGAAATAGTCTATCTTGGCTGTCCCCCTAATGGAACCATCTTCCATAAGTTCGGATTCAATCGTAGTATGGATACGATTCTGCAGGAACTCAGCCCGGGGGATACAAACAGTGTGTTCCTTGCTTAGAGATCCCACCCCAGGAGCTCTCCCCGCGACCTTCTGAATGATTTTTCCAATGTAGTTGATAAAATCTTTTGAAATGTTAACTCCGTAGCACCCCTGATATTTTTGGGGAAGCAGCCCCAGTGGGTAATCCAAGGATGATGGATCAGCCCATACCTCCATCCCATTGAGGTCTATCCTTATAAGCAGTCCTGTTATATCGGATGCAGATGCTATCCACTGCTCCGCTGTAAAACGTATTCTCTCGGGTATCTTGCATGTGGCTAACACAGGCACTGCGTTTATATCTGCTGACAATAATAATTGGTAAAACAGGCAATTGATGTCAAACTCATTTTGTTTCTTATTCTTCCTTCCTAACGCATCATCAGCAGAATCTTCCAAGTAGATACTTCCATTTCTCCTGACATAACTGTGTCTGAGGTAATCGTAGATTGCTGCTACTTTTTCTGGGTCCTCCAGATTTTCTAATTGTAGAGACTTCAGAATTTTCCTAGATTCTTGCGAAGGTTTGATTTTACACAGATCCCCTACTCTTTCCTGCCATTTTTTCCCCAATTCCGAGGGTTCGATCATGAAAAAGAGCTTAGTCTCAAAGCTGATTTTTGGAATGAGCCAATCTTTGGGAAATGTTAGGTGTTCTGGTTCAAAAGCAGGGACGTTGGTAACCTCCCAGGTGTGCATGGTATGGTGCTTCGCAAATGATGGTTGGGATGCAGTGTAATTAACACTCAGCTCGGTTTTGGGGCGAATTCTATATCCTACGGGCACTTTTGTGGGCAGGACTATTATTAACTTCGATGCAAGTAGAGGAGCATCTCCCTGCAATGGAAAACCTTGATATCCGAACGAACCCTCCTTCTTGACAATTTGATATTGAATGATACAGTCATCTTCAACTCCGGGCATAGTGAAGACTTTTTCAAAGAGGTCTTCTACTCCTTCCAATTCACTAACCACAGTATTAATATGCACATATCGTGAATCCAAGTTTATTACAGACCCGTCTTTTCTTCTTGTTCTACCCCAGACAACCAGGGATTCCTTTTTGGCATAGACCGGTGTGCTAATATCTGCGAATGGGTGACCTTTTTCGCTGAAGATTTTTAAGGTCACCACTTTGACGGCAAAGTCCTCCTTTGCTGAGTAAAAATCTACTTCTGAAAGTATCAAAGCTCCTGCGTCTGGATATTCCTCCCGAGATGCTGTTTCTTCCACCAATGGGAGGTCAATCACCCAATGGTCTGGAACCTTTTGCATCCATCTCTCTTCGGTTTGAGCATAGCACCAGATAGTCAACAGGGGAGAAAACAACAGTACAATAAGAAAAAAAAAGCAAAGTCTCCATAATGTGTCAATTTTAGTGTGCCCGCCCATTACCTATCACCTCCTCTGCATTTTTTTCAAGACAATGTGTTTCGAGTCCTCTTCAGCAATTTTCCGATAAAAGTCTTTTAAAGCTTTATATTCGCTTAAAGGTATGTCTGTCTTTTCGAAACTTAATTTCTTTTCTACCTCGATCTTTGCACCTTCGGTTCTGTAAACGCAGCTAAAATGTGCCGAAGAATGAGGGAACTCCAAATCTTCAGGCAGGTAATCAACTTGATACAAAGGGGGTAAGTTGAGAATGACGTGGTCAATAGAAAGGGAATTGAATTTAAGCCTAACAGGATATTTTCTTTCATCTTTGGTTAAAGCAGGGATTGACTTAACTCCACCCAGGAGCTTGTTCGGAATCAAAAGCAACTTCCCAATTTGAGTTAGACCCGGAGTTCCAATAAAATGACACTCTATCTGCAGGGGTAAGATATTATCACTCAAGTTAGATATAGAAAACTGGGTGGTAGCTGCCTCGCGAAATATTATTTTCAGATAGTCCGTAAGCCATGCCTTGGTTTTTTCAGGTACTCTGTCTTTCAACGTTCCCCTAAATGCTTTGGCTATATGCCCTGTAGCTTCGATTTGCAGATCGCCAGTCAGCGAACCATCTTCACGCAGGTTGATCCTCCACATTCGATGCAATGAGTTTTTTTCGGCAGGAGTTATGGGTGTCTGAAGAAGTTCTCCGCGATTGGTCTTAACCACCAGGACCTTCAAACCTTGATCTGCTTCAGGAATTTCACCAAAATTACACAGGTCATCGGTAGCATCAAGCCATACGTATTCTGAATCCAATACGGCACACACCATTACGTGATTGAACTGCCTGGGAGACGGAAAGTCTTCTATAAGCTCTCCGGTATTTCGTGTCCGAACCAGTGCTGCATGTGCTTCAATACCTGCATGTCTGAGCATAGCTACCAGAAGATTGGACATGTCTTTGCAATCTCCATATCTGTAATTAAAGGTTTCGGAAGCGAAATGAGGCTGGTAGCCACTTATTCCCACGTCCACGGCTACGTATCTGATATTTTCTTGAACCCAATTGAAGACTGCTGCGGTTTTGTCTTTTTCACTGTCTTTACCTTTACAGAGATTTTGAGTCACTATTTTGGCCTCTTCAGACGCCTGGCACCGATTGGCAATTAATCCGTAATACCAGTTAGCCACATCATTCCATGTTTGAATAGTTGATGAGGGGCCGCTTATCCTGAAGTGTACCGGAACGAACGAAAGTGTGATGGCAAGATCGTCAAAAGGGGGCAGATACTCCTCACCTGATACAGCTGGAAGGTTCTTGGCAACCCAAAGGTATTGATTTTCTTCATTGGCACGTTGACTGAACTCTACTTTGTTCTGTTTGTCATTTCTTAGATAATATCTAAACTCCAGGTCTGGAGGAACTGTTAACTTATAACTCGAGTGCAACACGGGAACCTCGTCCTGGAACGACCAACCTGGCCAAAACGCCAGAGAATTAATCTTAAGAGTGTAGGAGTATTCCACAATGCAACCGGTGCCAACCTCAGGCAATACAAAAAGCTTGTATTTGTCTTCCGAAAACAGAACATAATCAGTAAAAAGTGAACTTTCGAAAATGTTCTTTTCCTCAAGCCTGACTATCGTGCCATCCTGCTTCACTGTTGTTCCCTTTATCCCGATAACCTGGATATGCGGGTTGAAAGAAACTGTAACAGCTGCAAACCTCTCACCTTTCTTTGTCAGTATCTTTATTTTCTTGTGCACGGAGAACTCTGCTTCGTAGTCTGAGATTCGCATATTTCCTTCCGATTTCAGGACAACGGCATCAGCTTCAGGAAAATCGGCCGATGCGGATATGTTATCGTGAGAGTTCGCTTCCTCCGAAAAACATCCTTGGGACAGAGAAAGGACTGAATAGAAAAGGAGCATCCCGACTATCAACACATTATCTCTCATGAGGGACTCCTCTGATCACGCCAATTGGGTTGTTAACCCTATAATAAATAACCCACAGCCCTAAGCTGTCAAGCACATTTTGGTATATCCTAGGTGTAGGTCATAACATCTTCGTGATCCTTGACCAGTTATTAAAACATAATGGATTGGCGGAAGCAGAACTTGAGTTCCGTTCAGATTGTTTCCATCTTGTCTTGACTCAGGTTAGGTTTTAATGGCTGTTTGTGGAGTATGGTGGTGGGATAAGTATATCGGATAAATTATTGTGCCCCATCACAATACCAATAAAATCAATCGTATCACAGCCCCCAAATAAATGTTGACATCCTTACAATTTCGTAGTAAATTTCATGAAAAGTCTCACCAGGAGGTCAAAATGGAAGAAAAACCTGAAGAAAAAGGGAAAGAAGAGGAACCAAAACAAGGGGAAAAGAAAGTTAAAACAGGCAAACAAAAGCATGAACGTTTGAAACAGGAACACTTTATCGAGTCAAAACACAAGGAGAAGCTGAAGGATTTCAAAAAGGGTATGTTCCAGAAAGGAAAACACATCTTCGATCGCAAAAGAAAAGACAAGTTCTTAGGAGGAGTTAAGGGCAGAAGGGGAGGTTGATACCCGTGCCAAAAAAAGAGGAGGAGATAAAGAAAAAAATAGAGAGATTACGAGAGGAGATCAACTATCACAACTATCTTTATTACGTTCTGGATAACCCGGAGATCTCAGACCAGGAATATGATAGATTGTATGATCAGTTAGTTGAGCTTGAGAAAGAATACCCCCAGTTTATATCACCCGACTCACCCACCCAGAGGGTGGGTGCGCCCCCTTTAGAGGAATTCAAAACAGTAAGACACACTATCCCCATGCTCAGCCTGAACAAGGCTGTAACCCGGGAAGAATTCCTGGATTTCCACCGACGGGTCAAAGAGTTATCCGGGGCAGGTGAGAAAGAGATAGACTATACAGCCGAGCTAAAATTCGATGGCTTGGCAGTAGAGCTAATCTATACCAGAGGGATATTTACCCAGGGTTCAACCAGAGGGGATGGGTATACAGGAGAAGATATTACCTTGAACCTGAAAACCATAAAGACCATTCCGCTAAAACTGTTATCCCGAAGGTTTAAAGTTCCTGATCTTTTAGAAGTACGGGGCGAAGTTATTATGTCCAAATCTGAATTTGAGAAGCTGAACAAAGAAAGAGAAAATAAAGGTGAACCACTTTTTGCCAACCCCCGCAATGCAGCTGCCGGATCTGTCCGTCAGCTCGATTCCAAAATTACAGCCTCCAGACCCTTGTATATGTACACCTATGGAACAGGAAGAATAGAGGGTAAAGCGCTGCATAATCACTGGGAAGCCATAGGCTATCTCAAGAATCTGGGATTAAATGTCAGTCAATATGTCAAACTATGTAAAAAACCAGACGATGTTTTCGGATTCTATCAGAAAGTACTTAATATAAGAAATGATCTGGATTACGAGATAGATGGCATAGTAATCAAGATCAATGATTTCAAACTTCAGGGGAAAATAGGTGAACTCTCCCGCTCACCCAGATGGGCAGTTGCCTGGAAATTCCCGGCCCAGCAGGAAAATACTAAAGTCATGGAGATACGGGTAAATGTAGGAAGAACGGGTGCAATAACTCCTGTGGCCATCTTAAAACCGGTAAGAGTGGGAGGAGTCACGGTCAGTCGGGCTACCTTGCACAACGAGGATGAGATGCGGAAAAAGGACGTTCGGATCGGCGACACTGTGGTAGTGCAAAGAGCCGGTGATGTGATACCTGAAGTAGTGAAAGTGATTACCTCCAAAAGAATCGGAAAGGAAAAGATATTTCAGATGCCAGACAAATGCCCGGTCTGCGGCTCAACAGTTGAGCGCCCAGAAGGGGAAGCAGTCCATCGCTGCACCGGGATTGCCTGCCCGGCTCAAATCAAGGAGAAGATGTACCACTTTGTGAGCAAATGGGCCATGGATATGGATGGTTTGGGATTCAAACTTTTAGAGCAAATGCTGGACAAGGGGTTGATAAAAGACCCGGCTGATCTTTATTTTTTAAAAAAAGAAGAGATTATGAAGATGGAAAGAATGGGAGATAAATTAGCAGAGAACATTCTAAATGCCATAGAGAAAAGCAAAAATCCCGATTTACCTCATCTTATCTTTGCCTTAGGCATTAGAAATGTGGGAGAGCATTTAGCCAATGTTTTAGCTCGTGAATTCAAATCCATAGGTAACCTGAAAACAAAATCAATTGAGGAGCTGACACAGGTTAATGAAGTAGGTCCCATAGTAGCCGAAAGCATTTATAATTTCTTTCATGATAAAAAGAATCTAAAGGTTTTAGAGAAGCTGAAAAAGGGTGGAGTGGTATTTCCTGAATTAAAAGTAAAGAAAAAGAAAACACCCCTTAGTGGAAAAACATTCGTTTTGACTGGGGGTTTGAATAGTTTCACCCGGGATCTAGCCAAAAGCATAATCGAGGATTCAGGAGGAAGGGTTTCTTCCTCAGTCAGCAAGAAAACAGATTTTGTGGTGGTTGGGGTTGATCCGGGATCGAAATTAGATAAAGCAAGAAAACTTGGGATAAAAACAATAGATGAAAAAGAATTTAAAAAATTGTTGCAGAAATGAAGGGTTTGGAGTGTGAACCTTCGGGTTCACAAAGATTTGTAGATACCCCGCAGAGTGCCGGGTGCAGAATAAAGCACGAATTAATTCGTGACTACAAGCTAGAAATCAGATTAAATATGTAATTTATGAGAAAATAGGTAGCCGCAACCTTTAGGTTGCGTAATTAAGACGCAGGCTGAAGCCTGCGGCTACCATTCCTTGCAGGTTATGACCAATCAGGAATTAGCAGACATATTTGAACATATTGCCAATATCCTGGATATTCAGGGTGAGAATCCATTCAAGATCAGGGCTTACAAAAGAGCAGTTCAAATCCTGGAGAATCTCACTGTCCAGCTCTCCACACCCGAGGATTTAGATAATCTGGGAAAACTACCCGGCATTGGGGATGCTATAAGCAAAAAGATCAAAGAGCTTTTGGAAACAGGAAAGCTTAAATATTATGAGGAGCTCAAAAAATCAGAGTATGCTCCTTTAGTTGAGTTCTTAAAGATTCCGGGTATCGGTCCCAAACATGCTAAACTGATATATGATAATCTTAAGATCAAAACGGTTTCCGGGCTGGAAAAAGCAGCCAAAAAGGGAAAGCTAAGAGGGCTTTTCGGTCTGGGCGAGAAAACCGAGCAGAGCATCTTAAAAGGGGTGACTCAGGTTAGAAAATATAAAGAGAGATTTCCTCTGGCTTTTATCTATCCCCGGGCTCAGGCTTTGCTTGAGGAGTTGAAGAAAAATCCCCATATCAAAAAAATAACCCTGGCCGGAAGCTTGAGAAGAATGCGAGACACCATTGCAGATGTGGATATTTTGGTGGCAACGGATAAACCTAAATCAGTAGCAGATGCATTCACTAAACTAACCCAGGTGGATTCACTTGTAGCCAAAGGAGAGACCAAAAGCTCCATTGTGACCAAAGATGGGTTCCAGTCAGATCTAAGAACAGTAAAGCCAGAGGAGTTCGGAGCAGCCCAGCACTACTTCACCGGGTCCAAGGCTCATAACATAAGAATAAGATCATTGGGAGTTAAGAAGGGACTGAAGATAAATGAATATGGTGTATTTAAAGGCAAAAAAAGGATCGCCGGCAAAACCGAGGAGGAAGTGTTCAAATCTGTGGGACTTCCCTTTATCCCACCTGAACTCAGGGAGGATTGGGGTGAAATCGAGTCAGGTTTGAAAAAGAAACTTCCGCATCTTGTGGAATTAGAAGATCTAAAAGGCGATTTACACGTACATTCTAAATGGACCGACGGGAAAAACACCATACAGGAGATGGCTGAGGCAGCAAAAAAAAGAGGCTATAAATATATCGCCATCTGCGATCACTCACCAGCAGTGGGAATAACCAATGGATTGAATGTTGAAAGGCTTTCCCAACAGATGAAAGAGATAAATAGATTAAATAAAAAGCTCAAAAATTTCAAAATCCTGACCGGAATAGAAGTGGATATAAGAGCAGATTCCAGACTTGACCTCCCGGATGATATTTTAGAAGAACTGGACCTGGTGGTAGCTGCAGTTCATACCGGATTTAACCAGCCCAAAGCTGAGATGACTAAAAGGTTAATTAAAGCTGTGGAGAATCCTAATGTGGACATCATTGCTCATCCTACTGGAAGGCTTATAGGCAGACGGGATCCCTATGAGGTAGACATGGACAAGCTGATGGATGCCTGTTTAAGAAATAACAAAGTTTTAGAATTGAATGCCTATCCTGAGAGACTGGACCTGAACGACATCCACTGCAGAAAAGCCAAAGAAAAGGGTTTAAAGATAGCAATTTCAACCGATGCTCATAGCGTAAACCATTTAGACTGGATGGCGTACGGAGTGGCAACAGCCAGACGAGGCTGGCTGGAACCTGACGATGTAATCAACACTTTGGAATTAAAGAAACTACTTAAACTTTTCAAAAAATAGGTTTAAAAGTGCAGGAAACTAAATCTTATCTAACTTTGCAGACCATCGCCTTGCCTTTTTTAGCTTTAGCCGCAGCCACAGCATTTTTCTATTTTGCCAGCCCCGTAATGATTCCCATCCTGTTGGCCATCTCTTTGGCCTACGTTTTAAGCCCGGCAGTCTGGTTTTTTGAAAGGCTTAAATTTCCTCACGTTCTTTCTGTGATCGTGGTTTTGCTGATCACCTTTGTGGTGCTAGGATGGGTAGGTTACTTTTTGTCGGCTCAGGCCAACGAACTTTTTCAAGATCTTCCCCAATACTGGGAGGGCTTTCTGCTCCTTCTATCCGAGATGAAGAGCGACCTCATCCAAAGGGGCATAATATCGGATACGGGAGAGCTTGACCTGACGGAATTTCAGTTTAAAGATTTCTCCGGCGTCACCAAATACATGGTTAAAGGAATAACATCCGTGGTCTCCTTCGCTTTTGGCTTAGTTCTGGTTTTGTTTTTGACTTTCTTCATGCTGTCGGATCAAAAAACCATCAAAAGAAAGTTAGTCACAGCTTTGGGGCAATCGGAGAGGGGGGTGGCTGAGAATATTCTGACCGAGATAAGCGGGCAGATAAGAAACTATGTTCTGACCAAATTTCTGGTGAGCGCAGCCTTAGGGGTGGTCTTGACCATCTGGTTTTTGATAATCGGAGTAAACTATGCTTACATTTGGGGCCCGCTGGCTGGTTTTCTAAATCTGGTCCCGTATATCGGGCCGGTGATCGGGCTTTTTCCACCCCTGATAGTTGCCGCCATCCAGTTTAAAGCCTTGATGCCGGTTCTGTGGGTTTTAATCGCTTATGCCGGCACTCAAAGCATAGAGGGGAATTACGTCACCCCAAAACTTATTGGTGAAAGGGTAAACTTGAGTCCTCTGGCAGTCATTGCTGCTGTTATGTATTGGACCTGGTTGTGGGGAGCTATCGGAATCATCTTAGCTATCCCCATAACAGCTGCCGTAAAAATCGTCTGCGACCATATCGATTCGTTAAGACCCATTGGCGTGATTCTGGGTGGGAAAAAGGATCTTGAAAAAGGGTAGTAATTTTGACAGCATTACCATTTACCCTCAGAGCAATCATTTAAACAAGATACTTCAGCCCTATGGCTAAATTCACTTTAACCTCTGTTTTCAAATGGATTAAAGATAACACAATTTTTTTCAAATCCTGGTTTTACGAAACTTTGGTTCACATCCTGTATAAGGATAACTGTTCCCTCATGGCCGGCGCCATCTCCTTTTTCGCCCTGATTTCCTTTATACCCTTGTTTTTGCTTTCAATATCAACTTTGGGCTATGTGCTTCATTCCTCGGAAAAGGCGGGATTGTCAATTTTCAAATTTCTCACAGAAAACATGCCCACTTCCACTGTAGACACCTTCACTTTACTAAGGGGTGTGATGGACAAAAGGCAAGTCTTCGGGTTAATCGGAATCCTGGGTTTGATCTGGGCCGGTTCCAGGATCTTCTTCGCTGTGGAGAACTCTATGAACATAGTCTGGAGGGTGAATCAGAAAAGACTCTACTGGAAAAGCCGATCACTGGCTTTGATTTTAGTTCCAACAACCGTCTTGATGATGTTGATCTCCCTGCTTTTCACCTCCATCTACGCCACAGCTCAGAGCATTATCATACCTTACCTGAATTTTAGCCTTGCAGACTCCTCTTTTCTGACTCAACTCTTAGGTTTATTCTTTCCCCTTGTGACCGGTTTCATATTCTTTTTCGTGATATACAAATATATTCCCTACCGCAGGATTAAAAATCTATATGCAGCAGTCGGTGCGATTTTCGCCAGCCTGATGTGGGAGATTACCAAATTCATTTTCGATTTTTATATTCTGAATTTAGCCCAGTACCGGAAAATCTATGGCCCTTTAGCTGCCCTCATCATAACTTTCCTCTGGATCTATCTCTCTGCTTTTATCCTGGTGATCGGCGCGGAAATTGGATCGAATTTAGAGAAAGTCAACCAAAGACTGACTCCGAAAAGAGCATAGTACAATAGATTCTCTTAGAGTTTTCAGACCAATAAATTCCTTTCAGATTATATAAGCCTACAATTTCCAAAAGCTTTTATTCCCTTGATTCAATAATTCTTGTTTCCCCTCGAAAACAGCAAAAGAGTGTGAAGAGCTGTTTCCCTTGACATTTCCCTGGTTCTCATTTGTATCTTTAAGAGGGAGGAGAATCCGGCTATATGGGGAAAAATGAGCAGGTGTTCTTAAGCGAAGAGAGGAGGGATAAGCGATGAAGGTGAAGTTAGCTGGAAACAATGGCACAAGAGTGCCAGGTTACGGGGCTCTCGAGCTCAAAGCCTCATATCAGAAAAACCTGGGACTGGCTATCTTAATTTCTTCTACTCTTTTCTTTATCCTTGTCGCCTTTCTTTCGAGTTTTTCTACAAAAACTCCCAAGAGGCTGCAAAAACTCGATGTGGTGATCCCGGACACAATTATAATAATGCCACCACCCCCGATGACTAATCCTGTAAAACCAAAAACCCCTATTGACCCCACTCAAATTCTTGCATAAGCCAAGATAGGAATCCCGGAACCTGTGCCAGAGGAACAGGCAGAGCCTGAAGCTACCATTCTTTCTCAAGATCAACTTGACGCATTGAATAACTTTGAGAATAAAGAAGTTCTCTCAGATGATGTGGATTCCATTGTTTTTGTACCTCCACCCGAACCTCCATCTCAAAGAGCTGAATTTATCCCCCACACAGAAGAGCCCATAGCTGTTAATAAAGAAAAGGTTCCTCTGGGATATCCAGAATTAGCTCTCCGGGCTGGGATTGAGGGAACAGTGTACGTGGCTGCTCTGGTGGATAAAAAGGGAAATGTGAAGAATGCATATATTCACGTGGAATCAGGAGCCAATGCAGGCTTTGAAGAAGCTGCCCTAGAACAAGCCTATAAATTAAAATATAAGCCTGCACTCAACAATAGCATCCCGGTGGAAGTATGGATAGTCTACAGAGTCGATTTCAAATTGAAATAACTGCCCGCAATC
>SMTZ1_10003198_pt1 | contig 16533 bp, 12 predicted proteins | sample DeeMarSWOR136_30_FD_25667 | JGI IMG/M metagenome (IMG submission 25667)
GAAAAAAAAAAGACACTTTAGTATCGCTTGTTTGATTTTCCAAAAAAATTAGGAAAAGAAGTCCTGATTATATTTGTAATCATCAGGATATATTATATTATGGTTAAAGGCTTCTGTCAAATGAAGTTAATACTTTTCGACCAGTATCGGTCACTAGAACCGTATCCTCCACCCTGATACCACCGACTCCAGGTTTGTAAAGTCCTGGCTCGATCGAATGAACCATGCCTGGAACCAGTTCAATGGGTTCCGTTTCAAGTATGGGAGGGTCATGTTCATCTAGCCCTAGTCCATGCCCGATTAGATGGACAAAATATTCTCCATAGCCTGCTTCTTGTGCAACACGTTTCGCAATTTCATGTACTTCATTTGCCTTTACCCCAGGCTTTACTGCCTGAATAGCTCTATTATACATTTGTATGACAACTTCATAAAGATCCTTTTGCTCTTGTGTAGGCGTTCCACACATCTTTACTCTCGACATGTCTGCACAATATCCATTATATCTACCGCCAAGATCCATCAGAATCAGATCGTCCTGTTCTATTTTCTTTTCAGTCGGTTGAGGAACTATAGTCTCAGTTCTCGCTCCCGATCCAAGGACTGTAGGAAAAGAAAGTTCTCGAGCACCCGCTAACTTCATAGCTACTTCTCCTGCAATTACTACTTCTATTTCTGTTTTTCCAGGATCAATGACATTCGTGATAGTTTTTGCTCCTTCATCAGTTATCTTTGCTGCCTTCTCTATGAATGCTATCTCAGTAGTACTTTTTACCATCCTCATTTCCGCTAAAATTTCAGTAGCGTCATCAAAGCGAGCCTTTGGAAATACATTCTTAATAGACAAGTAGATGGGTGTGGGGAACATATTCCAGCCAACAACTCCTATCTTACCTTCGACATAAGTGCTTTCCATGATCTCTGGGATACCTAATGCAAGGCTTGATGTAGCACGTGTATCTGGAATTGCTGATACCTCTTTGGCTCGTAAAAGATCCCAATCTTGATCTATCAACAATACAGGCTCATCATCTCTTGGTATAAGTACGTTGGCTGCTCCGGCAAGCAGTGTATAATTTGAGAGATATCTCATATCTGATATCGAAGAAACGATTAAATAACCTATTTCCGTTTTTTCCATCATCATCTTTACTTTTGCGATTCTTTCACTAAATTCTTCTTTAGGAATACCCATTTTAACCATCCTTCCTTTACTACTACCAAAAGTATACCACGCTATACTAACTATTGTCTTAAATTTATTTTGGCTTTAAAATCTGTACTTCGCTTCTTGAAACATGCTAATCATATGAACACTTAATTTATTTCAAGTTTATTTGTCAAACTAATCATAAAAAGTTATAAATACTAGATAGCGCCACAAACAAACGTTTCCAATTGTATATACTATTGTTTAAAAAAATTTAGGAGAAAACTAACATGGGCGAAGTCTTTGCTCGAAAAAGTTCTGGTTTGGTTAGAAACATTAGCGCATGGGAAACATTGATCTTCAATGTATTGGTTATGGCTCCTTCAGCTGTCTATATCTATGGTATCTGGGCGACAGTCACGTTTCCGGGGGTTTATCTACCCACAACTGCTCTGATATGCATCCCTATCTGTTTGGTCATAGCTATTTTCTATAGTCTCTATTCGGCAGCTGCACCACGTTCTGGTGGTGACTATATCTGGATTAGCCGTACGGTTCATCCAGGTCTCGGTTTTATGACGAATTTCTTCCTGTTCATTGTGCTTATTAGCTTAGTTGGAACGGAAATTCCTTGGACCTTGGAGTATGCGATCGCACCACTCTTAGTGAAAATGGGGAATCCAACGGGAGCAGCAGCAATTTTGAATCCAATCACGATGATGGTACTCGGCACAGTCTATATCATACTCGTTTCAATAATTGCAGCACTTGGATCAAAATGGAACGCTAGGGTGTTAACGATTGCATTCTTCGTTATTGTGGCAGGTATTGTCACCTTTACAGCAGTCTTTGCAAGTATAACACCCGCGCAGTATGCTGCGAACTTTGATGCATCTTCCATCCCTGGTGATATGACCTATGCAGGAACCATTGCTGCGGGGAACGATGTGGCGAATACGTATGGACTGCCACTAATGACCGTTTTTCCACTTGCAGCGACCATGCTAGGCGTGACATTCACAATGATCAACTTCCTTGGATTTGCACAGTCAGTGTACATTGCTGGTGAAATTAAAGATGTTCGAAGATCACAGTTTATTGCCATTCTAGGTGCAGTTATAGTCTTCGGTCTGCTCACCTTTATGATATACCAATCGGCCTATATCGGTATGGGCGGCTCTTTCGTTAACGCAATCAGTACAACCTATGTTTATGGAAGCCCGTATTACACGATGCCAGCAGCGATAACAGGACCATGGTTTACAGTTCTTGCCATTTTTGCAACAGATAATCTCGGTGCTTACTTCATTATATGCCTTGGATTTATGATGATGACTTGGGCCGCTGGACTCACATATGTTTACACCTGCACAAGATTGATGTTCAGCTGGAGCTTCGACAGAATCTTACCTACAAAGGTTAGCGCTGTAGATACGCGCTTTGCAACTCCATGGGTGGCTCTAATCATTTGCGGCGTTGTTGCCTTTCTTTTCATGGTACTATGGATCTTCACAACAATTATGGCATTCTTTGTTTACATCATCACAGGATGGTTCGTAGGAAATTGCATCGCATCAATAGCTGGGTTCATATATCCAACGAAAATGAAAGAATCCTTTGAATTAGCGCCGGACATTGTAAGAAAGAAAATCGGTCCATTCTACACGATTCAATGGGCAGCTATAGGCTCATTTATTGTCTCAGCCTGGATGGCATATGCCGGTATGACTCCAACGCTCTCAGGTGCTGTAAGTGTAGCAAATCTCGCATTTACATTCGTGTTCTGGCTCATCGCTTGGATCATCTTCGGAATCGCTTGGATCTATCATAAGAACAGAATTCCGCTATCATTAACATTCAAAGAGATTCCACCAGAATAAATACAAACCAATTTAACGCATCTACACCATGCGCCAACTCTTTTTTTTTAATTCAGTCATTCCACTTCTTTTAATCTCGTATTATTGTTCATCAGAGATCTTTCACTATTTCCTGCTTTATGAGGTCTCTGGGATGCATGGTGTTACATGTATGCTCTTCAGTTAATGTCGTATAATTAGGAATGCTTTTTTATTAAACTTAATCAGATTTATGAGAAAAAGATATAGCTAATCCTCATTGCGGCTTTTGCAATAAATGGACCATAACAGGATGTTAAAAAAAAGAGGGAATTGGGTGTTTCCGATGCAACAGAACCCGGCCAAAGCCTTTAGAACTCCGCTGACACACGATCCTATTTGGGAGAGGTTTGTACTTTCTAGTTTTGAATCAATGTTAGAACAATTTGCACCTGGGTGCCTCTTCTTGAAATCCTAGAGTGATACAGGATTGCATAGGTTCTCGGATTTGGCTGCAACTCGACCACAGTCGGCACAGACAAATTTAGCGGGGGATATCAGCTTCTTAACTCTGTCTACGTCTATTTCTGTCAAATGATGTTGCTCTATACGTAGTGATAGCATTAGCAATTCTTTTTGTATTGGGATATGCGATTGGTGCAAAGTATAATTACAGATTGCAAAGAAAGATTTGGAAAGTGATGTCTGAAGAATTAAAGAAATATTCGAAATCGGTTAGTCTTAAAAGATTAGGTTCAGGTGGATTTGCAGTATTATGTAGTAGATTAGGGTCTTTGGATAAAACGGAAATAGATGTAGTATTGTCATCTCGGGAGATTATTTTGTACTATATAGTAACTAGGCTCAGAGGAAAAAAGGATAAATTATACATACACGCGGATTTTCCGAAACAACCTCCCTTTAAAATGGAAATGGTTAAAAAAGGTAGCAAATATACAAGAACTTCTCTACAATCTCTTGAGAAATTGACAGCTATAGTACTTGAAGGAATACCAAATCAATTGGAAGTTAAAGCTACAAACAAAGAAATAGGACTGGAACTATTATCAGAGAAACAGTTACTTAAAAAACTATCTGCAACAGGGAATTTCTTAGAAAGAGTCTCAATAGCTGAAGAACATCCCCAACTCTCGATATTAAGTGAATTAAGTCAAGAAACAATAAGATCCCTCATAGATCTTGCTATAACCATCGGAAATAGCATGGCAAAAATTACACGCAGACGTAAGTGAAGGGGAGAACTGTACTCGCTCTTAAAGAAGTCAGAAGTGAAAATTTTCATCAAGAAACGGCTTATGAAAAAATAATCGATGGTTTTCCGGCTAACTTAGGGAATAGCTCACTTTTCGTGACATGTGATGGTTGATAATATTTTCATTATATCTTCTCTATCTAGTATGAAATTTTCTGGTGTACTACATCTTACTTTGATCCACACTAATCTCTCTGTGCTAGTGCAGTAGGTTGGAAATTCAGCGCAAAATTCCTCCCCTTCTTTTCTCTTCAAAAAAGATTTGAACTTTCTAGTCCATAGTAGAAATTTGCCATTGTGTTCTCCTATATTTGTATTCCCCTCCTCTAATACTTTGATATTTTTCCTCTTTATTTTCTCAATTTTTTTCAATACATGTTTCTTGGCCTTCTCAGCATCCTGAAACATTTTTATATCAACACGTAGTGCATATCCTCTCCTCTCTTTAAGATTCTCTAAAGTGGTCAGAATAAAACCATCAGTTATCCACCTGAAATTATAATTTGTGCTCCAAGAACCAAGAGATAGACATTCTGGAGGTTCTGTAAGTCTACCCAGCATCCAGTCCTCTGGGAGATACATGAAAACAAACACACCCAAACCAAAAAAGATGCTCTTAGCAGCCAAGCAATTCTCTACTAATCTTTCGTTATTCAATTTAATCACAATCTGGCTTCAAATCTTAAGAATTTTAATCAAGTGAATCTATAATCTATATTAAAAAGTATGATATAAATGGCTTTGTAGTAAACTCGCAAGAAGACCAGAATTTGTTAGGTGAATGAATTGCGTAGAAAAGATAAAGAAATTAAAGATAAAACTGAAATAAAAGCTATATTAAAAAAGGCTACAGTTTGCAGAATTGCTTTTTCGGAAAATAATCAGCCATACATTGTACCTCTTAATTTTGGTTATAAAGAAGATTGCTTGTACTTTCATTCTGCCCCCGAAGGTACAAAACTGAGCATCATTAAAAGAAATAATAATGTTTGTTTTGAGGTGGATGAGGGTTATGAATTGAAAAAATCGGCAATTCCCTGTAACTGGAGTGCGAAATATCGCAGCGTCATTGGTTTTGGGAAAGCTTATTTTGTTGAGGACTTTGAAGAAAAAAAGAGCGCGTTAAATTGTCTCGTTCAAAAATATTCGGACACTTCGGTTGAGTATGAGTTTTCTGAAGGAATTGTTGATACTGTAACTATTGTTAGAATTAAAATAGAAAGTATGACTGGGAAAAAATCAGGTTACTGATAAAGTGTCCTTTTCTATCTCGGCTGGAGATATCCTTCTATCGGAAACTCTCTATTAACCTTTTTGAGGGAACTCAAGTTCTTTTAGCGTTTTGTTGAAAATACGATCAAGTCCTTTTTCAGGGCTTATATTATTAAGAATGTTTGATACCTCTTTCGGGCGTTTCTTGCCAAGTAGTTTGCAAGCATAAATACATGTCCATTTCAGGTTTATATCGTTTTCCTGACTCCATTCGTTTAAGACATCAAGGATTTCTTTATTTTTACGTTCAATAGCCCGAAGTGCAAAAGCAGCAGTTTTTCTTTCGTTTTTATCATCGCTTTGTGCAAATTCCCTAATTAATTCTATCAATGGCTTTTGTTTTTCTTTTCTGATTATCTTTGCCAGCATATCACCAACAGATCTATTTACAATCGTAGTTTTATCTTTTGCTAAGATACGAACCATACCTTTCAGTTGTTTGTGCCTAGCAGGAAGATGTTCAAGGATTTTTGCTGTTGCCATTCTGACTTCCCAAGAAGGATCGTTAATACCTATTTCCGAAAATCTCAACAACACTTCTGGTTTGTTTTTGAAGAGGTCATCTACAGCGAGTAAGGTCGTACGTCGTAAGTAGGGATTATTATCTGATATCCATCTCTCTAAAAGAATTAATACTCGTTTCTTAGCTGAAGGATGAGCCTTTCCTATCATTTTAAGTATTTTTAGAGCCCTAGTTCGTAGTTCTGCCTTACTATTTCCACCGAGCGCTCTGATTTCTTCTGCGTCCATTTAAATCCTTCACCAGTTACCAGTTTTGAATAGGGAAAAATTTCGTATATAATTCGAATTTTATGAATGATTTCTACATATTTTAAGGTTCAATTAAGTATAATATTTTTGCTAAATAGTCACGGAAATAAAAGGTGTGAGAAACGAGATAAGAGAATGTAAGATAAGAAGGGAACAAATTTTGATAAATATTACTTCTCACAATACAGAATCCAAATCTAATCGTTTGATTGTCTCTGGGGTGGGTATACCTTGATCATCCCATCCTCGGAGGTCATAATATTCATCAAGCATGACATCTTGTTCTTCTCTAGTAATTAGGTGACCCTTTGAAGCCCCACTTATAAGTGGTTCCTCAGAAAGACGTTTTGGCAGATAATCATCTTTTCTCGAAATACCCTCTCGTACGCTATACATGCGTGCTAAGTCATGAATTCGTTCAGCAATTGTTCTTAGTTGATTTTCATCATAATCAAAGCCCATAATCGTTTTACAAAGTCTAATCATTTTGTCCCATGGAAATATATCACGGACAAATCGACAGAGAATAAAGGAATCGAAGATTACAAATCTGTCTTCATATTCTTTCACAAGAGGAGCCTTTTTTTCTGGTGCTAATCGATCCCCTGAAACTCCTCGAAAATCAAAAATATAACCAGTGCATCGAAGATGACACGCCCCACGAACAGAAGTCATGTAACCTAATGCCATGCAATATAATGCGCGGGGATCATATCCTGCGGGTTCAAGCCCCTTTACATGAATTGCTAACTCTGAAAGCCCGAGTTTTTCTGCAGCACCTCTAACCCCCTCTGCGAGTATATCGCCAAAGTCTTCTCTTTTCACTATTTTTTCCATAATGTACATGACACTTTCTGGATCTCCGTAGTCTAATGGAATTTCTGATTGCAGAACACCTCGTTTATACGCTTCTATAGCGAAAGAAACAACATTTCCACCAGTCATGGAGTCAAAACCCATTCTGTCACAATAGTCATTCATTCTCACTATTTCACGAAGATCGTTTATCATGTTCAGTCCGCCAAAACTGTAAATTGTCTCGTACTCTGGTCCCTCGATCCTGATTATAGTACCATCTTTTTGCTTGGCTTCACCCAATTTTCCGCATCTGATTTCACAAGCATAGCACCCTTGCGGTTTTATCGTAATCTGTTCACGAACTGCCTCAGCATTGATTTTTTCGTAATCTTCGAAGAACCCATCTTTCCAGTAGCCACCTGTTGGGAATGATCCTGTTGTATTGACGAGGTTCACGGTCACAGGTGTTCCATACGTTGGGTATATTTCGCTTGTAGCTTTATCCGTTCTTATCTCTTCATTCATATCTTTAAGGAATTCCATGAATCCTTCTCGATCTGCAAGTTCGAAGCGTTTTTTTCCTCTTGCTGCAATTGCCTTCAGGTTTTTTGATCCCATCACTGCTCCAGGACCACATCGTCCTGCAGATCTCCAGTAATCATTCTTTATATTTGCGAACTTGACTAAATTCTCGCCAGCAGGTCCAATGCAGGCGACTCTAATCTTCTTATCACCTAATTCTTCTTTTATGGCATCTTCTGTGTCATATGTCATTTTTCCCCAAAGGTGCGAAGCGTCCTTAATCTCAACGCCTCGATCACTAATCCAAAGGTAAACTGGGCTTTCAGCTTTTCCTTCTATAATCACCACGTCATACCCCGCAAATTTCAATTGTGGTGCAAAATGCCCTGCCGAGTAGGACTCCGCGTAGATATCCGTTAAAGGTGATTTAAAAAAGACACCGTAGCGTCCGCCTGTTGGAAAGCCTGAACCAGTAGCAGGTCCAACTGTGATAATCAACTTGTTCTCAGGGGAAAGTGGTTCCACACCCTTTCCCACTTCTTTGTAGAGTAGGTATGTTCCGAACCCTTTACCACCAATCCATTCTTTAGCAAAATTTTCCTGTAGAGGTTCTTCAGTGATTTCATTGTTTGTGAGATTAACTCGTAGAATTTTTCCAGCATATCCAAAGAGCAATTCTTAGCCTCCAATCGAGGAGTTTCTATAATTATGTTAAAATGTAGTGACGTTAGTTACAAAACCTATTTCTATTTATATTTTTGTCTTTCACCGTAACTCCATCTCAACTGTTGTTTAGTCACAATTTCATAAACTTTAGCAATAGCTTTTAATATACTTAGACTAAAAACAATTTCAGATGTGAAAACAATGGCAGAAAAAACTCTAGAAGAATTGCTTCCAGAAGGACCTGAAAACTTTCCAGTAGGAGAAGGTGTGACCGTGCTAAGAGGAAAAACATTGGCAAAAACAGGTCAATGGCTGAAAGCAATTCTCTTAACCGAATCAGGTAACAAAAAGCAATTACGACTTTATGGATGGCAAAAGAACAAAGAAGGTCAATACAAAAATCGCCAAAAGTTCAATATTTCACAAGGATATATGAAACTCCTTTCGAATATAATGCTGGCGTTTCTAGAAGAGAAATAAAAGGCAGATTAGAGCAAAAAACATTTGAAACATCTGTTTTCTACCTTTCAAACCGTAGAGAGAATATAACCGCTCCTTTAACATTAGATGTCAGTTCCATTTTGTCGCAAAAAAGCAAGTATTATCATTTCATTTTTCCATAAATATTTTTTAAGGAATTATGCTTACTACACGAATTAGATGGATAATAAGTAAAAAGATGAAAAAGGTGAAAAAGTAATGCTTAACGGCGAAATCTTGACCATGGACGATTTTGATCTAAAAGGAAAGACAATCTTGATAAGATGTGATTTAAACTCACCTATAGATCACGAAACGGGTATAATTACTGATGATACAAGGATTAAGGCACATGCAAAAACAGTGAGAGAACTTTCTGAAAAAGGAGCAAAGACCGCAGTTATGGCTCATCAGGGAGATCCTTTATTTCTTGAAAATTTTGTCCCCTTAAAAGAACATGCTCAGATTCTCTCACGTAGAAGCGGAGTGGAAGTCACTTATATCGATGATACTTTTGGACCTACAGCTCGAGTAGCAATAAAGAATTTGGAAAATGGCCAGGTTTTATTGCTAGAAAATACAAGATATTTTGCAGAAGACACTAGATTATTTGAGGATACAATCACACGATCTCCAGAGGATCAAGCTAAATGTCAACTTGTGCAGAAACTTTATCCTTTAGCTGACTATTTCATGATTGACGCTTTCGCTGCAGCTCACAAATCCCAACCTTCAATTGTTGGTTTTGCGGAAGTGCTTCCAACTTTAGCGGGTCGAGTAATGGAAGCAGAGGTGAGTGCATTGATGAAGGTTAGAGATGATCCCGAGAAACCTTGTGTTTTCCTTTTAGGTGGAAAAAAAATCTCTGATAAATACGTAGTAATAGAGCCGGTTTTGAGGAATAATACTGCGGATAAGATTCTGACTTCTGGAGTCATAGGCTTGATAATGCTAAAAGCCTCTGGTTATGAACTCGGAAAGCCTTCAGAAACCCTCATTCAAGAGATGAAATTCGAAAAGTATCTCCCATTATCTAAGAAATTATTAGAGGACTACAGTGACAAAATAGAATTTCCAGAAGACTTTGTTATCGATGGTGGAAAAGAGATAAACGTTTCTGAATTACCAGTAGATGCTCGCATTGGTGACATAGGGAGAAAAACGATTAAAAAGTACACGAAACTATTAGAGGGCGCAAAAACAGTATTCTTCAGTGGTCCACCAGGAATTTTTGAGAAGAAAGAATTTGAAACTGGAACAAAAGAAATCTTGAGTGCAATTAGCGCCGCTGGGGCTTTCTCAGTAGTTGGAGGAGGTCATTCAATCGCTGCGATAGAGCAATATAATGTCAATGTAAACCTCACTAGCACTGGTGGTGGTGCACTAGTTAGATATTTATCTGGTGAAGAGTTACCTGCAATAAAAGCATTGAAAAAGGCTGCAAAACGATATCTGAAAAAATAAGACAATTAACTAAATTAAAATCCACTCTTTTTTCCTATAAAAAAAGAAAAAGTTATTAGGCGTATTTACCATAAACGTGTTTTTGGTTCCATGCCTAAATACTTGTTTGTTAAGCTAACTGCCTCAAGACGGTCTGTTTGCAACTGAAGAGATGCTCGAATCCCGTCTATCGACTCGGGAATGGTCACAGCTTCTTGTGGGATATATATTGCATACATTGCTAATTTTCCAATAGTCGTCACTGTCTCTTCCCACACCACAGTTTCATACATATCCGCAAAAGGCTTCCCTGCGAATCGATTGAACTGGAGAAGTGATGTATTCGTATTAAAACCATCAGCAATCCTTAAAACTTGAATCCTTGGATGCGCATTGAAGGCATCTAGCATTTCTTCCTTTGTCAGGGGTTTCTTTGGAGTTGCTACTACGTTTATAATATGGCCATGTGTCACAGGCACGTGAACAAGGAATCCTGTGGCTTGAACATGAGGCATAATCTCCATCAGATCAACTGCTTGGTGATTTGGAACTGGTTCAGGTTTCAATATGTCAACATACCCTCTATGGGTGTCGCCTGGGTCAGCACATCGTCGGACGATTGTTATCGCGATATTTTCAATTCCATGAGTTCGATCCAAACAGTCAACGGTTCTGATCAGCCCTGTCGTGTTGCAACTCGTCAGTTTGAGATAAGATTGACCCACACCTTTTTCGTAATTGGCATATCCATGAAAGAACACATCTGCAACCTCACCTGCTTCCCCACCTTGGAAAACTGCAGGAACCTTGAATTTTTCGTAAAGAATCTTATTTTTAGCGCCGATACCACCTGGCGCAGCATCTAATATGATGTCTGCCTCCTGTAGCAGATCTTCAGCTGTACCAGCAACTGGTATGCCAGCATCTTCAATACTTTTAGTGCGTGAAGGGTCAACGCAAAAGAGCCTGACGTCAGTATCGGCAAGTTTCATTCCTCTTGCCATGAGAGCTTTGACTGCTAAAGTTGGAGCAATATCCGCTACACCTACAAGTTCCATATCTTTCTGAAGCGCCGCTCCATAAGCCAAACGGGTACCAATTTGCCCGTAGCCAAAAACACCTACTTTTGTTACCATTTGAATTCACCTCAATTAATGAACAACTTTAAAGTGATGTCTTTTAGAGAGTAATTAAAAAATATTTAAGATTATCTAACGAAATTCTGTTTAGCTTTCATCTTGCGTCAATTTAGCGGAATGAAAATTAGATTTTAAAGAGGTTTCTTAATGTGAGCAAACATACCGATTTACAAACTACTAAGGAACTTTATGGCGTTTTCACTGAATTAAGAAATTATTTAGCAGGCATGGCCTCAGGTATTACCCGTGATGAAAGCTTGATACAACAATTGATACCTCTTCTATTCTGTAAAATTTATACTGAAAAAAATATAGATTTGAAAGATAAATTTCGAGCAGAATCAAATGACTCCGCCGAAGTTATAAAAAAGCGGATTTCAGCTATTTTTAAAATAGTTAAGAAAGACTTTAAGGATATTTTTGAAGAAGAGGAAAAAATTGATCTTAAGGCAGAATCTATTAAATTCATTGTCAGCAAGTTGCAAAATATTGATCTAATTACAGTGGATCAAGATACAATCGGCAATCTATTTGAATCCTTCCTTGGTCGATCACTAAAGGGTTCTAAAGGACAGTTTTTTACACCAAGAAATGTTGTGAGATTAGCTATTGACATTACTGATCCCGATATAGGAAAATACGTCCTTGATCCAGCCTGTGGTAGTGGAGGTTTTCTAACTATAGCACTTGGACATGTCTGGGATAAATTAGAGCAGAAAGCAAAACAAAATGGATGGACGGATAAAACTCTCACTGGAAAAAAGAATGATGCCACAAATTATTTTATGGGGATTGATAAAGACTCGTTTCTTGTCAAGATAGCAAAAACCTCTATGGCGCTACTTGGCAATGGACGATCTAGTATTTTCTGTGAAAACAGCTTGAAAAATCCAATTGAATGGACAGATACATGTCGATCGACAATAAAATTTGGAAGTAGTAATACCATACTAACAAATCCTCCTTTTGGATCAAAAATTCAAGTTAAGGGCGAACAAATCCTTGCTCAATATGAACTTGCATATAAATGGAATTTGAAGAATAATGAATGGATTAAATCAAAAAATCTTTTTGAAAGCCGTCCTCCTCAGATTTTATTTATAGAGCGTTGTTTACAACTTTTAGAAGAAAATGGTAAGTTAGCTATAGTTCTACCTGACGGCATTTTAAGTAATCCAAAAGACCGATACATTGCAGACTTTATTATGACCCATGCTGAGATTCTCGCACTCATAGATCTTCCTCTGGACACATTTTTGCCGTACACACCTACTAAAACACATTTACTCGTCCTTCAAAAAAAGAAAAACCCTGAACAAGGACAAATTTTCATGGCTATCGCTCATTCATGCGGACACGATAAAAGGGGGAAACAAGTCTATAAAATCGATAAGAATGGAGATAAACAACTCGATGATGATCTTTTGCAAATAGGTAAGCGATATCATGATCTACGTCAAAATTTTAATGAAAAATATGATCATCTAGGTTTTTTAATTGACGTACAGAGTTTAAAAAAAGGAATTCTCATGCCAAAATATTACAACCCAGAAATCAAGAATGAATTAAGGAGGCTTAAAGAAACAGGCCATTATGATTTGGTAAGTATTGGAGAGTTGGAGGGACAAAACACACTCCAGATAAGTCGTGGTCACGAGATAGGTTCTATAAATTATGGCACAGGAGATATTCCTTTCATTCGCACCTCTGAAATAAGTAACTGGGAGATTGCAGCAGATCCGACTCATTGTGTTTCAGAAGATATCTATGAGATGTACAGAACAAAGCAGGATCTACAGAAAGACGATATTCTTATTGTAAATGATGGGACCTACTTAGTTGGTCGAACTGCAATTCTATCAGAATTTGATGTGAAAATTGTTATTCAAAGTCATTTTAGAAAAATTCGTGTTCTTGATTGGAGTTATTTGACGCCTTATCTTTTGCTTTATCTGTTAGGTTTGAGAATAGTTCAGGATCAAATAGAAGCGAAAACATTTCGCCAGGCTACTATCTCGACTCTTGGAAATAGACTTGTAGAAGTCATTCTGCCTATTCCAAGGAATCCCACATTTAAAGCAGAAATTTCTGAAAGTGTAAAACACATCGTTGAAAAACGTGCAAAATTACGGAATCAGGCTATGCGCATGCAATTTGACAATAAAAAAGAGAATGTTATGGGGTTACGAAATAAAGCAGCTCGTGGTAATATCTAGTCAAATTCGCAAAATTAAAAAAGATTAAATCTTCCCGGTTCTTAATATATGTCGTAAGAATCTACTTATTGAAATATTTTAATTTAGTTCCTTTTCTGTATACGTTAGTATATCACAGTCTACAGCCCTCCCTATAGTTACATAGATCTCTTTCATCCAATCTTTTCCCGATTTTGTGGAAGCATAATAATAAGGAGGCGATTTATCATCATTTGCAAAACTATTTTATTAAATGAAGGAATTCGAACAACTTAGACACGATATTAAGGAATTCTGCTTAACTATAACTTGAAGAGAATAAAAAAAGAAACAAATACAAAGAGGTTACTTTGATGTCTATATCCTCTAAAGATCCTTCAACTACATTCCAAAAGCTTTCTGAGCTTGGTGAACAAATCGAGGCTACCACAAAACGCCTAAAAAAAATGTATTTGGCGGGGGAGTTTCTTGATAGCATTTCCCTTGAAGAAGTAGAGGCCACATCATTATTACTGATCGGTCAACCATTTCCTCGCACTAGCCAGCGAATATTAGACCTCGATTGGTCCGCCCTTTCTCAGATACTTCAGGAGTTACTTAGCCCACCTGCGAATACGATCAGCCAAATTTTCCGAGAAACAGGTGATATAGGTGAGGTAGTTCGTAGAATCTACCAAAATTCTAATGGAGTCAGACAAACAACTCTATTCAGTACCCCATTAACTATTCTAGAAGTCTATCAAACTTTTACAGCGATTGCAGACATAAAAGGATCTGGTTCTCGTAAAAGAAAAATGACATTACTTCGTTCTCTCTTCACTCGGGCAACTCCGCTCGAAGCTAAGTATTTAACAAAACTCCTCTTTCGTGATCAACGAATTGGCTTTAGTGAAGGAATGCTAGAAAGCGCCATTGCCAGAAAATACAAATTAGCTTTAGAACTTGTTCAACGAGCAAACATGCTCCGCGGTAATATTGGCGAAGTAGCGCGCATTGCTAGAGAAAATGGTGCTGAAGGCCTGCAAAAAGTGAAACTTCGTCCATTTACGCCTCTTCTTCCTATGTTGGCTGCCCGAGCAACTGATACCAATGAGGTTTTACAGCAAGATGATGGTGAATGGGCTTTCGAAATGAAACTCGATGGAGCTCGTGTTCAAATCCATATAAAAAGAGATAATGAGGCGACAGACACTCGTATATATAGCCGTCGACTTACCGATGTCACTAAGAGTCTACCAGATATAGTTAGTTTAGTCGAACAGGAAATAAATGTATTTAGTTGTATTCTCGAAGGTGAAGTCATGGCTCTTGGATCTGATGGACGCCCTTTACCATTCCAGCATCTCATGCGACGTTTCCGACGAGTTCGTGATGTTGAAGCTATGGTGGCAGAAATCTCCGTCACTCTTTTCCTTTTTGATTTGCTAATGTTAGATGATGAAGTGCTCATCGATTCCTCCTATAGAATTCGAAGAGAGAGACTAAGTTCTGTATGTGGTTCTATTCCTATAGTTTCCCAAATCGTCACTAGAGAGCCTTTGGAGGCAACACAGTTTTTCCAAAAATCGATACAAGAGGGACATGAAGGTCTCATTGCCAAACGTCTTGATAGTCCCTATAAACCTAGTAGCCGGGGAAAACTGTGGTTAAAGATAAAGCAGACTATGGAGACACTTGATTTAGTGATCATTGCCGCAGAATGGGGAACTGGCCGTCGCCACAAATGGCTATCAGACTATCACTTGGGGGCAAGAGATCCAGAAACCGGTGATTTTCAGATGTTGGGCAAAACTTTTAAGGGTCTCACAGATGCAGAATTTGAGGAAATTACCCAACGCTTATTAGAGCTTAAAATTGATCAGCCGAGTAGGATTGTTGTTGTCCAACCACAAATTGTAGTTGAAGTTGAGTATGATGAAATTCAACGCTCTCCCCGATATTCATCGGGAATGGCACTCCGATTTGCGCGTATCAAACGTATTCGCTATGATATGACTCCCAATGAAGCTGATACTATTCAAAGGGTTCGCTCACTTTTTGATTCACAATTTAAGCGGAAATCACAGTCGGATGAAGTGGGACGAACAAGTTCTTCTGAGTAGTTATTATTTACGAGTTTAGGTGTTAAAATTGAATCAAGAATCTGAAGATTATCTTCAATTATCGAAGGAGCAAATGAAAAAACTTGGTTATCAAGCAGTAGACATAATTGTCAAGCATTTTGAGGAGCTTAGAAATAAGCCAGTGACACGAAAGGCGTCTCGTTTAGACATGGAAAAAACATTTCGGGAGCCAATTCCTGAGCATGGCACGAATCCGGAGCATATTCTCGAAATTGTTGAAAAGGAAATTTTTACAAATATAATGTATACCGATCATCCCCGTTTCTTTGCATTTGTGCCAACTGCAAATAATTTTATAAGCGTTCTAGCTGATGCTCTAGTTGCTGGGTTTAATCCTTTTGCTGGGACATGGCTAGAAAGCTCTTCAGCAGCTCAAATTGAATTAGTGACAGTTGATTGGTTAAGAAGAATTTTTGGGATGCCAGAAGAAGCGGGAGGACTATTTTTAAGTGGAGGGTCGGCTGCCAATTTGATAGGAATTGCAGTAGCTAGACGCGTTAAACTAAAAGATCGCATTGCTAACTCTGTTGTTTATTTTTCAGATCAAACTCATTCATCTGTTGAAAGAGGTCTAAAAGTTCTTGGATTTTCTGAAGAGAATTTTAGAAAAATACCCTCAGATGATACTTTTCGTCTTTCGATTGAAATGCTCTCACAAAAAGTTAAAGAAGATAAGGCACGCGGCAAGATTCCCTTCTGTGTCGTTGCTAATGCAGGAACTACTAATACGGGTTCAGTTGATCCCTTAATGGATTTATCGAGTTTTTGTAGGAACGAAGATTTATGGCTACATGTAGACGGTGCATTTGGTGCAGCTGGTATTTTAGATTCGAAAGGTGAAAAATTGTTGCAAGGTATTGATC
>SMTZ1_10003321_pt1 | contig 16524 bp, 14 predicted proteins | sample DeeMarSWOR136_30_FD_25667 | JGI IMG/M metagenome (IMG submission 25667)
TCGATAATAAGAAGGCCCTCCAAACTCAGTCCTACAGCTCGGAGCTCCGGGGGGGAGCGGCGGTCACCTGGGTCATCATTTCCGATGAGGAGATTATGTATCCTCGGGTGGTACATCCCGATATACTCATAGCTCAAGCCCCGCAGGCAATAGTCCGGTATCTCTCTCATTTAAAGCCCGGGGGAATTTTGATCGTGGATTCAGACATGATTAAGGATCCTCCCCGGAACGGATATGAACTCATCCAGGTTCCAGCCACGAGCATTGCAAGCAAGGAGATAGGCAACAGCATTGTGACCAATCTGGTAGTCTTGGGAGCTCTTATCGGGGCGACTCAAGTCGTGTCTCCCGATGCGGTGGAAAAGGCAATCCATATTTCCGTACCCAAGTCTAAGGTCGATATGAACATTAAGGCGTTTCACCGAGGACTGGAACATGCCCAGAAGTAGGAGGAAACGATGGCCATAAAGACAAAACAGCAATATATCGAAAGCCTCAAGAAGCTCAAACCGGTGGTCTATATGTTCGGGGAAAAAATCGAAAATCCGGTAGACAATCCTCGAATATCCGCCGGTATCAACGCAACAGGGGCAACCTATGAGCTTGCGGAGATGGATGAATATCGCGACATGATTACGACCATATCGCCCTTTACGGGTGAATTGGTCAACCGGTTTACCTTACCCGCCCAATCCACCGAGGATCTGGTGATGCGGGTAAAGCTCAACCGGATTCTCGGGGGGTATACGGGAACCTGTTTCCAACGATGCACGGGTTTGGATTGCCTTGGGACATTGTCCATTGTGACGTATAACATTGATAAGAAGTATGAAACTCACTATTACGATCGATTTATCGACTTCTTGAAGTATATGCAGACGAATGACTTGACGGGAAATGCCGGTGTCACCGACGTCAAGGGAGACAGAAGCCTGGGTCCCCACGAACAGGAGGACAAGGACCTCTATCTGCGGGTAGTTGATAAGAATAAGGAGGGCATTATTGTCCGGGGGGCCAAGGCCCATCAGACGGGGTCGCTGAGCTCCCATGAGATCATCGTGCTTCCGACCCGGGCCCTCCGTGAAGGGGATGAGGATTATGCGTTGGCCTTTGCGGTTCCCGTGGATACCAAGGGGCTCATTCACATCGTGGGGAGGAGTTCCCTGGATACCCGGGAGCTGGAAGGCGTGGATTGCGGTAATATTCGCTACAGCAAGTACTGTCCAACCCTCATCTTCAATGATGTCTTTGTGCCCTGGGAAAGAGTCTTCATGTGTGGGGAGGTGCCATTTGCCGGCGAGGCCGTTGGCCGCTTCTCCGCATATCATCGCCAATCCCATGGTGGATGCAAGGCTGGTAAGATCGATGCCATGACCGGTGCGGCCCAGATCATGGCGGAATACAATGGGACGAACAAGGTAGGCCATATCAGGGAGAAGATCATTGACATGATTCACCGGGCGGAAACCCTTTACGGTTGCAGCCTTGCGGCATCCTACGAGGGAAAAAAGGAACCATCCGGAACGTACTTTATCGATCCTGTCCTTGCCAACGCGTCCAAGATTCACGAGGGCAAGGAGATGGCCGAGGCGGGTAGGCTTCTGGTGGATGTGGCGGGTGGATATGTGGCCAACCTGCCTTCTGATAAAGATTTGAAGAATCCCGAGATCGGGCCCCTCATCCAGAAGTATCTCAAAGGGGTAGCCGATGTGCCCACCATGAACCGCATCAAGATGTTTCGGCTCGTCGAGAAGATGGTCCTCGAGAGCGCGGACACCATCTCCGACATTCACGGGGGCGGGTCAGCGGCGGCGCACCGACTCACCATCTTCAGGGAATCCGACATCAATCATAAAAAGCAGTGTGCCAAAAGGCTTGCGGGAATCGAGGAATAGGCAACTGACCTGCGCACGGGGATTTCCTCAAGGAAGGACATGATTCCGAGTTACCCTGGGAATTAGGGGATTGGGACTGATGTTCTCGAGGGGGAGAAAGGTGAGGAGGCTTACCATTGCACCGGGGAAATTGAGGGAATTTGGGTTCAGAGTTCTAAGCCAGCTCGATGTTCCGCGGGATAAGGCCCAGATCTGCGTTGATGCTTTTCTCTTTGGGAGCCTCCGGGGGATCGATTCCCATGGCCTCTTTCCCCTCCTACCGAGAATGGCCAGGGAAATTAGGGCAGAAATCATTGATCCGGGCGCCGATATTCGGATCGTCAAACGACAAGCCTCGACTATGCTGATCGATGGATGCAGAGGACTGGGTCCCGTAACGGCCTTCCAGAGTATGGAAGAGGCCTTAAAACTCTGCCGCCAAAGCGGGATAGGAGGTGTGTCCACCTACAATTGTAACCATTTTGGTGCGGCCTCTTTCTACGGATGCAAGGCAGTCACGGAGGGTCTCATAGGGATTACTTTCTGTAATGCAACTCCGAGGGTTGCGCCCTACGGGGGGCGTCAGGGCATCCATGGGACCAATCCAATGAGTTTTGCCGTTCCAGCCGGGAAATATCCACCACTGATGGTCGATATGGCTACCAGCGCTTCGTCTGTGGGGAAGATCAGCCAGGCCCTGAAAAGGGGCGAGAGGATCCCTGACGGATGGGCTCTTGACGAAAAGGGAAACCCAACCAATGATCCGAAAGAGGCTTTGCGGGGGTTTTTGCTCCCCATGGCTGATCACAAGGGGTATGGGTTGGGTTTGATCGTCGACATTCTCACCGGGGCTCTGGCGAACTCCTATTGTGGAAAAGAGGTTCCTCCGCTGGACGATCTGACTACCCCATACGGGGCTTCATTTTTCATGCTGGTACTGGATCCGGATTGTTTTGCGGGAAGGGATATTTTCACGGAGAAAGTCGACCGGCTGATTGAGGACTGTATCACGTGTCCACCGATGAGTGGGTTTGAACGGGTTTATTTTCCCGGGGAAATGGAAGCTATGGAGGAAACAAAACGGGCCAAAACGGGAATTCCGATCCTTGATACGGATCTGGGCGCTTTTTTCCAAAGTCTGCGGGACCATAATCTCGAAATCGAGGAAGAGCTCCTCGCTTGAGGCTGCGAATTACCTCGCTGACCAGGGGAATTCGTATTTGTTCTAAGTTCCCAAGTGCTATTTCCCCCCCTACTTTCCTCCGAGGCATTATGGTTATGGAGGATGCTTCCCTTTGGGAACTCAAGAGGCTTCCGGCGCAATATCATTGACATCATCGTTGAACGGGAGTAAGAATACTTGACGCGCTCGATAATTTCATTTCTCACTGGGGAGGGCATTAATGGAAAACCTAAAGGAAAGAGCGGAAGCGATATTAAGGGAATTCAAGGGCGATGCCTATGCCTTTGGTAGCGGTGTCCTGGACGAGGCAGCAGGGAACTTCACCGCGCAAATGGGCAAAAAGGCCATGGTGGCTGGCCCCATCCAGTTCGACTGGTATCAACCAATCAAGGACCGAATCCTCAAATCGCTGGATAAGGCCGGTGTTGAGATTGTGGACGTGGCCAGATCAGCCGGTCCTAACGCTCCTTTCGTAGACGTGTATCGGATCCACAGCCACATTATGCATAAGCACCCCGAGGTACTGGTGGTGGCCGATGGCGGTTCGGGTATCGATGCGGGGAAGGCTGCTGCTACCCTTGCAACGCTCGGTGACGTCCAACCCGAAATCGACCCCTTCTTCGGAACGGGACAGGTGACAAAGATATGCCAGGAGACCGGAAGGACTATTATGCCGGTGGTGGCTATTATGCTGGCCGCCAGCTCAGGGGCCCACCTGACCAAGTATTCTAACATTACCGACCCGATCATAGGTCAGAAGAAGCTCATCGTTGACGAGGCAGTAGTCCCCCCGCGGTGCATCTTCGATTACGACCTCACTATCACGCAACCTATGAGCCTGACCCTGGACGGTGGGCTGGATGGAATAGCCCACTGTCTGGAGGTGTACTTTGGTTCCGGTGGCGATATGCGTGCCAGGACCCAGGAGGTAGCGGAACTGGCCCTGGAGCTGATCATCAAGGGCCTGACGGCCGTTGTGAAGAATCCTAAGGACACTGAGGCAAGGACCATGTTGGGGCTGGGCACGGACCTGGGCGGATACGCCATAATGATCGGGGGCACCTCAGGGGCCCATCTAACCAGCTTCTCCCTGGTAGACGTTCTCAGCCATGGCCGGGCTTGCGCCTTGATGAACCCATACTACACCGTATTCTTCGCCCCCGCCGTTGAGGAACAATTGAGAGTCTTGGGCAGGATATACAAGGAGTACGGATACATCGAAAAAGATGTGGAAAAAATGTCAGGCCGCGAGCTGGGCCTTGCGGTAGCTCGCGGCATGGTAAAGTTCAGTGAATTTCTGAGTTTTCCGACATGCCTCCGCGATGTGCAGGGCGTGACCCAGGAGCACATTGAACGCTGCCTGAACGCGGCCAAGGACCCCCAGTTAGATATGAAACTCAGAAATATGCCGGTCCCACTCAATGCCGACCTCGTGGAAGAATACATGAGGCCCATTCTGGAGGCGGCTTGGGATGGCAACTTCGACAAGATAAAGAACATGGAATGACAGTGCTGCGGTGTTGCAGTGCTGCAGTCATGCGACTATGGAGTGACGAGGCTAAGGCTAAGGCTAAGATGAGAACTTAAGAGTCAGGTGATTAGAGGGGGGAATCCATGGGAAAAGAAATCGAAGGGATCATACCAGCGGTCGTAACACCTTTTGATAAGAACGAAGATGTGGACGAAGGGGGTTTCAGGAAAATCATCAATTATTTAATTGATAGCGGTGTCCATGGCCTCTTTCCGGTCGGAAGCCAGGGAGAATTCTTCTCCCTAACGAATGAGGAGAAGAAACGACTGATCGACATTGCTGTAGAAGAGACTCGGGGTCGAGTTTTTGTGATGCCCAATACAGGCGCCATCACCACAAGGGAATCCATCGAGCTGTCACAATACGCAGAAGAGGCCGGGGCTGACTGTGTCTCCGTCATTACCCCGTTTTTCATCAGCCCAAATCAGGAAGAGCTCTATCATCATATCAAGGACATCTGCCAATCGGTGAAGATTCCCGTCCTCTGCTATAACAATCCTGGTCGAACGGGTGGGGTCGCTTTAACGCCGGCTACCCTTGCTCGGCTCGCAGAGGAGGTGCCGAACTTTGCAGGGATCAAAGACAGTTCCGGCGATCTCACCCTGGTGGCGGAGATGATTCGGCTCTGTCCTCCGCATTTTAAAGTTATTATGGGCAGGGATAGCTTGATTTACGGGGCCCTTACCTACGGTGCGACAGGCGCCATCGCTGCTACGGCAAACGTGGCTCCAAAACTGATTGTGGGAATCTATCGGGCCGTCAAAGAAGGTGATTTTAATAAGGCTAAGGAGTATCAGCGGGAACTGGCGCCTTTAAGGACCGCCTTTGGTTTAGGAACATTCCCGGTCGTGGTGAAAGAGGCCTTGACCATGATGGGGTTACCAGGGGGCCGGTGTAGGAAGCCAATAAAGCCGCTGGACAACGAGAAAAAGGCTCAACTGCGCGATGTTCTCGCGAACATGGGGCTTATTCCGAAGTGAACCAGCCTCCAAAAGGAGTTTTTATGGATCCCCTGAACAGATTTCTCTCGGCTGCCCGTATGGAGGAACCGGATGAGGTGCCTGTCTCACTTCTAACGTCGGCCCGTTTCTTCTCCCATTTTTATGGGATCAAGGTCTTCCAGTTTTTTCACGATCCTAAGATGATGTTGGATGCAACCCTTCACACCATGAAGCTTTTCCCTGACATCGTCGTCTTCCCTGGACTGTGGGCTGATTACGGTATTGTGGTAGAACCCTCTGCCTTTGGCTCGAGGATTTTCTGGCCGGAAAACTATGTCCCGTATGTGAGGGGAGATTTGTTCAAAAACCCTGATGACATTATGGGGCTTGAACCCCCTGACCCAAAGACAGATGGACTTATGCCCTTTGTGCTTGAATCCATCCGATATATGGAAAGACACGCGCCCCAAAATACCAAATACCTATACGCGGTGGCTAGAGGTCCGTTTCAAGTCGCCTCGTATATGCGAGGTCACACGGAATTCCTTGTTGACCTGACAGTGAGGCCGGATATCGCTCAGAAGCTGATCGATGTCTGTACCGAGACAACCATCCGCTGGCTCAAGGTACAATTAGAGGTGATCGAAAACCCCATTGGAGTCTACGTGCCGGATGATAACGCCTCATTTCTCTCTCCAGGCCTCTTTGAGAAATTCGGCCTTCCCGCTTACAAACGGATCTTTTCCGAATTTGATGGCCTCCTCAAAGTTTATCACAACGATGCCGATTCAACTCATATACTGGATTTATTGGCACAGTGCGGCTTTCAGGTATTCAACTTCAGTCCAGCCATAGATATTGGGACGGCAAAGCAGGGGATCGGGCAAAAGGTTTGTCTCATGGGTAATGTGGACCCGGTCGATGTAATGCTGAGGGGAACACCCGAGCAGGTGGAAGAGGATTGTAGGAAGCGCATCCAGATTGGAGGCCCTGGAGGTGGATATATCCTATCATTGGGCGGTGGGCCATCCATGGAGACACCTAGGGAAAATGTAGAGGCCTTGGTGAGGGCGGCAAAGAAGTATGGAAGATATCCCGTTTTAGGAGGGTAACAAGGAGATGGATCATGAGAGCTTAAAAAGTATTGCCCTTAAGCTGGAGGCGCTGGATATCCAGGGCACTGTCGAAGAAGTGAAAAGAGCCTTGAATGAGAAGATTGCCCCCTTTGAAATTGTGAAGAATGGACTTTCCCCAGGCATGGACAAGATCGGTGAAAAGTACGAAAGGAACGAGTACTTCTTGAGTGAACTCAGTCTTGCCGCACACATCATGAAAGGGGCCATGGAGCTTCTGGGACCTCGAATGAAGGCTTCTCGGGAAAGGAGTTTGGGGAGATTTCTCGTTGGGACTGTGCAAGGGGATCTCCACGACATCGGAAAGAATCTCGTCTCCATGATGCTCACAAGTGCTGGCTTTGAAGTCTATGACCTGGGAGTCGATGTACCTGATGAGAAATTTCTTCAGAAGGCAGCGGAGATCAAGGCGGATTTTGTCGGCATGTCATCCCTTTTGACGACCACCATGCCGGGCATGAAGAGCGTGATTGAGCTCCTCAAGAATAATGGGATCCGGGAGGAGGTAAAAATCTTTGTGGGAGGCGCCGTTGTTACCCAGTCCTTTGCGGATGAAATTGGCGCTGATTACTATGCGAAAGATGCTATGGAGTGCGTCCGAAAGGCCAGAAACTCGATTACGAAGGGAAAGTAAGGCAATCTATGTGAAAGCCATCGGGTTCATTTTAGGCTGAATCCTCCGTCCACCAAAAGAAGCTGACCTGTGATGAAATCGGCATCATTGGAGGATAAAAATAGAATTGCCTTCGCGATGTCTTCCGGTTCCGCCAATCGCTTGAGGTAAGCCCCCTCGATCATATTTCGCTTCACTTCTTCGGGTAGTGACTTGGTCATCTCGGTATTCGTGTGTCCTGGAGCGACCGTGTTGACATTGATGTAGGGCGCAAGTTCCTTTGCCATCGTCTTGGTCAAATTGATCACCGCTCCCTTGGAAGCACAGTAGTCCATGATCCCCTCCCGGCCGCAGTGATCGATTCCTCGGATTGAGGAAATGTTGACAATTTTACCTGATTTCTGCTTTACCATGTATCTCGCTGCGGCTTGGGAGCACAGAAATACCCCGACCAGATTGACCTCCAGTGTCTTCACCCAATCTTCGACAGTCTTTTCCAGAAAAGGCCTGGATATGGCGATCCCCGCATTGTTAACCAGGATATCGATCCGTCCAAAGGTTTGGATAAATTCTTCTAACACCCTTTCAACCTGATCCTTCTTCGAAACATCCCCAACAAAGGTCTTAAACTCAAACCCCCTTTTCTTGGCTTCAGTCCCAACCTCTTTTAAGCCCTCATCTCTAAGATCAACAATTCCAACTCTGGCCCCTTCGGCCGCGAAGAGAAAGGCTGTCGTTGCACCAATACCCCTTCCTCCACCGGTGATGAGTGCTGTCTTGTCTTTGAGTTTCATACCTTCCACCTCCTCCATAGCTGTTTTCTGAGCTTTACAGAGAGGAACTCTGTAACCTGTTTATTGTGGAACAACTCGGGAGCTTTGCCCCAACTGGAACATTGGAATAATGGAATACTGGAATGATGGGTTGAGACGGTGAAAAACAATAGATCTGTTCTTTTCGGTTTTGATATCCACTATTCCAACATTCCATGATTCCATTTCTTCGGCACATTGCATATCGACAACGATGTTCTCGAGAAAGCCAGGAAACTTCATCCACAAGTTCAATGTTAATTAATGCGTTTGCATCTTCTCCATCTCCTCGGCAATCTTTTTTTGGATGTAATCCAGATGGTATACGATCTTTCGCTTGGCACGGGATGAATCCCTTTGGCTGATCGCTTTATAGATCTCATGGTGGTGTTGCACGAGAAGGTCCTTTTTCTCGGGTCTAGTCAAGACCTTCCGAAATCTAAAGAAGGAACCAAAACTATCCTTGAGCGCCTCCATGATATGAATCGCAATAACATTGCGGGTAGCTGCCGCGATGGAGAGATGGAATTCCACGTCTATCTCTTCCCATTCCCGATCCACTGGGGAGCTGCTCTCCATTTTCTCCAATATTTCCCCCATTCTTTCCAAATCCTCTGCCGTAGCCTCCACGGCTGCTTTTTCCGCACACCATCCCTCGATCAACTTTCGAACTTCCAAAAATTCAAATATCCTCCCTGCCTCTTCTTCCAGTAATACCAACAGTGGCGGCTTCAAGGATTCTCGGAGGGATGAAAGGACGAAACTTCCCTCTCCCTGGCGGACTTCGACCAATCCCACTATTTCCGCTCGATAAAGGGCCTCCCTGATGGACTGTCTGCTGATTCCGAATTCAGATGCCATTTCCCTCTCGGATGGGAGCTTTTCGCCCGGTTTGAGCTGCCCACTGCTGATTAGAGAAACCAGCTGTTTATAAACCTCGTCGGAAATTTTACTGGTTCTGATGGGAGAGAATATCCTTCTCGTGGATTGGGTTTTTTTCAAAATGTTGCCCTCCTGCGATCCGTGATTTATCTATCAGCCTTTCACTGCACCAGTCCCCCATCCGGCAATCAGATACCGCTGGATGAAGATAAAAAAAACCAACACAGGTATGGTTATCAGCATCCCCCCGGACATGATCATGCCCCAATCGATCACCGTTGCGTTGTGGAGATCCGCTATGCCAACGGAAAGGGTCTTGAGGTTATCCGAGGTGATCAGAATTCTCACGAAGATATAGTCATTCCATGCCAAAATGAAGGTGAAGATTGCGGTGGCAATGATCCCTGGCAGGGCAAGGGGGAGGATGACATGGACGACGGCCCTGAGACGAGTCGCCCCATCCACCAGGGCCGCTTCCTCCAAAACGAGGGGAATGCTCTGGAAGAAGGCCCTGAGGAGCCACAGGCTGAAGGGGAGACAAAAGGCGGTGTATGCCATGATGAGGGCAAGATGGGTATTGGCAATGCCTATCTTCTTGATTAACACATAGAAGGGAATAACGATCATAATGGGGGCAAACATGTACGTGAAAAGAATGAGGCTCGCGATCTTCTCCCGACCGTAGAATTTGAATCGGGTCAGGCTGTAAGCCCCGGCTGTAGCAATTGCCATGGTGAAAACGACGGCTGATGATGAGACAAACAGGCTGTTCTTGAAATAGGTCAGAAAACGAGTCTGCTCAAAGAGCCGGGCGAAATTGGCAAGGGTAAAGTCTTTGGGCAGAAGATATGGAGGAGAAACGAATATCTCCCTCAAAGGCTTGAAGGAGGTTGAGAGCATCCAGAAAAAGGGAAATGCCGTAAAAATCAGCAAAATAGCAGCAGACCAGTAGATCGCCTGTCCCCGTACTGAGAGAAAAGTATCCTTCGGGTTCAAATCCCTTCTTCCCTCCTGAACATCTTGAAGTAGAGCGCTGTGGAAGCAATCAAGATCCCAAACATGATTACCGCGAGGGTGGACCCCAACCCCGCTTGATAGTACATGAAGGTCCTCATATAGGCATAGACGGGGAGGGTCCTTATATATTTTTCCGCACCCCCACCCTGAGTGAGGAGCCAAACGGTATCGAACTTGGTAAACATCCAGATGCTCCTGAGAAGGATGACTACGAAAAGGACGTTTCTCAGCTGAGGGAGCGTCACGTGGATAAAGCGGCTCCAGGCGCCGGCCCCATCTACTTTGGCAGCTTCATAGAGAACCGGCGGGATCGTCTGCAAGCGAGCGAGAACGCTCAAGACAACGAAGGGAAAAAACTCCCACACGCTGATAATGATGAGAGACGTCATGATGTGATCTTTTCCCGTCCAGCTCAGAGGGTTTTCAATGATGCCGACCGCAAGCAGAAGATAGTTGACAAGACCGAATTGATTATTGAGGAGCCACTTCCAGAGGATGATGGCAACAACCGTTGGGATCATGTAGGGAAACAGGACGATTCCCCGTACAAAATTTCTCCCCCGAAATGCCTCATTGAGAATCAGTGCCGCAATAAGGCCAATGACGATTTGAAGGACGATAGTGCTCACGGAATAATACGTTCCATACCAGAGGCTCATCCAAAAATCCGAGTCTCTTAATAAGTAGAGATAATTCGTAAGACCCACGAATTTTTGCTCTGGGAAGAAGGAATGTTTTTTGAAAAAACTGAGCCAAACTCCGTATAACACCGGATAGACCAATAAGGCACAGATCAGGAAGACCGATGGTATAATCAGGAGGATTCCCGCTTTTTGAGGACTTACCCTCATCCCTTCATCGCACCCCATTCATCTTGGAAATAAAGGGATAGTGCCGGGAACTTAGGAAATACCCCCGGCACTATCTCCAACTATATTACCATTTGGCGTAGCCTTTATCCTTTACGAGCTCCTCCGCCCTCTTCTGGGCCTTTGCGGCGGCCTTATCGGGAGGTACGTTTTCCTTGGTTACCTCCATTACCATATCCTTCAGGATACCGGAGCCCAAAATCTCCATGAGATAAGGCTTATTCCCCATATCCTTCCAATCGATAACGAGCGTCGGCTTAACCAGGTCATTTTCGAGATAATGTTGCTGGACATCAAGCCACCCCTTCCATCGCTTGATCATGGCTGTCTCCTGGTAGGCTTTGTTCTTGCGCAGGGATTTGGTGACGGGGAAGAAGTGAATGGGGACCGTCTGGATGTACTCGAGGTAATTGTCATCCTGGTAGAAGAACTTCAGAAACTCGATGGCCTCCTTGGGGTGTTTACAACCCTTGAACAGCATCCATGGCTCCTCATCCACCTGGGCTGCTGGTTTTGTGCCACTGGGTCCGTGGGGCTTCACCCAGACGTCGAAATAATCGGTATTGGCCATATGCTTGGGTGCGTACTGTTCGATCAACGAGGCACCTCTTCCGTATCCCTGATACATCATGGCCGCCTTTGCGCCGTACATGTTGGCGAAGGTCTCCCTGTAGCCATGTCCCTCCCAACCGGGAGGCATATACTTGGTCAATTTCTTCAGGAATTCCAGAATCTCGATCATCGACTTGTCTGTGAAGTGGGGCCGGTTCTGATCATCGAATAGAATGCCTCCGTTGGCCTTCGTCAGTTCTCCCAGCAGGATGTTGATAAACAGGTTGTCACCGGGAATGGTCAGGCCGTAGATATCGGTCTTGCCGTCCCCGTCCGTATCCATGGTAAGCTCTTTAGCATTATGGAGCAGATCCTCCCACGTCTTGGGGTTCTTCAGCCCCATCTTCTTGGCCAGATCCTTCCGGTAGATCAAAAGGGAGGTGCCAGCGGCGTGAACGAGGCCATAGTAATGGTCCCCGAATTTTCCCACCTTCTTTATCTGATCCCAGATGTTGTCCTCACCGATGGATTTGACCACCTCATCGAGAGGGAGGAGCAAACCCTTTGCCTGCAGCGCAGCGCAGGTAATCGGCTGGCCATGGGAAAGCTCTGGCGGCGACCCCGCTGCCAGGGAGGCCATAATTTTCCCCTCCAGGTCTCCCCATGCAAGGGCCTCTGCCTCCACCTTGATATCCGGGTGCAACTTCTCAAATCGTACCACGATATTGGCTACCGCCTTCCTCGACACAGGGTTGGTCTCGGTATGCCACACGTTGATGACTTTTTTCGCGGCAAGGCTTGTACCCCCCAAGATCATAAAGAATAAACAAACTGTTCCTATGACCACTTTGTATCTCTTCTTACGGTTCATACCCAAACCTCCTTTTCTTTCTCGGCACTACGTTTAGCCCCGAGACTGTGCTCCCGCCGAAAAACAAAGGGCAGACGGGCAGCATAAGAATCTCATTTTCCCCTATCACTCTTTTTCTATCACCTCCTCTCCCTCTATTTCCGTGTTCACCTCCTTTCCCATAAGAATTCGACGGTATCATAAGCAATGATTCAGATTTTCAAAGCGGTTTCTTCTCCTTCATAGACGGCTTCCAGGGCCTCCCGTGGCTCGGAGGCATCACCAATCACATGGAGTTCCGGCACTTTCCCCTCAAGGCTCTTGGCAATGCGATCGTCTGGTTTCGAGCCCACGGCCAAAACGATGGTATCGAATCCGTCGATTTTTCTTGTCCCGGAAGCGTCTTCCACAAGAGCATAGCCCTTTCCCAGCTCTTTCACCTTGGTGGACGTGAGGATGGTAACCCCCTTTTCCCCCAGCCTCAGTGAAAGGTAATGTTTCAGATGGACAACGAGGTCCGCGGCTATCTCCTCCAACATCTCGACCAGGGTGACCTCCTTTCCCATCTCCGACAAATAATCGGCCGTCTCCGCGCCAATGCCACCCGCTCCGACCACCAAGACTCGCTTTCCCACATCTCCTTCCCCGGATAAGATGTCATCGACGGAGAGTGCACGGCTCTCTTCCATCCCTTTCCAATCGGGAAAGAGCGGAAGGGCTCCGGATGCGACGATCACCGCATCCGGCTTACCGGTTCCCAACATATCGACAGTAAATTCCTTGTCCAGTTCGAGGGTTACCCCGAGCCCTCTCACTCTTCTTTCGAGGTAATCGAGAAAATCGTTCAGAACGGCTTTCTTTGGAGGAAGAGTGGCGAGTCTCATCCTGCCGCCCAGCTTTTGGTCCCTCTCAAAGAGCGTTACTTGGTGGCCTCTCTGGGCTGTTATTTCCGCCGCCTTGAGGCCTCCAGGGCCCCCGCCAACAATCCATACCCTCTTGGGTCTATCGGTTTTCGAGAACCGAAATCGATCTTCGTTACCCGTCTCCGGGTTGACAGCGCAGCGAACCGCCTCTTTCCTCAGGGTCTGAATGCATCGATTACAGGAGATGCAGAGATTGATATCCTCCAGGCGGCCATCTTGCGCCTTTTTCGGCATGTAGGGGTCCGCGATCAACGCACGGCCCATGGAAACGAGATCAGCTTTCCCATCTCGAAGAACCTGGTCAGCCATCGCGGGATTTCTGATCCTCCCGACCGTAATAACGGGGATGTTCACTACCGACTTGATGGCCTCGGCTAGGTGGACGAAGATACCTTCTTCCACATAGTAGGGCGGGTGGTTCAGGTAACCCGAGGCGGCGTTACAAGCCGACACGTGGAGGACATTGGCCCCTTCCTTTTCCAGGATTTGAGCAACCCGTTTGGTTTCCTCAATTTTAAGGCCTCCGTCCACGTATTCGTCGCCGCTCAACCTGCAGCTGATGGGAAAATCCGGACCCACTCGTTCGCGCACTGACTTCAAAACCTCCATGGGAAGCGTGGCCCGTGCCTGGATACCGCCCCCATATTTGTCCCCTCTCCGGTTGGAAAAAGGGGAGAGAAAGGAACAGAGGAGGTACCCGTGGGCCATATGGAGCTCAACGCCATCGGCCCCGGCGTTCTTGACCCTTTGGGCAGCTACGGTAAATGCCTCGATGATCTCCTCGATCTCACTCACGGAAAGTTCACGGGGAATTTCGTCTCTGGTTGGACAGGGAATGGGGGAAGGTCCAACAATGGGAGATCCCGTGATTGCGGATGCGGTTTGCCTTCCCGCATGATTAATTTGCACGATGATTTTCCCCCCTACGCCGTGGACAGCCTCGATCAGCCCCTCGATTTTCGAGGCGTGTTCATCAGAGCTGATGAGCAGCATATTCGGGTGTGCCTTTCCTTGCTCGAGAATACCCGTGTGTTCGACGGTGATATATCCCACGCCTCCCCTTGCGCGTTCCACATAGTAGGCTGTTTGTCGGTCTGTCGCAAAGCCTTCCAGCGTGGCGTACCTTGTTGCCATGGGGGGCATCACAATGCGATTTTGTAGCTCCAATGTCCCGATGGAGAAGGGACTAAAAAGTGTATCCAGGCTCACGGCGCATCTCTCCTTTCTAAACCCTTTTAACTCTCATGTTTGGGAATAATAAACGTATGGTCAGGTGATTTGACCAACCAATAACATCTTCTCTTTTTTTTGTCAACTGTTTTATCGATTCCATCAATTGAAGGTTAGAATTATTATGAGAAATATCATCATAATATATTGATATTATTAACTATAAATAAATAAGAACCATGGGACACCGGGCCAGGAAAAAATCCTGAGAATCTTCCGTTATCCCTTAGCGTAATCCCCATCGTCCTAGTCGATTCCTTCAATTGTTACGGCCCGAGTAGGGAAGGGCTCCAGGCCACCCATTTCCCTTGGGAGGCTCAGAAGAGGGTCCTCCCTTTTTCAGGTGCCCCTAAGTTGGCCAATCCCTCAATGAGGGGAATGTCGTTGGAAAGCATGAGATCGTGGGTGAAATACTTATATTTGACAAATTAACGAAGAAGGCTATAAGATCCATCCTGGATGAGGTGAAAACTCCAGTACAATGGGGATTAACGTGGCTTCTGAATTATTGTCGTCCGGGGACGGAAGCCAGAGCAGTCATTGAAAAAGAATGAGGAGGTGAGAGATGTTTGAATACCTTAGCAGGGAAGAACTGGAAGAGCTGCGCCGTTGGCCTACGTGCGCCACATCCAATGCTATTGAGCTCTTCGGCATCCGGCCCCGCAACGAGGGATTCATGCTTCCCGAGATAAAATGCGTCTTTCCCGAACTAGAGGGCATGATTGGCTATGCAGTCACCGGTGTCATAAGCGCCAGTTCTCCGGAGGGCCTCCGGATTCAGCCGCCTGACTGGTGGGAGGAGATCCTGAAGATACCGGAACCGAGAGTTGTGGTGCTCCACGACAGAGACGACCCTGTCGTAGGTTCCTTCTGGGGCGAGGTGCAGTGTAACATACACAAAGCCTTGGGGTGCGTCGGCACGGTCACGGACGGATCAGTGCGGGATCTGGATGAGGTGAGAGAAAGGGAGTTCCATTTCTTCTCGAGTTGTGTGAGCGTTTCCCACGCCTACGTACATCTGGTGGAGGTGGGCGTTCCGGTTAAGGTCGGTGGGCTGGTCGTAAAGCCAGGCGACCTTATCCAGGGCGACAAGCACGGTGTCATCTCCATTCCCTCGGAGATCGCGAGAGATGTGCCCAAGGCCGCCCAGCTCGTCGAGGACTGGGAACGTACTATCATCAACTTTTGCAAGTCCGAAGAGTTCACTGTGAATGGGCTGAAGGAGCGCTACATGGCGCCACGTCCCACTTGGCCTCCCCGCCAATAGAGGCAGAGCGGCCTGTTCACCTGTCAATCTACCCGGGACGTATCGGGCAGAAGGGGAAGGTCCTTCGTCGTGGCATGACGCCGCTCAAAGGTAAATGGGGGGTGGATAGTATAATCTCGGCAATAATGAAGAAAAGAACCATAAACAAAAGGTAAGAGGGTAAACGGTATACTTCCTTTCTGAAAGGAGGTCGAAGATGGCGGCCAAGAAAACCGTAATGGATGATACATCTCATCTCATTTTGCAAAGGACACCGAGGGAATTGGTAAGAGAGGGAATTACCGTTATGACGAAAGGCGAGGGTGTGCGGGTTTTCGATCAGGATGGGAAGAGTTACCTTGATCTCGTTTCCGGCGTTACCCGACCAGTCCATGTGGGTTATGGGCGGGAGGAGATAGCTCAGGCGGTCTATGACCAGATATGCCAACTCCCTTACTTTACCCCCATGCAGTTTTCCAACATACGTGCGATGCAATTGGCGGAAGTTTTGGCGGAACTGGCACCGGGAAAGATAAATAGGTTCACTTTCGTATGTGATATAAGGTCATCTCGAGAAGAGGGGCCTACCACGGTGTCACCGGCGGGGCATTGAGCGTACTGGGCACGGTGTTGCCCATGCGGCAGATAATGGACCCCGTTATGCCGGGGACGATATTCGTGGAGTCCCCTTACTGTTACCGTTGTCCGCTTCATCTGACCTATCCCAATTGCGACCTGGCTTGTGGCAGAGATATAGAACGGATTATCGAATTCGAAGGCCCCGAGCAGATTTCGGCCTTTATCGGGGAACCCATTCAACAAGCCTTTGGGGCATTGGCACCTCCACAGGAGTATTGGAACATTGTCC
>SMTZ1_10003201_pt1 | contig 16522 bp, 17 predicted proteins | sample DeeMarSWOR136_30_FD_25667 | JGI IMG/M metagenome (IMG submission 25667)
TTCTGCTGAGGTAGCAAAGCTCGGTTTACCGCGCCGGCCTTGAGAGCCGGTTCTCCGTAAGGGGAGCGGGAGTTCAAATCTCCCCCTCAGCGCTACTCTCTTTGGGCGTGTGGCCTAGCCTGGATAAGGCACCGGCCTTCTAAGTCGGTAATCGCGGGTTCGAATCCCGCCACGTCCGCTCCATTAATATTCTCCAAATAGTCCTTCCATTCCATTCATACAAATTAAAACAATGTAATTTTAAATAGATATAGATTGGCAACTTCTCTCCTATGCTATGTTCCTATCGGTCATCATTACTTGGATGTCTTCGTTGATTTTTTTAATACTCGTCATTCCGACTCTTTTGGATATTTGGAGGTTTCTATCTTAAATTCTTTCAGATGACGTACCTTTATTACTACGGAGGCAAAATATAGTGTATCGGGTATCTACTCTGGATGTTTCTTCTGCTGTAATTGTTTTTTTGGTGTTTTCTGACGCTTGTTTTCTACGTACTTATGAAATCTCCGAAAAAATAATGGTTCTTTTCGTTTCGTTGAATTTATATGGGATGACATTAAGGAAAAAAGGAAAAACTACTATCTATTAGATATTCGTATAAGAGTTCTTCCTTTTGTATGCTGATAAGATTCTTGTTTTCTCAGAAGATTTTCCAGACTGTTATTTGATTACTCGTCGTATTTTCCCAATCATAGTATGCGATGATTTTTATGGTATGTCTTAAAAAGGAAAACTTGTTCCATGTCCAACTATAGGGTTCTTCTGTGTCAGTGTATTGCAATCTGTCGTCTCTGTAAAACTCGACTTTTTGTATGACTCCTATAACCCCGTTGACTTGTGCTTCAACATTGATCTTTCCAATAATTAACGTAAATGGGCATGCTCCCTTGTCTGTTCCGAAGAAATATAGGTGTTTTTCTAAAGGAGTGGTGAAGATGACGCCAGGGTGAACGAATTCTTTCCCAGAAGTCCGATAGTCGATACCGTTCTCTGAGTGACCAACGTACCGCTCTGATGAAAAAATATCAACCGTCCTATCCCAATGCTCATGCACACCAAGGCTTGTTGATAGATACGTACCGTCATGTTCTGGGTCATACACATCCATAGGGGGGACAGCGGCTTGATGCAAGTAATTCTGTGAGCCCTCAATGGGGTTTGTCCCTTCGGTTAACAGGAAATCATACATCACTGAATCAAGAGCCACCGGGTCTTGTGAAAAGAACAAACTATTCGTCCAATCATCATTAAACGGGTACATCAGAAACTTCGCAATCGTCTTATGGTCCACCTTTGTCCCAAATGTCCCATCTCCAAGATACAACAGCGTTTTTCCTCCTAGGTGCTCATAAGCGAATAAATCCACCTGCGGTGCAGCATTCCCCATGGTCAAACCAGATATATGATATGGGTGAAGGTCTGAAACTGGTTCGATAAACGACCCAAATAAGTTTTTCCCAGATAACGTCACTCCCATGTTTATCGGGTGTCTCTTTAGTAAGGGGATGTTAATGAGATATTTCGCATCTGCAACACAGGTTGGAAGCGTTCGAATGACTCCATCGGAGAAATACATAGACATCATGCTAGGTATTACCTGCTCACGGCCTGATGCTCCACCTAACGAATCGACATAATGGATCTGTGAGAATTCTTTAATTAACGGATCAGCAGGGTAGTGCTGATAATAGATTCTATTATAGAGATAATTTGTTATCGGTCGTGAGGCGTCAAATACTATGATGTCCTGCTGGGCAACACCAACAACGTTGACAAGTTGAAGAAGCAAGGCTTTAACCACGTATGGGCTTGCGTCCCGGTCATTATCCTCTTTGATATAAGGATCTCCAATACCACCAAGGGCGTTGTTTAAATTCATCTTAATCGCGATTTTCTCACCAGATTGATAGCTTAAGTTACCGTTCCCATGGACTTCATTGAAATAAGAAAACATAGCGTCCCATGCATCAGAATCAGTTGATGTTTCTGTAAGCTTTTGAATGCCTATCGAGAACATCTGATTAATGACATCTTGGTCGTTGTTCTGCTGTTCCCACCAGTACCCTGAGAGGTTTTTTTCCGTTGCGTTAGGATTCCACACCCAAACAACTCTACCTGGGCTTACTCCAACTCCGGTCCCCATAGGTTGTTTTGGAATAGGCTCCCAGGATGCTGCAGATGGCTGATCCGCTTGAAAAAAATTCGTGGCAAACACAGCGCCCGTGATAGTGAATAATACAATAAAACCAGTAAGCACTGTTGGGAGTGTTTTTGCGAATTTTGTCTTTACATTTCGTATCCATATCACAAGACCAGTGAACAAAACACTCCAGAACGCGATATAGCCTAGTGAAACAGATAGAGCGACCTGTTGGCAGGGATATTGAGCTCGTTGCGGTTTAGGAACCACCCTGATGAGAAACCAAACAATTGCAATAATTCCAGCGATATGGAACCATATTCCCTTCCACCCGCGCATTTTCTTCCATAATCGTGTTTTTTTATGATTCATGTGCTTCTTCATGATTTATCCCCTTACAAAAACAGTAGCCTCTAGCCTATAAAAATGTTTGCTCATTGATAAATCAACAATGTGTCTTTCAATTTGGAGTTTTACTTAGAATCGCTGCCGTTTTAATCTTTTAATCCATTTAAGTTTCGTTGTTCCGGTCAATAATCGATCGGTTTTAAACACCCATACAACGATGCTGATGGTAATTAATGCGAAGATACCGACATACACGATGCCTCCAATAACAAGTATATAATCATCAAACAGCAACGCCCGTGATGCCATCATAGGGTGGGAAAATGGAATTGCAAATGTAAATACCTTAACCGCTAACGGCAGTGTGTCAAAATCAGCAAACATCGTAATAAACATTGGAATTAACGCAAGCATGGTAATCGGGAAGGTGAGGGTTTGTGCGCTTTTATAGTTCTTTGCAAAGGTCCCAAGAAGCATACAGAGTGAAAGACCAGCGATAAGAGCAAGGAACAATGAGATGCCTATCCAGAGGAAATCCACCGTAGTTAATACAAGACCATAGGTCGCGAGGTTTACCCCACCTGACACCTCAAAACCTTTGAAATAAAACTGCATCCCCATCATGTAGATTATAGCAAGAATCAATCCAATGACTGCTGCCGCGATAATTTTCCCAGTGACTATGCTTGTTCGTTTCACGGGTAAGGTGAGTAAGGTCTCAAGGGTTTTGTTTTCCTTTTCTAGCGCCATAGAGGTGATGACGATACCACCAGCCATAATAATAATCATCATCATGACAAGGGGGATAAGCATCGATTGTGATGCCAGCATCCCTGCTATCGTGTTTGGTGAAAGTCCAGCGAACTGACGGTTTTTATAAGAAGTAGTTTCAACCCGAATTGTTGGTGAAAGGGCAAACGAGGCATTAACGGTTGTGTTCTGTTCTATGAGCTGTTTTGATAAATTGATGTTAATGTAGGAAAGTAACACTTCAAGAGCACCTGAGGAGATAGAATCCATTAGACCTGTTCCTTTCATAATCCAGTTTACTTCAATGGTGCCTTGTTGTTCTTGCATTATCCGCTCTGTAAAATTCTTTGGGATTATAACGACAGCAACTCCTTCGTGCTGCCTCACAATCTCAATTCCGTTATGTAAATCAGTAATAGACGTCGAGTTAAACACTGATTTTGCATTCTTATGCAGGAGTGTCGAAGCCATTGCTCCATAACCAATGTTATCCTCGGTGATGATACCAATAATGGGTGGTTCTGATGATTGTTCCTGCAGACCCTGTATGCTGGTCCCCATAGTAGCAAAAATCAAGGCGACAACGATGATAGGAATAAAAGTCGCTGGTGTGAGGAGCTCACGAATTTCTTTTTTTGTGATGTTTCCTAGTCCGCTCATTTGGGCACCGTCCGAACGAAGACTTCTTCTATGTTCCGCGCCTGATATTTCTCCATTAATGTTTTTGGTTTACCTGTTTCGATAATGTTTCCCTCAGCTATTAACGCGATTCGGTCGCAGAGGTATTCCACCTCAAGCATGTTATGCGAGGAGAGAAGCACAGTTGTCCCAGATTGGGCTGTGGATTTGACCAGTTTACGTATTTCCTGAGCGTTAATAACATCAAGACCGGAGGTGGGTTCATCAAGGATAGCAAGTTTTGGATTTGTCATCAACGCTCTTCCGACTAAGAGGCGGCGCATCATACCTTTACTATAGGTATCCACTCGGTCATCGATGCGTGCTCCAAGATCCGTGATTTCGATTCCTTTTTGTACCATTGCAAATACGTCTTTTCGGTCAAAAAAGTTAGCGATAAACTGGAGATACGCTCTTCCGCTGAGATTCTTATATGCCCCCGCATCTTCAGGAAGATAGCTAATGAGCTTTCTGATTTCAGAAGCCTCTTTATTAAGGTCGTAACCCAGGATAGTTACGGAACCGCCATTGATGGAAAGTAAGGTCGCAAGAACCCGTAGCGTCGTGGTTTTTCCCGCGCCGTTCGGTCCAATAAGGCCAAAAATCTCCCCTTCTGATATTGAAAAAGAAATCCCTTTTACTGCGTCCATTGACCCATATTTCTTCACTAATTTTTTCACTTCAACTGCTGCCATGCCAATCTCAAAGTGTAATAGTTTTTTATTTAATAGACATTGCCCTTTTTTTGATAGAAACCCTGAAAACAATGCGCTTTATTACATCTAGAAACTTGCACGACGCGTTTATGGACGAAAAAGAAAATAAAAAAACTGTTCGCACCTTTGCTGTGGCTTCGTTTCTTAATGACTTTAGCTCTGACATCATCAACTCGGTATGGCCGCTGTTTCTGACAACGGTACTCGGCGCAAATATGGCAGTCGTAGGATTTATCAATGGACTTGGTGACGCGCTTGTTTCTGTTTCCCAAGCGGTCTCTGGGTATATTTCAGATAAAATCCGACGTCGGAAGGTCTTTGTTTGAGCTGGGTATCTCTGTGGGGCAACCTCACGGATCGGAATACGTTCTCAGTAGTTTGACTGCATATCATCCCCTTTTGGATTCTTGACCGAGTCGGGAAAATGCGAGGAGCACAACGTGAAGCCCTCATCGCTGACATATCAACAGATCAAAATCGAGGAAGGAATTTTGGGGTGCTTCGGGCGATAGATAATCTGGGGGCGGTCTTTGGGATTGTTTTCTGTATCGTTTGCTTCAGGTTGCTTAACATCGGATATCGAGAGTTATTTTTCTTTGCAGCACCATCTTCTGTTATTGGAGCAATTGTCGTAATCATTTTCATTAGGGAAAAGAAACTGGAGACAAAAAAATATTCAAAGAACTTTTTTTAAGGATTTGAACAAGGACTTTAAGATGTTTCTTTTATTAAGCACATTGTTTACGCTGGGATCTTTTAGCTACTCTTTCTTACTTATCTACGCAAGGCAATTTGGTTTCGAAGTTATTGTGGTCCCTGTTCTTTATCTTATCTTCACCGTTTTCACTGCCTTGTTTTCCTACCCTTTTGGAAAACTTGCAGATAGAATCCAAAGAAAACCCGTAATGCTGATATCGTATTGGTTCTGGGGGACATCTGTCTGATATTTCTCTTCTTCCAAAGCTACTGATTCATCGTTTTTACTTTTGTCTTCTATGAGCTGCATCGAGCTGCATTAGAGCCTGTGCAAAAAACATTGGTCGCAGAGCTTGCATCATCTCCCTATCTGGCAAGCAGTCTTGATGGGTTTCAAATGGTTATTGATTTATGTGTGTTTCCTGCTTCACTTCTCACCGGCGTCCTTTGGGAATATTTAGGTATTACAACTCCATTTTACCTCCCCTTTGGACTTACCATGGTATCCTCGTTCCTTCTGTTGTTTTTTGTAAAGAAAAAAAAATCGGCGAATTTGAATGAAGTTCACCATTGATGTTTTTCTTACGAACAAATCTTTAAGTAAAAAGAATCCTTTTACACGAGTGAGAAGCACTATGCAAAACCAGGTCGAAACCCTAAATAGACATATTGAGTTTTTACGATCACTTGACACTGAGGAATTTTATGAGAAAGATGAAGAGGAGGTCAGACAGTTTGTTCAGAGCACTCTACAGGAGCTAGTTGAATTAGGCAGTCAAGCAACCCATGATCTTCTCGAGCTGCTTCAAACCGAATTTACCTGGAGTTGTTTTTTTGCAATAACCATCTTCCGTCAGACCAGAGACCCACAAGCGGTTCCTCCACTTATTAACTTTTTAGAGAAAGAATCCGATGATTCTATGGCTAATGAAGAAGCAATGTTTGCACTTCAAGATATTGGAGATCCATCTATAGTCCCTCTTATTGAAAACTTGGAGGCTTTATTTGAAAACAAAAAATACAATTCCTATTTAGTTGGTGCATTAACAGGGATTATCGGGTTGATACCCTATGAGTTCATGAGTAAAATCACCAAAGATTTTATCAGCAGACTTTCCCGTTATAAAGGATGGTTCCATATTGAAGATTTTACCTATAATTTTGTAAAACAACAGCGAAAAGAAGCAATACCCCTATTAAGACAAATCCTAGAGATGAAAGGGATTACAGGAACAGAAAAACGTGGGCTTGAGGATACCATCAGAGCACTTGAAGACCCTGAGGGGTATGAAAAGGAATTAAAAGAAACAGTAAACGAGCTTTCCCAGGCAGCAAAACAGGATTCCTTATAAAAAATAAACACATCATACTATCGAAGATCAAATCATGTCCTCCTATCAAATATTTTATTTATTTTCAGATAGAGAGCACTAAATCTATATAATGGCAACAATATTTCTCCTTCCGGAGGCAATATTATCAGTTCTCAGAAACCCTCACTCAGAACAATTGCAAATAAAACATTTGATGAATGGGAAAAATATGTTATTCAAAGTTCAACGGGAAAAAGGATTCTTGCGGCGTTCTATCGTTCTTCCGTCTATCGCTCCTTTTCAAGGATTATAACTAATTTTCTTGATGACAAACTCATTGAGGAAATAAAACGCAATCCCCTCCCCAAACACATCGCCATCATCATGGACGGAAATCGGAGATTTGCTAAGGAACTTGGGTTGTCCTGGGAAGCAGGTCACATATTTGGAAGAGAAAAACTCGAAGAAGTATTGGATTGGTGTTTCGATCTTGATATAAAGGTGTTAACGATTTATGCATTCTCAACAGAGAATTTTGCCAGAAGTGAAAAAGAAGTCAAAATACTAATGACATTGCTTAAAAATGAATTAGACACGGTAAAGGAAGATTCCCGTATTCATCAAAATAAAGTCCGCATACAGATTCTCGGTCGCCTTGATTCATTACCCAAAAACATCCAGCAGTCGGCAAAAACCATCATGACAATGACCAAATCATACAAAACATATTTTTTGAACATCGCGCTTGCCTATGGCGGTCGAGAGGAAATCATTCACGCCATGCAACAAATGGGAAACGACATAAAAAAAGGGAAACTAAAGGTCAAGGAAATTTCCACGGATACTGTATCATCCTATCTATATACACGCGGTTTACCTGACCCGGATCTTATCCTTCGGACTTCTGGGGAAGAACGTATCTCGAATTTTTTGTTATGGCAGCTTGCTTATTCTGAACTCTACTTCTCGGACGTCTACTGGCCTGCATTTCGAAAACGTGATTTTCTACAGGCAATTCGTACCTATCAAAACAGAAAACGACGGTTCGGGAAATAAACAAAATCTTCTTTAGTTACTCGGTGCTCTCTTCGTCATCGAGAAGAGATTCATCATTTTCAACTTCTTCTGCAATCCGTGACAGCTTAGCAAATTGACAAGAAAAAAAATACAAGATAAGCCCAAGACCAATGAAAAGGATTGCAAACGCAAGCAGGATACCAATAACATCTTCATCTAATTGAAGGGGGTGGAGTATAGCCTCAACTGCGTACATAATAAAAATGATGCATCCGATGATAATGAAAAATTTACAGAGAAAACCAGTCTTAAAATCGTTATGTGCTGAAAAAAAATGTTTTTTACCCATTGAGGTTTCCTGTTCCGCCGGAGAGTTTTAAGGCGTTTTCAACCTTGCTTTGTAACTCGGTGAGTTTCTCTCTGCTTCGTCCTTCTTGTTTTTCCAACGTGGTTTTTCGTAGCTGCAGGGATTCTTTGGTTGATATCAGTTCTTTTGTAATATCACTTTTTCCTTTGGTTTTTATCAGTAGGGCACCGATGCTTTTGTAAATGGGTGTTTTCTCAGTCACCGTCCCAATTTCCTTTAATGCCTCTTCTGTTTCTTTAAGCTGAATCTCAACCTGTTGTCGTTGCTGTGTAATCATCTGTAGCTGTGCTCGAGCCTGCTGTAATCTATTGATTTGATCCTGGAGTTGGGGAGAGAGTTCTTCGCCTGGCATTCTGTTTTGCTCCTTTCGGTGGTAATATCCATCTCCTTCTTAAATATATTCATTCATAATAAGCTTTTTACCAAAAACATGTATATATTTATAATAGAAAATATTATATAGAAAGATAAGAATATGAACATACAGAAGAACTTTCTTCAGAACAGGGGACTAACCTATGAATAAAAATGATAAAATTATCGCAGTAATCGGAGTCATCGTTCTTGTTGTTGCTGCTATTGGTGTATACACATGGCAACCTTCTGGAATTGCCGAAGACCTTTCATCTATCGATACGTATCTTTCCATTACCAGTAGTTTTTCTGAAATTCCTCATGCTATTGCTGTCTCAGATGGAAATCCCTTTTTCCCTTTGATAGCAACCCCGCTTGCAGTTCATTATGATGCAGAAGCAAATCAAGAGGTTATTCCATTGTATGTTCAGAATTTTACAAATCCCTCGCGAGCGATAACAAGAGCCATGAACGAACAAATAGGTATACCAGTTGATGTTATTTTAGATGATAGACAAACCGCGGAAGCATGGTCGATCTATGTAGCAACGAAATATTGGAGTAAAAGCGATGCAGCACTCCTAATTCAAAATGATGAAATGGGGTATACCTTAGGGGTCATGGCGACACCTCTTGCTTCTTATCTTTCTATCCCTGTTTTTATCACTAACGGAACAACTACTTCAGTACAATCAGCACTCGATAATCTTGGAGTAAAAATGACCATCGTCTGTGGCGATACTGTTAAAGGATTTGGAAAAGTATTAAGATTTACCGATATTGATAATATCGTCGATGCTTCAGCAAGTTTGATTGAACAGAAATTTGAAGAGGTTAAATATCTAACGATTACAAATCCCAAAGATGCTTGGCCACCAGAAATCCTTGAAAGTACAAAATATACACTAGGACCAAAAACAATGAATACTATGGCGACAACAGAGCTGTTAATCGCACTTAGAGGCGGTGATTCTCTGATTGATACGTACACGATTCCAGAGGATTACAAATACGCACTTATCAAATTCAAAGGAATCAATATGAATCCAGAAAACGTCGATGATTTAGGCGATAATGTTATTTTCTTCTCAGGTCCGATGCTTGATGATATCCCTGCTCAACTTCAAAAATTTGAGGCATATGCCGGTGGTACTGCGATGGGTGGCATCCCTGTCCGGGATTCAACTGGAAGAATAATTGAGGACATCACCTACAATGAGGCAGTGGTCTATGACAGAGGTGGAGTGACATACCAGGTCCTTGCAACCCCGCAATGGCTTGCTACGAATCAAGGCCAGGTGAAAGTTGAGGTTACCATCGAAAAACTCAATGATTCCATCTATCCCACTATGAAAGGGCTTTCTTCCATTGCTCCCTATTTGACCGCCTACCACAAAGGACTTATTTACGGCAAACCGGAATTTGCGTTCGCGGCGAATGACGACACTCTTTACCTTGGCGAACCCTGCCCAGGATTCTACATGCCAAGGCGTAATCCAAAACTAGTCCCTTCATCAAATGCTCATGTCTTCTGGATCCATGAGCAGATTAATGAACTGCTTGCAAAACTTGCAGATATCACATTTGAAAAACAGCAGGACCTTGAGATTCTTCGTGATTATTACAAAGATAACCCTCTCTATATCGCGCTTGTTGGGGATGGGACGGTATTACCTCAAATTATTTATAATTCCTCAATAGAACCTGTATCTGTTGAGCGAACGAGCTATTTCTGGGGGGGTGGTATCCCAAGTGACTTTATCTATGGAAATATAGACCCAAACCCAGGTGACTGGTCAAACCGTGCAAAGGACCTTTATAGCGATAACGAGAATCATTTTCCCTATCAAGAAAACATCATCGGTCGGATTACTGGGTGGGATGTGCAGGATGCATCAGCCTTGGTAGCACGTACGATATACTATAGCAAAATTATAGATGACCTTGGGGAATGGAAACGTACCGCTGTTGTTCAGCTTGGTGGTGGGAATGATTTCCAAAAACCATTTTTAAGATATAAAATCTTTGGGGAAATCCTTGGTGTCGTCGCCCATGGCGATCCAATGAAGGTCACCACTGGTGCTTCGGTCTTTAATGGCCTTGCAATAACAGACACGGTCGAATCCCTAGGGTTTGATACTACCTATGTGAGAGAGAATGAGGCAGGATTCCAAGGTTATAGTAATGAGGCGATTCAAAAACTCAAAACCGCGAATCTTTTAAATCGATTTTTGATGTCAAAACGTCAGATACGAAATTCAATTGGTGAGCAGATGGTTCAAGGTAAAACATTGCAGGAAAATTCGAATTTTATTCTGGCAAATGCACATGGACAACAGCATCTCTTCACTATGGGAGATGTCGGTGTAAATAGCCTTGGCCTTGGGCTTCCTAACGGAATTCTTAATAAAATATTGCAACAAGTTTCATCTATTTTTGGATATGGGCCGGGATACGCGCTTGCAGACCATATGTATTATAGCCCACGAAACGTTGAGAACATGAACCTTGGCCCATCTTTCCTATGGATTGAGAGCTGTATCTGTGGTAAATTCGATGGGGTTTACCCCCCGCAGAGTATCACGCAAACATACCTGCATGCTGGGTGTAATGCGATCGTCGCTTCGACAACCACCTCAAACATCCCAGGGGGATATTTAGAACCAAAGAACACACTCTATGATTTCCCTGGACAAGCACTCATTCGTTCGATTCAATGGGCAATCAAAGCCCGACAGGGGATTTACCCTGAGCAGCATTTCGGATTTAAGGTGTACTTAGATACCCTTAATCAACTTAAACAAGGGAGCAGAAGTATAGGCGAGGCGTTTAGGAACGCACGAAACGTCTATTTACCAGAAGATGCCGATTGGGAAGTGTGGTGGTCTCCTCCTCTTGTCTATACCGGTGTTCAAGAATTTGACGTCCTATATCAAAACGATCTTCTAAAACAAACTGCAGCAGCATCAGGATTAGACCCACGTCTTGACAACAAGTTCCAGACATTCTTCGAGTACCATGTCTTTGGTGATCCTGCATTTATCCCCTACATACCTGATTAATACATCATCGCACTTTTTTTTAAAAAGTATGGTGGCAGGCGTATCTTCTTTAAAAGTCTTGAGCTATGGTCATGCGATAAGAAACGAACTATAAGTTATTACCATCGATGTTCTACTTATAATTCCAACAATTTTGCTTATACAAATATTTAGATTAGAAATCTTAAACATAGTAATTTCTCTGTTCCTCCTTTTTTGATAGTCACACATCTGATTCCTTTTAGGATTTTACTGCCTATTGGAATTATCCAATTCGATAAGGGTACAATTTCTGTTGTCGGGTCAGCTAAATTTCAACAGATAACATTGAAAGAACCCTCATCCAAGTTAAACTTCTTGGTTTTAGCGAGATTACTACCACTATACCATCTAGCAATATCACAGATAGTTTCTATTTTGTATCGAGATTCTCTCTTTTTGCACCATTACAAGACAATGTTTAGAATTACATCAAAATACTCCTTACCCCTAATCTGTTTTCAAAACTTGTAAAATAAACAAAGGAACGCATATCGGTTTCTTTTTAAGATTACGTTTTTTCTTTTTCTATAAGATGATACCCGCCACTCTCATTTTATTATAATTCTGCGGGTGTCTCTCAAAGAAGCTATGGACTGGTGCAAGGATAGTGTTGATATTGTTCGCAGTTGCATTCTTCAAATCCAGCGGATGTAACCCTGCGATAAATGCATCTGCAAGAGCCTCATAGGTTGTAAACTCAAGATTACCCCCGAATTTCTCAGGGCGTTGAATCAAAAAAGGTTTCCCATCAAGATCTGGAAATATGACGAATTTACATATCTCAAGGACAGGGTTTCCCTCGACCTGCTTCTCAGGGCAGTATGCCTTACTTAATTTCATTTTCACCTCGTCAGGAGTATCATGTATCGATATCATACTCTCAGGTTTGCTTTTGCTCATCTTCGCTTCGATGGGGTTCATCCGGCCACCTGCCTGCAAGCTAGTCAGCAACGGCGTATGGATTGCAACCGGTATGGGCTGCTCAATCTTTTTTGCTACATCCCGTGCAAGCATATGAGCATGGCGTTGATCAGTGCCTCCATATGCGACATCTAAATTCAGATAGAAAATATCGGACACCTGCATCGCTGGGTAAAAGAGCTTTGAGAGGTCCTTTTCCGCTTCTTCCTCCCCGCGTCCCATGATGTCCATTGCTCGTTTCACCCTGGCAACTGATGTTGCTTTTGCAGTCCTAAGCACCAACTCCCAGTATTTCGCATCGTTTACATAATCACTCGCGTACACAAACCGAATCTTACTAGTGTCAACTCCCATCGCTGCGAAACAATCCTGCATATATCTCCCGCATAGTTTGATTCTCTCTAGGTCTCCTCCGAGTTTATCATTGATGTACGCATGCCAATCTGCAAGCAGAACCGTAAAATCAAATCCACAGGTCAGAAAATCCTTTATCTTATTGGTACAAATCTTCCATCCAAGATGGACTACTCCTGACGGCTCAAAACCGATATATGCTTTTGGGCTTGGTTTGGTAAGTACTGCTCTAAGTTCTTCAATGGTTACAACTTCTTCTGTGTTTACGATTAGTCTTTCAAGTTTCTCCATTCCTTTTCACCGTTTTCTATCGTGTGAGTTTCTTAATCACCTGATCAACGATTTTGTCAGAGACACCAAGGTAATTCCGGGGATTCATAACTTCCTCAAGTTCTTTTTTCTTTAGTAGTTTTGTTAACTTTGGATGTTCAAGGAGGACAGAGAGGAGGTGTCTATTCTCGATGATTGCTTTCAAGGAACAGGTTCTAACCAGTTCATGGGCATCACCCCGACCTACGCCTTTCTCCACTATTTTTGTCATGACCGCCTCAGCCATTGGGAGTCCTTTTGAGTTCTCCAGGTTCTCACGCATCCGTTCTGAATATACTTGTAGGTTCTTATACACCTTGTTCATTTGAAAAACGATCCAATCCGTTATAATCAGCGAATGAGGCAGAATGAATCGTTCTGAAGATGAGTTACAGAGATCTCGCTCATGCCACTGGATTGCGTTCTCATAGGCTGGGATGATAAAGCTTCGTACGACTCTTGCCAGACCGCAGACCTGCTCACAGAGGATCGGGTTTCGCTTCTGTGGCATAGTCGAAGAACCAATCTGTTTTTTCGCCTCGAAAACCTCAGAGACCTCACCGATCTCGCTACGCTGCAGGTTTCGGATTTCCGTTGCGAACTTCTCCATGCTACTAGCGATGTTCGCCAACACTGATACCAGTTCGATGTAGCGGTCACGACCCACGATTTGTGTTGCTGCTTCCTCAGTCCCAAGCTTAAGGTCATTCATAACTCGTTCCTGGATTTTCAATGCATACCTCCCCATAGCCGCACCAGAACCAACCGCACCAGACATCTTCCCGACCAGCAGGCGTGATTTACATTCATGGAGACGTTCCAGATGCCGATCGACCTCCATCGCGTAGACTGCCATCTTTAACCCAAAAGTGATTGGGATGGAATACTGTCCATGTGTCCGACCTGCCATGATTGTGTTTTTGTATTCCTTCGCAAGACCGACAAGCGTCACCCGGAGATCTCGCACTTGTGCTTTTACAAGATCAGTTGCAGCAGCAAACTGTAAGGCATTTGCGGTATCGACGATGTCATAGCTGGTCGCACCTAGATGAACATATTTCCCCGCATCACCTTTACAGACCTCACTTAGTGCTTTGGTGACCGCCATGATGTCATGCTTGGTTTCTTTTTCTATATCATTTACCCGTTTTACTGTTACGTATTTCACGGAGGCTTTCTTTGAAATCTCATCAGCAGCCTTCTTAGATATATTGCCGACAGCCGCATGCGCACGCGCAAGAGCAGCTTCGACATCCAGAAGATATTGTAGTTTACTTGTCTCTCCAAAAATGTCTTTAATGTCTTTTCTTCCATAACGGAAATCAAGGGGACAAACAGGGTTTTCCATAAGGCTTCTTACCTAGAATCATCTATGAGTTAATGTCTTTTTTGGGAAGGTTCTTTATGAGATCCCTTCTATTAAAACAGAGAGCTCCCCTGCGATTTCCTGAATGCGATGATAATGACGCTGCAGCTTCTCAACAAGCTGCCGTAGCTGGGCTACGGTCCCAATCAAGAGAATATCAGCGGGGCTTTTTTTCAACTCAAAGGCATCCCAAGGGATCGCCACCTCGCCGCCAAGAGAAAGCATATCCTGTTTGACGATGATTGCATCTTGCAATACCACCTTTTTAAATTTAATAACTTTCAGCACTGCTTTGGGAGCCATGATGTCAACGCTTTTAGGAGCACTTCCAATTCTTTGGATTTCTTTTCTAGCTGTGGCAAGAGAGTTGATCGAAATAAACTGTGGAGTATGTGATACCATCATAGAAGGAAACAGAATTGGTCTTATAAGAACCTATGCACATATCCTGTTTATGAAAGGGACATACCTCATTGTTATGAAACTTCACAAAGACATGTCAATTAAAGTAGGAAAACACGATATGATTGGTTTTATGAAAGGTTATTATGCCTACGTTGGTTCTGCACTAAATGGATTAGAACAGCGAATACAACGACATTGTAGAACCGATAAAAAGATGCATTGGCATATCGATTATCTTCTTATGTATGCATGGGTCGTTGAAATTTTCTATAAACAAAATACCCGAAGAGAAGAATGTAATATCGCTCGAATATTTGAAAGAACTTTCGTAAGTATTCCTGGCTTTGGGTGCAGCGATTGTTCCTGTAGAAGTCATTTATTCCACGGGTCGTTAAAAAAAATATCGCAGCTAGCATCTGACCTTCGTATGAAAACCTATCTAGCCTAAGCAAACCCTTAAAATCTTCTTATCTATGGGTATAATCATGGTTTCTGTTATTTATTCGACGACCGATTCCGTTGAGACTGCAAAAACCATCGCGCGCTTCCTCGTCAAAGAAAAGCTTGTCGCTTGTGTTCATATCCTTCCGAAGATAGAGTCGATCTATCGATGGCAAGGAAACATCGAGGAGACTCATGAATGTGTTCTGCTTGCAAAGACCTCTGAGCGAAACATCCAGAAAACGATAGAGACAATCCGCTCCCTGCACTCATATGAAGTCCCTGAGATCATCGTATTTCCTCCGGTTGGTGGATTAAAGGAATATCTTATATATGTTGACGAGGAGACCGTATGAAACTTATCTCACTAGTTTCAAGTGGGATTGATTCCCCGGTAGCAACCTACCTACTTTCCAAGTACGCAGACGAGATCATTTTACTGCATGTAGACAACCGACCGTTTACTGACGACCGTGAGATTGAAAAATTCGTAACACTTACAAAATACCTAAAAATCTTTATTCCATCAAAACTCACGGCAGTGCTAATTCCCCATGGGAAGACACTTCAAACTTACAAAATACGATGTGACAATAAATATACCTGTGTCATATGCAAACGGATGATGCTGCGGTATGCAGAGGCGATTGCGAAAAAAGAAAACGCGGGAGCAATCATAATGGGGGACACCCTTGGTCAGGTTGCATCACAAACGCTTCGGAACATTCGCGTTGTAGAACAGGCAATAAAACTACCGGTTCTTAGACCTTTGATTGGGTTTGATAAGGAAGACACAATTCAGTTTGCAAAAAAGATAGGGACCTTTGAAATCTCAATAGCACCCGCAGGAGCATGTGAGGCGGTACCGGTGAAACCGTCTACACAAGCCCATCTTGAGCGGATCCATATTGAGGAACAGAAAATCAATGTGGAGGAACTTATTTGGTACGCAATCACGCATGTAGAAACCATTACCCCTTAACACATCATAGTCAAAATGATTGATAATGCAGACGGAAGAAAACGATTTTTTTTAAAAAAATCAAAAAATTTAAGAACCAATGAATTATACTACATTTTGTAGCAAAATTTTTTCGCTATACTATATATTGTATCGGTGGTGATGGGAGATGAATTGCCCCTATTGCAATCATATTGAGACCAAAGTCACAGACTCGCGCGACACAGGCGGGTCCATCCGACGACGACGAGAATGTCTCAGTTGCAATAAACGATTCACGACCTACGAATACATCGAAAT